>Ga0209184_1000348_pt1 | contig 53982 bp, 37 predicted proteins | sample EN8Hudsemesocosm_2_FD_184627 | JGI IMG/M metagenome (GOLD analysis project Ga0209184, IMG submission 184627) | Methane-oxidizing microbial communities from mesocosms in the Hudson Canyon - EN8C Hudson Canyon (SPAdes) (version 2) | ecosystem: Environmental > Aquatic > Marine > Cold seeps | place... | reverse complement strand
TCGCAGAATTGTCTGAGCGCGACCAGCATCTTGAGAAACGATGGCAAAATGGATACAACTATAAGGCTGAACGCAAAGAGGTTGCGACTAATCTGAGCGGTGCCGAATTTGATGAAGCCCTATATGAGCTTCAAGTAAAATACTTCAAACATGAGGCGCCTACGATAGCGAGAGAAGAGATGGATGATTTTTGGCGGTTTGATCGATCACGCATTTATGGACGTAATTAGTTTTTCATTATAGATATAGTTATTAACTATGGGAATTATTAAATTAATTGATTTTATTAAGTTGTCTAAATTCAATACACTGGTTTTACTTTAAACACAGAAACAAAAGTGAGGCTTTCGATGACCAACTCAACAGTTCCAAATGTTACTTTTAAAACCCGTGTAAGAGACGAGTCTGTAGAGGGTGAAAACCCTTTTAGATGGGAAGATAAAACGACTGCTGATATCTTTTCTGGTAAGAATATTATTATTGTCGCTTTACCAGGCGCATTTACACCTACTTGTTCAAGTACTCATTTACCAGGTTACGAAAAAAACTATCAAGCGCTAAAAGCAAAAGGTGTCGATGACGTGTATTGTTTAAGCGTTAATGATGCATTTACCATGTTTCAATGGTCTAAAAACTTGGGTGTAGATAATATTAAAATGCTACCTGATGGCAATGGAGATTTTACGCGTTTAATGGGAATGTTAGTGAAGAAAGAAAACCTAGGTTTTGGTGAGCGCTCATGGCGTTATTCCATGCACGTGGTCGATGGTGAAATCAAAGCTCAATTTGTAGAGCCCGGATTAATGGATAATTGCCCAGAAGATCCTTTTGAAGTTAGTGATGCAGATACAATGCTAAATTATTTGTCAGCTTGAAATAAGCAACTTGTTTCAAATTCAGACTAAGCTTCGCACACTGTTTTAGATAAAATCAGTGTGCGTCTTTTTGAGTTAAAAATATTTAAGGAATGTTTCATGTCAGCTACTAATTCTGAACTAGGCCCATTAGCTATGCTTTTGGGAAAGTGGCAAGGCGAGAGTGGAGAAGATATTGCTCCTGAACCCGAAGGTATTGAAGAAAACGCCTATTATGAAACGTTGGAGTTTAAAGCCGTTCCCGATGTTGATAATGCAGAAGAACAAACACTGACAACGCTTCAATACGAACAAATGGTGAGAAGAAAGACTAATGATAAAGTTTTACATCACCAAGTAGGTTATTGGACGTGGGATGCTGAAACTGAAGTGGTGTGTAACAGCTTTACGATTGCTCGTCGTGTCGCCGTTTTAGCGGGCGGCACTATAGAAAAGTCTAATCATCAAACAATCTTTTCCGTTTCTGCAAAAAAAGGCAGTGCTAGCTGGGGAATTATTGAGTCTGAATTTATGAGCAAAAAGGCGAGTACTACAGCGTTTAATCAAGTATTAAAAGTTGAGGGCGATACTTTAAGTTACCAACAAACAATACTAGTTGATATTTACGGAACAAAGCAATTTGAACATAAAGATGAAAATATTTTGCGCCGGGTATGATTTTTAATTTGCTCCACCACCAGTGAAGCAAATTAAGTTCTTGCAGCATAGTTATCTAGCTTATATTAAGCTACAGCCACATATTAGCCACAGCCTTGATGGTTACTCATACAGTTATGACCAAAATAGACTTGATCATAATTGAGGTGTATTTCCCCCGTATTCGTACACTACTTTCTTTCTCTTTACCTACCTATTATGTCATTAATTCTTATTGCAAATTTTACTTTTTAGTGACTTTGAGTAATTACTTTATAGACTGAATTTGATGAAAATGAGTGACTTGGTTTAATTGACGGAGTTTGGGTGGTGAACTATATAAGTATATATATAAGATAGTATTCAAAGTAAAAAAATCAGGTATGTGAATAATATTAATAATTCCGAGCATGTTCTTTCTTCAATTAAACTGTAAAGGTGATTTTGTAATGAAAAGACTAATAACGGTTATATTAACTGTATGCTCACTTCCAGCATTCGCTGAGGAAGTACCTCAAAAGGTTAATAAATTCATACCTGCGCTTCAAACGTGTGGCACAGACTTCGTATTGATTGAAACTGTGATAAATCAAAATTCTAAAAAACCAGCCGTAATGATATGAATGCCCGAGATGCTTCTTGGCGAAAAACAGCGGATGACTTGAATGGACAAAAAATGGTTGGGTCTACTGATAAGCAATACTAGGATGATAAGGTAAATATATTAGAGGTGTATCAAATGGCAAAAGTAATAATGATTGTGGATGACTCTTCATCCGTACGAGCCGTGGTAGGTAACACATTAAGAAATTCTGGTTATGAAGTGCTGGAAGCTTGTGACGGAAAAGATGCACTTAACAAACTTACGGGCCAAAAAATTCACCTTATTTTAAGTGATGTCAATATGCCAAATATGGACGGGTTTACGTTGGTACAAGAGATAAAAAAACTACCCGATTATAAATTTACCCCAATATGCATGCTAACAACCGAAGCAGGACGCACAGAAAAAGATAGAGGGAAGGTAAGTGGTGCAAAAGCGTGGATGACTAAACCTTTTCAACCAGAAAAATTACTTGAGGTAATCGAAAGACTTGTACCTTAAAGTGGGCTAAAAAAACTGAAGCGATAAAAGTGCCTTTGGATTGTATTTTTCACCGTTACTCAGAGCGAAAGGGTCGTAACCAAACGCTAGGGTTAGTTAAGTGTATCGTTATATAGAGCTAACAATTTTGGCTTTAGAGGAATTTATTAATAATGCTTCAATATAAAATATCAGACAGTGAATTTCAGCTATTTAAAGCGTTTATTTATGATCATGTTGGTATTAACTTGAGCGAAGAAAAGAAAGCTTTGGTCACCTCTAGGTTAAGTAAAAGGTTGCGTCATCACTCGTTGAATTCGTTTAAAGAATATTATGACTTGATGATAACGTCCGCTCCAAACGGAGAGAGGCAGACAACGATAGATCTCCTAACGACAAATGAAACCTATTTTTTTAGAGAACCAAAACACTTCGATTTTTTGAAAAAAGAAATATTGTCAAAGTGGACGGGGGGAGCGAAATTCAGGTTATGGAGCGCTGCTTCTTCTTCTGGCGAAGAAGCTTACAGTATTGCGATGATGATAGATGATGTGCTTAAAGCACACCCGTGGGAAGTTTTTGGTTCAGATATCAGTAGCCGCGTTTTAAAAAAAGCGCAACAAGGCCATTACCTTCAAGATAGGATTGATGGGATACCACCTGAATATCTTCGTAGATATTGCCTTAAAGGTACAGGTGAGTACGAAGGTACACTCTTGATTGAAAAAAACTTAAGGCAAAGGCTTACGTTTTCTCCTATTAATTTAAAAAAGCCTTTAGGAGAGGTGGGAGCTTTTGATGTTATTTTTTTGCGCAATGTTTTGATTTATTTTGATCTAGAAACAAAGGCCAAGGTGGTCAAACAACTTGTTGAGAAACTAAAGCCTGGTGGATATTTTTTTATAGGGCACTCTGAATCTTTAAAGGGAATTAATGAAGATTTAAAAAGTGTGATACCAACGGTTTATCAAAAAACACTAAAAGTTGCATGAGCTGAGGCTTGTGCTAAAGACTAAATCTTATGGATTGTGGAATGATAATGAGTTGCTTTCTTGCAAGGTCATAACTTTTTGCATAAAAATATGAAGGATAATCAATGAGCATTAGAGTATTTATTGTTGATGACTCAGCAGTCGTTAGAAAGGTGCTTACTGAACTGCTTGCAAGCGCTTCTGGGATAGAAGTCATTGGTACAGCACAGGACCCTATTTTTGCACAAACAAATATGGAAAAAAATTGGCCTGATGTGATTATTTTAGATGTTGAAATGCCACGTATGGACGGAATTACTTTTCTTAAAAAGATCATGTCTGAACGTCCGACACCCGTTATTATGTGCTCTACTTTAACGGCCGAAGGCACAAAAACTTCTATTCAAGCCCTAAGTATTGGTGCAATAGATGTTGTTGCTAAACCGAAGATGAATCTCAGGTCCTCATTACCTGAGGCGTCTTCCGAACTGGTCTCAGCGATTCGTACAGCAGCAAAAGCAAATATGGCAAGTGCTAAACTTAAGCCGATTGCACCTATACCAAAGGTTGGTACAAAACTAACTGCTGATGCCATGCTGAGCAGAGGGGCAAGTCGCAATGCTGGAAAAACTGGCGCGTTGATAGCCATTGGCGCTTCAACAGGGGGGACTCAGGCGCTTGAGGCTGTGTTGACCGCACTTCCCGCTAATACTTTACCCATTCTGATTGTGCAGCATATGCCTGAGAAATTCACACGTACTTTTGCTGAGCGTTTAAACCAATTATGTCGAGTAGAAGTAAAAGAAGCGGAAGATAATGATGCGCTAGTGCCGGGTCGAGTACTGATAGCGCCAGGAGGAATGCATATGATGCTGCATGCCACACAGTTTGGTGCTTCAGTGCAAGTAAAGGATGGGCCTCAAGTCAGTCGGCATAAACCTTCTGTCGATGTGTTGTTCAGGTCTGTCTCAAAATATGCAGGAAGTAATGCACTAGGAATTATCATGACTGGAATGGGGGATGATGGCGCAAAGGGTTTGAAAGAAATGCATGACTCTGGAGCCAAAACGATTGCTCAGAATGAAGCAACATGCGTTGTTTATGGTATGCCGCAAGAAGCGGTAAAACTTGGTGCTGCAGATAAAATCATTGCATTGAATAAAATACCAGAAATGATTGTCTCTCATAAATAAGCGATCTTATTAGCAGAGTATATGAATACTCGTTATCTCAATTTACGTTCAACATCTGTCATAAATACCAGCTTTCGCCTCACTTAATACTATTCTTATGAAGACTTTTAAGTTACTAGATTTAAAAGGGAAAATTTGATATGTCATTTAGATCTAATAATTTATATTCATAGTCTGAAATGATGAAAGTGATTAACTTAATGAATTTGACGATGCGTGGTGTGTGGACTATATAGTAATAAAAGGTTGATAACTTTGGTAATGTTTTTACCTCATATAATGACCTGACGGAATACATTCGATGCTGAAAAATATTGGAATGAAATGGACCCTAATATTATCTATGTTAATTGGTGGATTAGTTCCACTGATTGGTACTGGAGTATATGCACTTTATGGTGCAGAGAGTGCATTACATGAAAAAAGCTTCAATCAATTAAATTCATTGAAAAGCATAAAAAAAGATGAAATTGAAAACTATTTTCTGCAAATTCAAAATCAAGTAATCACTCTTTCAGAGAGTGAGGTCGTGATAAACATGATGCGTAAAGGTGGTGAGAGTTTTTATACGCTTGAGCAAGAGTTAGAGGTTGATAGTAAGAAACTCTCAGGTATGAAAGTAAATGTGCGCCAATTTTATAATAATGAGTTTGCTACAAAGTTTAGTCATGAAACGAATACATCAATTTCTACTGAGGAACTATTACCCACCAAAGCCGCAGGCATTATTGCTCAGCATCAGTATATTTCAAATAATCAGCACCCTAATGGTAGCAAATTAAAACTAAACGACGTTAATGATGGCTCCTCTTATGCTAAGGCACATGCTGAACATCATCCTATAATTCGAAGCTATCTTGAGAAATTTGGTTACTACGATATATTTTTAGTCGATCATAAAACCGGGGATATTATTTACTCTGTTTTTAAAGAAATTGATTACGGAACTAGTCTATATTCTGGTGTCTATAAAGAAACCGGAATTGCAGAAGTAGTTAAAAAAGCCGCTAGTTCAAATTCAAAAGATGATACGTTTGTGAATGATTTTGCTTGGTATGTGCCTTCTTATAATGCTGCAGCATCGTTTATCGCTTCACCTATTTTTGATGAGGGACAAAAGATAGGTGTTTTAGTTTTCCAAATGCCTGTTGATGAAATTAATCGTCGGTTGTTGGTGAAAGAGGGACTCGGTGAGTCAGGTGAAGTGTATTTAGTGGGTGCTGACAATCTAATGCGATCCCAGTCTCGTTTCTTTGAAGAAAATACAATTTTAGCAAATAAAATCGAATCTATTACTGCGAATGCGGCGATTTCTGGTGATGAAGGTGCTGATATTACGCCAGATTATCGTGGGGTCAATGTTCTTTCGGCTTATGCCCCATTGAAAATTAAAGGGCTTAACTGGGTTATTCTTGCTGAGATTGATGAGAAGGAGGCTTTTAAAACCGTTAATGAACTCAAAGTCGCCATATTGATAGCAATGGTTATTGCGGTCGTGTTTATTATTCTAATTGCTGTGCTTTTTGTACGGAGTGTCATGCGGCAGTTAGGGGCGGACCCCTCTGAGGTCCGAATGTTAGCTGAGAATATTGCACAGGGTGATCTGACGACGGATTTAAAAAATATAGAAAAGAAAATGCGCGTAGGTGTTTATGCTGCAATGGTTGATATGCAGCAAAAATTAATAGAAGTGGTTCAGCAAATTCAAGGCAACTCTGCCCAGATATCGTCAGCATCTTCTCAGGTGAGTGATACAGCAAACTCGTTGAGTCAAGCAGCAAGTGAACAAGCCGCAAGTGTTGAAGAAGTCAGTGCTTCAATTGAGCAAATGGGCGCGTCAATTAGTCAAAACAGTGAAAACTCACAGACAACTGATAAGATTGCTAGCGAATCATCTGTTGCTGCAAAAGAGGGGGGAGAGTCGGTTGCTCAAACACTTCAGGCAATGACCAAAATCGCTGAAAAAATAACAATCATCGAAGATATTTCTTATCAAACTAATATGTTGGCACTAAATGCTGCGATAGAAGCAGCAAGAGCAGGTGAGCACGGTAAAGGCTTTGCTGTGGTCGCAGCAGAAGTACGAAAGCTGGCAGAACGTAGCCAAATAGCAGCCTCTGAAATTAGTGGTTTGACCGGTGGTAGTGTAAAGGTGGCTAAAAAGGCGGGTGGGCTACTTAAGAAAATGGTTCCCGATATCATGAAAACGGCAGAGTTAGTGCAAGAAATTAGTGCAGCTTCCGAAGAGCAGTCCGCAGGGGTAGGGCAAATTAACAGTGCCATGCAACAACTTGATAAAGTAACACAACACAATGCCGCGGGCTCTGAAGAATTAGCAGCGACGGCAGAAGAAATGCAGGCTCAATCAGAAAAACTTCAGCAAGTAGTGAGTTTTTTCCAACTTGCCAAAGATTCAGTTCCAACACCAAACACTAATTCAGAGAATGCTTTTCAAGATACTAGATCAACCTCATCGGTTGAAACCATCGATTCTAATGAGTTGATTGACGAATCTACATTTAAGCGATTTTAAGTACTTCTATTATGATAAATGCTAATGATGAAAATGGTAAATTATTTGATTTCAAGACTTTGAATGAGTGCACTATACCGTAGTGATAGCAGGCACTTATTAGTGAAATACGAACGTTAAATGAATGATATTTTTTTAAATATTTAAACAACTAAATGAAGGGATGTGACCATTCCGGGAATATAATATGCCAAAAACGATAATGATTGTCGATGACTCCTCTTCTGTACGAGCAGTCGTTGGAAATGCTTTAAAAGAAGCGGGATATGATGTGTTAGAAGCATGTGATGGTGTTGATGCGCTAAGCAAATTAACGGGCCAGAAAGTTCACCTAATTGTAAGTGATGTCAATATGCCCAATATGAATGGCATAACATTAGTAAAAGAAATCAAGAAGTTGCCTAACTACAAATTTACACCGATATGCATGTTAACCACTGAAGCCGGGCGGGCTGAAATGGATGAGGGTAAAGCCGCCGGCGCAAAAGCATGGATGACTAAACCTTTTCAGCCACCTAAATTACTTGAAGTGATTTCAAAACTGGTGCCATAAATCTAGGTTAAGACGAAAAAACACGATGTATCAACTGAGATCAAAATTTGAAAATTTAGTCAAATAAGGTGAACGAAATGGCGCTTAAAGTCGAAGAAAATAGTATCAAAACAGAAGGCATGTGTAGTGTTGTGTTTGATGAAGATTTAACGATTTATGCGATCGAAACCTTAAAAAATGAAATTTCAAAAATTATAGGCACTTATACGCGTTTTGAATTGAATCTTGCTAGCGTTGAAGAAATTGATTCTGCCGGTATACAGCTTTTATTAGGGCTTCAGCGAGAGATAAAACGTCAGGATAAAGAGTTGAAACTGACTGTTATGAGTGCACCTGTTACTAAGCTAATGAAAATGTATGGTCTAGTTGACAGCTTTGATATAGGAGAAGCATTGTGAGTGATGATAGTTTACAAATTTTTGCTGATGAAGCTGAAGATTTACTCGGTTTGGCTGAACAAGCGTTGCTAAATTTAGATGATTTAAATAATCAAAGTGACACGCTTGATGGGATTAATGACCTGTTTAGAACGTTCCATACGATTAAAGGTGCGGCAGGATTGTTTGGTTTAGATACGATCGTTGATTTTACTCATATCGTTGAAAGTGTCCTTGTAAAGGTCAGAGAAGGTGGGTTGAAGGTTGATGAAGAAATGGTCTCACTATTTTTAAGTAGTCGTGATCATCTGGAAAAGTTAGTAGAGCAAGCTTTGAATGGCGAAGGGGATTTGGCTCCAGACCTTAAAGAAGCAGGTGATAATCTACTTCAACAATTAGGGCTTTATTTAGGTGGATCATCTAATCTAGATGGCTCTTCAGATTCTGAGGGTTCACAGCTTAGTAATCCGAAAAACGCAAATAATAGCGTGAGTGGGAGTTCAGAGCCTGATAACAAAAGCCTGGGTGTTATTAACGAAAACTGGCATATTTCACTGCGCTTTGGATTGAATACGCTCCGCAATGGCATGGACCCCATGTCTTTTATTAATTACTTAAATAAAATTGGCGAAGTTAAGAGTGTCGCGTTGCTTGGCGATGCAATTCCACCGTGGAGTGAATTTGATCCAGAAAGCTGTTTTTTAGGATTTGAGGTTAACTTATCGGCTCCGAATACAAATAAAGAAATACTAGAAGAGGTGTTTGAGTTTGTGCAGGAGGATTGCAAAATTTATATATTACCTCCCCATAGCCACATTGATACTTATATCAAATTGATCAATGAGTTACCTGAAAGTGATATGCGGATAGGCGATATATTGCTGGCATGTGGTGCACTAACGCTTGCAGAGAAAGATGGGATATTGACCGCTCAGGATAAAATTTCAGACGAGATGATGTCATCTGGAGCCGAACAGAAAATACCTAAAATTGGGGAGATAGCCGTCGATAATCAAGTCGTACAGCAGGAAGTTGTTGATGCTGCCGTACAAAAACAAAATGCACAGAAGCAGCAACGTGACAGCTCTCAACAAACGATTCGGGTGAATGCCCTTAAATTAGAAAATCTTGTGAATTTAGTCGGTGAACTGGTGATCGGTTCTGCAAATTCAGAACTTAATGCGCGTCGCATTGGTGATGTGGACTTAAATGAAGCAATGGAGAATTTATTACATCTTGTTGAAGAAGTACGAGATACGGCTTTAGGTCTAAGGATGGTTCAGATTGGTGAAACCTTTAACCGCTATAAACGTGTTGTCCGCGAAGTAAGCAGAGAAACTGGCAAAGATATCGATCTTGTCATTCGTGGTGCAGAAACCGAATTGGATAAAACACTCATTGAAAAAATTGGTGATCCACTGATGCATTTAGTTCGAAATGCTGTCGACCATGGTATCGAGACGCCTGAAAAACGAAGTGAAGCAGGCAAACCCGCGAAAGGGGTTGTTAGCCTTGATGCGTTTCATGATTCCGGTAATGTCATGATACAGATTAAAGATGATGGTGGTGGTCTGTCAAAAGAAAGAATTATCAATAAAGCATTAGAAAAAGGACTTATTTCCGAAGGTCAGCAATTAACGGATCAAGAGACTTTTCGTTTGATTTTCGAGGCAGGCTTTTCCACCGCAGAGACTGTCAGCAACATCTCTGGTCGTGGCGTGGGTATGGATGTGGTTCGAAAAAATATTGAGGCACTACGTGGCCATGTAGAAATGGAAAGTAAAGAGGGCGTCGGCACCACGATTACAATTCGACTACCACTAACACTTGCTATTATTGATGGCTTTCAAGTCAGGGTTGGTGATGCCCAATACATTGTGCCCTTAAACATGGTCGAGGAGTGTATTGAGTTGAATGATGCGCTAAGAGGAGAGGATGAAGATGCAAACTACGTGAATTTACGCGGTGAGATTCTTCCATTTATGCATCTAGGCGATATTTTTAATCCTAAGAAAGACGGTGGTGACTCTGTAGGTCAAGAAGAAGAGGTCATAGAGACAGCTGTTACTGGCCGGAAGCATAGTGACAATATAGTTGTTGTACACGTTGCAGGGAAAAAAGCTGGGTTTGTTGTTGATGAACTGTTGGGTGAGCATCAAACGGTGATTAAGCCTTTGGGTAAAGTATTTCAAAATTTAAAAGGTATTAGTGGTACGACAATACTTGGTAGTGGTGAAGTTGCAATGATTATTGATATACCTGAAATGGTTGACCGTGTGATTAATTCTGGTAAAGAGCAATTCGTTTCAAAGTCGGTTCATTAGACTATTTCGATGTGTCTTAGCTGCTTAGTAAAAACGAGTAAGGTAAGGACAAAATATAGAATCGAAACGCAAGAAAATTGTGGAGAAAAGAATGGAAAATACAACCCTCGAGATAGAAAAAAGTAACGGCTCAGTAGAAACGGGTTCAAAAGAAACGGCTGTTGTAGAAAATCAGCAATATCTTACTTTTTTGTTGGGCGAAAAAGTATATGGCCTAGAAATTATAAATATAAAAGAAATTATAGAGTATGGCGATGTAACAGAAGTGCCAATGACGCCGGATTTTGTTTCAGGTGTGATTAATTTACGAGGAACGGTTGTGCCGGTGATTGATTTAAGTCAACGTTTTTCAGGGAAACCTACCAAACTTGCAAAGCGTACGAGCATTATTATCTTAGAGCTCAAGAATGAAGATCTCTATATTGAGATCGGTGTGACGGTTGATATGGTAAATGAAGTGCTGGATATCAAGACAAAAGAAATCGAACCCGCGCCTTCACTCGGTAGTCAGATACAAACTAGCTTTATAAAGGGGATGGCAAAAGTTGAAGGAAAGCTGCTTATTCTACTTGATATTAATAATGTTCTCTCGATTGATGAACTTTCTCAAGTCGGAAGCATTAATACAGTTAATAGCGGATAAATAGATTGTAATTGTATTGATTAAATATTGGCTAGATATACCGATTTATTAAATGAATTCGCTGAATAATATCTTAGTAAAAGTAAGGGTTGTCATATGTTAAAAAATACAAAGTTAAAAGATAAATTGATCGGGCTGATAGTACTAGTCATTGTCGGGTTTTCAGTGATCGCATTTGCCTATATTAAATCGATTACTGTACGTGAAGATGCAAAGTTGAAGTTCGAGAATGTTATCAATTTTGGAAAAAACATCGACAAAATAGCAATACAAATGCTTCAAGCTAGACGAAATGAAAAAGATTTTATTTTACGTAGTAACGAAAAATATCTCGGGAAGCATGAAAAAACGTTGAAAGGCATGCTTACAACAGTACTTGATACTAAAAACTATATTGTCAATGAGGAGCATAAAAAACAACTAGAGACTTTAAGCGAGCAAATGAAAGCATATCAAAAAGGTTTCTTGTCGTTAGCTTCGAATATGAAAGAGTCAGGTCTTACGCCTAAAACAGGTTTGAGAGGTACTTTGCGTGGGGCAGTACATGCTGTAGAAGAAGATATTAACCATGTTCAAGAGCTGAAATTGACGGTTTCAATGTTAATGATGCGTCGTCACGAGAAAGATTATTTAGCTAGAAAAGATAAAAAATATGTTGAAAAAATGGCAAAACGGAGTAAAGAATTTAGCGCTTTACTCATGGCAGAAAATTTAACAGAAGAAGAGAAAAAACTTATTGAAAAGGACATGGACTTATATCAAAAGGACTTTATGGGTCTTGTCGATAATATGAATGCAGCCGCAGGGATACAAGTATCATTCAGAAAAGATGTGCATGCAATGGAGGATACTTTAAATGCCATGCGTGACACGATTCCAGAGTTATTAGAACATAATAAACAGCGCTTGGACGCAGAAGCTGCGATGGCAAATACCCTGTTTGTGTCGGCTTTAGTATCGATTGCCATACTTGTCTCCTTAGCATTGATGCTATTACTAAGAAACATACTAAGACAACTCGGAGCTGATCCTGCTGAAGTTCAGGAAGTGGCTGAATTAATTTCAGCGGGAGACTTAACGATGGATGTTAGTACGATAGATCAAAAAAAGTGTATTGGGGTTTACGGTGCAATGATGTCTATGCAGAGGAAATTAGTAGATGTTACGCAGCAAATACAAGTAAATTCAGAACAAATTTCGGGCGCATCCAGTCAAGTAAGTAATACGGCAAACTCCCTTAGTGAAGCCGCGAGTGAGCAAGCTGCCAGTGTCGAGCAGGTCAGTTCATCCATTGAGGAAATGGGGGCGTCAATTAGCCAAAACAGTGAGAATTCTCAGGTGACAGACGCCATAGCGAGTGAATCATCAAGTGCGGCGAAGGAGGGAGGCGATGCGGTTTCGGGTACAGTCAAAGCGATGACTCAAATCGCTGAGAAGATTACAATTATTGAAGATATAGCGTACCAAACAAATATGCTAGCGCTGAATGCTGCGATTGAAGCGGCAAGAGCGGGAGAACATGGTAAGGGGTTTGCGGTGGTAGCTGCCGAAGTTAGAAAACTAGCTGAGCGAAGCCAAGTTGCAGCATCTGAAATAAGCACATTAACTAGTGATAGCGTGAAAGTGGCTGAGAAAGCTGGCATATTACTTGAGAAAATGGTGCCGGACATTACTAAAACAGCTGAGTTGGTTCAGGAAATTAGTGCTGCTTCTGAAGAACAGTCTAGTGGCGTAGGGCAAATTAATAGTGCGATGCAGCAGCTCGATAAAGTGACTCAGCAAAATGCGGCAGGCTCAGAAGAACTTGCTGCCACGGCGGAAGAAATGCAGTCTCAATCTGCTACTTTACAGAGAGTTGTTTCATTTTTCCGACTAAATGACACTACAAGCTCACCGAGTAAGAATTTATCGCCCAATATAAAATCATCCACAATTCCTAAAATGAATATAGATCCTATATCAGGCTCTGATGAAATAGATGAGTCAACGTTTAAGCGATTTTAGCAGCAGGAAACTATGATGGAAAAACAGATTGAGCAGCAAGAAGGTAATGATCAGCATTTAGCAGGCGTAGAGACTGATAAAGTTGTGCAGTTTCTTACATTTAAATTAAATGAAGAAGAGTACGGCGTTAGTATTCTAAACATTAAAGAAATTGTTGACTACGGGCATGTTACCAAAGTGCCCATGATGACGGATTTTATTGCTGGCGTTATCAATTTACGGGGGAGTGTTGTACCTGTTGTTGATTTAGCACTTCGATTTTCTAAAATTCCTTCTATCCGAACAAAACGAAGCAGTATTGTTATTCTTGAAATTGAACATGAATCAAAAAAAATAGAAATTGGTATTACTGTTGATGTAGTGGATGAGGTGCTTGATATTGTGCCAAATGAAATCGAAGTCACGCCCTCATTTGGCACGAAAATACGTACTGATTTTATAAGTGGTATGGGAAAAGTAGACGGACAACTATTGGTGCTCCTCAACATTGAAAAAATACTGGATATTGAAGAACTATCTGCAGTGGAAGAGCAGTGAAAACAAGCATTTTAATACAGAATTTGTAGGGTGAGGATAAACGGATTGAATCCCGATAGGTTGCTCATCCAAACCTTGTATGTTTAGCGTTGTTTTATAGGGTGTGGGCTGTGCACCACAGAGGTTATATCTGTTAAGCAAGTATCAGCATTTTTGTTTGAAATATTTTTAATTTCAGCTGTAACGCTTAGGAGTAAGTGAATAAAAGTGGACGAAACATCTCTCACAAAGCGCAAAAGCGATCTAATAGAATACACAAAAATTCGACGGTTTCTAAATCCAAGTGAATTTTACTTTGGTGGAGGAAATTGTCAAATTCACACCTTATTGGGCTCATGTGTTGCAATTACTCTCTGGCATCCAATTCGTCATATTGGTGGCATGTGTCATTACTTATTACCTGAATTACACGCAAAGCACCCGGTTGTTTCGCTGCCTTCGGCGCTCAATGGCAGGTATGCCAATGTTGCCATTTCTTTGTTTGAAACTGCTATACGTAAGTACGGAACGAATATGTGTGAGTACCAGGCTAAGATATTCGGTGGCAGTAATATGATTGTGAAGTCAGAACAACTCGTTGGTGACAGTATTGGGGCTCAAAACATTCAAGCTGCGGTCAGGCATTTAGATGATAGAGGTGTGCCTATATTGGTGAGTCATGTTGGGCAAACAGGTCATCGACGAATTGTTTTTGATTTGCAAACAGGGGATGTATGGGTAAAGCACGAACCGTTTTCCCTTATTGATATTTGTTGTAAAAGCTAAGAACAATGTACTGCACCTTTGAGTTGTGTTACTTAACTTTAAGGCATAGCGATATCGGGTTATCGAGATTTATATGATAAAAAAGCAGAAAGATTATTACTCCAGTAGAGAGGCCGCAGCGTTATTAGGTGTTGCTGTTAGTACTGTCCAGTTATGGGTTAATAACGGGCATTTGAAGGCTTGGACTACTGGGGGGGGGCATCGCCGGATTTCGCATCAATCTGTAGAAGAGATACGAAACAAGCAGGAGGCTGCTCTAGGTGCTCAAAAAGGCAAGCAACAGTTAAAAATAGTGGTGGTTGATGACGATGCCTCACAGTTAAAACTTTATGAAAAATATTTTGATGCTTGGGGGGTGAATGCCTCGATCACTAATGCGTTGGATGGGTACCAAGGTTTGGTTAAAATAGGACATGAATCGCCTGATATTATTATTACCGACCTGATAATGCCTAATATGGATGGCTTCCAAATGGTAAAAGCGGTTGATGATTTCTCTGAGTTGAATCACAGTGTCATTATTGTCGTTACAGAGCTTATGGAAAAAGAAATTGTCGAGCGAGGCCTATTGCCAGAAAGGGCGCACGTACTAACCAAGCCGATACCTTTTACTGAGTTAGAAATTTTGGTTCGTCAGACTATCGATGCTAAATATCATTGAAGGTCTGTTACTATAATGCAAAATAGCGACTGTTGAATATTACTTATTTTGTTATTTATCCTCCGAATTAAAGCTGCACTGTAACTAGCTTTAATTACGTCTAGAGTAGATGTCTCCCTTACTATACCAAAGATAATTCCTTGATGATTGTGGTCGATATTGCCAATTAAAGGGTTCCAAGGGTTAGAGCTAACATTGATAACTTTACAGTTTTCACTAGAGAGTGTGTTGAAAAGTTATCAACTGCCAAATATTAAAGAATAGGTTTTATTGACCTGGATAAAAATGTGACCGTACAGAGCTCGTGACATCTAGAACACTTCAATGTAGCTCAGTTGTGGGTAATCATACTTGGGAAGCGAATTTGGCAGAATAGCGCTTCCATTTAACCTAAAACACGCTAGACTAATTCCAACAATTATTGACTAGAGAAAAAATTATGAACCCCCACTTTCCGCACTTAATGGCCCCCTTAGATCTTGGTTTCACGACCTTAAAAAATCGAGTAATTATGGGGTCTATGCATACTGGCTTAGAAGATCGTTTCTATCATATTGACAAGCTAGCAGCATATTTTGCAGAACGAGCTCGAGGCGGCGTTGGGCTCATGATTACGGGGGGGTATGCACCGAATCGTCGAGGTGAGTTATTACCGCTTGGCTCAAGAATGGACAATAAAATAACGGCATTACTTCATCGACGTGTAACCAGTGCGGTGCATCAGGAAGGTGGGAAAATATGTATGCAATTATTACATGCTGGACGTTATGGCTATACACCCTATAGCGTTTCAGCAAGCGCTAAGAAGTCTCCAATCACACCTTTCAAACCAAGTAAGTTAAGTGGGCGTCAAGTGGAAAGTACCATTAATGATTATGCTAATGCCGCTAAAATGGCTCAGTTTGCTCAATATGATGGCATTGAAATTATGGCATCTGAAGGTTATTTGATAAACCAGTTTCTCTGTGAGCGCGTCAATACCCGAACAGATAAATGGGGTGGCAGTGTCGAGAATCGCATGCGGTTTGCGGTTGAAACGGTGCGTAGAACACGAGAAGCGGTGGGAGATAAATTTATTATTATCTACCGAATGTCTCTAATGGATTTAGTCGATGGAGGGCAAAGCTGGGAAGAGATTGAGCTACTAGCAAAAGCCGTTGAAGAGGCTGGTGCAAATATTATTAATACCGGCATTGGTTGGCATGAAGCCCGTATTCCAACCATCGTCACCTCCGTACCACGTGCGGCATTTTCTTTTGCAACCGCGAAATTAAAGAAGGTTGTATCGATTCCTGTCTGCGCAAGTAATCGTATTAATACGCCAGAAGTTGCGGAAGAAATTTTATCAAACAGCGAAGCCGATATGATTTCAATGGCAAGACCATTTTTGGCAGACCCTTTCTTTGTCGCGAAAGCCGAAGTAGGTAAGAGTAATGAAATCAATTCCTGCATTGCTTGTAACCAAGCATGTTTGGATCATACTTTTCAAATGAAACGTGCTTCTTGCTTGGTTAACCCTCGTGCTTGCCATGAAACAGAACTACGTTACTTGCCAACATTAGACAAAAAACGTATTGCGGTGATTGGCTCAGGTCCTGCAGGAATGTCATCTTCTGCTGTATTAGCCGAACGAGGCCATGACGTTACATTGTTTGACGCCGCCGATAAAATAGGAGGCCAATTTAATATTGCGATGCAAGTACCTGGAAAGGAAGAATTTTCAGAAACCATGCGTTACTTTGGTGTGATGATTGAAAAATACGGCGTTAAAGTTCGTTTGAACACCAAAGCAACAGCGGCCTCTCTAATCGACGAAGGTTTTGATGAGGTGATTGTGGCGACGGGAATTACACCCCGTTTGCCGCCGATACTTGGTGTCGAGCATAGCAAAGTTATGAATTATCTTGATGTATTGCGTGATAAGAAGACCGTTGGTAAAAAAGTAGCAATTATTGGTGCGGGAGGCATTGGTTTTGATGTGGGTGAGTTTTTAGTTCATAAACATGCAAAATCACAGCAAGCTGAAAAAGAGCAATGGTATAAAGAATGGGGGGTCGATACAGCTTTGGAGCATCGGGCAGGGTTAGTCGATGCACAGGTTTTACCTGCTGAGCGTGATGTATATCTACTTCAGCGCAAAGAGAGTTCCGTTGGTAAAAACTTAGGTAAAACTTCGGGCTGGGTTCACCGAGCAACATTGAAGCATAAGAATGTCACCATGATCGCGGGCTGCCAGTACGATTTAATTGATGATCAGGGCTTGCACATAAGAGTAAATGGCCAGAAACGTATTCTAGATGTTGATCATGTCATTATGTGTGCAGGGCAAGAATCAAATAGAGCCTTAGCGGATGAATTAATTGCTTTAGGTGCAGAAAAACAAGGTATGAAGGTTCATGTAGTGGGGGGGGCTGATTTAGCCGCAGAACTTGACGCCAAACGTGCGATTAATCAAGGTTCTCGGCTTGCCGCCAGTATCTAGCAGTTTGATGCAGTGTGACGCTATGAATAGAAGCAGTCTAAACCAAGTTTAGGCTGCTTCTGCAACCCAATCTATAAAGTCTTCTTGATTCATTGGCTTTGCAAATAAATAGCCCTGAAACCCTTTTATTTTTTTCGTTTTCATTATTTCGAGCTGCGATACTTCCTCTATCCCTTCAGCGATCACATCAAAGTTAAGATGTTTCGACAGTGAAACAACAGTATCAATTACACCTTGAGTACAGGATTCATTGGTGAGCGTTTCGATAAAACTTCGGTCAATTTTAACTTCGTTAACGGGGAGTCTGTTTAAATAAGCTAGTGAAGAGTAACCGGTACCAAAGTCATCAATTGAAATTTTAAATCCAAGATTTCTTAAACGATTTAGAATATGAATGGTGCGTTCCATGTCTTCGATTAGCATGCCCTCGGTAATTTCTAGCATAATTCTATTCGGTGAAATCTGATGCAAAGTGAGCGTTTCCATTAATGTGTCAGGTAGAGAATTAGACTTTAATTGGCTGGGGCATATATTGATGGACACTCGAAAGCTATCATCCAGTGAATTGTGATGTTCTAATATTTTCAACGTTTCGCATGCATGTGTTAAAACAATTTTTTGCATGCGATGAATGACGCCCATTCGTTCTGCGATATCTATAAATTCAGCGGGAAATACTAAGCCTTTGTTAGGGTGATGCCAGCGTATGAGGGCTTCCGCTGAGATTAAGTGACCTTGTTCATTTAGCTGAGGTTGATAAAATGCACTGAAATTCATATTGTCTAATGCGGTATTAATTTCATTTTCTATGCTTAATCTTAAGTCTATTGATTTTTGAAGTGCAGCATTATGAAAACAAATATCAAGGTGAAGATCTTTTTTGGCTGCGTACATGGCTGCATCGGCGTGTTTAAGTATTTCAATGGCATCGTCATCAGTCTGGTTGATGAGAGAGACACCAATACTTGCACTAATTTTATAACGCCCTCCCGAAAGTTCGAAATGACGTTCCAAGCCATTTAAAATTCTATTTGAAAGGTTAATCGCTTCTGATTTTATGTCATCTTCAGAATCTTTCAATCCCTCTATCAATACAACAAACTCATCACCTCCAATACGCGCAATCGTATCTATTTCTCTTATTGAATCTTGTAATCTGTGGGAAACTGAGACAAGCAGTTCATCACCCACATAGTGCCCTAATGAGTCGTTAATTCGTTTAAAACCGTTTAAATCAATATAAATTAAAGCGCCAAATTGCTGATCTCTTTTTATCCTATGAATAACTTTCTGGGTGCGATCCATTAATAAACGTCTGTTTGGTAGCCCAGTCAGAACGTCATAAAATGCGAGCTGTTCAATTTGTTTATGCGTTTGCCATTTTTGAATCGCGATACCGGTTAAGTGTGTAAAATATTGAATGAGTTCCAAATGATAAGGTTTGGGGATTTGTTTTGTGGAATAATAAATTGCAAAAGTACCTAATACTTCTCCTTTGGAAGAGATGACGGGGGTCGACCAGCAAGACTTCAGCTGGTGTTGTAGTGCAAGTGACGCATAATCTTTCCATAATGGATCGTTTTCAATGTCACTTACAATAACCTGTTTACCGGTAAATGCCGCTGTACCGCATGAGCTAACCGATTCGCCAATATGGAAACCATTGATTTTTTCGCAATATGCCTTTGGTAAGTTTGGTGCCGCGGCATGAAATAATTGATTTCCTTCTAATATACATATTGATGCATAAGCCACAGGACTATTTAATATTGTTTCAACATGAAGCACAATGTCTTCTAAACAGGTTTGCAATTCTGTCTCTAAGGCAATCTTGCTTATGATTTCTGTTTGATGGGCTAGGAGTACTTTTAATTGTTCCATTTTCATGCGTGTTTTCACCTGAATAAACAACTTAAGTGAACAATATTTAATCAAGTATTAGGGGGGATAAGCATTTTCGCAAAATAATATTGCTTATTATTCAAAATGAATCTATCAAAGGTGCGCATGAATTTTTAAGGGAATAAAAGGTTGTTGGGGTGTTTTGAATGGCGGTGGGGTTGATAAAACTAAATTTATTGACTATATAAGAGTTAATAACTTATTTGAGTATTAGTCATTTGGCGATCATTTACAAAGCAGCTCGATAGAAAACTCTAGCAGTTTAAATTATTCAGTTCGCGTTTTTTTCTTATAGCTTATAGATAGGTAAGAATAATGGCTGGCAACAATAGATATAAATTATCTAGTTTATCTTTCTTTAAACGACTGAAATGTTGTTTTTTTCGTGTTTATGCCCCACTACTTGTCTCATTTATTGCCATGGCTCAAATTTCAGCGGAAGCTGAGGCGAATGACCCAAAAATAGAGAAGTGGATTGAGAAATTTCAACCCTCTTCGTTGTCAAAAGCAGATATGCGTAAAGAGCTTGCTTGGTTTAAATCTGCGAGCAAGTCATTTCGTGGAAAAACGATAAAATCGGTTGCTGAGGATATCAAAACTCATTATTGGGAAAGTGAAACACTTGCTCAGGCTTTCTTTGATATTACGGGCATACGCGTTGAACACAATATCATCGGTGAAGGTGCCGTCGTAGAAGCTATTCTTGAGCAAATGAATACAGGGAAAAATATCTATGATATTTATGTGAACGATGCCGATATGGTGGGCACTCATTTACGAGTAAATGGTATTGTTAACCTAAGCCATTACATGGCAGGAAAAGGAAAGGCTTATACAAACCCATATTTAGATTTACCTGATTTTTTAAATCTTGAGTTTGGACAAGACTATGAAGGTAACCAATTGCAGCTGCCAGATCAGCAATTTGCAAATTTGTATTGGTTTCGCCATGACTGGTTTGTTCGACCCGACATCAAAGCAAAATTTCGCACTTTTACTGAAAATAAATATGGGAAAGCGGACGCTTACGATCTAGGGGTACCGGTAAATTGGGCTGCATATGAAGATATTGCTTCGTTTTTTACCAGTACGTTGATAGACGGCAAGAAAGTTTATGGTCATATGGATTATGGTAAAAAGTCTCCTTCATTGGGTTGGCGTTTTACGGATTCTTGGTTATCTATTGCCGGCGTGGGAGATGTTGGTTTGCCGAATGGGCGTCCGGTAGATGAGTGGGGGATCAGAGTAGAAAATAAGATACCGGTAGGCTCTTCTGTCGCTAAAGGAGGTGCTACGAATGGCCCAGCAGCCGTTTATGCTTTAAATAAGTACATAGAGTGGCTTAATCGATATGCGCCACCAGAAGCTAAAACTTGGCGCTGGGTGGACTCAGGGCCTCAGGCTGCGAGGGGGGATATCGCACAACATATTTTCCAGTATGTCACATGGCTGTCACATGATGATTTTACGCGTAAAGACAGTCCGATGTTAGATGCAAAAGGAAAGCCTGTCTGGCGAGTGGCACCAACACCTCACGGCCGCTATTGGCAAGAAGGAATGAAGGTTGGCTATCAAGATGCCGGTAGTTGGACAATACCCAAAAATGTTAAAGGTCAAAAACGCGCGGCAGCTTGGCTATGGGCGCAATTTTGTGTTTCAAAGACCGTCACTTTAAAAAAATTCCTAGTAGGCGGAACGCCTATTCGAAAATCTACTATCCAGTCTGATTACGTGCAGAAGCATAAAGAAGACTGGGGGGGGATGATCGATTTTTATGCTTCGCCCGATGAACGTATGTGGACAGATACCGGGTTAAATGTACCGCACTATCCTATACTGTCAAGGATTTGGTGGCCAAATCTCACAAGGGCTATTAAAGGTGAAATTACGCCACAAAGGGCGATGGATGAAATAGCGTTTGAGCAAGACCGGTTGATGTCTAGAATGAGACTGGCAAAGCATTCACCTAAATTAAATAAACCACGATCAAGGAAATACTGGCTGAATAAGAAGGGTTCGCCCAAAGCTGATAGAGAGCGTGATAAGCCTAAAACAATGCCTTATGAAGATTTAATAAAGCGATGGGAGCATTGATAACTGTTTGGGGATTTGTTGCCCTTTATTAAATGTATGACTTGAGATGTACGTATGAATGAAACCATTCAGAAAAAAGGCATTAGTCGGCAGGTGATATTGATTGTCTTGCTAGTTATTGTCTTAATTACCGGTGGAATGTCGGTGATGGTTTCGGTGAGCAGTTTTAATAATCTTGCATCGGTTACATTAAATGAGCTGGAAAGAATGTCCAAAATATTTGCTAGGCATTTGCAAGAGCAGCAGCGAAATGCAACCAAAAATATCATGGATATTAAAAGCCACACCTTGTTATTAGAACAACTTGAGCAAATAACCAATTTAGGGCCTTATTATTATAGTGATGCGTCTATATTGGGTACAAAGATAGAAGAGTCCGATAAAATCTATGGGCTAGAAGCGCAAATCAAAATCGTACAGATACTGAAACCTTTGCAAACAGCGCATCACGTGACTTCGATTAGCTTATATTCATTATCACCTTTTAACTTAATTCCAGATGCAAAACCGGTCTTAAACGTAAGGATGGATACTAAGGGGGTTTGGCTTGGTGCTTTTGATAGAAAAGGCAGTATCGAGAATAGACATTATTACTTTAATCGGTATAGAGACTTCCATCCTCCGGAATCTGGCTTATTTAATGTTAGTTCTGTTTATCAGTTAACGGTTAAGGAATTCTACAAAAGTATTCAATTTAAACAAACAGACCCTGACGGTTTTAATGCTGTTCTCACACAACCGTTGTCGTCTAATTTGATGAGTTCAATGTTCCTGATTCAAAATGGAGTGCCAACGATCAGAACGCAAGCAATATTAAATGTACCTGTATCAAATCCAGACACTTGGGAGGCTGAGCAAACTGAAGCAATATTAATTGTCTTAGAGCAAGAAATCGATAAAGGTCAGTTAATTGAGATTAAGCGCCAACTTGGTGTTGATGTGGGTTTAGCTAGTCAGGATAAAATATTATTAAGTAGTATGTCGTTTGATGAAGAAATTAGCGTCTTAAACCCAGATAAAACGGTAACAGGGAAGACGCAATCTTTTTATTATACCTCTCAGAATGTTGTATTTAACAACGTAATGCAAGCAGGTATTAAAGCGGTTGTGTTAAGTCCTATTTCAATATTAGCTAAATTGACACAAAGCTTGTTTATCCAGATGGCATTGTTAGCTATCGTCGCGACAATGGTTGCAAGTATCTTGATTTATTGGGCCATCAGGCGCTTGGTAAACCTACCTCTAAGCCAATTAATGACTGGTGTAGAGAAAATATCAGCCGGTAAATTAGACCATCAAGTAAATGTGCTTTCTAAAAATGAGTTTGGACAATTAGCGTATGCTTTCAATAATATGTCGTCTGAATTAAGTAAAAAAACAAGCCAGCTACAAAGTTATGCAGAGAGTTTAGAAGCGAGCAATATGGAGCTGAAACGATATCAAACAACACTTGAAGATATGGTTGAGCAGCGAACGAGCACGTTGAAATCAGCTCAGAAGCAATTAATTGAATCTGAAAAGATGGCTTCATTGGGTGAGTTAGTTGCAGGCGTAGCGCATGAAATTAATACACCTGTTGGCGTGGGCGTTACAGCCGCGTCTTTTTTGAAAGATGAAACAAATAATATAAACAAAAAGTATCTATCAAATTCAATGACTAAAGTAGACTTCGATGAATACTTAGCGTGCAGTTTGCAAACAACCGATATGATTTTTTCAAATTTGCAGCGGGCAACTGAATTAGTTAAAAGTTTTAAACAGGTTGCCGTTGACCAGACAGTGGAAGAGCATCGCTTGTTTTCGGTGATCAGCTATATTGAAGAGGTGTTATTAACGCTTCATCCAAGGTTAAAAAAGACACACCACTCCATTGAGGTGAGTGGCGAAAGAGGTATTGAAATAGATAGCTACCCAGGCTCCTTTTCTCAAATTGTAACGAACTTGATTATGAATTCAGTGATTCATGCTTTTGATGAGGAAGATACTGGATGTATTTCAATTCATATTGAAAAAGATAATGATCAGGTCACTCTTACTTATACCGATAACGGTATTGGTGTTGATGAAGAAAACTTAGCAAAAATATTTGATCCTTTTTTTACGACCAAACGTGGTTTTGGCGGAACAGGCCTAGGAATGCACATTGTGTACAATTTAGTCACACAGCAATTAAAAGGCGTAATTAAATGTGAAAGCCATTTGGGAGAAGGAGTTAAATTCACAATCACTGTTCCAGTTACGATTTCTACCTCTCAAAAGTAGTGAAGTATTTAAACTATGCTATATTTAATTTAAAACTGAGGTGATAGCTGATGCATAAAAGCAGTGGATTATTTGCAGAAAGTGTCAATAGTGAGCAAGAGAAAAAGCCGCGTATTGTGGGCCAGCCTTGGAATGTTTTAATTGTTGATGATGAGGAGCAGGTTCATAGTATCACCAAACTTGTATTAGATAGATACTTGTTTGAGGGTAGGAATTTGCGTTTTTTTCATGCTTATTCGGCTAAGGATGCGCGTGAGATTCTGTCTACACATGATGATATTGCACTTGTTTTACTAGATGTAGTGATGGAGTCAGACCAAGCAGGGCTGCTGCTTGCAAAATATATCCGACAAGAACTCAAAAACAAATTCACGCGCATCGTTTTACGAACAGGGCAGCCGGGTCAAGCTCCTGAAGAAAGTGTGATTGCAGACTATGATATAAATGACTATAAGGATAAAACAGAGTTAACCGCTACCAAGCTTAAAACCTTAATGTATTCAACATTAAGGTCCTATCGAGATATTGTTGCATTAGAAGAGAATCGAAGAGGTCTTGAGATGATCATTGATTCATCGGCCAAAATTTTTGAAAAACAATCTCTACAAAAATTCACATCAGCAGTACTTGTACAGCTAATCGCATTACTTGGTTTAAATAAAGATTCTGCTTATATGCAGCCAATATCAGGTTTTGCTGTAGAAAACGTCAATAATGATTACCGAATTCTTTCGGCCACTGGAAAGTATGAAAACCTGGTAAATCATAATGTACGAGAAAATTTACCTGAAGAAATTTGCCAAAATCTCGATGAAGCGCATCGACAAAAAGAAAATTTTTACTGCGACGAATACTATATTTTCTATTTTATGACTGGGTTGGGAAAAGAAAATCTTCTGTATATCTCGCACGCTCAATTCAAACCCTTAGAAGACGTTGACAAAAAACTTTTGGAAGTTTTTTCTAGTAATGCGGGGATTGCATTTGAGAATGCTTACTTGAAAGAAGAGCGAGAAGCTACCCAAGAAGAAATCGTATATCTCTTAGGGGATGCGGTTGAAACAAGATCGCCTGAAACCGGTAATCATGTGAAGCGGGTCGCTGAAATATCAAAATTACTCGCATTAGGCATGGGGGTTAATGAGAAGAAAGCAGCAAGAATTAAGTCAGCCTCGCCTTTACATGATCTAGGAAAAATAGCGATTCCTGACTCGATTCTAAACAAAAATGGCAAACTTACACCTGATGAGTGGGAAATAATGAAAACTCATGCTGTTGTAGGATATAAAATGCTGAGCGAGTCTAAGCATGAGACGCTTCAATACGCTGCAATTATTGCACATGAGCATCATGAGCGTTGGGATGGTAACGGCTACCCGCGACAGTTGGCAGGAAAACAAATTCATTTATTTGGACGTATTGCGGCAGTTGCAGATGTATTTGATGCTTTAAATGCGGTGCGTTGTTATAAGCCTGCTTGGCCGATGGATAAAATTGAAGCCTATTTTCTCGAAGAGACGGGTAAGCAATTTGACCCCGAAATAGTTAACGTGTTGTTTGAAAATATTGTTGAAATAAAAAGTATATGTGAACGATTAACTGACACTTAATCTCATCAATCAGGTTCTATATCATGGCAAATACTCCTATCGAGTCATTATTTGTTGATGCTGAACCTTCCTTAAAACGGGAAGACGATAAGCGTGCGCCTGTTAAACCTCCATGGAAAGTTTTGATTGTTGATGACAATCAAGAGATTCATGATCTTACTCGTCTGGTTCTTCAAGGGTTTAAGTTTGAAGGGCGGTCTATTAACTTGTTAAGCGCTTATTCAGGGCAAGAATCACTAGAATTATTACAGCAAACTAGTGATGTCGCGCTAGTGCTTCTTGATGTCGTGATGGAAACTGATCATGCCGGGTTAGATGTGACTCGGGCGATTAGAAATGATCTTGGAAATATGAATGTTCGTATTATTTTACGAACCGGGCAGCCAGGCACAGCGCCTGAAGAGCAAGTCGTGATTAATTACGACATTAATGACTATAAAGATAAAGCTGATTTAACTTCGTCTAAACTTAAAACAATGGTAGTAACAGCGCTAAGAGGGTATCGAGATTTATGCCGTCTTGAATTTAATAGTATTAGCTTAATGAAAGTGTCTGAAATTTCAGCCGGATTATTTAATTTTCAATCTCAAGATAAGTTCTGTTTGGATATCCTAGCACGGCTATCCTTATTGTGGCCCCTTGATACAGTGGATACTGTCAGTCAATCTGTTCCAAACTCATTAGAAATACGAGAGTGTAATGGGGTTTTACGGGTTAGTTTTGGAATGGGGGAATATGCAAATTGTGCAAATAAACCGATCTCAGAAGTCGTTTCTGATTCAGCACAAACACGAATTCAAGAGGTGTTTAATCAACGAAAATCTTTGTTTTTGCCTGAACAAAGTATTTTATATCTAGCCTCCTCAAAACGGTCATATTGTTTTGTTATTTATTTAGAAGGAAAGACTGTTCGAAATGAACGGGATCAAGAGTTAATTAATGTTTTATGTACCAATATAGCGACGGCTTATGACAATGTCATTTTGGTGTCTAGCTTAGAAAAGTTGAATGCATCGCTTGAAACCAAGGTGCTTGATCGAACAGCTGAGCTGGAAAAGTCAAAAGAAATTGCGGAGTCCTCTACAAATGCTAAAAGTTTATTTTTGGCAAATATGTCACATGAAATTCGAACTCCGCTCAATGCCATTCTAGGCTTTTCTCAATTGTTGCTAAATAATCATAATTTTTCGAAAGATCAGTTTGAAATGTTACAAGCAATAGAGAACGCAGGAAATCATTTGTTAGATGTCATCAATGATGTTTTAGATTTATCTAAAATTGAAGCTGGCGCGATGGCGTTAGAAATATGTGACTTTAATTTATCGGAATTAATTGATGATCTGGCTATTATGTTTCGAATGAGGTGTGAGCAAAAAGGATTGAATTGGTCGTTAGAAAAAGTAGTGCCTGTAAGTTCGAGTGTGCAGGGAGACCAAGTTAAATTAAGGCAAATCTTAATTAATTTACTAGGGAATGCTGTTAAATTTACTGACTTAGGGTCGGTCTCATTACGTGTGGTACAAGAGGGCGACTCAAGGTATATTTTCGAGGTGAATGATACCGGCCCGGGTATTGATTTTGAAGACCAAACTGACATATATACTGCTTTTCATCAGACCAAAACAGCTATAAATACAGCGGGTACAGGTTTAGGTCTGGCTATTTCAAAGCGACAAATTGAATTAATGGGGGGGCAGTTGAGTTTGGAGTCTGAGCTGTCTAAAGGAAGTTGTTTTTCATTTTGTCTTGATTTTATTTCAAGTTTTCAAATGGTTGATGTTCAGGATAACAGTAATAAAAAAATAAAATGCTTAAAGTCAGGTACAAGACTTTCTGCGTTAGTCGTTGATGATGTGCCCGACAACAGATTAATACTCAATTCGTTGCTAGATGATATAGGTGTTGATGTGACTGATGCAACCAATGGGCAAGAGGCCTTGGACCTGTTGCGTCGAAATTGGGTAGATGTAGTTTTTATGGACATACGTATGCCTATCATGAATGGCGACGAGGCTGTGAAAAAAATCAGGGAAGAATTCAAAGGGAAAAGTATTATTTGTGTCGCTATTTCAGCGTATAGCATGGCACATGAGATTGAATACTACTTAGAAGAGGGTTTTGATTTTTTTATTCCTAAGCCTTTTAAATTTTCTGAAATATATCAGGTGCTAGAGCTATTGTGCTCGGTAGAATTTGAGTACGAAAATGTACCTTTGCAATATGTGAACAGACAGGATGCTATGTCTACACTCGATTACTCAAATATCGTACTAACAGAAGAACTTTATAATGAGCTGTCAAGCGCAGCTCAACAGAATCAAGCAACTAAAATACGTCATCTATTAGATCAATTAGAAACCATTCCAAATGGTGGATCAGGGCTTTCGGCGCAATTTAATGAATTACTGTCAAGGTATAACACGGCTGGAATCATTAGTGTATTGAAAGATATAAGGACGTCTAAGCAGAATGATGTATAAGGGGGAATGATGGCTCGTGAACCTATTTCAGTAAAAGGATCGAAGGTATTAGTTGTAGACGATACGCCTGCAAATCTAGACCTGCTTAGTCAAATACTCGAGTATGATGACTATGAAGTGTCTTTTGCTACGAATGGAAAACAGGCGCTTGAGATAGCGTCAATTAATAAACCAGACCTTATCCTGCTTGATATTATGATGCCGGAAATGGATGGCATAGAAACGTGTAGGCGGTTGAAATCATTAGCAAGTGTAAAAGAAATTCCAGTTGTATTTATTACTGCGAAAACAGACAGGAAGGATGTAGCAGAAGGTTTCAGTGTAGGCGGAGTTGATTATATTTGTAAGCCTGTTCAGAAAGAAGAAGTAAGTGCACGCGTTGAATGCCATTTGAAATTGCAAGCGCTCGTAAAGGCACGTGATGATTTAATTAATCAGCTTTGTGAATATACGAAAAAAATAGAAACAAAAGTTGAAGAGCAAAACAAACAGCTTCAGCAAAATGAAAAGCTTGCAGCAATTGGGGCAATGGTGGGAGAGTTTACGCATGAAATCAGTACACCTGTTGGGATCGCGATTACCGCTTTAAGTCATAATCTTGATGCATTAAATAATGTAAAAAAACAATATGATGAAGATGCCTTGGGTGAAGAGGCATTCTCTTACTTTCTGGAAAATAGTTTAGAGACTTCAGATATAGCCAGTAGAAACCTTAAAAGGATGATTGCGCTTGTCAAAAGTTTTAAAAGCACCACCGTTAATCAATGCAATGATGTTTGTCAGTCATTTTATTTGGAAGAATGTTTATCTGATGTCGTTGCAAGTTTACAACCACGTTTAAAGCATTGTCCTCATAGCTTAACGCTAGAATGTAAGAAAGATATTCTCATTAATAGTTATCCAGGAACCTTTGCTCAAATTGTTATCAATTTTGTTAATAACAGTCTTTTGCATGCATTTAAACCGAACGAAGAGGGTGCAATGTTACTTAAGGCAGATACAAGTGGCGACAATTTAGTCATCAGGTTTACCGATAATGGCTGCGGTATTTCTGAAGACTTACAGGAAAAAATATTTGAGAAATTTTATACGACTAAACTAGGTCAAGAAGGGAGTGGCTTAGGGCTGCATATCGTTCGATCATTGGTTCAGGAAAAGCTGCATGGCACGGTGGTTTGTCAAAGTAAAGAAGGCGAGGGATGTGTATTTGAAATTGCGTTGTCATTAAAGGCGTTAAAATGATTAAATGAGCTGTTTTTATCTTCTAGGTGTTTGTGTGCGATTTACTATTAGCGCCTTAGTTATAATACTGATGTAAAGAGGTGTAATATTAAGTTGGTACTTGCTCAATGAGGTTGGATAAATTTATTACTGCGTGTACCGATTATTCGCGCACACAAGCAAAAAAAATAATTAGTAAAGGTGACGTGACGGTGGATGGCGTATCCATCAGAGACCCTTCTCTAAAATTATCAGATCAAAATGAAGTTAGTTTGTTGGGACGACACATTCTGTTGCCAGGTGCTCGATATATTATGCTCCATAAACCTCTTGCAACGGTTTGCACCTCAATTAACGACGACTCTCGATCAGTCATGGGGCTCTTAGGCGTTGATAATCCAGAAGGACTTCACATTGCTGGTCGTCTTGATATTGATACGACCGGTCTGGTCTTGATTACCGATGACGGGGCATGGTCTCACCGTATTACGTCACCCAAAAAAATATGTGGTAAACGCTACCGGGTAGGTTTGGCCGGTGTGTTAACAGAAGACGCGCCGGCACAGTTCAAGCAAGGAATTCAATTAAAGGATGAGGTGAAACTTACGCGTCCTGCAGAATTAGAAGTCCTTTCATCAAATGAAGTTCTACTAACAATACACGAAGGAAAGTACCATCAAGTGAAGCGTATGTTTGCGGCCTTGAGTAACCGTGTCATATCACTTCATCGAGAAAAAGTTGGTTCAATTCAGTTAGATGAGACATTAGAGGAAGGGGCATGGCGTTTTTTGACAGAAGCTGAAATAAACTCCGTTACTTAAGCTTTGTGCGCTATATGTCGCTTTTTTTGTCTCTTCTCTGATCTTTTCTTATTTCTAGTTCTAAGACGCTTTATTTAAAATTTTGGAGATAAGCGCATTGTGTAATTCGTCTAATGACTCATGTAAGTATTGAATGAATTCTGCGCCATAAGGTGCCATTTCGGCTGTGCTGGTCATACCAATAGTGAGTGTCTCCATATAGCTTGTCACGACTAATGTTAAGCCCATACCATCAACAATTGGCGCAGTTCCTTCTAATGATATTAGTTTGGCGCCATCTAAATACATCTGACACCTAGGCCCTGGCACGTTCGTAATAATGACGTTAAAGATAGGGTTGAAGCTATTGGCAGCGCGTAGTCGAGTGTAGGCTTTTGTGATCCAAGAAGATGACCAGGATGGTAAATGGTTAATGATGCGCTCAACAGCCACTTCTTTATTATACCTTTTCGCTGATATAGCATTCTGATGAACGGTTGTTAGGCGTTCTATAGGTGATTCAATGTCTGTTGCGAGCGAAACTAACATGGGGGATATTAAATTACCGCCGTTTTCACCATTCTCAGGTCTTTTTGAAACGGGCACCATGGCTGTAATCGGATTTTCGGGCAACACGTTTTTGTTGAGTAAGTGTTTTCTAAGTGCGCTAGCGCAAATGGTTAGAACAACATCGTTTATGGTGCAGCCAGGGTATGAAGTTTTAATGTCTTTGATAGAGGCTAATGATAAATGAGCACTATTTAAAGCGTGTGCTGAGCCCACTTCTTGATTAAAGGGTGTTGACGGCGCAGTGAAAAAGTTTGGTGGGCGCTGCTGACGGTCTAAAAAGCGAAGTAACTGCGAACTTGCAACAGAATGACTCAAACGTTTAGTGAGTGACAATAGCTCTCTTGGAGAGCGATAAACTGAGCGCAATTTGTTGTTAGCCATCTTTCTCTTGGACAGTTTTTTTGGCACCCAAGTATCATTGATTGGTAGGTTATGTTCAGGGCTATCACTGAGTAAACCGCTGAGTATCTTTTCAGCCGATTTTCCGTCTGCTGCTGCATGATGAATCTTTAATAGTACTGAGAATCCTTCATCAGGCTGGATGCTGTCCTGAATAAATAACATTTCCCATAATGGTCGAGAGGGTATGAGTGTTTCACTAAAAAAAGTATTTATCAGGTCGGATTTCTGATCGGCAATATTTTTACCAAATAATTTAAGCTGAGTTAAATGATTGTCGATATCGAAATTAATATCATCGACCCAGTAAGGGCGGTCTAGATCTAATGGGACAGTTTTGAGTTTACGTCTAAAGACTGGCGAGACCGAAAGTCGTGATTCAATATAGCTTTTAAAGCGCTTAAATGTCATGACACCATCTTTAGGCTTGTAAAATGTTAGTACACAGCCAATATGCATCGGTGTACGTGCTGATTCTAAATATAAAAATGATGCGTCTAGGTTAGTAAGCTGTTGCATTTTAAATCCCCTTTGGTTGAGCGTGTCCATAAGCTAATAAAGGGATTATTCTATATTAGTGTACGATTGTATACTTAAATATCTATATTGGTTTATAGTTTTTATTGTTCTATGATTTAAGTCTTTGAAAATAATGTATTTAATTTGATTTTATTTGTGTGTTCGTTTGTATTGTTTTTGTTTGAGCTTATTTGGAAGGAAAATTTGTGGGCTTAAATCATGGAAAATGCTATTTCAAATAAATAATTATTATTCCCCTTTTAATGAGTGGTCGGCTTTGTTAGACTGCGCGCACTTTCTGATTAACACTCGTTTTTCAGCTAGTTATGGTGGCTTTCGTTGGTTCCCACGCAATAATAAACTGTCAACCTGGTCAGGCCCGGAAGGGAGCAGCCACAGCGGTGGATTTATGTGCCGAGGTGTAGCTGATGGAAGTCACCACCTAATTTTTAGGTAATTGATTATAAACGCTATTATCTTATAGTTTCTCTCTTAGTGTACCAAACATAATGGTATGTCCCTCATAGAGACGATTTTTTAAAAACCATCTTAACTACCTTGTTTTTTCGGCATTTTATTAATTCTTCATTTATACCCATTATCTATAAATTGTTCTTTGAGTGTGCTTGTACAGTATTTTTTGTGTAAATGTATACTGAAAAATCTTAAGCCATTCGATGATATGAATAAATTATGCCCCTATTTTGGATTTTATTTGTGCAAACCGGCAAGTTTAACTCTTAGTTATTTGTATAACATCATAACCTTCGTAGATCTTTCAGTATGACAATATAGCAAGCTGCCTAGCAGGAAATGCGTTAAAGCCTGTTCGGCACTTGATGATAGAAAACTACCAGCCGCGACTATATGCCTCAACTTTATTTAGTGTTATAAAAAAATAGCCCTTATATAATGATTTTATGTGCCGAGGTGGCGTTGATTGAAGTCACACTAACTTTATTAAGCTTTTGATCGTAAAGATATTATCATTTGTTTCCTCTCAAAGTGTACCTGTCTAGTGGTATGTACCCCGTAAAGATTATTTCTAAATTAATCATAACTACCACGTTTTGTCTTCTATGCATTAATTTGTAATCTATAGTCGTTTTCTACTAATTGTTCTTTGGGTGTGCTTGTACAGTATTTATTGTGTAAATTTTTTTTAAAAAAATCTTAAATTATTTAGTAGTATTAATGACTTACGCCATCAATTTTAAATTTTATCTGTGCAAACTAACTAGTTTCACTATTAGTTATTTGTCCAAAACTACAGCTGTAGCAGGTCCTCTACTTTACTATGACGATATTATAAGAAGCCTAGCAGAATATGCGTTAAAGTCAGCGCTGTACATGGCTATAAAAAATCCACCAGTCACTACCAAGTACCTTACTTATGTTTAGTATTCTTCGTTATAAAAAATAATATTTATATGGTAATGCTGTCTAAAAATATGATGGATCATATGGTTTTTTCTACTAAAGTTTTATGTAGCAGAATGGATCTGCTGGTCAAAATTGGAAAATTTTTTAGTAAAAATAACCTTCTATTCATATCTTGAATATACGTGTGGGCTAGGATTGCTGCGGAGAACATAGGATGAGTTCAGCGTCATATGAAAAGAAAGCGCCCGAAATTGAGGAGCCTTTCTTCTTGCCATCGAAAGAAGGTAAAACGAGCATTTCTGGAACAGTTTCTAGAGTCCCAACGCCCCCTTTGTCTTCGAAGGCTTTTTCGCATAGTCGACATGAGCTGATGTCTCATTTATATCAAGCTTTGGCTGATAGGTTTGGAATTACGCCAAATCAACAAATGGACTCAAAACTGCAGCGAATTTTCGTTGATATGGATTCAGTAAATCTATATCAACGAGTCAATGAACTCTCGTCATTACCCGCCGGACATGCATCTTGGCTTGATCTTGTCGCAAAAATTACCGTTCATGAAACTTATTTTTTTCGGGATGAACCGCAATTAAGCCTATTGCGAAATAAGTTGCTACCTCATTTGATTGAAAAGGCCGCGCTCGATACCTCACCTACACTTCGTATTTTATCGGCAGGGTGTTCCACGGGTGAAGAGGTCTATAGCCTGACTATGTTGGTACTTGATGCATTATTAGAAGCTGGCTACGCTTTTGGTCATGCAAAAGCAGGTATAAAAGTTATGCCCGGTTGGAAATTACAAATACTTGGTGTTGATGTATCAGCCGATGCACTGAATATTGCTCAAAAGGCCAAGTATACCGCTGAAGGCCTTGGTTCTTTCAGAAAAATGTCTTCTCACTGGCAACATTGGTTCGACGATGGTGGAACGAATAACTTTTCAGTCATAGATTCCGGCTTATATATTAATACAGAATCACAAACCTATCGTCGGCCGAAAGACTTTATTCGTAAAATTACAGACTTCTCACAGCACAATTTGCTTCAGAGTAGTGCTCATCTGGGTTATTTCGATATGGTCATTTGTCGCAATACGATGATCTACTTTAATGATGCTAATAAAAGTATTGCCCAGAATTATCTTTTTGATCGACTAAAACCAGAGGGGGTATTGCTGTTGGGGGCAACGGATCCTTTGCTTTGTCCTGAGCGCTGTGTCCAACATCGTAGTCTTGGTATAGCTTATTTTATGGGTAAACAAACAAGCTAGTGTAATACTCCAAATAAATAGAACGAAGATTTATTAAACATCAAAAACAATAGGGAGCTTTGACATGGATATCAACCTTATATCATTAAATGGTAATATTTATGGTTTGCCAACAAGTGTTGTGCGTGAGGTTCTGGACCCTGTTCCTGTAACCCCCATGCCATTTTCGCCAGATTATGTGGATGGTATTGTTAATATTGGTGGTTCTGTTCTTGTACAGTTAGATCTCTCAGTACAACTGGAAAAAGCACCTGCAATATCCGCAAAATCAGGTCAACTGATCGTGATAGATAGTGATGGTGAGCAAGTAGTCTTGCATGTGGATCAGGCTTTGTTAATGGTCAATATTTCTGACGATGATATACATGATGTTCAGGTACAGGATGTACCTGAAGGCATAGATATGAGCTTACTTTCAGGCCTGTTTCAATGGCAAAATAAGTCGGTATTGTTTTTGTCTGAAGAACAGTTTGGCGTTAAAAACATAGCGCAATTAATTTCGGAAGATGGCATTGGTGGTTTTGTAGCGACGACGGAAACGGACACCGCCAGTGATGTTGACAGCAAAAAAGACGTAACAGACTATCAAAAAAACTACTTGGTTGTTGAAGTGAATAATGAGCGTTACGCGCTGAAGATGGAAAGTGTCTGTTTTGTCGAAGACTTAGGCGCTACGACGATTTTACCGCAAGCCCCACCTGAAGTAGTGGGCATGACGTATACGCACAAATCTCCGTTACTCATATTGAGTTTAGGGAGGCTGATGGGTAAGCCTAACAGTGCCGCTTGCAAATTAATAATCGTACAGTATCAGGATTTTCGTTGCGCACTTAGTGTTGATCATATACATGGAATTCACCGCTTAGCTTGTCATGATAACCATGAGGCTTTGGCTAAGGATGGTGAATTAGCGGGTTATTTGTTAGGTGATGATGAAAGCCTGATCGGAGTTCTTAATTTTCACACCTTATTTTCTTCCGCTCGCATGGATTCACTGAAACGTTTTCTTGTTGATGACAAAAATCAGACTTCTAAAAAAGAACGAATTCCTACCCGTCGATTGCTAACTTTCAATGTGGGGCATGAGCGCTTTGCATTACCTTTGGTTTCGGTAGAGCAAGTGGTTGAATATCAACAGGTCGAAGCATTACCTGAGGGAGGGGGAGGGCACCTGCATGGTGCAGTGCAAATTCATGGTGATATTTATCCAGTGGTTGATCTAAGAATTCAGATGGAAATCACGCCACGTAATACTCCTTTGACTGCTTACGTCGTTGCTGGAGAGGAGAGTAATCGTTGGGCGATAGTGGTGGATCAAGTCAATCAAGTGGTTGAAATACCTGAAGCAGATATAGAGCCTGCCAGCACTCAGAAACAACAATACGTAGAAGAAATTGGTCGAATTGATAAAGGGCTCCTTAGTGTCATGAGTTTAGACGCTTTAACAGTAGGCTCAGGTCAAATAGAAAGCACGGTGAGCGTGTAGGATGATAAAACTTCTTGTTGTTGATGACTCCGCATTCATGCGGATGGCGATTTCGAAAATGGTTGAAAATGATCCACGAATAGAAATTGTCGGTGAAGCGCATAATGGCGAAATTGCAGTGCAAATGGCACAACGTCTTCGACCTGATGTGATTACTATGGATGTAGAAATGCCAGTAGTCAACGGTCTACAGGCTGTACAAAGAATTATGGAGAGTCGTCCATGTCCAATCATTATGGTTAGTAGTCTAACAACCAAAAGTGCCGATATAACTATCAGAGCCTTGGAGTTGGGCGCAGTAGATTTTATCGCTAAAAGTTCGTCGTTTGTTCAACTGGATATCGTCAAAATTGAAAAGGCCTTACAGGAGAAAATTAATTATTGGGCAAACAATAAGCTAACTCTGAATCTGAAGAGTCTTCGGAGAGATAAGCGCCAGCCTTTACCTGATAAAAATCCTGTAATGACAAAGCGGCAACCTAAAAAATCCATTGATTTTGTACTAATAGGTGTTTCTACGGGGGGCCCTAGAACAGTGCTAGAGCTCCTGTCTAACATGGGGGAATTAAGTTGTCCCATGGTTATTGCCCAGCATATGCCGAAAGAATTCACTCCAGGTTTTGCTGAACATTTAGCCACTGCGACAGGTTTGAATGTCGTAGAAGGTTACCATGGAATGGCGCTTGCCCCGGGACAGATTGTCATTGCTCCTGGTGGGACCGATAGCCAAATACGCAGGCCTTTTGAAAATCATTTTGCATTGGATGTCAAAGTTCATGAGCAAAGTCCAATACACCCGTCAGCAGATTTGCTATTTCAGTCAGCAGCTAGGGCATGTGAAAGCCCGGTTGCCGTGATTCTTACTGGAATGGGGGGGGACGGCTCTCTGGGGGCTGCTGAGTTTTCTCAGCGACACTACCCTGTAATGGCTCAAGAGCCGAAAACATGCGTCGTTGATGGCATGCCAGGATCAGCTATTGCGTCGGGAACCGTTTCAGAAGTATTGGATGTTATGCAAATTGCTAGACAACTTAGGTTATGGTGCGGAGAGCAGAGAACCTTTGCGCCCACGCAAGCAATTGGCGTTAGTTGAAAATAAAACAACACACGAAAATAGAGGTTTCAAAATGACAAAGCGAGTAATGGTAGTAGATGATTCGATGATCATGCGTACATTGTTGAAAGATATTGTATCTGCGGATTCAGATCTAGATGTTGTGGGTGATGCGTGTGACGGTGAGATGGCCTTACAGAAGGCAAAAGAGCTAAAACCAGATTTAATCTTATTGGATATTGAAATGCCAAAAATGAATGGAGTGGAGTGCCTTAAACGCTTAAGGCTAACAAGTCCAGCCAAGGTTATTATCATTTCTTCAGTGGCACAAGCAGGTTCTGCCATGGCTACGGATGTCAGAAAACTGGGGGCTGCAGATGTTATACCAAAGCCATCTGGTGCGACCAGCCTTGACATAAAAACCAAGAAAGGCCATGAAATAACAAAAACAGCACGTAGAGTGCTGGGGCTTGCAGGCTAGTAGAAAGTTAAAATCGTTCAAAAATAAACAAAAATAGTAGTAAATCAACACAGGGCAGCTTTGGCTGGGTAATTGATTATGTCGGACTATATTGAAACTTTATGGGCTCAATTTGTAATTGAAACCGAAGAGCATCTAGAACTTATTGAACCCGTCCTTGTTGAGGCTGAATTCAATGCACCAACCAGGGAAGATGTAGATCAACTATTTCGTTCTTTTCATTCCATAAAAGGCTTGTCAAAGGCTATGGACTTGTTAGGCATGGAGGCTCTTTCTCATCGTGCGGAAGATATCTTAGGTTTGGTGCGTGACGAGGTAATTTCAGTTTATCCGGAATTAGCAGACCTTTTGCTAAACGCTATTGACGCACTCAAGCAACACCTGCGTGTTGCAGAAAGTAAACGTGAAGATTGCTCACCGCCTATTGATTTAATACACAAGCTTGAATACCTATTTAATCAGCAAAGTGAAGCTCAGGAACTGGCAATACCTGAAATTAACATTGACGACTGTGATGATTCAGAAGATAGCGGTTCTCAGGACTTGGACGTAAAAACCGTTGGCCAAGTGGTAACTGAGGCCAGTTCAAGTTTGCACTACGACCCTGATATGTTGATCTTTTTTGCTGAATTATTGCAAACAAATGTACCTAAATTTACTCACTTTCTTGTTTCAAATTTTGCTGCTGATTCCGTTCATGCAAAAGAGTTAGAAAGTGAACTGGAAACGTTGGTTCATGCCTCTGGCACGATGGAAATGACGCAATTAGCCGATCAATTTTCTACGATATTGGAGGCTATTTCTGACACTAAATCTGAGCCGATTTCTCGTCGGAATACCGTCGCAGAGGCCTTGATGACGCTCGTGGAAATGATTCAAATTATTGAATCAGAGGTCAAGCAAGAATGCGGTACATCCGAACTGGTTGGTGAACTCAGACTTTATGCCGCCGAAAAAATTGACCAGCTTTTCTTAGAGCTTGCGAGTCAATTGAAGATTATTGCAGAAAGCTCTGCTGATCAATCCTTGAGTGATTCAACCGAAGTCATTGAGCTTGCCGTACAAACAGCAGAAAAAGCTTTTGCTTTAAATAACCATTTACATCTTTTGGAAGGCAGTGATTCCAGCACGCGTTTGTTACTGACGGTCAGTGATGTTTGTAAGCAAATTAATCAAGGTCACGCGGTGCCTGAATCGGGACTTCTTAATTTATTACTTAACGCTGTCAGTGTCGCAGAAAGTGAATACAGGAAAGTATCAGGACAGGGTGAAGACCATTCAAGTGCTGTTGATTGGGATGAACTTCACCATAAGATATGGGATGTCATTAAAGAACAGAGAGATGAGAGTGATGAGGGGCTTGTTTCTTTCAAGGACCTGAGCAACAAGATAGCAATTAACCCCTTATTTGAAGATTGCATGTCTGGCGATAGCATAAAAATGCTTCTAGATGGTTTGAATAATGGCGCGACAGTATTCGAAGCTTTTGTAAACCTTGAAGAGTCGGAAGAATTTACCGGCTCTTTTCTGCAATGGGTTGAAAAAGATGTTCAATTAGTAACCAATAGCACCGTTTTTATAGACGATAAACCCTGGAGTGATTGTCTTCTATTAACGGAGAAAACAGAGGTTTTTCTCCGGGATGCAATTAAAAAAATGGATCCAGAGCGGCGTTTTTTGAAACTGGAAACTTGTACCAAGGTTGTAAGCGCTGAAGAGCGTGATGCTTCAGTGGCAGCCAGTGTGTCTGAAAAAGAGTCCAAAAACAGCAATAAAAGTTCAAGTATGTTGCGTGTGAGCGGTGAGACTTTAGATCAATTTATGAGCCAGATAGGTGAAATGGTATCCATTCGTGGCATGTTGAACCATAGCATTCATCTTGATGGGGGCAGTGAGGCACTGACAGCGTTAAAACGCATGGTGGTGACAAAACAAAGCGGTATTAACAGCGAACAGATGATGGCTCAGCTTGAAGTGCTAGAGCAGCAATGGGCACGCTTTGATCAAGTAGACCAAAAACTCCATACCGTATTGAGTCAACTACAAGACAGTGCTTTAGCACTTCGTGTCGTCCCCATGGAAACGGTTTTTAAACGTTTACCTCGTCCCGTTAGAGATCTCGCTCAAGCATTAGGAAAGCAAGTAAAACTAGAGATGACGGGGCAGGATGTTCGTATTGATAAAGCCATGGTTGATGTCTTGAGTGACCCTTTAATGCATATGGTGAGGAATAGTGTCGATCACGGCATTGAACTACCTGAAGAACGACTTGCGGCCGGTAAACCAGAGCGTGCGGTGGTTGCGCTTGATGCACGGCAGCAGGGGAACACCGTAAAAGTGAGTATTAGAGATGATGGCCAGGGAATTAACTTTGAGGCGGTAAAAGCTAAAGCGCTAACAAAGAGTTTAGTGACGGAGGATGAGCTAAGTCGCATGAGTCAAAAAGACATCATGCAATTTATTTTTGCGCCGGGCTTTTCAACGGCGCAACAGATTACAGAGACCTCGGGCCGAGGTGTGGGAATGGATGTCGCCCTTACTAATGTAGTGAAAATGGGAGGTAATATAACGGTTGATTCAGAGCCAGGAAAGGGCTCTCGTTTTACCCTGGAATTGCCTTTGTCTGCGGCTATCCAAGACACGGTTCTGGTAAGAACTTCAGGTCAAATGATGGCCATACCAGAGCGCTATGTCACTGAGATGATCGAAATTAATCGTTGCGATGTGCAGTCGGTAAAAGGCTGTCAGGCGATCGTATTACGCGATAATTTTTTGCCTATTTATCGCTTGGGGCCATTGCTAGGTTACTACTCGGAACAGTGTGAAGATAAGACGCTCGTGGTGGCGGTGATATCTGATGGTAAACGGCGTATTGGCGTGGTAATTGATCGATCCTACCAGCGGCAGGAACTATTCATTAAAGATATTCATAAGCAATTGACTGCCTTACCGGGCGTAAGTGGTGCTGCTATTCTTGGAGATGGCAAGGTGGTGCTTATTATTGAAGTAGAAGACTTGTTTACTTTGGCGACTAAACTAGGGAAAACAGCTTTGCTGACGCTTGATATTGAGGCTGATAAGAGTAGCGAGTTGGATTACCAAGTAGGAGAGTATGAGTGTCCAGATTCCGTCAAGGGTGGGGTCGTTGAAGAGGGGCGTGTCGCATGAAAAGTTTTCTATATGTCATGGTAGAAGATGTACCCATGCTGATGGATAGCGATGCTGTGTATGAAGTTATGCCCTTATCCAAGGATCGGGAAAAGGGGGAGTATGACGTTGCCTCAGGTTATCTGGATTGGCGGAATCAACTGCTACCCATCGTCAATGCAAGAGAGCTATTAGAGCTGCCCCTCGCGAGAACGAATAGAAAGGGTGCCGGCGTAGTCTATTGTGCCATGCCAGAACAGCCTCCGATCTTTTTGATAGTGGACGAAATTGTACGGATGATTAAGTTGGAATTGGACGCGTTTGTACCTTTACCACAGGTACCCAATCGAATTCGTGATCTCTTTGACCTGATTTATATAGATAACGCTGAAGGGCGGCAGGCATATCGTTTTAGAAACCCCTTGCAGTGTCATGTTCTTGGTAATCTTATCTCAGTCCTTAATGAAGAGCCTAAAGGCTGTATTCAGGGGTATAAAAATGAACATTTCAGAAATACTAATCATTGATGACAGTCGTCTCGAGTTAATGAAAATGGAGCACTTACTTTCAGAAATGGGTGGCTGCCAGCCGACTTTCATTGAAAATCCAAATCATGCCCTGAGCTGGTGTGTTGGTCATGACCCGGACTTGGTTGTCGTCGATTATCAGATGCCTCAATTGGATGGCTTGGAGTTCATCAAAGCATTTAGAGAAATTGAGGGGTGTGAGGATACGCCATTGGTGATGATTACGGCATCAAGTACTGAAAAAATTTGCGTCGATGCTTTAAATAGTGGGGCCAATGACTTTATTTGTAAACCTGTTCGTAAAGCTGAATTTCTTGCCAGAATTTCGAATATGCTCACCTTGAGGAGTAAGCAGAGAAATGCCGGCAACATGATTCACAAACTGAACAAAGAGGTCGATGACACTGCAAAAGTCATGACGGAGCGGGAAGTTGAGATAGTTAATCGACTAGCGCTAGCTGCCGAACATCGTGATAGCAATACCGGTATGCATATTATCCGCATGGCTTACTACTCATTGATCATCGCCAGAAATCTAGGGCTTTCACAAGAGCAGCAACAAATGATATTCAGGGCTGCCCCCTTGCACGATGTTGGAAAACTAGGTATCTCGGATGAAATTTTGTTAAAACCTGGAAAACTCACACCGGATGAGTTTCTGGTTATGCAGCGTCATACTATTATCGGTGATCAAATACTTTGTAATAGTGCATCAGTATTAATTCAAACCGCGCAAGAAATTGCCGTCAGTCATCATGAAAAGTATGACGGCAGCGGATATCCGAAAGGTTTGGTCGGAAATGCAATCCCTTTGTCTGGAAGAATTATCGCCGTCGCAGATGTGTTTGATGCACTGACATCAAAACGCCCATATAAAGAAGCTTGGTCATTCGAGCAAGCTATCAGTTATATCAAAGAGAGTTCTGGATCCTCATTTGATCCCTCTTGCGTGGAGGCATTTATTAAAAAGCTGGATGAAATTGAAAGCGTTTATTTAAACCAAGGCGTTTATTCACAACAAGAATGTGCATTGGTTTCATGAGTTTTGAACTGGAGTACCGGATTCATTTGAGAATGTTAATAGGAACTTTTGTTAATAGGAATGAATTTTAGATGAGAGTTGAAAAGAAAGCGGTGGTTGGACTTAGGGCAATAAGTATCGAATTATAAGGAGCGGTAATCAAAATGAAAGAATTTAGATCAAACATAAGAGAAAAACTAACTAAATTGTCGACTACAACTAAGGTTTATTTTTTGCTGGCAGGGCAGTTAACGCTGTTGTTTGTTGTGGCTGGAATATCGTATTTAAACCTAAGTATTCTGGGAACTGGGACGGTTATCTTACTTAATTGTTTCGTTGCCAGTATTAATATTCTGCTTACCAGTATTTATCTACTTCGAATACAAAAAAGATCACTCGCTCGCTTTTCTGATTTGAGAGAAAACATTATCACAGGAGTGTTTTCTTCGTCAAAATTAGAGTTGAGGGAAGGGGTAAAAGATGAAGCTATCTTGACCCACCACCAATTAGAAAGAGCAGTAATAGCACGACAGGAAATTATGGCGAAGGTGCTAGAAAGTGTTAAGCCAGCAGTCGCTTCAGCTGGCAAAATTCATTCTACCAGTGAGGAGCTAAGCCACATTGTGGCGAAACAGTCAGACAACTCGGCAGAGGTAAAAAAAGCCATCGAAGAAATGGTGTATGTCATTGTAGGAAACGCTTCTGTCAATGCTCAGGCTGAAGAATGTTCAAAGCTAAGTGGCAGCACCGCTCGTAGTGGCGGCGAAATTGTAGCGCGCACGATTGATAAAATTCAGCGTATTTCTGAGGCAGTAGATAGCTCAATTGGTACGGTCGAGAAGCTTAATCAATCCTGTACTGACATTGAAGAAATGGTATCCATGATTGGCAATATTGCATCACAAACCAACTTGCTGGCATTAAATGCCGCCATCGAAGCGGCGCGAGCAGGTGATCATGGACGGGGGTTTGCTGTGGTAGCAGATGAAGTGAGAAGTTTGGCAAATAATACGACGCTTGCGACTCAGAAGATCGAAGGAATAGTTGAAACCATTCAGCAAGGAGTGATAGAAACAGCGGCTACGATGAAGGAAGCGCATAGTGAAGTGGCGGTAGGGATTGCCTTGGCAGATGAGGCTGGGCAGTCACTGGAATCGATCGTGAGTGGAACGCAAAATATGTTGGATATGATGCACGATATTGCTTCAGCAGGTGATGAATCGGCGGAAACCGCAACAGATCAAACTGCCTATCACCTCGATCGTGTTTCGACCGTAACAGGAGAAAGTGCCTTGTTCGTTGATGATGCTAATAACAAAATTAGTGATTTAATAACAGGTCTTGCTTCTTGGCAAGAAGCTGTTAAAGCTTTGCCTTCAGTTCTGACACCATTAGAAGAGGGAGAGGTGACGTACCAAAAACTTAGCGCCTAAAAGATAGTGCTAAAAGCGTGTAGAGAAATTATGGAGCAACAGAGCGCCCCTTCTCAAGAGGTAAGCTGTAAGTCGAGAACAATGCTCCCGCGTCAGAATAAAAACAGAAACGGTGATAGAGGTATCCCATCTGGCCGGTGGTTTAAGTGGGCAGATAGATAAATTTCGGTTGGTGAAAAGTACTGATTTGCTTGCAGTAGGGTAGTCCTCTTCAATGCACGAGTTTAACAGGATTCAAGGGGCTTAACAGCGGTATAAATAATGAGTTCTGCAACAAAAACAGAAGTCTTCCATTACCTATAATGTTTAAAAGAAGAGGCCAACAAATATTGATGGTCTTCAAACTAATAATTATGAGGTTCGATATGGTTCTTAAAAATCTAAGTTTGTTTTGGAAAATGTTTATTCCCATGTTGTTTGTTTTTACGCTCGTCATGTTGGTACTTTTGTGGTTTATACCGACAAGTACACGTGCTAATGCTGAACAAGAAGCTATCAATATGGCACAGAGCACGGTGCAACAATATAAACAGTTGCGGAGTTACTACACCAAAAATATAGTCAAAAAAGTATTGGCAGGGTCTCAGCTCAAACCTTCTATAGAGCATGCAGATAATCCAAATGCCATTCCCTTGCCGGCCACCATGATTCACGACCTTAGCGCTGCGATGGGTAAAGGGGACATCAGCTTATCGCTTTATAGTGCGTTTCCTTTTCCCAATCGTAAAGATAGACAACTAGATTCTTTTCAGCAGGCGGCATGGAAAAATCTTTCTAACAAAGATACTCAATTTTATTCAGCCAGTACTGAGCTAGATGGGTTGCCCGTGGTGCGAGTCGCTGTACCTGACAGAATGACCTCTCAAGTTTGTGTAGGCTGCCACAACGCACGTCCTGATACGCCTAAAAATGATTGGAAACTGAATGACCTACGGGGCGTCTTAGAAGTAGTGGTACCAATAAAGTCACAACTGGCGGCAGGCTCATCAATGGCTTATAGCATTATAGCGGTCTTGTTTGGGGCATTTATTATTGTGGGTATTGTTTTAGCGCTCGTTTTCAAACGCACGGTTCGTGACAAACTATTGAGTTTCAATCAGACCTTTAAGCTTATCGCCAGTGGCGACCTAGAGCAACGAGTCGACGAGGATGGTCAAGATGAGATTGCAGTGACCGGCAAAGTGATTAACGGTTTTGTGACTAAATTACAGTCGGCAATCAGGGAAATTAACACCTCAATGATTGCCTTGGCGCAAGGGGATTTGCGTAAACGGGTTGTGGTCGAATTAGAAGGCGACTTGGACGCTCTGAAACAGGCTACTAATAATTCACTTGATAGTGTTGAACAGGCGATGACGGCTTTAAGCGAGGTGACTGTAGCGCTGGTTGAAGGTGATTTTTCTCAACGTATGGAAGGCGACTTTAACGGCGAATTTCAGGTGATTCAGGGGAGTGTTAATGACTCCATGACAGAGTTGGAGCGAGCCATGAACGAAATTAATCGTGTGATGGCGCAGATTTCCAATAATAACCTTTCGGACCGAATCACGGTTGAGTTGAAAGGTGACTTAGAGGTACTCAAACAAGCCGTTAATCAGACGGTTATGGAGCTAGGTCGTACCTTAACTCAGATTGCCACAAATGCGAATCAAGTGGCGACAGCGTCTGGAGAGACATCCACAGCCATCGGTCAGATTTCGGATGGTGCCCAAAATCAGTTACACGCAATGTCACAAGTAGCGACGGCCTTGGCTCAGTCAGGCCAAGCTGTCAGCGAGGTCGCGAGAGATACCGCCCAAGCGAGTCTTGGTTCTCAACAGTCAGTCGACTTGGTTAGCGGCGGGCAAGATAAAGTGGCGCAAATGGTTAACGTCGTCAATGTAATCGCTCAGAACAGTACCAAAATCAACAAAATCACCGAAGTAATCGGTTCAATTGCCAATCAAACGAATATGCTTTCATTAAACGCGGCTATTGAAGCTGCTCGTGCGGGTGAGCATGGTGCTGGTTTCGCGGTGGTTGCTGAAGAGGTGCGTAAACTTGCTGAACATTCAGCTAACTCTGCTCAAGAAATTACCGCTTTAGTCGACGAAGCGGTTCGAGAAGCTGGCAATGCAGTGAACACGGCAAATGAGGTGAGTGATGATATGGTGGCTATCCTGAAATCGTCAGGTGAGATCGATGATATGTTACGTCGGGTTGCCGCATCGATGGAACAGCAAAGCGCCACCACTCAGGAAATTACCAGTAACGTAGAATCGATGAAGCGAGTCGCTGAAAATAATGCAGCAGCCTCTGAAGAAATAACCGCTACCGTCATTGAAGTGTCTCGATTGGCGGATGGCGTGCGTGGACAAGTCGGTAATTTTCAATTAGAAGGAGAACAGGGTGATAGTGCCTTATTAGGCGATCAAGCGCAGTCATTTGATCACCAAGATCGACGGGTTGAGAAAAGAGGTCAAAAACTAGATCCGCATTGGGAGCGTCGCCACAGTTAAGCTGAGAGCCATAGATAGTTAATACTAAAATAAACAGGATGGGGGGCCAAGGACGGTTCTATTCATAAGGCCTACACGTTAATGGCTGTATATTTCTTATGAGAGTATTTGAAAACACAAAGCTGCTTGAAATTTGTTGTTCTGAGTGAAGTTATGCAGAAAATTTCCGTATTGATAACCACGCTAAACTAAGAATAAATTGAGGTAAGTTTCAATGGAAAAATTAATTGCTCAGTATTCACTTAAAACAAAATTGATAGCAGCATTTTTAGTATTGGGGCTCTTTCCCGCACTACTTATCACTTGGCAATCATTGTCTAACAGCACAGACAACTTTGTTCAAGAGGCCAGCATTAAACTTAGTGCGATCCGGGACATCAAGTCTGTTCAGATAGAGAGTTTGTTTAAGACGATGGAGGGCCAGATCCGGGTCTTATCAAGTAATGCACTGACGATAGAAGCAACGAAGTCATTTAGTCAGGCATTCTCATCTCATGCTAAGGAAAATAAAAACCTCAGCAGCAACTCTAAAACGGATGCCTCACTAAACAATTATTATCTTAGGCAATTTGGTGAAGAATATAAACGAACAAATGGAGGGAGTCAGGCTAAAAATTTACTGCAAAACCTTTCGGGGTTGAGTAAAAACGCCAAGTCACTTCAGTACAGTTATATTAGTGCGAATACACACCCTTTGGGAGAAAAAGATAGTCTAATGTTTCAGAATGACAGAAGTAACTGGTCTGGATTACATAAAAAATTCCACCCCAGTTTCAAGGACTACCTTTATGAGTTTGGTTATTATGATATTTTTTTGGTGGATGCCCATAATGGCAATATTGTTTACTCTGTGTTCAAGGAGCTTGATTTTGCCACCTCTTTGAAGACAGGGCCATTTGCTAAGACTGGAATTGGGGAAGCCTTTAATAAGGCCGTTAATTCGTCATCTAAGAATGATGTGTCAATTACAGACATGGAGCGTTATTTTCCTAGTTATGATGCGCCCGCAGCTTTTATTTCATCACCGATCTATGATGGTAAAGCACTTGTTGGTGTGCTTATTTTTCAGATCCCGGTAGAAAAAATTAATGCGATTATGACGAATGAAAAAAAATGGAAAGAAACAGGTTTTGGTGATACAGGAGAAACCTACTTAGTCGGAAAAGACAGAAAAATGCGCAGTTTGTCGCGATTTCTAGCTGAAGACGAAAAAGGTTATTTCGCCTCTATGAATGACAAACTAAGCAAGGATGACCTAGCTTATATCAAAGTTAAAAAAACCACCGCGATTGCACAAAAAGTAGAAACAAAAGGTGTGGATACGGTAATCAATAGTGGGTCTGGCTTTCAAATTTTTACAGATTATCGTGATGTGGAGGTGTTGAGCGCCTATAAGCCATTACAGATACAAGGTTTGGACTGGTATTTAATGGCAGAGATGGATGAAAGTGAGGCCTTGGCTTCAATTGCTGACCTAAGAAATTTAATGCTTATTATTCTTTTTATTAGCATTGTGGTTATTGTCGCCTTTTCTCTATTCTTTTCAAATAGGCTCACTCGTCCTCTTAGACAATTGACTCAAGTCATGAAACAGGTTGAAGTGGATGGTGATTTTTCGCTACGAACGGAAATTACAAGCACTGATGAAGTGGGTCAAAGTGCAAGCGCCTTTAATAGCTTGGTACAGTCTATTCAGACTGCTGTGAATGATGTTAATGCTGTGATGGGTGAGATGGCTGTCGGTAACTTTAGTCGACGAATTAATGTCGAGTTGAAAGGCGATCTAGCGAGTTTGAAATCAGCAACTAATGGCTCACTCGATAGTGTCGAATTTGCCATGGCGGCCTTAAGTGAAGTGATATCAGCACTAGGTGAAGGTAATTTTAGTCAACGTATGAAGGGCAATTTTAAAGGAGAGTTTCAGACTATCCAGGGCAGTGTAAATAGCGCTATGGATGAATTAGAACGGGCAATGAATGAAATTAATCGTGTGATGACTCTAGTTGCAGAGAATAACCTTTCTGACCGAATTAGTGTGAAACTTAAAGGTGATCTGGATACCCTAAAACTAGCTGTCAATAAGACCATTCAGCAGCTTGGCCGTACCTTGTCACAAGTGTCCCTCAATGCAAATCAGGTTGCCGCTGCATCGGGTGAAACTTCAAATGCTATTGGCCAAATTTCTGATGGGGCACAGAACCAGTTACATGCCATATCTCAGGTCGCAACGGCGCTAACTCAATCGGGACAGGCTGTGAGTGATGTAGCAAATGATACGGCGCAAGCCAGTGATGGTGCACAAAAATCTGTCGCACTCGTGACGGGAGGGCAAGAGAAAGTGGCGCAAATGGTGGCGGTCGTCAATGTAATAGCCCAAAACAGTACCAAGATCAATAAGATCACAGAAGTAATCGGATCAATTGCCAACCAAACTAACATGCTCTCTTTAAATGCGGCTATTGAGGCGGCTAGGGCGGGCGAGCATGGTGCCGGTTTTGCTGTCGTTGCAGAAGAAGTGCGTAAGTTAGCGGAACATTCGGCCAACTCTGCTCAGGAAATTACTGCTTTAGTAAGTGAAGCTTCACGTGAAGCAGGTATTGCAGTGAGTACGGCGGACGAGGTTAGTGAGGATATGTCCGCTATACTGATCTCATCTGGAGAGATCGATGATAAGCTACGACGTGTCGCCTCGGCAATGGAACAACAAAGTGCCACCACACAGGAAATTGCCAGCAATGTCGATTCAATGAAACGGGTGGCTGAGAATAATGCTGCAGCTTCTGAAGAAATAACCGCGACAGTCATTGAGGTTTCACGCATTGCGGATAATGTAAGAAGACAGGTGGGAAAATTTCAAATTGAAGATAAAGAGCAAGGAGTTCAGCTTCAGGATGTATCGAGTGGAGGTAGGGTATAATGGCGAGTTAGAGAGTGCTTTTCGGCTTGTGGGCTTCATAAGTCGAGAGTCCTTATTTTAATACAGGCTAGAAGCTATTGCTTTCATTCGCAGGCAAAAGGACTGTGCCAGGCACAACGATAATTAAGGACTAATTGTTGTCCTATGGCTTCTTCAAAGTGAAGTGCCAAATCTATTAACGCAAATGCAATCCTCGATTTTATTTTATGCTTGGCTATCACTGGCATTTGGAGCCACTTTGGATGGTTGATTCGTACGATGCTATACAGCCATTTATATACCTGATCATTATTCTTGGCTATTTTATTAATTTCTTTTGTTGGAAAAAACAGTACTTTCACCGGTTTTAGAATGTCGACAGAGGTCACTACAGCAGGGTAATCTTCAACCGCTATGGCCCCTAGCCAGTCTTTAGCGCCAACGGTTAAACCATAGAGTGAGTCCATATTAGTATTGGGAATGCAAATACTAAATAGGCCGCTTAATACATACCCAGCGCCGGTTAGTGCTGCTTTACCAGAACTAAGTCCGAGGATATCTATATCGTCGTGTACTGAGTTGATGCTAATAAGTTGTTGTTTGAGCTTATCGTCCAGTTTACAGGGCCAATGAATATTTGGGAAAGCATGGTAAGTAATGTTAGAGGCGTTAATCATTTGTATTTCCCCTGTTTATGCGTTCGTCTAATCATATTAGTAAGACCGTATTATTATATTTTTAGAAACTTTTAATGTGCTTGGCTTGACTGTCAAAGTGTTATTTTTCTGCTCTACGGTGTACTTAATTGAATGATGAGTTATTTTTTAGGTTAAAAGAATAACATTAAGGATTTCATGGTATGGAATTGGACATTAGGCAAACCATCATCTTGGCCATTTTAGTGCTTTTCTTAGGAAAAGCGCTAACCAAAAAAATCAACTTCCTTCGGGAATACAATATTCCCGAACCTGTAAGTGGTGGGCTTGTCGCGTCACTTGTTTTTTTGTTTATCAACTTGGCTTTTGGTATAGCCGTCGAATTTGACTTGCGTGCGCGAGACACCATGCAGATCATTTTCTTCACTACAGTCGGGCTTTCTGCACGGTTTTCAGACTTGCTTTCGGGTGGTAAACCTTTGGCTATTTTACTCGTATTGGCAGTTGTCTATTTATTCTTACAAAACTTTGTCGGTATTGGGGTCGCATCCATCACGGGATTGCCGGAAGCGGTCGGTTTAGTGGGGGGCTCGGTTTCGCTTAGTGGCGGGCACGGAACGACTATTGCGTGGGGGCCTTTTTTTGCTGAGAAGTTTGGCATAGAAAATGCGTTGGAAATTGGTATTGCTTGTGCGACTTTTGGTTTGGTTTTAGGGGGCTGTATTGGTGGCCCGCTCGCATATTGGCTGATTACCCGTTATGGATTAAGCTCGACAGATAATGGTCCATTAACTGTCGGTAAAGCACACGATAAGGTCGAGACGGTAGACTACGATGGCATGCTGCATGCCTTTCTGGCTATATGTTTGGCGATAGGGGGCGGTATCCACCTGAACAAATTATTCTCGATGATGGAAATACAACTCCCTGATTTTGTTCCTTGCTTGCTGGCAGGTATTATTTTGACCAATATTATTCCCTATGTTGCGCCGAAATGGCGCTGGCCCTCCAATACACCTAGCCTTGCACTCATGGCTGACTTTTGTCTGGGTTTATTCTTAGCGCAGTCGCTGATGAGCCTTCAGTTATGGTCTTTGGCAGAACTGGCAGGCCCCATTTTATTATTATTATTACTTGCTCAGGTTGTGGTGGTGGTGTTATTTACTAGTTTGATTATTTTTAGAATGATGGGCTGTAACTATGATGCAGCAGTTATGTCAGCAGGTTATGCCGGTTTAGCTTTAGGTGCCACGCCAACCGCTATTGCGAATATGACGGCCGTCACTCAAAAGTTTGGAGCCTCGACCCGAGCGTTTATCGTCGTGCCGCTTGTCGGCGCATTTTTTATCGATATTGCAAATGCACTAATAATTCAGGCGCTAGTTACTTGGGTAGACTAATATGAAGAGTAGCTCTTTTATTACGCGTATATTATAAAAAGAAGGTCAGCATGCGACGTTTAATGTATCTTGCCAATAACTAACATCAGTACCCTAGGTTTTTCATAACATTGTGAGCGATAGGTTTTGTTATTTCGATGGCCAGAATTATGAAAAACAAGAAGAGCATAGCAAGTATGGATTATTTAGTTTAATTTAACGATATTAATGATTCATGCAGAGATATTCACTGGCGGTTTAAAAAATCAAGTTTTGGTCCAAGCCTTGCTAGGTGATGGGACCTGTTAAAAAATATAACAATTTTATACATTAAGAAGGATCGAATATGCAGTGCCTCACTCAAGATACAAATAAAAGAGTCATCTTCTCTTTTATTTTATTAATTTCTCTATTGCTTCAGGGTTGTGGTAACGAGCCTGAAGTGAAAGCTGAAGTGATTCGGCCCATCAAGTCTATTGTGGTGGTGGAGTCATCGGGAGAGCAAAGTAGAACGCTACCTGGGAAACTTCAAGCGGCTGAGAGGGTGAATTTATCTTTCCAAGTTTCAGGCCCGTTAGTTGACCTACCTGTGAGTAAAGGGCAGGAGGTTGCAAAAGGTCAGCTCTTAGCCAAAATCGACCCTCGCGATTTCCAGAGCAAGTTAAAAGCTGCAGAAGCGCAATTTAAAAAAGCGCAAGCAGACTTGAAACGTGTTCGCCCACTGGTTAAAAAAAATCTGATTAGTCGGTCTGATGTAGATAAGTTCGAAGCGCAATTTGATGTCTCGGAAGCAGACTTAGAGCGGGCTAAAAAAGCCTTAAGTGATGCGAGCATCAAAGCACCATTTTCAGGTGTGATCGCTGATATTTTTGTTGAAAACTTTCAAGATGTTCAAGCTAAGCAGTCGGTATTGAGCTTACAGGACAACAGTGATCTTGAGGTTGTAGTGCAGGTTCCAGAAAGAGAGATCGTCGCAAGCGGTAAGAATGATATTGATATCAAAGTCTTTTTTGAAACCATACCAGGGCGGGAGTTTCCTGCTACGGTGAAGGAGTTTGCTACAGAAGCCGATGCGAATACCCAAACATATGAAGTTGTTTTAGGAATTGATGCGCCAAGTGACTTAAATCTATTACCTGGTATGAGTGCTTCTGTTGTGGCCTTGAAGAAAACTAAAGGCGACCAAGCGAAAAAGATATTTGTTCCTGTAACGGCTGTATTTAAGGATCCGACAGGTCAAAAACAGAAATATGTCTGGATTGTAGGGCAAGAAAAATCAGTTTCACGAGCTGAAGTGCAAGTTGGGGCACTATCAAATTCTCAGGTTGAAATTACATCTGGTCTATCCGTTGGGCAGCGTATTGTAATCGCTGGTGTTCACTATTTAGTTGAAGGTCAAAAGGTCAAACTTGGTGGCCAAGCCTTATAGCAGCGCTAAAAAATGAGTGAATTCTCCAAATTTAAGGAAGCGGATATATGAGTATTGCTGAGTACGCTATACAGAAGAAAACAATTACTTGGGTGATGACCTTTGTGTTATTGATCGGGGGGGTTCTATCCTTTACCGGTCTATCTAGGCTAGAGGACCCTGCCTTTAGTATAAAAGATGCCGTTGTGGTGACGTCTTATCCAGGCGCTTCAGCAGAAGAAGTTGAACGGCAGGTGACCGATGTTATCGAAACTGAGATTCAGCGCTTGGGTCAACTTAAGCGGATTAAATCGATCAGTAAACCGGGACTCTCGACGATTACTGTCACAATTCAAGATAAATATGATAGTACGACATTACCTGGTGTTTGGGAGCAATTGCGCAGAAAAATAAATGATGTGCAGTCAAAGCTACCGGCAGGTGTGAGCAAACCAAAGGTGATCGACGATTTTGGCGATGTTTATGGCATTTTGTTTGCGATTACGGGCGATGGTTTCACCTATAAAGAAATTCATGAGTTTACGAAGTTACTGCGACGTGAATTATTGTTAGTCGACGGTGTTGCTAAGATAGATCTCTGGGGTGTTCAAAAAGAAGCCATTTATGTTGAATTCTCAAATAGTAAGTTGTCACAGCTAGGTATTAGCCCTGGCGAAATTCAAAGAGCCTTGTCTGAAAAAAATAAAGTGATCTCAGCTGGACACGTTTTAGTGGGTGAAGAATACCTACGAATCGATACAACGGGTTCGGTGGATGCAATTGAAGACATTGAAAACCTGATTCTACGCAAGGGGGATGTGACTGACGGTAGTAAGCTGATCTATTTAAAAGATATAGCTTCTGTTCGAAGAGAGTATGTAGCACCTGCGAGTAAGATCCTGCATATGAATGGCAATTCTGCTATTTCATTAGGGGCATCAGTGGTAGAAGGCGGAAATGTGGTGGATATGGGGTTTGCGCTGCAAGCTCGGCTCGATGAGATCATGGCCGAAACACCCGTGGGTCTCGAAATTCACCCTATTAGTATGCAGCATGAATCTGTTGTGCAATCTATTGATAACTTTATTGTTAGTCTTGAACAAGCCGTCGGCATTGTGATTGTGGTGCTGTTACTGTTCATGGGAGTGAGGTCTGGCCTTATTATTGGGGTCGTACTGCTGGTAACGGTAGTGGGCACCTTTATATTGATGGATTTGCAAGAGGTGGCATTACAGCGAATTTCCTTGGGTGCATTGGTGATTGCGCTCGGTATGTTGGTGGATAACGCCATTGTAGTGACAGAAGGCATGTTGGTGCGGATCCAAGCGGGGGGAGACCGTATAAAAGCCGCTAGGGATGTCGTCGCACAGACTATGTGGCCTTTGCTGGGTGCCACTGTTATCGCGATCCTTGCTTTCGCAGCAATTGGTGTTTCCCAAGATAGTACCGGAGAGTTTTGCCGGTCACTTTATGAAGTCATGTTATTTTCTCTAGGGTTAAGCTGGGTTACGGCTATTACGATTACACCCTTGTTTTGTGTAGCATTTTTACCGGGTCCAAAACCCGGTGCGCCAAAAGTTGAGGGGAATGACGCCTATTCAGGCGCTGTTTTTGTTGCTTACCGAAAGTTTCTTACGACTTGTTTGAATTTCCGATGGTTGACATTAAGCTTGATGCTCGCCTTATTGGTCTCGTCTATTTGGGGCTTCATGCAATTAAAAGGATCATTTTTCCCCGCCTCTACCATGACCAAGTACATGCTACATTATTGGTTGCCTCAAGGGACGGATGTACGGGCCACTGAAGCCGATATTAAAATCATTGAACAGTCGCTATTGAAAGATGAGC
>Ga0209184_1000347_pt1 | contig 54153 bp, 54 predicted proteins | sample EN8Hudsemesocosm_2_FD_184627 | JGI IMG/M metagenome (GOLD analysis project Ga0209184, IMG submission 184627) | Methane-oxidizing microbial communities from mesocosms in the Hudson Canyon - EN8C Hudson Canyon (SPAdes) (version 2) | ecosystem: Environmental > Aquatic > Marine > Cold seeps | place... | reverse complement strand
GCATCACACTGACTGGAGTTGCTTTAGGAAGGTTAATACCCGCTCTCTTGATGGCAATAACTCAAACAGAGATTGGTCAACGAAAAAGGCCAAATCAACCCAGAGTTATCAAGCGAAGACCGAAGAGCTATTCTCTAATGACGAAGCCAAGAAATGAATATGCAACCAGTTGATATAAAAGGAATTAATGTGACTGGTAGCGGCATTACTGGCTGACCCCTTGGTGCTCCTCTGTACTTATTCCATAACCATGAAATAACTTGCTGTGTTCTGCGTCATAACTACGCATTAGAAGAATAAAGGCAAGTTGATTATCAAGTTATAAAAAACCTTGATAGTTATCTAGCTTTATTCTTCTAACTGCTATTTCAAGCTGGCTGACCCTAATGCCGCTACCAGTCATTTTAAGTCTTAATAAATCAATTGGTTATCGGGTTTATACATGATTAAAAATGAACGCGGCTGTAATAAACAATAGCTTACGGGCTTTGTTTATGGAAAATTGAACCACAAAATCAAAATCAAATTGTTCAAGCTATTGTTTTTAAAGTGGCTATGATATTAGAATACATGACAAATATTTAGTTTTTATTCTTATGATTCAACAGCTTAATGTGTGACTGGTAGCGACATTAGGAGCAGCCAGCTTGAAATGTGCAATAAAATCACTTGCCTCCTTGATTTTGTTGTTTTTACTTTTTTAAATAGGCCATTAGTTTCTATTTTTCATCATACAAATGAGTGATTTTGGTATTGACGCCTTTTAATATCTTAATGAGCTTCTGGATGGTTGCTTGTTGCCTGTCCTGAACTTCGGCTAAGTGTTGTATTTTTTCTTCTGTTTCTGATAGTTGTTGTGTCAGTGTAGTTACCTGTTGTTGTAACTGTTCGTTGTCTGCACTAACTCGTGTGAGTTCGCTTTGAATATTGGCTTTTAAATGGTCAGATTTGACGACTAGCTTATCCATTTGTAGCTGAATTTCAGATTCAAGCTCAGAGACTTCACTTTCTAATGCTTCAATAGAGTCGACCGGCACTAACTCCTCAGTCGGTGTGGTCTGACCTGTTGCTTCTGTTGGAATGCTGTCTAGATCGGTATCTTCTGGGTCTGTATTTTCACTTAACTCTATAAGTTCTGCTGCCCCCTGCATATCAGCTTCGGGCTCTGATTCAAGACCTAGTGTATCTGTAGGCTCATCTAAATCAAACTCATCAGTAAGTTCTGGCTCAGCTATTTCTTCTAGCTCGGCGACATTAACTTGTTCTTCAGAAGTTACAGAAGATTCAGTTGGAGATTCAATTACTTCTTCTACTGGCGTAACAGGTTCCTCTAGTAGCTCTTCCTGCATATCAGGTGCAGATTCTAGTTCTGGTTTAATATCTAGTGCATCTTCTGGCTCATCTAAATTAAACTCTTCCGCAAGTTCTGATTCAGGCGCTTCTTCTTTCGCGGCTACAATCTTTTCCTTGGTTGCAGAAGATTCCATTAGCACTTCTTCAGCTGCGATATCTAGGCTTGAATTAACTAGGTCTTCAATGCTCGTTATATTAATGTTTTTTGCGTCGTTAGGCATGTCGGTCTCCATTTAACCAAATTTGTGCGCTTAACTTATTACATCGTCCAGTTTAAGTAAAACTTTATTCTTAAGAAGAAATGAGCGGTGTTAATAAAATATGGCTAGCATTTTAAGCCGATACAATTTATGTAGGTATGCAACGCATACCTTGTTACTTATCGGGGCGCAGTGCTTTAGCCTGCTATTTTAGGCTACGAAGGCAGGCTAAAGCACTGCGCCCCATTTTGTATTACTCTTAACTTAATGGCAATGGGGCTCTAAAGCGGGTAAGTTCATTCTTTTAAGGTTCTTAAGGAATCAAAATTAAATAATATCCGAAGCACTGCCAGCCCTCAAAGGACTGGCAGTGCTTCATAACTTAAAGTTTCGAGTTTTATTAAATGTGCACTCCTAAGCACAAATGTCTTTTTAATTTTGGCGATATTTTTGAAATTAAAGACATGAGAATAGCTGATATAATTAATTATTGTAAGTATTAGGTAATAGGCTTATTTTTAGCTTTCTCTGTCGCACTGTACTCAGTTGGTTTTGAGTTAAACTTGATAAATGAAAATAAGAGGTTGGTAATGAAAAATTTATTTCTCCTAAGTGGTCTTTTTTTACTCACTGCGTGTACTAATCCATCAACTCCTGCTGGGAATGAGGGTTATGTAAAAGAAGATCCAAGAGTATGGGGGACGGGAGGGTTTAGAGGTGAATTAATAGGCCCAGCCAATTATGGGGTGTCATTGTGGCGCAATGAAGTTGAAAATGTAGATTTTCGGCCTCAAACCTATGCTGAAGTTTTTAATATTCTTGCAAAAGATGAGTTAAATATTGCTTTCCGTTTTCAAACTATTATCAAAATAAAATCAGGCAGCATAAAAACAGTCGTTGAAGAGTATGCGGGTTCTCAGTTTTATAACCGGTATATTAAAGAGCCATTACGAGCAATGGTAAGAAATAATGTTCAGGCGCTTAATAGTCGACAAGTTAAAGAAAAAAGGTCAGAAATTGCCGCAACAGTAATGAATGAATTGACTGAATACCTTGCTAACACGCCGTTTATTGCCATTTCAGGGGTGGTAGGAAATATTGATTACCCCAAGGTAGTGACAGAAGCGGTAGAAAAGAAATTGGCAGCAAAACAACTACTGGATGAAAAGGAAACGCAGCGTGAAATTGCTATAAAAGACGCTGAAATTAGAGTTGAGGAAGCTAAGGGGATCGCCGAAGCTCAGAAAATAATTAACTCTACTTTAACCGCAAATTATTTGCAGCATGAGGCCATTAATGCACAATTAAAAATGGCTGACTCTCCTAACCATACAACGGTTTATATTCCGTCTGGAACAAATGGAATCCCTCTTGTTGGGACGCTTAGGCAGAAATAGCATAATCAAAGAAACCTAACTGACAATTAATACTTATCACACAGATATGATTATTTTATGGACAGATGCACTGATCTTTATTTTGATTTCAGTGCTTATTCTCGCCGTTTTTAAGGTGCGAAAAAAAGAACAATTTATTCGCCCATGGAAAAAAGTAACCCACAGTAGAACCGCAATGGTTTCCTTGGTTGTGCTACTGTGTTTTATGTTTATTGGCTTATTGGACTCTGTGCATTTTAAGCCGAGTGACAGTAAGCAGAATGAAATGATTAGCGCTTTAGATTACTGGGCGAATCCTATACGATTAAATCAAGAGAAAAGTTATTCCGCGCCGTTTTCTGCTTATTTATATAGTAAAGAATTAATCGTGGCCGAGAATCAAACACGTTCTTGGGCTTATCCTCGCTTAGAGTATGGTGTAAGTCATTTACAGGATGTTGAAGCTGACAAGACTGGCGATATTATAGGCAAAGCTGCGCTGGGTTTTGTTAAAGGCGCAGGTATTATTTTGCTTATTTTTTGCGCTTATCACTACTTAAAAAAGTTACCATTCTTTAGCAATAAAGCCGTAAATACGGTTTTTGCGACGCTATTTTTGATCAGTGCGATTAGCTATATGCTGGTCGATTTATCCTCTTATTATCATGTGCTGGGTACGGATAAAGTTGGGGAAGATGTTTTTTATCAAGCGATTAAAAGTATTCGTACAGGTTTGGTGATTGGCTCATTAACCACGTTGATTATGTTACCGATGGCGATTATCTTCGGCATTTTAGCTGGGTTTTTTCGCGGTTGGGTGGACGATGTTATTCAGTATATTTACACGACTTTAAACTCCATTCCTGGCGTGCTGCTGATTGCGGCATCTATCCTTATGGTGCAAGTGTATATGGCTAATCATCAGGAACAATTTACGAGTTTAGTGGCGCGTGCGGATATGCGTTTATTATTTCTCTGTTTGATTTTAGGCGTCACCAGTTGGACGGGATTATGTCGATTATTGAGAGCAGAAACTTTAAAATTGCGTGAAATGGAATATGTACAAGCCGCTCAAGCTTTAGGTGTGCCTCGTTACCTGATTTTATATCGGCATATTTTGCCGAATGTCATGCATATCGTGTTGATCTCTGTGGTGCTAGATTTTAGCTCCTTGGTGTTAGCCGAAGCTGTACTGTCTTATGTAAATATTGGTGTGGATCCGACGACTTACAGCTGGGGGAATATGATTAATGGCGCGCGTTTAGAAATGGCGAGAGAGCCCATTGTTTGGTGGTCATTAGCCGCTTCATTTGTGTTTATGTTTAGCTTGGTGCTAGCGGCTAATTTATTTGCTGATACGGTGCGTGATGCTTTTGATCCTAGACGAGCTGAATCATGACTGAGACTTTATTAACGGTAGAAAATTTACAACTGAGTTTTGCTGGGCAGTCGGTCATCAACGGTATTAGTTTTCAAATTAATAAAGGTGAAACTTTTGCCTTAGTTGGCGAGTCAGGTTCGGGGAAATCTTTAGCCGCCTTATCGGTTTTACGCTTACATCCAACGCAAGCTTATTTGCAGGCTGATACCATACAGTTGGCTGATGTCGATATTTTGCGTACGCCGGAATCTGAGCTGTGTCTTGTGCGTGGACGACGTGTTGCCATGATCTTTCAAGACCCTATGAGTTCGTTGAACCCAGTTATGACGATTGGTCAGCAAATAGCAGAAACCATACAGCTGCATTTTGCTTTGAATAAGGTGCAATGTATTGAGAAAGTATTGGCTTTATTGGAGCAAGTAGGTATTCCTGATGTGCAGCGCCGTATTAATGAATACCCGCATCAATTATCCGGCGGTCAACGGCAGCGCGTGATGATTGCTATTGCTTTAGCGGGTGAGCCTGATTTGTTAATTGCTGATGAACCCACTACAGCTTTAGATGTTACGATTCAAGCGCAAATATTAGACTTATTAAAAAACATCCAAAAACAAAATGGCATGGCTTTATGGCTCATTAGTCATGATTTGGCTTTAGTCTCAAATATGGCTGACCGAGTAGCTGTTATGCAGTCGGGAAATATAGTCGAAACAGCGGATAATAAGGCGATCTTTAGTTGTCCGCAGCACAGCTACACGCAAAAATTATTACAGGCTTTACCTGATATAAATTATCAAGCGGAACAGCAAAAAACAGATTCTGTCGCTCTTTTAAAACTAACAGATTTTAAAGTGCATTACCCAATTAGAAAAGGTCTGCTTAAGCGCGTTGTGGATCATGTTAAAGCGGTCGATGGCGTTAGTTTTACTTTAGGAGCGGGTAAAACATTGGCTTTAGTGGGCGAGTCTGGTTGTGGTAAAACAACCTTAGGTAAGGGGTTGTTAAGTTTGATTTCTAGCACATCAGGACGAGTGGATTTTCAGGGAGTAGATTTAGCAACATTATCACGAGAACAACTACGTGTTCAGCGTGCTGCGATGCAAATCGTCTTCCAAGACCCGTTTTCAGCAATGAACCCGCGCATGTACGTGTTGGATATTATTGCTGAAGGTATACGCACTTTACATCCTAAGACAAAGGTGCAAGAAATAGTCCTGCAGGTCACGGAGCTGTTAAAGCAAGTGGGCTTGGATGAAACAGCTTTATATCGGTTTCCTCATGAATTTTCAGGCGGACAAAGGCAACGAATTTGCATTGCCCGTGCTTTAGCGGTTAAGCCAAAATTAATTGTTTGTGATGAGCCGACTTCTGCATTAGATGTCTCGGTACAAAAGCAAATTATTGAGTTATTAAAATCTTTACAAAAAACACAAAACATCAGTTATTTGTTTATTACGCATGATCTCGCTGTTGTCGCTGAAATAGCCGATGACGTTGCGGTTATGTATGAGGGACAAATTGTTGAGCAGGGCAGTGTAGACCAAATATTAAGGTATGCTCAGCATCCGTATACGCAAAAGCTATTGAAAGCGGTTCCCGTGTTGCAAAATTAGGCACGTGCACAAAATGATTTTTCCATATTGTATGGTGCGAATTTATTCGTACTGTGTGGATAAATCTCAGGTACTCCACGAAAAGCGTAATATCCCACCCCTTGTAATATTCACTATCCTCAAATCTAAATGGCAAAATTAATTATCCTTAATAAACCCTTTGATGTATTGACTCAGTTTACTGACGAATCAGGCAGGCAGACATTAAAAAACTATATCAATATAACGGGTATATATCCTGCTGGGCGTTTAGATCGTGATAGTGAGGGGCTTGTTTTGCTCACTGATTCAGGCCCACTGCAACATCAAATCAGCGACCCTCAATATAAACTTGAAAAGACCTATTGGGTTCAAGTTGAGAATATTCCAAATGAAGAAGTATTAAACAAGCTGCGCAATGGTGTACAACTTAAAGATGGTCTTACGCGTCCAGCAAAAGCAAAGCTGATAGACGCACCTGAAGTGTGGGAGCGCATTCCGCCAATACGTGAGCGTAAAGCGATTCCAACCCAGTGGATTGAACTTAAAATAACAGAAGGTAAAAATAGACAGGTTCGTCGTATGACTGCAGCAATTGGTCATCCGACTTTACGTTTAATTCGCTATGCGATAGGTGATTGGACGCTAGATTCACTTGAGTCTGGGCAATGGAGGGAAGTTCTGGTTCCGGCTGTTATAAAGGTATCAGATGAGAAGAGCTCTCAGAATCACCCACGCCGTACTAATCAAAGAGGAAAGCATAGCCTTAGCGGTCAAAGAAAAACTCAACAACAGGGTGATACTTCATCAACCAACAGGACATCTCGAGTTAGGCGGAAGCCTGATTGAAAGGGTAATTCGTGAAGTGCAATCAAATGTTGTGGATCTAGTCAATGCGAAGAATTAATTAAACTGTGTTATATAACAGAAAATATTAGTCATATGACCTATTTTTTTATATACTTTCAAATAACCGCAAAAACATAGTATTAGTTTGGGATTAATAAAGATAATGTTTATTAATATACAAAATAAAAGTATAAGCTGCGTGACCTTTCACAGTATGACTGTGTTTTTATAGTGACAATACATTAGCATTTTTGTGTTATGGAGTCAGATCATGAGTTTATCATTACAAATTTTTTCTTCTTTTTTTTCTCAAATTAAACACAGTGGAAATTTAGCTTCTGCTTTATTGAGTGGGCATGACGAAGAGAGCAAACAAGAAGCGCTAGAGGCTATTGATATATTAGTAAAATATAAAACAACCGTTCATGAATTTACAGATGGAATTGTTGATTTTTGGCCATTACCTCGAAGAGTGATGGACCGTTATCAATTTAGTGATGTTGAGCAGCTTAATGAATGGCTAGACGACCAACGTTAAGTAATACAGACTTAAAATATCCGAAAGTTTACGTTCTAATGTAGCCTGTATGGAGCTTACGGAATACAGGAAGCGCAGTATATTCAACTTCCCGATCGGGTCGGGCAACGGGATTACGCCCGTTACCTCTCCCACACCACCGTACATGTGGTTTTCCGCATACGGCGGTTGAATCCAACAACTTATGTCGCCGCAAGTTCTGATGGTGCAAATAATCTTTCCATCAAACACATGTTCGCCATTTCTTATCTCTTTTACAGCCCATCATTGCTTGCATCCTGCGGAATTTTGTTCTCAAAGAATCCACTTTGATACTGGATTTTCCGCCAAGCGGGTAGTTTATCGCTCGCGACAACGCCTACTTGTTTCAAGATACTACGCGCTTCTGATTGACCTCGTTTAGATTAATGAACTAGATTCTTCGGCCCTTCGCTCCACCTTCATTACAAAGGCTTCATCACTACTATGGCTTCTGCTGACTTCTCTAATACTCTCATACCAGAGATCTCCCCAGGTAAGGTGCTAAAACTTTCTGCCCGTGCCGCCAAGCTCTACTTGATGTGTCTTTCGGTAACAGTTGGATTTTGTGTGGAATAGCACACTCATCGCCCACACCCTGCTTCACTGCTTGTTCGTGTTCCTACGGTCGTGCATTTGCTACGCGCTTCTTTCAGGTTGACCTCACAGTTTCCCCCTTGCGTTTCGCTACGGTTATCGTTACTCTTTCCGATTACCTCCTTTCAGGTAACTAGTTTTAGCCCATGCTGGGCACACTATTCCGCAAGCTTCATACGAACTACACAAAGTTTCGGGTTTTATTGAAATCTCATTCCTAATATGTCGAATTAACAGTTTGTCATTAAATTACCGAAATCTTCTGCAGATAAAGCAGGGCTATATAAGTAGCCTTGATAAGCATGGCAATTAACCATGTTAAGGTGTGCGAGTTGAGCGATATTTTCTACCCCTTCGGCAATAATGTGAGCATCTAGCATAGTTGCTAAATCTATAATGGTTTTTACGATAGCGCGGCTGGCCTTATCTTTTTCTATATCATCAATAAAACACTTGTCGATCTTTAACACATCTACTGGGAAATGTTTTAAATATTGTAGTGATGAATAGCCTGTACCAAAATCATCAATAGAAATACGGCAACCTAGCTTTTTTATGTCGTGTAAACGTGAACAGACTGTTGAAAAATCATCAATCAAGGCAGTTTCTGTTAGCTCTATATCGAGATGTGCTGGATTAATCCCCGTTTTCTGAATAATGGCGGATAAGTCGTTTATAAAGGAATCGTGTGCAAATTGTTTGGAGCTAACATTGACAGAAATGGTATTAATGCTTGAAAAATAGCCTTGCTCTTCCCATTGTTTGATTTTCTGGCAGGACGTATTTAAGACCCATAATCCGACATCAATAATTAAACTAGAATGTTCCGCTATGGGAATAAACTCGGCCGGGGAAACGTATCCAAGTTGCTCATCAGTCCATCGTAATAAGGCCTCACCGCCCATTATTTTATTGCCGTTTATGTTAAGCTGAGGTTGGTAATGTAGCTCTAATTGATTATGGGTAATTGCCTTGCGCAGCGCATTTTCAATATCCAGTTTTTTGCGTGCAGACTGCTCCATTTCTGTTTGAAAAAATGCATGCTGATTAAGTCCTTGCAGTTTGGCTCTATGCATCGCGGTATCGGCTTTTCTTAATAACTCGGCTAAGTTGTCATTATCGTAAGGGTAGAGTGCAACGCCTATGCTTTTAGTGATCAGAAAATCTATGCCATCAATTACGATAGCTTCTGCAAAAAGGTTGTCGATTCTTTGAATGACCTTTGTAGTGATATGGACTACTTCATCTTTATCGGCTTCTAAATCATCCACCCAAATGGTAAATTCATCGCCTTCAAAGCGAGAGGTGATGGCGTCATGGCGCACGGCAATTTGCAGCTTTTTAGAAAATTCGAGTAGTAATTGATCACCAAAGTGATGACCTAAGGTATCGTTGTATTTTTTTAAATCATTAATATTTAGATACAGCAAAATACCTGCTTTCTTATTTCTTGCTAACTTGGCTAAGGACAGCTCTACCTGTGCTTTAAATAAAGTTTTATTGGGTAGTTTGGTTAAAACATCGTAGTGAGTCAGGTAATCAATCAACGCTTCATGTTCTTTGATATTGCTAATGTCACTAAAGGTCGAAATATAATGATGAATTTTATTGTCTTTTTTGACTACTGTAATTGTTTGCCATTGCGGATAAATTATTCCATTTTTACGTTTATTCCATATTTCTCCTGACCAACGATCATGCTCTTGCAGGGAGTGCCACATCTGGTCATAGAATGCTCTACTTTGTCTGCCAGAAGAAAGGATTCTAGGGTTTTTACCTAGTACATCCTGTTCTTTATAGCCAGTTACTTTGGTGAATGCAGGGTTAACGCGAATTATTTCTTTTTTGTTATTAGTAATTAGAATCGCTGCTGCGCCTTCATTAAAGGCTGCTGAAGTGATTAAGAGTTCTTGTTCAATTTGCTTTTTATGGGATATTTCTGTTTCTAGCTCTTGGTTACGCTGTTTTAATTGCTTTGCTTGCTGGGTTATTTTTAGAAGTAACCTCGCTTTATCGGCTAAGACTTGCTTGTTGATAGGTTGTTTTATGTAATTTATAGCATTTATGTTTAAGCCTTTTAGTGAGCTTAAATAGGTGCTGTTAATGTCGGTAACAAAGATAATTTGAGTGTGCTGCATCGCTACTTTATTTCTGAGTAAAGTGGTTAGCTCGGGGGTATTTATTTCAGGTATGTTGAGATTTAATAAAAGTAAATCGAACTCATGGAGCTCACATAGCTGAAGTGCTTCTTTCGTTGATTCAACAGAAAAAATCGTTTGCTTTAGTGAGGCAATCCCTTTTTCTAGTAAGCGGTTATTATTTGCCATATCATCGACAATTAAAATATTACTTTCGAAAGGGTGAAGTTGCATCTGATTTTATAGGGAATATTGACTAATAATATTTATACTAGTTTATTTGTGGTTTTTTAGCATGCTATGAAATCGGTCTAAATGTGATGAAAACTGACATTTCTTGCTAAAGGTGTTATTAATCATAATAATTGTTAGTTTTACTCATATAGTATATTGATAACTAATTTTTTGTTGAAAGCGCTCTTTAATGACTGAAATAAAGGTAATTCTTGTGGAGGATGATGATGACTTAAGGGAAAGTCTGGCTGAAGTGCTAGAGCTTTCCGGTTTTCATGTCGATACGGTGAACTGTGCGATGGCATTTTATCAAACACTCAATATTATTAATTATGATGTTGCGCTTGTGGATATTGGCCTGCCAGATCAATCGGGGCTGAAAATTGTCGAATTCTTACGTGAGAAAACGGGACTAGGCATCATCTTGTTAACTGCTAAAAGTGCGGTAGCAGATCGTGTTTTAGGATATGAAAGTGGTGCTGACCATTATTTTGTAAAACCTGTAGATAGTTTTGAGTTAATGGCTGCCATCAGAAGTTTGCATGGGCGCATGAGGGGGCCGCTGCGAACAGTTGCTGAAATGACTCATTGGCATTTGGAACGATCTACTTGGAAACTGGTTTGCCCAGAAGGTAAATACATAAAATTAACCGCAAAAGAAATGACATTTCTCAATATACTGATGCAGCAATCGGGTGAATGTGTGGCTCGAAGTCGTTTATTAGACGAACTAGGCTATTTCGATGATGAATTTGGAAATAGATCCATGGATTCTTTATTGCGCCGATTACGTAAAAAAGTGAAGGATGAAATACATAAGGAGTTACCTGTTCAGACTATTCGTGCATCAGGCTACTGTTTCTCCGCAATGTCAGTGATTTTAAGTGGTGGCTAAAGTTTTAACATTGAAAACCTACCTACAGGTATATGGCTATTTAGTCTTATTCATTTTTAGCCTACCTGTTAATGCAGAGCTGCATGCTTCTAGCCAAGTGGACGAGGTTCAGATAGAAGAGCGATGGCCTGAGGAGGTTAGGTTATGCACTAATCTAGACTCAATGCCTTATGAAGGCATTGATGAACAAGGACAATATACCGGGATTATTGCGGATTTTATCCGGCTATTAGCTGAAAAAATAGATAAGCAGTTGGTTTTGGTTGAAACGCTGAATGCCGAGCAAGCGCAAGAATTTCTTAAGCAACAGCAGTGCGACATCTTTTCCACTGCAACACCAGGCAAAGAAAGAGAGAGTTATTTAGATTTTACCCTTCCATTACTGCAACACCCCATTGGGTTAGCAACCTTAGCTGATAGTGAGTTGTTTGGCGATATAAGTACGGTGTTAGATCATCGTTTTGCGGTTGTGCAAGAAACTGCTATTTATGAGGCATTAAGGAGCAAATATCCCAGTATTAAAATAACACCTGTTGAAAGCGCCAAAATAGGTCTCGCTATGGTTGTTTCAGGAAAGTTATTTGCTTATATCGATAGTGTAGCGGTAATTACTTATCAAGTGCAGAAACAGAGTATTTTAAATGTAAAAATTTCTAGTGAGTTAGAGTTTAAATACCCGATAGCTATTGCAATTAGAAAAGATAAGCCCTTATTACTCGCGGAATTTAATCGAGCTATTTCTGAGCTTAGCGAACAAGAAAAATTGACGATTCTAAATAAGTGGTTATCTATAAATTATCAGAGAGATTTTAGCTATAAACACCTGAGTAAGTATTTAGGGCCTATTTTTCTTATGTTACTAGCTTTGTTAGTGCACTATGTTGCTTTAATCCGTACTAATAAAAAATTACAGACATCTTATAATAGGTTGTTGTCCGACAATGCGTGTATTAGTTCTGTGCTAGAGCAAGAGCAGCAAGCAGTTAATCAAAGTATTCAGTTCGCGGAAATGATTTCCCATGAATATCGAACGCCCGTGTCAATTATCAGTACCAATTTAGATATTTTAGAATTGAAGAATCAGCAGAAAGCTTTTGCGATTGATTCCCAGCTTACTAAAATGCGCGAATCTGTTGCTAAGTTAATTGCTTTAGTCGAAACTTCTTTGAGTCGAGAAAAACTATTAACTGGGAAACTAGTTGCGCATAAAGTCAGGATGGATTTTTACCATACTGTTGAGCAAGTACTGTTTGAGCTAAAAAATAGTTATCCACACCGACAAGTAGTACTCCATTGCGAGCAAACCAAACTTCCTTTTTTGGGTGATCCTGAATTACTTATTTTATTATTAAAAAATTTGCTAGAAAATGCGTTTAAGTATTCTGCCTCTGATAAAGTTGTTACTCTGAACTTAGTGCGGAGTGCCTCGCAGTTAATGATTGAAGTCGCGGATCAAGGTATTGGCATTATGCGTACGGATATGGAGCATATTTTTGATAAATACCATCGCGCAGCAAATAGCGCTAATACCTCTGGAATCGGTTTAGGTTTATTTATGGCAAAGCTCGTGGTGGTGCAACATGGTGGGGAGATTTCTGTGGTGTGTCCATCAGCAGGGGGGACGATGGTGCGTATTTTATTCCCTGCCACATTTGGCAACGATTAAACGATAGGTGTCTTGTTAGTGAATATTACTCAGAAACTTAGGTTTAAAATGGCTGGTTATAGTCGCATGCTAATGTATGTGCCTAGCTTAATTTTATTAGTGTCGACATTAAGTTTATTTCTTTATGTCCAAGATCGTGAGCAAGCCTATATAGAGGTTCTTTTACAAGATAAAGTCAAAAGTGTGAATTATCTATTTCAAAAGGAATTGCAAAGTTATATAGATGTAGCGAAACAATTTAGAGAGGGGGTATCGAGTAGTGAGGGTGTCACGAAGGAAAATTTTAGGAAGTTTGCCCGTGACCTAGTGACTGAAAACCCAGATGTGCAAAGTGTTGAATGGGGAGCATTGGTTGATGCTAAAGATCGTGTTGCCTTTGAGAAAAAAATGCAGAAACTCTATGGTACGAAGATATTAATAACAGAATATAACAGTCAGAATGAGCTTGTTCCTTCATCGAGTAAAGAGGAATACTTGCCTATTACTTATGTCTACCCAGTAGTGGAGAATAAAAGCGCCTTGGGGTTTGAGGTAAATAGTGGGCTGAGTCAATTTCACGCTTTAAACAGGGCAAAGATAACGGGTAAGGCGATGTTTCAGGTGTCGGGCGTTCCTGTCCTCGTACAAAATCATACTGAAAACCAGGATAATTTTTATGTTATTAGCTATGTTCCTTTTTATCTCTCAGTGAGCGGCGAGCAGGAGCACAACAATGCGTTTATTGGTTATCTTGCACAAGTCATTAGCATTAAACATTTTGTTGAAAAGCTTCTAGCTCAAAGCCAGTTGGAAAATATCAATTTGAGCTTGTTAGATACGACTGAAGAGCAAGCAGTGCTAATTTATCAGCAATTAGGAAGTGAAGATACTGATAACATTGCACATACAGTGGCACAAGAAGTAACATTAGCTAATAAGGTCTGGACTATAAATTTGCATGCGACTCCTGCTTTTATTGCAGAGATTCAATCTTCTGCTTCTTGGTGGATTTTGTTATTGGGTTTGCTATGTACGGCTATTGTTATGGTCATGCAGCGGGTTTATATTCAAAGCAATATAAGTTTAAAGCAACAGTTAGCTAATGATGCGGAAGGTTTGCATGCATCAGAAATTAATACGAATTTGCTGGCAGTCACTTTTGAGACGCATCAAGCTATTTTAATCACTGATCCAGATGCTAAAATTTTAAGAGCAAATAAGGCTTTTACCGAAATTACTGGTTATGCAGAGCATGAGGTTGTTGGTCAGAATCCACGTATTTTATCTTCTGGAAGACAAAATTCTGAATTTTATCGCGATATGTGGAGTACATTATTAGCAACCGGTAAGTTTGAAAGTGAGATATGGAACCGCAATAAAGGTGGTGCAATTTTTTTAGAGCGACAAACGATAACAGCAGTTAAAGATGCTATGGGGCATACTGCTTATTTTGTCTCGGTATTTGCTGATATTACCCAGCAAAAGCAAGCAGAAGAAAGGATTAAGTATTTTGCTTTTTATGATCCTTTAACTTTATTACCGAATAGAAGGTTGCTGTTAGATAGGTTGGAACAGGCGTTAATACAGGCAGAAAGATCACAAACCAGTGGTGCTGTGATTTCTATAGACCTAGATAATTTTAAAGAGATTAATGATAATTTAGGTTACCAATGTGGTGATGAGGTGTTGATGCAGTTTGCTCAGCGACTGACTCAATTGTTACGCAAATCAGATACAGTTGCGCGCTTAGACGGGGATAAGTTTGTACTTATTTTACCTACAGAGAAAACAGGTCAAAGAATAACGATAGAGCATGCTATCAGTGTTATAGACAAAATATTACTTGATGGTAAACAACCTTTTATCCTTAAAGAGAGCGAGCATTATATAACGGTCAGTATCGGGGTTAGTATGATGGAAGCTGAAGGACTGAGTGCAACGGATATTTTAAGGCAGGCGGATGCAGCTATGTATAAGGCTAAAGCCAAAGGTAAGCATGGTTTTTGTTTTTACCAAGATGCTATCCAACTATTGGTTGAGAAAAGACTATTGGGAAATAAGTAATTAAAAAGCTACCCCAATAATCTTGCCTAACTTATAAGTATAGGTATCTACATAAGTCTATTTGGTTACCCATGAGTCTCCGCCACGTTAGAAGAAAGAAACGGCAACACTTTATAACATCATTCCAGAGGTCTACCCAGTCAAGCGTGGGTACAAGCTTTATCGGGAATCTATGCAATAAAATTTTAGACTCCTGCTAAGAGAATGCAGGAGTGACGAGGTGTTTACCCCATGCTTAAATAACGTTCACCGGTATCATGCATTATCGTGACAACTGTTTTTCCTGCACCGAGATTTTTAGCGATACGTAATGCGGCACAAACACTTGCCCCTGTTGAAATTCCCGCTAAAATCCCTTCCTCTTCAACAAGGCGTTTACGCATCGCAAAAGCTTCTTCGGTGCTGACTAATTCAACGCCATCAATTAAATCGAGATCTAGATTTTTAGGAATAAACCCCGCACCTATGCCTTGTATTTTATGTGGGCTATGTTGACCCCCCGAGATTACCGGTGATTCTGCGGGTTCGACAGCAATGGCTATAAAATCATCTTTTCTTGACTTAATGATCTCAGAAACACCAGAGATAGTTCCACCAGTACCGACGCCACAAACAAAAGCATCAATATTGCCATCAGTTGCCGACCAAATTTCTTGGGCTGTTGTTTTGCGATGTGTATCTGGGTTAGAAGGGTTTTCAAATTGTTGTGGCATAAAGGCATTATTCGTTTGCGCTACAAGCTCCTTGGCTTTATTGATTGCCCCAGTCATGCCTTCTGGTCCTGGTGTTAACACAAGCTCTGCACCGTACAGGGCTAATAATTGACGTCGTTCTATAGACATAGTCTCGGGCATGGTTAAGATACACTTATAACCACGTGCTGCGGCGACCATAGCTAAAGCAATGCCGGTATTACCTGAAGTAGGTTCAATAATAGTACCGCCTTCTAATAATTCTCCCGATTTTTCTGCTGCGATAACCATGGCTAAGCCGATGCGATCTTTTACAGAGCCGCCGGGATTACTGGCTTCAACCTTTAAAAAAACATCAGCAGAACCAGGAGGGACGAGGCGATTTAATTTAACTAACGGAGTATTGCCGATGAGTTGTGTGACATCATGTGCTGTAGTCATATTTTACCTTTATATTTCTGATAGTTAATATGGAATTCCTTACTATACAATTTTATACGCCTAAATGCTTGATTAGTCATTTTTTCATTGGCAATTGCTGTATGGGTTGCTAATATAGATTGATTATTTGATGGATCATTTAATGCCAATGCTGCTAACTATAAAATTACACCCATTTAGGTATAAATACACTGTGATCGGTATCAAGCTAAATTAATTCTGGATTCTATACAGAAATAAGATTTGCCAAGGAAAGCTACGTAGCAATACGGGCTTTTTTTTTGTCTGAAACCTTATTTTGAAAATATATTACAAACCTTTTATCGAGGAACGAGCTTATGCAAGACTACTTACCTGAAATCCAAGCACTTCTTTCCGAGTGGTATTTACTGACGATGAGCAACCCCCTGTATGCTGGGGCATTAGTGTTAACTGTTTGGTTGTGCTTGGTGTTTTTTTATAATATCAAAGTTCTTTTCTTGAAAAAGAAACAAAAAGTAAGTGAGCAGGGGCGTATTGAATTACAAAGTCAGTTAGACACTACTCAGCAAGACTTAAAGCAAAGTGAAGCAACGTTAGCTGATAGTGTGCAACAAGCAGAACAAAATGCACAAGCTGCGGCTGACGTTGTCGAACAAGTAAAAGAGCGAAATCTTGCGACTGTTACTGCAATCAGAGCATTAGCAGCGAAATTTGACTTGAATGAGCAGTTAGTTGGTTCTGATAGTGATATGAAAGCTGAATTTATTTGGCAACAACAAGATAATGTTGTAGCTCAGCTGACTGAGCGTTTAGAGTCTGCACAGAAAATTAATAATGAGCGTGAAGCAATCCATCAGCAAGAAATTGGTCAATTGAAGGAAAAAGAAGCTTTAATTAATTCCTTGCATGCAACATTAGATGCGCAAACTAAACAATTTGCACAATTAGAGCAGGCATTAGAAGCGCAAAAGCTGAGTCAGCAAGAGCAGCAAAATGAAGCGCAGCAGTTATTAGCCAGTACTTTAGAAAAGCATCAATTAGATTTCACTAGACTTCTGAATGACCTAAAGAATCAAACAAGTGTGCAAACTAAAATTGTTCAAGAAGCGCCGGTTGTAGAGCCTGAAAAACCAGAACCTGTTGTAGCAGATAAGATAGAGCTTCCAGGTGAGCCAAAAGTGCTTGTCCCCGAGCCTATGCAGCCAGTTATTGCAGCGCCGGAAGTTGTCATTTCTCCTGTAGTAAGTCCTAGTTTAGACAATACAGAAGATTTACAAGTGCCAACAATTGAGCCTGTTGTTCCGCCTGAGCCTATTCAGCCAGTTATTGTAGCTAGCCCTATTAACACTGATACTAAGATTGATGTTGCGATACCAGAGGTAGTAGTAGAGCCTGCCGTTATTGAAGCGCCGGAAATTGTTCAGCCAGACATCGTTAATATTATAAAAAAGGAAGTGCCTGTTGATGAAATAGAGGTCAAAGAGACGGATTATAATGCCTCTAGCCTGCATTTAGGTGATACTTTTAAAGGGCTACTAGGGAAAATGACAGCTAAGAAAAAAGCTAATGATAAGCCAGTGGTAGAAAAAAATGAGCCAGCTGAGAAGAAAGCTAAAAAATCTCCTTTTAAGCTAAAGGGGCTTTATAGTAACTTGAAGTCTAAAGGTAAATAGCTGTCTTATTTTTATTGATGATCTATTTGAAGAGAATAGATCATCAATATAGTTAAAACTCCATTATTTAAAGTGCACTATGTCACGCTGGAAAGCCCCTCTCCCGAAATCCTCACCTTATATTACGCCTGCAGGCTATCAACGTTTAGAGTTAGAATTAAAGAACCTCTGGATTAAACGCAAAGACGTTGTTGAGGCTTTGTCAGCTGCAGCTGCGGAAGGCGATCGCTCAGAAAACGCAGAATATATCTACCGAAAAAAAGAGCTGCGCGGTCTTGATTGGCGTATACATTTTTTACAGCGGCGTATGCCGGTATTGAATATTATTGCTGATAGTCCCGCTGACCAAGACAAGATATTTTTTGCTGCTTGGATATTGTTGGAAAATGATAAAGGGGATGAGCTACTTTACCGAATTGTTGGAGCAGATGAATTTGAGGTGGATAAGCGTTACATCAGTTTAGACTCGCCATTAGCGAAAGCTTTATTGAAGAAAACCTTTGATGATGAAGTGCTGATTCGTAATGAGTATCAGGAAGTGCGTTATTCAGTATTGGATATTCAATACGGTACTGAGTTTGTTGTGGATTAATTTTGTCTGGTAGTTGGGAAGGAGTATTCAATAATACCCTCGCTCCTTACCTGTTTTTTTGGATCATTTTTTATAAAAGTAATGAATAAGATATTTAACAAAAGTTTTATCACTAATTTTTTGGCAGCACTCTTAATTGCAGCAGGCTATTTTTCACCGGTTTATCCCGAATTAATTAAAGCTATTGGTTTTTTTGCTTTGTCTGGCGCCTTGACTAACTGGATAGCCATTCATATGCTGTTTGAAAAAGTACCTTTACTCTATGGTTCCGGCATTATTCCTAATCGTTTTGAAGAGTTTAAAGGATCTATTAAGCATTTGATGATGCATCAGTTTTTTACTTTAGAAAATGTTGAGCAGTTTATTGAAAGTGAAGAGCAAGAAGGGGAGAAAGTTCTAAATCTTGACCCTTTACTGGCTGCGGTCGATTATGATCGTATCTTTGAGGGCTTGATTTCTTCGATTATGGAATCGTCTTTTGGTGGTATGCTGCAAATGATGGGAGGGCAGGAGGCGTTAATCCCTTTAAAAGAACCGTTTACTGAAAAGATGAAAGTGACCTTAACAGAGATGGTTGAATCAGATAAATTTAAGGCAGCTTTAAAACAAGGGTTAAATGCGCATCAAATTGGCGAAGATATTCTAACTAAAATTGAAACAGTGATTGATAAGCGCCTGGCAGAATTAACCCCGCAATTGGTTAAAGAAATGGTACAGGCTATTATCCGTGAACACTTAGGTTGGTTAGTTGTTTGGGGTGGATTCTTTGGTGGTGCAATGGGGGCTGGTTTTTACTTCGTTTAAAGCAGAGTAGGGCGGACTTTAGTCCGCTATTTGGCACACATATGAGCGGACTAAAGTCCGCCCTACGCTAAGAACTTTGGTTTAATTTACCAATTCGTCATACTCGCTACGGGTGTATCTTTAATAAAAATCCCATCAAGAAGTTTAATACTTTTAAATACACAGAATTTAAAGCCTAATTTATTCATTTGCGCACGAAAAATGGTGTAATCCTTATAGCGCTCAAATCTAACGATTCGGTAGGGTGTATTTTTGTTATGACGAATACCAATAATAGACGGCGTATTAATGAATTTATGCGGGTGTTGTTTATATACTAGCTGTTCTGCATCTGTGAGTGCGTATAGCTTGTTAATAAGAGCAATTAACTGTGTGATAGTTGGGTCATCCGTATGTTGCTCATGTTCAGGTACATAAGCACTTGATACAGGAGTGAATGCTTTGTGTTTGCCGTTGATATTATTTAAGCGTCTTACTGACCGAGTTACAGAGTTTGGATTTAGATTTAATGAGTGATGCATTATTATTCATTAGCAGAGTGAGCCGTTATTATATGTTTAAAAAACAATAAGTAAAGCGAACAAGTTAATGAATGAAATTAGCTTTTATAGTGAGTGGCTGAGGTGTATTTTCTATGCTCAGAGTTGTCCACATTCTTTGTGGATAACTCTGTTGATAGCTTGCAGAGAACTGCTTTAAATAGGCGAAAAATCAAGTGCTTTGTTAGATTGGATGAAAATAAGTCATTCTTATCTGAATTTATATAATTCAATGACTTATAGGGAAAATAGCGCACTTAATAAGTTGGTGGTTTTTACTGTAGATACCTTTTTTATCTGAAGTTTCCCAATAATTTGAAATCTAACTGTAGCAATATATAGGGTTGCAAGATTATTCATTGGAGTTGGGTGCAGTGGGGCAAACCTATTAATAAATACCCCTACCTCCCGAGATACCCCCCTAAAAACTGGGAAACTTCAGTTTTTTATAACAAAGCTGTGTTATGTGGGTAAAAGCGCAACACAGTATTGATGTTAGATTTTTTAGTCTTGGCTTTTTAATTTTACCGCTGTTCCATAAGCTAATATTTCTGACGCATTGGCCATAATCGCGCTGGTGGTAAAGCGTACATTAACAATAGCATCCGCACCGCGCTTTTTAGCTTCGTCAACCATTCGTTCAATAGCAGTATCGCGAGCATCAGCAAGCATTTCTGTATAGCCCGCTATTTCACCACCAACGATACTTTTTAAACCAGCCATTAAATCACGGCCTACATGTTTAGATTGCACGACGTTGCCAGCGACAATGCCTAAATTTTCGGCGATAACTTTACCAGGTATGTCAGGTGTTGTTGAGAATTGCATAGTGTTTTCCTTGAGTGAGATAAGTTTATTGTGCAGTTTCGGGCTGCATTAATTCGGGAACAAATAAAGCAGGATCTACTTTAGTTTTATTTAAATAAACATTCCAGTGTAAATGCGGACCAGTGACACGACCCGTTTCCCCAATTTCGCCGAGTTTAGTGCCGGCTTCTACTAATTGTCCAGCGTGTACGGTTATTTTTGACATATGGAAATACCCCGTGACTAAACCTTGGCCGTGATCTAAAAACACAGTATTGCCATTGTAATAGTAACTTCCAGTATTGATAACTACGCCAGGGGCTGGGGCAGTAATGGCTGTGCCGGTTGGCGCAGCAATATCTAAACCGCTGTGCGGGTTTTTGGGTTGATTATTAAAAAATCGCTTTAGACCAAAAGGGCTGCTTAATCGACCTTTTACAGGCAAACTAAAAGATAAATCATCGACTGGTTGTTCAGTCCAAGTATTTAAGGCTTTATTAATAGCAGGCCGCTCACTGCTAATGCGTTTAACGTCGTCCGGATTGGGGTTAACCATGCGTTTATTTTTAAGGGTGATGTATTGCGCAGGATAGTCTTTAGCGCCAACCTCAAAATTGCTTTGTGTTTTTTGTTTGCCTGATTGTATGGTAATTGAATGCTGGCCTACTTTGCTACTGAGAGGAATACCAACGACTGCGACCCATTTATTGTCGTTTTCTAAGACTAAGACGCGTTTTTTCTGAAAAAAGACTTCAGGCGCTGGTGTTGCTATAGAGCCTAATTCTATATTAACAATGCCACCTGGGACGGCTAATTGTTTGGGTAATGGGCTGCTGAGTGCTAATTGAGGAATAAGTAATAAGCAGGCTAATAGGGCTTTATTCATGATTAACTTCCTGTATTTGACTGATAATTTCACCGCTAGAGAAGCGCGTTTTAATGGTCTGTCCCACTTTTAGTTGCGTGCTTGAGTTAAGCAATACATTTTTCTCGGTACTGGTTAATGTGTAGCCGCGATGCAAAGTAGCTAGTGGGCTGACGACGTTAAGTGTTTGGCTAAGTAAGGTGAATTTTTGTTGATTCTCGTGCAGTTTATTTTTTATGCTACTGTTTAATCGGCTATTAAGGTTTGTATAGCGATTTTTGAGCTGCTGTACTTTATGTGTTGGATTGAACTGCCAAAGCTGAGCTTGATGCGTTTTAAGGTCTGATTTCGCTTGGTTTAACTGGTTTTGCAAGCTAGATTTCAGGTGTAATTCTAGTTCGTCTAAGCGTTGGGCTTGTATTTCTAGTCGCTTACCTGGATGCTGCTGGCTTAGGTTTTTAGTGATCCAGTCTAAGTGGCGCGTATGCTGCTGCAATTTATTTTGCATAAGTTGGGCAAGTTGATATTCATAGGCTTGAAATTGACCTAACCATTGTTGAGCATCAGGGGTGCAATGTTCAGCTGCAGCTGTTGGTGTAGCAGCACGTAAATCACTGACATAATCTGCTATTGTGGTGTCGGTTTCATGGCCAATGCCACTAATAATGGGAATGCGACTTTTAAAAATAGCATTGGCGACCATTTCTTCATTAAATGCCCATAAATCTTCTAAGGAACCGCCGCCACGAGCTAAAATTAAGACATCGCATTCTTTGCGTTGATTGGCATTGATTATGGCTTGGTTAATGGCGTATTTGGCTTCATTGCCTTGTACCATGACTGGGTAAATAACTAGGGGGATTGTTGGGAAGCGGCGTTTCAGTACTGAAAGTATATCGCGTATTGCCGCACCAGAAGGCGAGGTGATAATGCCTATGCTAGTCGGTATCAATGGCAGTGCTTTTTTGTGCTCAGGGGCAAATAGCCCTTTAGCGGCTAATTTTTCTTTCAGTTGCTCAAACGCACGACGTAGAGCGCCATCGCCAGCTTCTTGTAACTGATTAATAATTAACTGATAGTCACCTCGCGCTTCATATAAGCTGACATTAGCGCTTGCTTGAATTTGTAAGCCATTTTCGGGTTGAAATTTAAGGCGCTGTACTTGGCTACGAAACATTGCGCAACGGACTTGGGCGCGCTCATCTTTTAAGGTGAAATAAATATGTCCTGATGAAGGGCGGCTTAAATTGGAAATTTCACCACTGACTTGTACAGCGAAGAAATTCTGTTCTAAGAGGGACTTTACGCTGCTATTAAGTTGCGAAATGCTAAAAACTTTTGTTGCTGAATTACCAAAGGAGTCCATTGACTTAGCTTTTTTTCCTGTTTTCTCGTTCGACAAGCTGCATATAACGTTGGATTTTTGCTTCAATAGCGGGAGAGGCATCAATAAGCTGTACGCCTATCAGTTGAGTTTTATCTTCTCTATCGAGTGTTAATGAGCGCTGATTACGAATTTCTATGCTGCCATAAAAATCACCTATTTCAGGTAGTTCTATAAAACAGTTGTCTAGCGTGGTATTCATTTGCCAGTCATCTGTTAAATCTTCGGGTTCTATTTGTAAGCATAAACCGGAAATACTTATATCCTGGATTTTTAAATTCAGTTCTTTCGTTTCTTCTTGATCATCTAACATGATTTTTACTTTGACCAAACACAAAGCAGGGTTAAACATAGGTGATCTGACTCGATAAAACTTACGATGCTCAATCCAATAGAGTGTTTCAGGGATAGAGAGTAAAAATGCAGGAGAGCCATTTATGCTGGTTGTAGTTATGTTCTTATGTGAAAATTGCACTTGTATGCCTGAAACAACGCTGTTAAATGTCACTTCGCTGGCTTTAAGGAAATTTTTGTTAAGGTAATCTTTAGATGCGCAATCTAAAGTAAAAGTTTGCTTTTCTTTATTGACATCGGTAATCGCAGTAATAAACGACTCTTTAGCTTCACCAAAGTGTGCGGTAATTAAGCAACCTTGTTTCCACATAAGGGTAAGTTTGCGAATAATGTCGGAACTGTTTCTGATAGCAAAGCTGGGTTCTGAAGACATAAGCAAATAAATAATTAATCAATGGGTAGGCTATTGTAGAATAATCCGTATTATCTGTATATTGATTGGGAGAGAAGATGGGTTGGCTGTATTTAACGGGTGCAAGTATTGCGGAAATATTTTTTGCCTTGAGCCTCAAATATAATGAAGGATTTACAAAGTTAATTCCTTCGATTGTCACTGCTGTATCGGGCGCAGGAAGTTTTGGTTTATTAATGTTATCGATTAAAACGTTGCCTTTAGGCACAGCTTACGCAATCTGGACTGGAGTAGGTGCAGCGGGTATCGCTATTGCGGGTATTTTTCTATTTAAAGAGTCCGTCGATATTTATCGCTTATCGTCTATTTCGCTTATTATTATGGGTGTAGTTGGTTTGAAATTATTTGCGGGTGAATAATGCTGCATATCCTTAATAAGCGTGTTGAACACGGTGTTTTTTTTCAGCGGATTGCGCAAGATGATGCGTTAATTTTTGTAGGTAGTGCCGTCTTAGCTTTGCATAGCAACGCGCAAACTGCTGATCAATTAAAGCAATATTGTCAAAATTTCCAATGTTACGTTTTAGAGCCAGATTTATTGGCAAGAGGTCTTGTGCATGATGAGATTATAGTTGACATAAAGCCAATTGATTATTCTGGGTTTGTTACCTTAACGACTGAGCATGAAGTGATAAAAACATGGAATTAGAGGTTAATGGTCAGAACGTTGTAGTAACGGATCAAGGCTTTCTATGCGATATGACGCAATGGAATGATGATGTGGCGGTGCATCTTGCTCAGTTAGAAGGGATCGCTTTAAGTGCTGAGCACCGAGAAATTCTATTATTCTTTCGTCAGTTTTATCAGAACTATAAATATTTACCGAATGCGCGTGTTTTTGCTAAAGCCATTAAGAATACATTAGGTGAAGAGAAAGCGAGTAGCCGATATTTGCTGAGATTATTTCCTGAAGGGCCGTTAAAGTATGCGGCTAAGATAGCAGGATTGCCTAAGCCGCCTAGTTGTTTGTAGCGGGGTTTTATCTAGCTTTCGCTTTGCTTGAATCGATGGATCTGGCGACGTTGTTTTTTGTTCGGGCGTTGTGCGGCTTCATCAGGCATTAGCAAGCGCTCCACACGTCTTTGCGCGACATCTTGCGCGCGTTTTAAGCTGCTGGTTTCTGATTCTGAATACAATAAAACAGCTTCTGCAGCGGGTCTGCGCTGAGCATTTATGCCTAATACCGTGATTTCCCAGCTGTATTGGTCTTTATGAATCTCTAAAGTATCGGTGACCTTAACGTCTTTACTTGGCTTTGTGCGTTGCCCATTCAAATGAACTTTTCCGCCTGATACCGCATCGGATGCGAGTTTGCGCGTTTTAAAAAAACGCGCAGCCCAGAGCCATTTATCGAGCCGAATGGATTCGAGTTGTTGCATGTTTAGCTTTCAGACCATGTTTTATAACCGCCTGCTAAACTAACAGCGTTGGTGTAGCCTAGTTTATGTAAAGACTCGGTTGCTAACGCAGAGCGACCACCTGATTGACAGCAGACAATAATTTTGACGGCGTGTTGGCCTGCAAAAGTAGGGTGGTTGTTAATTTGGAATTCAAGTAAGCCGCGAGGAATATTGACGGCATTAGGTAGTTGTCCTGCAGCAAATTCAGCTGGTTCTCTGACATCTAAAATAAGGTGTTCGGATAAAGCTTGTTTTGCTTCAGCTATAGATATTTCAGAAATATTTTGTTTAGCGCTTGCCACTAAGTCCATTGCTGTCATTTTCATAATAAGCCTCTTTGCTAAGTTGTTTGAGTTTATATATTAGCAAACAATAATATTTAAAGTCTAGTTTTTTCATGAGCTACTGCTATTTTAAGGTAAAATAAACGTTTATTTGTGCTTTATTATTGAGGGTCTCCCGTGAATTTTGAGAAAGTTATTTTCGGTTTTTTCATTGTTTTATCATTAACACTAAATGTCGGATTTTTTCTGGGTGAATATGATAATGCAGCCCATCACAGTGTTTTTGAGTTATTTGCTGTCGTTGTTGTTAACTTAATTGCAACAGGTTTGAAATTGGGTGACCGCTCGCAAATTGGGGCAATTTTATTAGCTACCAGTTTAGTAGCTGATTTTGAATTAATTGCTGCGGCATTGCGTTGGACTTTTGCTGTGCATATTGTTGGTACAGGTGTGACGCCTGATGTAATGGCCAGCATTATTGCGCTTGCAGGCGGTGCGTTGGTGGCTAATATTATTTCGGTAGTCATTTTGGTTTCCGAAACTTTAATGTCAAGATTGTAAGCAAAAAATTTTTCAATAGAACTCATCACCTTTAGAAAATATGAATGCAAGCCAAGATATAAGCCGCGTTAGTTTTATTGTAATGCGCGAGATGCGCACCCCTTTAATGGCTATATTGATAGTTTATGCCACTGCTATTTTAGTAATGGTGTTTATTCCTGGTCCTGAGTTAAATGGGGAAGCGCAATATTTAAGTATTTTTCATGCTTTCTATTTTATGACTTATACGGCGACGACAACGGGCTTTGGGGAAATTCCTTTTACTTTTAGTGATGGGCAGCGTTTGTGGGCTATTGTTTGTCTATATGTCAGTGTGGTGACTTGGTTTTATGCGCTGGGTAGTATCGTGCGTTTATTGCAAAACCCCTTTTTTTTACGTGCAGTTGAAGAGTGGCGATTTTCTAAGAATGTAAATCGCATTGTTGGGCCTTTTTATATTGTCTGTGGTTTTGGCGATACAGGGAGTGTCTTAGTCAGAGGGATGAATGATGCAGGCTTAAGGGTGATCGTTATCGATCAAAGTGAAGAACGCATTCAGGCATTGAAATTACGTAACTATAAAACAGCGGTTCCGGGCCTGTGCGCAAATGCCAGCGTTCCTCGGTATTTATTGGAAGCTGGGCTGCAGAGTGAAAGATGTCAGGCTGTTGTTTGTATTACTAGTAATGAAGAGGCAAATCTAAAAATATCAGCCATGGTGCGCTTACTCAATCCCAAAACTGGGATTATTACCATGTCTAAAGTAGATGATTTTGAAGAGACTTTATCGACTTTAGGTGGAGAAGTGCATATTGTTGATCCGTTTAAGACCTTTGCGCGAGTGCTCAATGCCTGTATTAATAACCCCGCTTTTTATGCTTTAAATAATTGGTTGGTAGGAGATAAAGGGGCAACTTTAGATAGTTATGTGCAGCCGCCTGTGGGGGGCTGGATTATTTGTGGCTATGGGCGTATGGGTCTTGAGGCAAATAGGGTATTAACAAAAAATGGAATTAAAACAGCTGTTATTGATCCGCACTCTAGACGTAAAGAAGAAGAGATTGATACTTATGTTATTGGTCATGTTAATGGAAAAACATTAAGCCAGGCGGGTATTCATGAGGCAGTAGGATTGTTGGCCGCTGATGCTGATGATGGCCATAATTTGGGCGCCTTATTAAATGCACGCTGTTTGAATAAGAATCTATTTACTATTGTGCGCCAAAATAGCCATGAAAATGAGGTGGCATTTTCTGAGGCGAATGCCGATATGATTATGCAGCCTACTTTGGTAACAGCAAGGAAAATATTATTATTATTAATTGCCCCTTTGTTAAAGCCTTTTTTCCGGTATTTATTAGCGAAAGAGCCTGGGAGAGAGCAAATCCTTAAGGATTTATTAGTTGTATTAAGAGAGAAAATTGGTGATAAAAAACCCTCCTTGGTTACCATAGATTTTACTTCTGAAAAAAGTAGTGCTGTTATTCAGGCTTTGAATGCAGGGGAGGAAGTGTTGTTGGGTCATATTATTTCTGATCCGCGGAACCGTGATGTTGAACTGGATTTGATTCCCTTTGTTATTAAATCATGTGGTAAAGAGATCGTTTTACCAGCTAAAGATTATAAGATTTTAGAAGGGGATCAATTGCTTTTTTGTGGTACAGCAGCATCTAAACACTTACTGAAAGCTTCCATTAATAGTGAGTACACGCTCCATTATTTGCGTACTGGGAAGCATAAGCCGATGGGTTATTTTATGCAGTGGTATGATCGTCGATTTAATCAAGCGTAATTATTACCTACAGAAAGGAGAAAGTAATATGAAGGAAACTAAGATTAATTGCGCTTTGTGTGGACTTCCTGTCGAAATTGACGGCTTTAGCACTAATACCACAGAGGGATTAAAGCTATTTTGTTGTGCGGGTTGTGTGTCAGTTTATCGTTTATTAAATGGCGATAAACTACTCGATTAGATCATTTCTTGCGTGTATCCTGAGGCAGTCCAAGCTAAAACGCTGGCACTGTCTTTTTTCCATTCTGCTAGTACGAAACGTTGCCCACTTAAATTGTTAATTTTTAGTTCGTGTACTGCTGGGCGGTGTGTGTGACCGTGAATAAGGCGTGTTGTTTGGTGCTGCTTCATAACGTCCACTACGGTACCTTGATTAACATCCATAATATCTTGAGATTTTTTACGTTTATGGAAAAAACTGCGTAAACGGTACCAGCGCGCATAAAGTATTCTTAAAATTAGCGGCTTGGATAAGACATTTTCTTGCCACGCTTGGCTATGTGATTTTAAACGGAACTCTTGGTAAGGTAAGTCGTCGGTACACAGCAGGTCACCATGCGTTAGCAAGGTCGGTGTGCCATATAAATCAATCACGCTATATTCATCTAATAAAGTAACGCCACTTTCTTGACTAAAGCGTTGGCCAATTAAAAAATCACGATTTCCGTGTATATAGAAAACAGGCGTGCCTTGTGCTGTTAGTGCTTTTAAATGCTTTTTGACAGTCTTAATGGGTGGGCTAAAATCATCATCACCAATCCAAGTATCAAATAAGTCACCTAAAATATAGAGGGCTTTTGCTTCTGTGGCTCGACCTTTTAATAACTTAAGAAACTTTTGTGTTACTTCGGGGCGCTCAATGGTCAGGTGTAGATCTGAAATAAAAAGTATTTCGCTACGCATCAGTATTCATCCTAAGGAGTGAGGATTTAATAATTCGCTTAAATGTAGCCTGTATGAAGCTTGCGGAATACAGGAAAAGCAGCAGATTTTCTTTCTAGTATTTCGCTATAGTTTCGGACCTTATTAAAAATCGAATCCTAAATCATAATAAAGAAACGTCTCATTATTAAGGGTACAAACAGTTTTTTCAGTTTGTCATTCCTGCGTGTTGTTAACAGGAATCTATTGTTGAGCATAGATTCCCTATAAAAAGGCCTCGGGAATGACGAGACCTTATAGACCTTTGCCCATGAATAATGAGAATTTACCATTTATCGGTATAGCTTACTGAACGATCTCAGCTTTTTCTATAACGATGTCTGTTGTAGGTACATCTTGGTGGCCATTTTTATTGCCAGTTGCTTGTTTTGCCATTTCATCAACAATGTCCATGCCTTCAACAACTTTAGCAAATACTGCATAACCCCAGCCATTTTGTGTTGGAGCGCTGTAGTTTAAAAAGTCATTGTCTTTATAGTTAATAAAGAATTGTGCGGTTGCTGAATCTGGTGCTGGTGTACGTGCCATAGCTAATGTGCCGCGATCATTTTTTAAGCCATTATCAGCTTCATTTTTGATCATGCCATGCGTTTCTTTTTGTGCGAAGCTAGTATCAAAACCACCGCCTTGCGCCATAAATCCAGGAATGATACGGTGAAAAATTGTACCGTTAAAAAAGCCTTCTTCGACGTAAGTAATGAAATTCTTTACCGTAATAGGCGCTTTTTCAGCGTCTAATTCAATAATGAAATCACCCAGTGTAGTTTGAAATTTAACTTTAGTTTGTGTCTCTGACATTTTGTTTTCCGTTGAAAAAGAATAAGTTGAAGTAAAGGATAGCATCAAAAAAAGAATTAAAGAACGCATAATACCCACTATAAAAAGATGCAAACGGTAAATTCTATGTGTTTTTATCTTGAAAGAGAAGCGTTAATCTTGGAAAATTGATTAGTTAAGTTCGTATACTACGAGCAATTAAGATTAATTTATCCTGAGTAACTACGCAAAATGTTAAAAATTTACAATACCTTAAGTAGAGAAAAAGAAGTTTTCACACCCAAGGTCGAGGGTAAAGTGGGTATGTATGTCTGTGGTATGACTGTTTATGATTACTGTCATATTGGTCATGCGCGCGTCATGGTCGTATTTGATATTGTTGCGCGGTACTTGCGTTATTCGGGTTACGACTTGACCTATGTACGTAATGTCACCGATATCGACGATAAAATTATTCAGCGTGCCAATGAAAACAAAGAAGAAATTGGTGCATTAACTGAGCGTTTTATTGATGCTATGCATGAAGATGAGCGTGAGTTAGCGGTATTGCCTCCTGATATCGAACCAAGAGCAACAAAATCGATGGATGATATTATCCTGATGATTACGGCTTTGCTTGAAAAAGGCTTGGCTTACACCGGCAGCAATGGTGACGTTTTTTATGCGGTGGATAAATTTGCTAATTATGGCGCTTTATCAGGTAAGAAGTTGGATGAACTACAGGCTGGCGAGCGAGTGGATGTAAATTTGGCCAAAAAGAATCCGTTCGACTTTGTGTTGTGGAAAAAAGCTAAGGCGGATGAGCCCTATTGGAGCTCCCCGTGGGGAAGAGGGCGGCCAGGTTGGCATATAGAGTGTTCGGCTATGGCGACACGCTGCTTGGGACATCATTTTGATATTCATGGTGGCGGTATGGATTTACAGTTTCCACATCATGAAAATGAGATTGCTCAATCAGAAGGGGCGACTGGCGAAAAATTTGTCAATGTCTGGATGCATAACGGCTTTGTGCGTATTAATGAAGAGAAAATGTCTAAGTCATTAGGTAATTTCTTTACCGTTAGAGAGGTGTTGAAACAATACCGAGCTGAAATCGTGCGCTTTTTTGTGCTTTCCAGTCATTATCGTAGTCCGCTCAATTACTCGGATGAGCAATTAGACGACGCAGGTGCAGCTGTAACACGTTTATATACTGCCTTACGTGGTATTACTGTCGCTACAGAGGCGAGTGCAACGGATTATACGGTTCGCTTTAAGCAGGCAATGGATGATGATTTTAATACCGCAGTTGCTGTTGCGGTTTTGTTTGATATGGCGAGAGAATTGAATAAAATAAAGAATAATGATGTTGAGCTGGCTGCGCAATTGGCGGGTGAATTAAAAGAATTATCGAGTGTCTTAGGGATTCTACAGGGCGACCCAGATGAATTTTTAAAAGCAACAGATGGCGAGCAAGATGACGGCTTAACAGAGCTGGATATCGAAGCATTTATAGCGCAGCGTGTAGCTGCTAAGCAAAATAAAGAGTGGGCATTAGCTGATAAAATCCGTGATGATTTAAAGTCTCAGGGAATCGTTTTAGAAGATGTTGCAACAGGCACTAGCTGGCGACGTGAATAAGTCTGGTTGAACGCCATTCGGTAAAGGTATGGCATTTCCCAATATAAATAAAGTAAGCGTCATTCCCGAGCTCTTTTATCGGGAGTCTATGTTGAATTACTTGGGCCTTTGTTGCAAACATTCAGCAATGACCAGCATAGTATTATTTTAATGGAAGCGCCTCAGTAATAAATTAAAGGAATCACGCATGAGTGAAATAAAAGATAAATCCATAGAAAATTTTCTTGATGAGTTAGCTAGTCGATCGGCCACGCCTGGTGGTGGCAGTGTGGCGGCGTTGATGGGCGCACAATCAGCAGCGTTAACCAGTATGGTTTGCAATCTAACGATTGGTAAGCCGAAGTACGCTGAGGTTGATGCAGATATGCAAGCCTTACTAGTTAAGTCAGAATCGTTACGAGCAAGCTTAACTAAGATGATTAAAGCCGATGTGGATGTTTTTGATCAATTGATGATGACTTATGGGTTGCCTAAAGAGACGGATGAGGAAAAAACAGCACGTAGCGAGCAAATCCAGAGCGTTTTAAAGGAGGCAACCTTAGTGCCTTTAGCTTGTGCTAAAGCCTGTGCGGAAGCGATAACACTAAGCCAAGAAGCGGCAGAGAAGGGTAGTGTTAATGTTATTAGTGATGCAGGGGTTGGCGTTATGTCTGCTTATGCAGGTTTAAAAAGCGCAGCGTTGAATGTTTATATCAATACCGCAAGTTTAAAAGATCGTGCATTCGCAGGTGCACAACTTATTGAACTTGATGGGATTTTATCTGGCGCAGAGTTAAAGGTAGAGGATGTTTACCAAGTTGTAAAAAATAAATTATAAAATTTTCAAAAAAAAGTTGACCGTTAAGAATTAAGAGCTATAATAGTCAGCTCTTTAGGGAGTTAATTACTACTTAGTGATTCAGCTTAAAGGGCTTATAAATAGTTCGGGATATAGCGCAGTTTGGTAGCGCGCCTGCTTTGGGAGCAGGATGTCGGGGGTTCGAATCCCTCTATCCCGACCAATATTTGCGCTTGTAGCTCAGCTGGATAGAGCATCGGCCTTCTAAGCCGAGGGTCGCAGGTTCGATTCCTGCCAAGCGCACCATATTCCTTAAAGATCATCATTATGGTGAGCGTAGCTCAGTTGGTAGAGTCCCGGATTGTGATTCCGGTTGTCGCGGGTTCGAGCCCCGTCGTTCACCCCATTGTTTTCTATCTAAACAATAACTTACAGGTTTCTCTTGTGAGTAGTTAGTCAATTATTCTCTCTTTCTATATCAATACCTAAACTACCTTGAACTACTCAAGAACTAGTTACTGACGAATAATAATTTAACACCTAATTCCTGCTATATCAATCAATAAACTTTAGCTACTGTGGCGAAATTGTGACAGAACTTATAGCTAAAAGTACCTGCTTTCTATGCACTCAATAACTTAAGTATCTTGCTGTAATTAGACATACTTACTTTTGTAATGGTCAAGTAAAACAGGTCCAGCGCGCATGTACGCGTTTCAGCAGTCCCACCGAAACAATATTTTGTGCCCACGGGTAGTCGCTTTGGTTGGCTTTCGTAGCATGATCAAAGACTTGTTCACAGCCAAAAATTTTCTTCCCTACTTTAGTATTGATGGAATCATCAAGCCCAACTAATATTTTTTCCTCTGTTTCAGGCGAATCAATAAGCCCCCAAGTGGAGCGCCATAGGCTTTTCCACGGTAGTCTTGACGAGGCCATAAAGGTATAGAAACGTTTCTTTTTGATGTCGATCCCAAACAGAACGCCTAAACCCCGCCATAAATTAGAGTTCATTGATGACGTAAACGGCATAATAATCGCCAAGAGCGTGTAGACAAATAACGACGCACGCTCTTTGCCGAGTTTGGTGTCGGAAAAATGAGTTTGTAGGGGAAGTAGAAGATCGCGTAAAATGAACATGAATGAGGTATTTTTATTTGTATAATCAATTACTTAGAATAATATATTATACAGTATTTTAAGGCCTCATTCACCAGCAAGCGGTTGTTTTTAAAGAGATAATTGTGGTTTCATGGAGGGGAGTATTAGTTAAGTCTAATATTTTCGAAAATTAGCACCTACTAATGTTGCTTTGCGTAAAAAAACTGGGGAACTTCAGTCTGTTAGAAATAGAGATTTAATAAAATCCGAAACTTTAGGTTATGTAGCACTGCCAGTCCTTTTGGATATTATTGGATTTTGATTCCTTAGAGTTACTAGATTGACAAGCCTATTTAGGTAGCCTATGCTTTGGCATAGGCTATTATTTTAGGGGGGTAGACAAAATGCATAGTGAACGACAGGTTAGTTTATTTAGAAATGGCCGTAATCAGGCTATACGGATTCCCAGAGAATTTGAATTAGAGGGCACAGAAGCCATTATTCATAAAGAGGGCGATAAGTTAATTATTGAGCCTGTCAGGAAAAAAAGCTTAACTGTGGTGTTAGCGGCTTTATCTCCTGTTGATGAAGATTTTCCTGAGATTATTGATTTACCCATAGAACCTGAAGATATTTTCTGATGGCTGAGTACCGTTATTTACTGGATACCAATATTCTTTCTGACTTAATTAAGAACCCGTCGGGCAGGATTGCAGAAAAAATCAACGCACTGGGTGTGGAAAATGATTGTTGTACCAGTGTTATCGTAGCGTGTGAGTTACGCTATGGTGCTGCTAAAAAACAATCCGCTAAATTATCATTTAATGTTGAGCAGGTTTTAAACAGCTTACCTATATTGGCATTAGAAGCGTCGGCTGATGAGGTTTATGCCGCTATTCGAGTGAATCTTGAAAAACGGGGTTTAATCATTGGTCAGCATGATTTATTGATTGCCGCTCATGCTCAATCTTTAGGTCTAACCGTTGTCACGGCAAATGAGCGTGAATTTAGGCGGGTTGAAAATTTAACAGTGGAAAATTGGCTTCATGTCTGAATACACGGAAGTTGAACAACCCTTTTTACAGCAGTTAGCCCAACAAGGCTGGCAGATCATTGACCAGGGACAGGGTATTCCACAAGATCCGAGTATCAGCTTACGCGGTAACTTTCGTGAGTGGCTGTTACCTGAGGTATTCAATCAAGCCGTTAGTGGCTTAAACAAAACGACTATGGGTCAACAATGGTTAAGTACTAATCAATTACTTGACCATTACACTTCTAGGGTGCAATCAAAACCACGTTCTTTAGAGCGTGAATATTTAATTGATTACCCGCTACTCAGAGTTTAGTGTTAGGTGATACTATAAATCCAATCACGTCTAACCCTGAGTGCTATGCCTATGACCGAACTTAAACAAATCCTACGCCGCTATGAACTTATTTTAAAATCGGCTGGTGAAGGCATATACGGTTTAGATGCCGAGGGCAGGGCAAGCTTTGTTAATCCTGCGGCACTGGAAATGACAGGTTGGATTGAGGAGGACGTGTTGGGTGAGTTGATTCATGTTCAGCATCATCATAGCCGAGCCAATGGGGAACATTACCCGCGTCATGAATGTCCTATTTATGCTGCGTTGAAAGATGGCGAAGTGCATCACATCACCGATGAAGTATTCTGGCATAAAGATGGCACTAGTTTTCCCGTGCATTACACGAGTACGCCTATTCGGGAATTTGGAGAAATTGTCGGTGCGGTGGTGGTTTTTCAAGATGTCAGCAAACTGAAACAAGCGGAAACAGAACTCGCCTTATTACAGCGGCGCAGCACTTTAGTCTTAGCAGCTGCTGGAGAAGGTATTTGTGGCTTTGACTGTGAGGGTAACGTGACCTTTGTCAACCCAACCGCTTCAGCGATGTTAGCGTGGCCATTAAAATCCCCTAAGGCGCAAAGCATTCATAATATTTTTGGACGCGATGAGCTCAACGCGGAAGCATACTGTCCGGTCCAAAATATTTTGGACGGTAAAAACGTATTTAAAGCCAGTGATAAAGTATTTTGGCGCGCAGATGGTAGCAATTTTCCCGTGGATTTTGTCAGTACGCCGATTATGGACGATGACAAGTTACAGGGAGTTGTCGTGGTGTTCAGAGATATTACGCAACGACAACTCGCAGAACAAAAGCTCAATCAGGCCTTAGTGGAAATTAAGGGCTTAAAAGATCGCTTACAAGGTGAGAACACTTACTTGCAAGAGCAAATTAATTACAACCATCAATTTACCGATATTCTAGGGCAGAGTGACAGTTTAAAAGCGGCCTTAAAACAAGTTGAGCAAGTCGCCCCCACTGAAACCACCGTGTTAATTTTGGGTGAAACGGGTACGGGCAAAGAATTGTTTGCGCGTGCTTTACATGACCTGAGTAGCAGAAATGAGCGACCATTGGTTAAAGTTAATTGTGCTGCCTTGCCGTCTAATTTAATCGAAAGTGAATTGTTTGGCCATGAAAAGGGCAGTTTTACAGGCGCAATGGCGCGGAGGATGGGTCGTTTTGAATTAGCTCATGAAGGCACCATCTTTTTAGATGAAATTGGCGAAATCCCTTTAGAGCTACAAGCGAAATTATTACGGGTTTTACAAGAAGGAGAAATTGAACGCTTGGGCGATTCTAAAACCATTAAGATAAATGTGCGCGTGATAGCCGCCACGCATCGGAATTTAAAGAAAATGGTTGCTGATGGTGAGTTTCGCGAAGACCTGTATTATCGACTTAGCGTTTTTCCTTTAAGCATTCCGTCTTTGCGCGAGCGGAAAAATGATATTAGCGTCTTAGTCCACTACTTTGTCAATAAATATGCTCAGAAAATGAGTAAGCAGATTAACCAAATCCCGCAATCGGTGATGAATAATTTATGCAGTTACAGTTGGCCAGGTAATGTGCGTGAGCTGGAAAATGTGATTGAACGTGCGGTGATTTTATCGCCCGAACCTACATTAGAGGTCGCGGTATTAGACAATCCTAAGCAAAATAACAGGGCGACAGATCAGGATCTATTATCCCTAGCAGCAATGGAAAAAGCGCATATTATTAAAGTGCTGGAAAGTGTGCGCTGGCAAATTTCAGGCGAAAATGCAGCCGCCGCAATTTTAGAAATGCACCCTAATACATTGCGTTCTAGGATGAATAAGTTGGGGATACGGCGGGCGGTGATGGCTTCATAAGTGTTATTTGGATATTTTAACTTCCAAGCCTATGAAAAGTAGGCGACATAGCAATGTGTGATTCACTACCATTTCATCATAGGAACTGGATTCAATGGGTGTTTTACGAACCACTTCGCGGCTCTTTTGCCTAAGTTCTTATGAAAATCAGCATTTGGAAACTGTACTTTAACCTCATTAATAAAGGACTTCGAAATGCCGAATTTAAAGAGTCCAAATGAGAAATCAACTAAATCCCCTTGACGAAAAATTTCAATAAGAGGGTAAGCATCATTGTTATATTTTAGAACTTTATGATGCTCAATAATCATTAACTGAATTTCTTCCGACCAGTGTTCAAGGTTTCTACTTTTTAAATACGCAATAGCAGGAGGGATAGAAGGGGGGATATAGTCAACGGTCTCCTCTATCCAAATACCAATATCGTGGAAAGCACCCGCAATGATGATTTTCTCTCGCTCTTCATCGCTACATTCTCTCAGGGAAAAGCAAAAATTAATCATGCGATAGACGTGATTTCTATAGCCTTGATATTCTGTTCCAATCGTATCTTTCCAGTTAGACAGAATACTTTCTAAAAGTGGGATTTCTTTTTCAATGTTCATGTGGTTTTTCCATTTATAGTGCATAACCATGAGTTAAGCTGCTCGGGTTTCTCTCGTTCCCAAGCTCCAGCTTGGGAATGCCTACCCTCAAGCTCTGCTTGAAGGTTAAGACAACAAAACAACCGGCAACAGTCCCTCCTTCCCCAAATAAGACCGGGCACTCGAATAACGCCAGTCTTCAGGAAAATCAACATAACCACGATCCACAGGGTTATTGTGAATATACTCTAACCGCTGTTTATACATAGTCTCATTATTCATTTCTTTGGGATGAGAGCCTTCTTGCCAAAATTGATATTGACTTTCAGTTTTATGTTTACGTTTGTAATAGGCAAAATATTTCAGTAGCGTTGTTGCTTTACGTTGCGCTAATAAATCTAGGATTTGCTTTGCTGTAAATGACTTAAACTGCTGAATCCGTTTGCTGTGTTGGCTGGCAGTGGAAATAAAATGCAAGTGATTTTCTAAGATCACATAGGCATGAAGCTTAAAATCTGTGTTTTGTTGTAGCCATATAAAGCTGTCAAAAAGTATTTGTACACTTTCTTTGCGGGTAAAAATAGGTTGCCAGCCTGCAACGGTTACTGTGTGAAAGTACGGGTAGGCTTCATTTAAAACTTTATAACGACTGCGTCCCATGACTTTAAACCTGTACTTTTTTAGTATTCTTCAAGCAGAGCTTGAAGGTAGGCATTCCCAAGCTGGAGCTTGGGAACGAGGGGATGATTATTTTATTAAGTTTCGATCATCAAAGCTGGCCAAAAAGCCGGATTGATATAAAAGTCAATACTTGGTTTCTTTTTAAGTATTCCAAGAATCAGCTTCATACTGTAATTAAAATTGTAAATGTATTTTGACTCACCATCTATAACTATTCCAATAAATCCATACCACAATAGCAGCTCAAATATCTTATCAAGATTAATACTTTCGACTCCAAAATCTAATAGGACTGAATTAATGTTACTTCTACTAATTATTGCTTTACTACTAATAAAAGCATACAGAATATCTTCAGTTCGACTATCGACATCATTTATTTCATATCCAATATCAGTTAGTAAGTCAGTAGAATAAGCAGTCAACCCTTTTTCAATATCGTCTTCCAAAATTTTTTCATGATTAAGATTAATTGCGAAACTTTTACATTGACTAATTAAATTAAGTAAAAAACGTGGTCTCATCAGCGATCTTTCTATAAGGTATTGAGAGCTTTCTTCACCTTTATAATGACTAGCACAAATTTTAGGCCATACATTATTAAACCGATCATCGCCATTTATATCATTAAAGACTATTCTTAAGCGAACTAACTCTCGCAATAAATCAGGGTCAGTCCAATCAAGTAAGACACTAGCTTCTTTTCCTCTATCAGAAGTTTCTTTCACTAATAGTTCATAAACATCATTTCTTAGGAAAATTATGGTATTTACTTCAATTTTAGATCTATTAAACTGGCGTTCTATTTTCTTTGTTGCGTCTATCAATGCACGAATTATTAATAGATCCTCATGCTCAAGTCCAGAAGTTGGCCAACCTTTATCAATATTATCAAATAATAACCAACAAACTTCCTTATGGCTCATATAATCAATAATTTGTTTTGTTAATTCTCTGACATCATGTGAGTACAACATTTCAGTTAATTGCCCTGCTGATAACCTAACATTTTCCTCACCTGTATGCTTAGCTCGGTACTCTGTTGATATTTTTTTCATCAAAGTACCCATTCTTTCAGAAAAATCGCCTTCAGTAAGATTATTTTCTGCATTATAAAGATCAGCTAAATCACAATACGGCTTGTATATTGTATGGTCGTGTTTATGTTGCTCTCGGTCTTTTTCAAGAATTTTATAACATATCTCTAAGAGTAAGACATATTCCCAGAAAGCCATAATAGTGTGCTGAAATGTACCCTCTTCAAGGTATGATAATATTTTCTCCTTGAATTTTATCAACTTATAACCATCTGGTTTTAAATCCAAAACTATATTACCTTTCTTATTTCTTTCTCTATCTCTCACCTGTAAAAATATTGCGGATTTACCCGAACCTTTACGACCGACAACGATATTGGCCTCACCTCTAAGAGACTTGAGAAACTGGTCAGTTTTTAAGTAATAATTTTCGAGTGTTCGCATCTCATTTTCAGCAGAAGTTGAACCTAAATCTAAAGCTTGTAAAAAAGTATCTTTATTAGTAGATTCAACTTTAGTTTCTTGTTGAAACGCTTCAGCCACTAGAGAAGCAAATTCAGCTATGTATTCGTTAACATCATTAGGGTGGTGTGAAGTACATACTAAATCTCTATAATCGAGGGGGACAGGTTCATCGCCATGTTGCAAAATACAAAGAGCTTTCTCCATCCCTGTAGCTAACCCTGCTATAAAGGCTCCTCGTATATTATGGACATCGGCACCTACTGAACTACTTGAAAGAAGAGGAACAACAATACCATGAGATTGTGATACTTGATCTATAGCATCATTTGCGGACAACCTAGGTTGTTCATTAGGATCAAAGGTTCGAAATAAAAATCTAGCTTTTTTATTCTTGATATTATGCGTGTTGCCCAATCGGTTTTGTGTAATCCTTCTAAAAGATACACTGGTGATTTGATATTTATTTTAGTTGTTATATTTAAAGGGTTTGCTGTGATTGCCTCTTTTATAAAAGAGTATAATTCATTTGAATTTTGATACTCTCTATACCCTAAAGTGTCGAAAATTCCAACCTCACGCATTGAAGGGCTACCCTCACAAATGCTCTTGTTTTTTGTCAAAAGTATGCGTTTTCTTTTGCCTATTGCATACCCAATTTCAAATGTAACATTGAAATTTAAAATTGAAATATCAGCAATCAAAAAATCACAGTTATCTATACCTTCCAATACCTTCTCTGATATAAAATGGCCGGCAATATCAAGTGCCTTCCAAGTTTCTACTTTCAACTCTGTATAGCTATTAACATCCCTAACTGCATTTTTAATAGTCTGACCAATTTCACTTGGTAAAGAGGCGTATGCATAAAATCCAACCTTACTAGTCACTATTTTTTCCTTTATTAATTTAGATCAGAGTTTTGGGTGTTTACTGACATAATCAGTTATTATCTCGGTCTGACTATCTTACACGCTAACACTAATACTCTGTCAATAAAAACACACCCATTCAATAGTTCTAAACTGGGTAACCTGTATTTTATACAAGATAAACAGATCTAAATAACATTCAGAAAAAATAGCCGCGAATGATATAAAAAACCCAAATCACGACATATAGTCAATATAACGATATGTCGTGACCATCCCCTCAAAAACCAAACTCCTCTAATAATCCTTAAAACCCTATCCTAATGATTTAAAACAAATTAAATTACAAACCCCAACTTGGCACGGCTCCTGCAATAGTTATCTTGTCACTAACTAGCAGGATAAATATTATGTCAGCGTTTATTACAATACGAATCATTGAGGTGATGGTATGAGTGCCGAGTTAGGGGTTCGTTTACCTGTACCGCCTTTTAACTTGGCAAGCGCAAGTGAAAAAGTACAACTAGCGGAAAACGGTTGGAACAGTAAAGACCCAGAGAAAGTCGCCAGTGCCTATACGCTAGATTGTGAATGGCGTAATCGGGCAGAAATCTTTACGGGGCGAGAAAAAATCATCGCGTTTTTAACGCGTAAATGGGCAAAGGAACTGGATTATCAACTGAAAAAAGAACTGTGGTGTTTTACCGATAATCGTATCGCGGTGACTTTTCGCTATGAATGGCATGACGACTCAGGGCAATGGTATTTATCTTATGGTAATGAGCTGTGGGAGTTTGCTCCAAACGGTTTAATGCAGCGTCGTATCGCTAGTATTAATGATCGCCCGATTAACAGCTCTGAGCGTGAATTTAAATCATAAGGAATTAGCATGAAAGAGTTAACGATATTAACCAGCGCGGCCTGTAGTTATTGTGTCGCTGCCAAAAGCTTATTACTCAAACACCGAATTGCTTATCAAGAAGTTGATTTGATAAAAGGCGGTGAGCAAGCGCAAACACTCTTAAAACAAAGTGGTCAAAGAACCGTGCCACAAATTTTCATTAATGAAGAACCGATAGGAGGTTTCACAGAATTAGCACAATTATTGAGCAATAAAGAACTTGATATTAATCAACTCCCCACACTTTAAAGATTACTTTTTATAGGAACACTTATGTCTACTCTTAAATTATACCGTCACCCTTTATCAGGCCATTGTCATCGTGTTGAACTTTTGCTATCCATTCTAGATTTAGATTATGAGTCTATTGATGTGGATCTCATGACGGGCGCACAAAAACAAGCGGAATTTTTACAGAAAAATGTCTTTGGTCAAGTACCCGTTTTAGAAGATGGAGAAGTAACACTGGCCGATTCCAATGCTATTTTGGTGTACCTTGCGAGTCAATATGATCCAGAGCATACTTGGTTACCGATTGACCCCGCACAGGCTGCTGAAGTGCAACGATTTTTATCGGTAGCGGCAGGGTCTGTTGCTAATGGGCCAGCCACTGCACGTTTGATTAATTTATTTGGCGCTCAGTTAGATCATTTAAAAGCCATTGAAATTGCTAATAATCTGTTTGAAATATTAGATGCCCATTTAGCGGAACAAGAGTGGTTAGTCGGTAATGCACCCACTATCGCTGACCTAGCCAATTATGGATATATCGCACATGCACCCGAAGGGGATGTCTCGCTGAAGGATTACCCGAATGTTAAATTATGGTTACAGCGTATCGAACATTACCCTGGATTTGTACCAATGCAAGCGTCTAAAGTGGGTTTAGCCGCTTAATTAAATAGCTTGGATTTGCAGTGTGAAGCGTATCGTTTGATAGATGCGCTTCGTGCCTCAGATTATCCTATGTGACTTCGTAATAGGAGTGAAATAATGACTACTCATAATTCAAATGAAACCGTATCGCCTTTTCATCAAGGGGAACAACAGCTGCAACAACGCATGGGTGTGCGTGACAAAATGGAACGTTTTGGGCGGCAAGTGATTCGTGATTATATGCCTGAGCAACACCAAGATTTTTACGCGCAATTACCCTTTATTTTTGTGGGACATGCCGATGCAGAGGGCTGGCCTTGGGCATCTATTTTATTTAACCCAGCGGGGTTTATCCGTGCGCTAGATGATAAGCACCTAGCGCTTAAGGTTAAACCTGTGACAGGTGATCCATTACATGATTCGCTAACGGTTGGTGAACGCTGGGGTTTATTAGGGATAGAGTTAGAAACACGGCGAAGAAATCGTTTGGCAGCGCGTATTCATCAAGTATCAGAGGACGGCATAGAGTTATCAATTGATCAGGCCTTTGGTAATTGCCCGCAATATATTCAGCAACGGGCGCATTATTCAGTTGATGCTGCAAGCATGCCTGCTGAGGAAGTGAATGAGATGACTACATTTGATCAACAAGCACTGTCGCTTATTGAAAACAGCGATACCTTTTTTGTCGCCAGTTATGTGGCAAATGGCAGTGATACCGCTAGTGAAGGTGCTGATATATCGCATCGTGGTGGTAAACCAGGGTTTATTCGCATTGATGATCATAAAACCTTAACCATTCCCGATTACACAGGCAATTTCCATTTTAATACCTTAGGTAATTTTGTCGAAAACCCACGCGCAGGTCTGCTCTTTATTGATTTTTCTAATGGTCATTTATTGACCTTAACGGGAACGGTAGAAATTCTGTGGGACTCACCTGATACCCAGTTTTTTGCAGGGGCGGAAAGGCTGTGGACGTTTACATTAGATCACGGTCTCTGGTTAAAAAATGTCTTACCACTGCGCTGGGATTTACAAGAATATTCGCCCAATACCAGTTTAACGGGGAGTTGGTTGGAAGCTGAAGCGGCTAAAAAAGCAGAACGATTAAAAAATATCTGGCAGCCGTATCAAGTGATCAGCATGGTACAAGAAAGTAGCTTGATTAAATCCTTTTATCTGCAAGCCCCAACGGATCAAAAACCGAATTTTGAAGCTGGGCAATTTCTAACATTAAAGACTGAGATAAAGGATAAAGAACAGATTAGAACCTATACCGTCTCTAGTGCTCCGAAAGATGAGTTAATCCGCATCAGTATTAAACATGAATTGGCCGCAACGGATAAGCCTGAGGGAGTATTTTCAAGTTATATGCATCAGCACATCAAGCTGGGAGATGTCTTGCAAGTCAAGTCACCTACGGGGGCTTTTCGTTTTGTGAGTTCATTAGCAAGGCCAATCTTGTTGATTTGTGCAGGTGTAGGCATTACGCCGATGGTAGCAATGGCAAGACATGCTTTGCAAGAAGGCTTTAGAACACGATCCATGCCGAATGTGCTTTTAATATGTTCGGCGCGTAATAATGAGCTGCGTGCTTTTTATGCTGAATTGAATGCAATTGCCGAGCAATCAGCTGGGCATATTCGTGTTATCTGGGTTTTAAGCCAGCCTGAAAGGTATTTAACGCTAGATACGGATTATCAATATAAAGGACGATTGTCTAAAGCTATATTGCAAAGCGTATTGCCCGTAAGTGCATGTGACGCGTATCTTTGTGGGCCAAATAGTTTTATGCAGGCGCAATACAATAGTTTGCGTGAGTTGGGCGTAGAAAATAAACATATCTTTGCCGAAGCTTTTGGCCCAGCTTCATTAGTGCGTGATGAAAATGCAGTCAGTTCAATACCTGTAGCAGAAGAAGCGATTATCCATTTTACAGAATCCAAGCTAGAGCAAGCATGGTCAAAAGGTGATGGCACTTTATTAGAATTTTCTGAAGCACATGGACTTAACCCAGAGTTTGGTTGTCGTAGTGGTCAATGTGGTTCTTGTAAAGCGAAACTCAGTAAAGGGCAGGTAAGTTATCAGCAGGAGATCACGGTCGATTTAGCCGCAGATGAAATTTTATTATGCTGTGCAATGCCTGCGGCAAGTTTAACAGGAGAGCTAGTGCAGTTAGCTATTCAGCTGTAAGGCTAAGCGAATTCCTAGACTCCCGATAAAAGACAGCGTGGAGCGATGGGATCGAGATGTTTTATCTACTTCGTGGGAACATCATTTAGGTAATACAAATTGAATATCTAAAGCTCTTAAGTAAGTTTGCAGCCCAGCATCTTGTAGCGGTATTAAATATGCTTCACTTATGGATTCATTGTAATGAGCATGCCAGTAACCTGGAGGTGTTATAAAAGCCGAATAAGGTTTCCAGTCAACGCGAGTTGGATTTATTATTTCCCCTTTTTCGGACAGCTTTGAGCCGACTAAGGTATAGCAACCAGGATCACAATCTAAAATTAAATCCAGCGCTACGGATTGATGTCGGTGTGGTAACTGGACTGCATTTTTCGGAAGTAACCCAAGCATAGCCCATAGTGTATGGGTTACTGTTAAAGTTTGATCTATTTCTTTGTTGGCAAGTAGCACGCTAATACGGCTTCGATTGATGGCATTAGATTCTTTTTTGACCTTATCTAATTCTTTTAAAGAGTCTTCAGAGGTATAAAGTGCCGGTTTAAAACGTTGGATAGTTGCTTTAACTCCCAGATAGCGTAGAAGCGGTTCATCATGAACTAAATAAAATGCCGCATCAGTCGTTGAAAAATGGCGTGTTTCTTTGCCAATCGGTAAAACAATAAAATCCCCCGATTTCCATGGGATTTCTAAGCCATCAAACTGAGTAACACCTGTACCGTGTATGACATAAAAAAGAAGTGATGTGGCATTAAAATTTGTCGATAAGGATTCTCCTGCCAATATACGCACGAAGTTAGCACAGAGGGCTGGACTGGTTGCTGGGCCTGTGCAGCCTAGTTTCTCGCTTATATCAAGCGGGATAATCCGAGTGCCGCCAGTTTCATGCAGTTCACTCCCAAATTCAGCAAATGGAACGGGAGGTATTATTCCAGATCCAATAGGGTCAGCGGCTTGGGTATATTCGTAATAAAGACCATTTTCAATTAAATGTTTGATCTGATTTGGATTATCTAGCGTTGTCATTTTATAAGCTCCTTATTACACCCACGCAGCAAAAAACCACGAATTACCCTCATCATACGTCACATAATCGCCATGGGCATTATCTCACCTGTCATTCCCGCTAAGAGTTAAGGGAACAAGGTGTTTTATCTACTTCGTGCGTAATATCAGTTACCCAGGTTAGAGTCGGGTGACAATGGAAATAGCATATCGATTAAAATCAGCCATTATTGATCCCAATAAGGTGTATCACCAAAGCGCTCCACTAAAAAATCAATCAGCATTCGAGTTCGTTGAGATAAATAGCGGGTCTGCGGGTAAACGGCATAAGCATTAAGTTGTGGCGTGGTGTAGTTCGATAAGATCGGAAGTAACTCACCTTTAGCAATCGCTTGCCATAAAATAAAGGTTGGCATCAACACGATGCCGTGGCTGGCAATCGCCATATCCTTTAAAAACTCACCATTATTAGCAATAATTTTGGCTTTAACATGAATCGAGTGTTGTTCACCTTGCGTGTCTTTCAGCTGCCAAGTGGAAGAGCTGGATAAATTATAATAAAGCAGGGCATGCTGCTTTAAGTCATCGGCAGTTTTAGGTGTGCCGTGTTTTTGTAAATAAGTGAGGCTGGCGCAGATCAGAGTTTTGATGGGGGATATTTTTCTAGCCATCAAACTTGAATCTTTTAAATCTGCAATGCGCACCGCCAAATCGATGCCTTCTTCGATTAAATTCAATTGCTGATCTGAGAAATTAATATTGATGCTGAGTTGTGGGTGAAGTTTTATAAAATCATCAAGTGCGGGTGCTAAATGCGCTAGTCCAAATGATAAAGGAACCGCTAAATTGATCGTACCTTCCAGCGCTGAATTAGACTCGTGAGTTAAGGCATTAAGTTCAGTAACATCATCAACTATTTTTCTAGAGCGCTGATAAAATCCCTTGCCAGCTTCGGTTAGGCTGGATATGCGCGTAGTTCGATTTAATAAACGTACGCCTAAACGTGATTCTAAATCGGCCAGTCGACGACTAACTGCGGATTTAGCAATGTCCAGTTGTTCAGCGGCTTTGCTAATGCCGCCGGCATCGACTACGCGGATAAAAATCTGCATATCTTCTAGTTGACCCACTGATAGTTCTCCTAATGTGAACAATGATTTGCAATTATTGGTATTTATTCTTTTTAAGTCAACACGTAAACTTAATCCAGCTTTTAACGAATGACTTAACCATCATCTACTTTAGGAAAAACAAAATGAATTTATTACAGACACTCTCAGCATCTTTAGGCCGTATTTTATTGGCACTTATTTTTTTTATCGCAGGAGTCAATAAAGTCTTTTCTTATGAGGGTACGCAAGGCTATATGGAGGCCTTTAATGTTTCAGGAAACTTGTTGCCTTTAGTGATTATTATTGAGGTGTTAGCGGGTTTAGCGGTGATTGTTGGCTATAAGGCTAGATTAGCCGCATTGATATTGGCGGGTTTTAGTCTTGTTTCCGCGTTTATCTTTCATGCGGATTTTGCTGACCAAATGCAAATGATCCTGTTTATGAAAAATCTCGGTTTAGCCGGTGGATTGTTGCTGTTAGTTAGCAATGGGGCAGGTGCGTATGCTTTAGATAATAGACTTGAAAGTGAAACAATGTGAAAGTAGTCCGCGACATAATTCAATTATAACTTAAGGAAATCGTATGAAAGTTTTAGCCTTTGCCGCTAGCAGCAGTAAACAATCGATCAACAAGAAATTAGCGCGGTATGCAGCAGAAATAGTAGAAGATGCTTCAGTTGAAGTGTTGGATTTAAATGATTATGAGCTGCCTTTATTCAGTACTGATAAAGAAGCGGAACTTGGGCAGCCAGAACTTGCTCAAGCCTTTTTAGCAAAAATTGCGGAGTGTGATGCTTTGATTATTTCATTCGCTGAGCATAACGGAACTTATTCCGCCGCGTATAAAAATTTATTTGACTGGTGTTCACGTATCAATAAAAAAGTGTACCAACAAAAGGCGATGATTTTATTGGCGACTTCACCTGGTCCTGGCGGTGCGGCTCGGGTATTAGAAATAGCAAAAACGTCAGCACCGCATTTTGATGGTGTTGTAAAAGCGAGTCTATCCATTCCCTATTTTCATGACAATTTTGATGTGGAATTAGGGCGCATAAAAAACAGTGAAATTAATGAGCGGTTAATCCATACAGTGCAAGCTTTGCTAACCTAGCGCCGAGTACAAGGCTTGTTTAAAACTATTCAAAGGTGATTATCATGAGTACTAATATTCGAGAACTACAAACGCTGACTTCTGGTATCGCTACCAGCGATGGTGACGGTGTAAAAATGACACGAATTATCGGTTCGCCAGAGCTGAATATGCTAGACCCTTTTTTATTATTTGATGCCTTTGAATCGGAGCAAGCCAATGATTATATCGGTGGGTTTCCTGATCACCCACATCGTGGTTTTGAAACGGTCACCTATTTATTAGCAGGCCGTATGCGTCATAAAGACAGCGCAGGGCATGAAGGTGTGATCGAAGCAGGGGGCGTGCAATGGATGACCGCAGGCAAGGGCATTATTCATTCTGAAATGCCAGAGCAAGAAGATGGCTTATTGCAAGGCTTTCAATTATGGATAAACCTGCCTGCTAAACAAAAAATGCAAACACCTGCTTACCAAGAATTTTCTGCTGCTGAAATAGCCGTAGAGAAATTAGCCAATGGCACTGAAATACGAGTGATTGCAGGTACCACAAATCAAGGTACGACAGGGCCAGTGATTAATGAGTGGGTTAAGCCACTGTATATGGATATAACTTTACCGAAAGATCAGATATTCGAGCAAACCGTCAACAGAGAAGATCATGTTTTTCCTTATGTTATTGAAGGTGAATTAGCGGTAGGCGAATCAAAACGTGTCATCGGTCATCGAAAAATGGGGGTGTTGCAAGCAGGTGAGAAGGTTGTAGTGACTGCAAATGAAAATACACGATTTCTATTATTAGCGGCACAGCCACTCAATGAACCAGTAGCACGCGGTGGCCCGTTTGTGATGAATACCAAGGCCGAAGTATTGCAAGCTTTTGATGATTTTAAACACAATACCTTTTTGTGAGATTACTATGGGATTATTAGTAGCAGGAAAATGGCAGGATGTTTGGTATCCAACCGAAGAAAACCAAGGCGAGTTTGTGCGCTCAGAATCTCAATTTAGGCATTGGATAACAGCAGATGGCTCAGCAGGGCCTACAGGTAATACTGGATTTAAGGCAGAAGCAAACCGTTATCACCTTTATGTTTCGTATGCCTGTCCTTGGGCGCATCGTACCTTAATTTTTCGTCAGCTAAAGGGACTAGAAAAACTAATTTCCATATCGGTCGTGCATTGGCATATGGCTGAAGAGGGTTGGACTTTTCAAGAGGGTGATGGCGTTATTGCTGATCCCTTGTTTAATGCCGCTTATTTACGTGAGATCTATCTACAAGCGGATAAAAATTATTCAGGGCGAGTTACCGTTCCCATACTGTGGGATAAGAAAAATAAGACTATAGTCTCTAATGAATCAGCGGATATTATTCGTATGTTTAATAGTGCTTTTGATGAGATCGGTGTAAGCGATGGCGATTATTACCCTCAAGCCCAGAGAACAGAAATAGAGGGTTTGAATAAACGCATTTATGACACAGTGAATAATGGTGTGTATAAAGCAGGCTTTGCCACTACGCAACAAGCGTATGAAGCAGCCGTAGTGCCTTTATTTGCCACACTTGATTGGTTGGAAAATAAATTAGCCGCACAACGTTATTTAACGGGAGAGAATATCACCGAAGCTGATTGGCGTTTATTTACTACCTTAGTTCGCTTTGACCCAGTCTATGTTGGACATTTTAAATGTAATCTAAAGCGATTGGTTGATTATCCAAACCTTTGGGCTTATACCCGCGATTTATATCAACAACCAGGTATTGCAGAAACGATTAATATGCAGCATATCAAACAGCATTATTATGGGAGCCATACTGCGATCAATCCAACAAGTATAGTGCCCTTGGGGCCGCAGGTTGATTTTGGACAACCTCATAGTCGAAATAAGGTAATTCCACTATCAGGTGTTAATGGTCAATGAAATTGAGCCAAAAGTAGCCATTAGTTTTGAGCTACTTTTTCGGACTTTGTTTTTATCTATAAAGCTGTAACAGTACCTTGCATTTGCTTCAGGGGGAATGAAGGAGTGGCTTGTGATTGAGCAAAAAAAACAATACACAATAACGATCTGCTCACTATAGTAAAAGACATAAGTAATCGTTAAAAATTATTTTAACAAAAGAAAATCAAGAAATTCCAAAATAACCACAGAGGACACAGAGGACACAGAGGACACAGAGGTTTCATGATAAAAAACTCTGTGCTCTTAGTGTCCTCTGTGGTTAAAATGTTAGATCTTTTATACTTAGTGGCAGCTCGTTATAATAGTTTTATTAATGCAGATCTTATTGCTGCAGGTTTGAGATGATAAACTTGATGCTGGGTCGGTTTGAAAGCTGATTCTTTGAAACTTTTAAAACACGGACTAAGAATAAATCAATTTAAAATCCGCTCAACTAATTTGACCCAATAAGTTGCACCGACGGTTAAAATCTCATCATTAAAATCATAATGCGGATTATGTAACAGGCATTCGCCATCTGATGAGCCATTGCCTAACCACACGTAGCAACCTGGCTTTTCTTGTAACATAAACGCAAAATCTTCTGAGCCCATACTAGGAGTAGCATGTAAATTAACGTGTTCAATACCTACCAATTCCTGAGCCACTTCGATAGCTATAGCCGTTTCAGTGTCGGTGTTACAGGTAACTGGGTATCCCGCATTTTCTGGATTAATGCTAATTTGAGATTCTAGGCCGAAGCCTTGCGCTATGGATTCAACAAGCTGTCTAATGCGGTTTTCAATGAGTTGTTGTGTTGCTTGGTCAAAACAGCGAAAAGTACCTCTTAACACGACCGAATCAGGTAGGGCATTCCAGGTATCACCCCCATGAATTTGAGTAATACTGAGTACGGCTGGATCAGCAGGATTGACGTTACGGCTAACGACTGACTGCAAAGCAGTGATCAAATGCGCACCAGCAAGCAATACATCACTTCCTAAATGAGGCATGGCGGCATGTACCGCTTGTCCATCGAGAGTAATTTCAAAGCAATCAAAGGACGCCATAACAGGGCCGGTATGAATGGCAAAATGACCCTGTGGAGTATCAGGGAAATTATGTAAGCCAAAAATGCAATCCGCAGGAAACAACTCAAATAAACCATCATCAATCATTTGCTTTGCTCCTGCACGGCCTTCTTCCGCGGGCTGGAAAATAAAATAAACGGTGCCATTAAAACCTGTATGCTCGGCTAGGTATTTTGCTGCACCCAATAACATAGCTGAATGTCCATCGTGCCCACAGGCGTGCATCTTGCCACTATTTTTAGATTTATAGCTTAGCTCATTTTTTTCTTGAATAAACAAAGCATCCATATCCGCACGTAAGGCAATTTTTTTATGACTATTGCCGTAGGATAAGCTAGCAACAATACCTGTTATCGCCAGCCCTTCATGCACTTCTAAACCAAACTCTCGTAATTTAGCGCTGATAAACGATGAGGTATTAAATTCCTCAAATGCCGTTTCAGGGTGTTGGTGCAAATACTGACGCCAGGAGCGCATTTCTGCGTGCATTGCTTCGATTTCTTTATAAATATTCATGTAGTCACTTGTGTAAAAGAGATAAAAATTGCCACGATAACACTATTGGCTGCATTTAGGATTGCAGTAACTTCTCATTATTAAAGGGCACAGGCAGTTTTTTCAGTTCGTCATTCCTGTCTGCTGTTAGCAGGAATCTATGCTCAACGTAGATTCCCGATAAAGCTTGTGCCCACGCTTGACTGGGTAGACTTCGGGAATGACAATATTTTTACATGTATTTACCCGTGGGTAATGAGAAGTTACGGATTGCACACATTAAGGATCGAGGATTTTATTAAATCCAAAAGGCATAGAATGTGCTGAGGCACGAAGCGCATATTTAGCGTGTGATGCGCTTCGTACCTCAGCACATCCTATCGGTCTAGTTTCGGGAATTATTAAATCTTTATTCCTAAGTCTTATAATTGAAGGTCTTTTCAATCAAATCAACAGCATTTTTAACCCCTTGCTGCTGACTGATAGTTTCCCCAATTTTATGTGCAGTGCTTAAGTAATGGTCATTTGATAGTACGGTGTTAATACGTTCAGCTAATAAATTAGCCGTGGCAATTTTAGCCGGCAGAGGGCTAGGTGCAAGGCCGAGTTGCTGTAATGTTTTAGCCCAAAACAATTGCTCATCCATAAAGGGAATAACGATAGAGGGTCGACCGCACAGCGATGCCGAATGAGTGGTTCCTGCACCACCATGATGAACAATGACAGCGCAATGTTTAAACAGGCTTTGGTGTGGGTGTCTGCCGATAAAAAAGAGGCTTTCTTGCTGGCTATACTCAGGGTAATGAACTGAACTGGTTTGAATGATAGCGCGACAGCCAGCTAACTGAGTTGCTTTGATAAATAAGTCCATACTCCATTCAGGTACGGCTTGTTGTAGGCTGCCAAAAGTCATGTAGACAGGAGCTGGGCCAGCATCAAGAAAGTTTTGTAAGTTAGCGTCAATTTGCCACTCTTGCTCGCGCGTAGTTAAATTAAGAAAACCACAAGCAGAGTGATGTATTGGCCATTCCGTATGAGCTGGGCAAAAAACTGGATCAACAGCCACTAAATTGAGCGTATTTGAGGTTAATAACTCTGATAAAACGTGCTTAATTTTGGGCATACCTTCCTTATTCCAGAGTGCGGTTAATTTCTTTTTTAACAGAAAATCAAAAGCATAATCCATTAAACGCCATTGCCAAGGGTTTAGGTGTTTGCCAAGGTTAGGGAATTTAAGCGGTGGAGTACTCGCAGCTGGTATGACGGCATGACAGAAAGTAACACTATAAAACGGTTTATTATGTTTGAGCGCTGCAAGTTTTAAAGGATAAAGGAAATGATGCCCAATCAGTAAGTCATGGCTGTTCGCCAATTTTTGAGCAGCTTGATACATGATATCTTGGTAGGGAAAAAATGCCTTATCGAGTAAGGCAACCAGCCATTGCGCACTATTCATACGAAATGTCTGCTGCGCAAATGATTCTAAATCAAAGGATATGTGCTCAGGAATTTGTTGATAACGGATATTAAATTCGGCACATTCTGTTGAGTAATTTCTATTATCAAGACTGCTGACTAGCAATGTAACCGAATGCCCAGAGTTTTGCAGGCCATTTGCCAACGCGATCATAGGTCTAATATCACCATTAGACCCCCATGTTTGGATGCCGATTTTCATAGGTTATGTTTTGGGTGTAATGGTTTGATGGTTTGATGGTTTGATGGTTTTAATGATTCACGTAACATAGCACAAATTTAGTGTATCCAATAAAAGGCCTTAGTGTTTTAGCGGTTTACCGAGGATCGCAGTCGTTATTTTGTCACTTTGCATTTTTCTGTTAGTATTCATAACTCAGACATTAATTCCTGGGGAGGGGGCTATGTCAGAATGTTCTTTTTGTGGTGTATTAGAAGAGATTCACTATCCGTTGTGTCATGCCTGTGGCTCAATTCGCTATCCTGTCGAAAAAATTAAAATAACAGAAGATCTAAGTCGTCGACATCAAAAACTAAAGCTCACCGCTTCTGTTGCAGCCGCCATTGTTACGCCTGGCGCATTCATCGTTTTGGCTGTTATGGGCGTCAACCATATCAATACCAAGATCAAAAATCAGAAGTTGTGAGTAATAATATAAAAGGTGTTGAGTGTCTTCGTTTAGCGATAGAAGAAGATAACGTACTGTGTGCGTAAGTGCTTACTTCTTTTAAGCTGAGACTTGAGAGTAGATGAGCGACCTCAAGTCATTAAACTCAGAATGTAATAATGCAGATGACGAGCTCAGAGATATTGAGATTCGTTTAATGCAGCTTGAGGAAGAAAAGCTGCAATTATTGCACCGACAGAGAACACTCAAGGAGCTAAAAACTCAGAGCAAACCTTCAGGTAATCTGTTTAGCACAGATCAAAAAGTACGGTTATTTCAATCGCTATTTAAAGGGCGAACCGATATTTTTGCTAATCGATGGCAAAATACGCAAGGTAGAAGTGGTTATTCAGTCGCTTGTCACAGTGAGTGGCTGCCAGGGAAATGTAATAAGCCTAAAGTGAAATGTAGTGAATGCACTTACCGGCAATATAAAGCACTTGATCAGCAAGTCATTTATGATCATCTTTCAGGTAAACAAGTGGTTGGTTTGTATCCGTTACTGGAGGACAATACTTGTTATTTGTTAGCTGCAGATTTTGATAAAACAGATTGGCAAGCCGCTGTACAGGCGATGGCACAAGTTTGTCATGAGTATCATGTTCCTTATGCTCTGGAAATATCGCGTTCGGGGAATGGTGCCCATTTATGGATATTTTTTTCTGAAGCTGTACCGGCCAAAGATGCGCGAGCGCTCGGTTTTGGTTTGCTAGATAAAGCGATGGAGATTTATCCGGGTATTTCATTTGAATCTTATGATCGTTTGTTTCCGAATCAAGATTTAATGCCAGAAGGCGGTTTTGGTAATTTAATCGCGTTGCCACTGCAATATCAAGCTAGGAAAACGGGCAATAGTCTCTTTGTTGATGAACAATTGACTCCTTATGCTGATCAGTGGGCATTTTTATCTCAGTTAGAACGTATTTCTGGAGCGCCACTGCAAAAAACGCTTGAGAGTATTCGTCCTAACGAGATGGATTCTATGGGTGAAGTTAAGCCGTGGGAGCAAGGTACAGCAATAATACCAACAAGTATCGAAAACTGCCCTACAAGGGTAACAATTACCTTGGCTAATCATCTGTATATTAAGCTGGGTACGCTTCCATCAAAGCTAATTGCTAGGTTAAAACGTTTAGCAAGTTTTGCTAATCCTGTGTTTTTTAAAACTCAAGCTTTACGTTTTTCCACACATGGAATACCTAGATATATTAGTTGCGCACGCATTGAGCAAGATTATTTGTTATTACCCAGAGGCTGTTTGGATGAAGTGATTGTCGTACTTGAACAGCAAGCCATTAAAATAGCGTTTGATGACAAACGGCAGAAAGGAAATGCGTTAAAGGCATTGAAATTCATTGGCACCTTAAGAAAAGAGCAGACTAAAGCTGTTAGTATTATTACGCAGAATGATACCGGCGTTCTGCACGCACCAACCGCGTTCGGAAAAACAGTAACGGCCATTGGAGTTATTGCCAAAAGAAAGGTGAGTACCTTGATCTTGACGCATAGCCGACAACTTCTCGATCAATGGCAGGAGCGTTTAGCTGTATTTTTAGAAGGTGTTGATGTTGGAATTATTGGTGGTGGCAAAAACAAACCAACGGGGCATAATGCCGCTACCAGTCGACTATTAACTGATTGAATATAAAGAAAAAACAGCTAATTAAAGTTAAGCTCCCTCTCTTTTTGGATATAATTGAATTTCCTACAAAGCAGTTATTCCAGCTGCAAAAGAAAAAAAGCTTAACTTATGAAAAAGTCTAACCGATTAACTCTACGCTTACAAA
>Ga0209184_1000345_pt1 | contig 54446 bp, 44 predicted proteins | sample EN8Hudsemesocosm_2_FD_184627 | JGI IMG/M metagenome (GOLD analysis project Ga0209184, IMG submission 184627) | Methane-oxidizing microbial communities from mesocosms in the Hudson Canyon - EN8C Hudson Canyon (SPAdes) (version 2) | ecosystem: Environmental > Aquatic > Marine > Cold seeps | place... | reverse complement strand
CTGTCGAATGATTCAGAAGTTAGAAAAGAATTATGCGCTGCGGTAAACCGAAGTTTACGTGGATCAGCTGTCTCTCTTACAGAACATAAATATAAAAAACTAGTAATTATCCAAGCTGATGGAGTGATGGAAGAGCTTCCTTTGAGAATTTAATCTATATATTTTGACAGTTTCTCTAGCATAGAGCATCACAGCTCCCCCCTCCTTATGTAAGTCTATCAAGTAGGATGGGCATTTATTTGGCTTTCTTTCTGAAGTAGGTACAGCGTTTCTTTGGGTTCGTGTGAAACGACCATAAGTAAAAAATTTAGTGCCTTCTATCTGGCTTCTAGCTATTTTCCGCAAATTTGCCTTGTCTCTCTCATCGAATTACTGTGAATTATTCAAATAAACAGTAATTACTGCTTATTTGAATAATTCACAGTAATTGACCTGAAGGTTAGTTAAGATCACTTTGGCTCTCTTACAGAAGATAAACGTCAAAAACTAATAATTATCCACGCTGATGGAGCGCAGGAAGAGTTTGCGTTAAGGGCCTAAAGGCTTTGCTGCTGCACTATTTCATTTCCTAGTAACAAAAAAAGGAAATGTTTCACTCTTATCTATCTACTAGATTAGCAACATTTTCCCGTCGGCTAATTCAATAGATATGCATATGGTTTCAGGATGTATGATTTAGACGAATATAGCCAAGCTTTTACTTCGAACGTGCTTGTTGTGTAAGATCAGTTAATCATATCGAGATAAGTACAAGGTTCTAATTATGAACGTATCGGCACATCGACTAATCAAACCCTCAAAAGAACAGCGAGTGTTCTTCTGTGGTGATGTGCACGGCAACTACTCGCAGCTCCAGGAACAATTGAGCGAAATTGGGTTTATGGTTAGCGAAGATATACTCATCTTAACCGGGGATATCATCGATCGAGGTACCGAGAATAAAGAAATGATAGAGTTTGCCACTTGTACTCCTGGTGTGTACAGCGTGCTTGGTAATCACGAATCCATGTTTTTGAGCGCCATACATGATGAACTTGTTCGTTCGATTTATACTTCAGCGAACATTGGTGGAAGCTGGATTGAACAGCATCCACATTCTGATCTAGAAGATATGGCAACCCTGATAGAAAACTGCATGCCAATTGCAATTACGATTGATCGGGGAGATTTCCAAATCGGTGTCATCCATGCTGCATCACCGCCTAATTGGCAAGACGTAATATCCCCCAAACCTGAAGATTCTGAATATCACCTATGGAGTCGTGAACAATTTGTAAACGCCAAAGACGGCGTTGATAATGATCATATCGGTGGTATCGATGTTGTTGTGCATGGTCATGTATGCAGCGATTTAACTGTCAGCGGAAATCAAGTCTGGATAGATACAAACTGGTCAACAGGCACACTATCAATATTAGAATCTAACGAGCTTTTAGAACTCGTTCGAACAAAGCCCAAGAGGCTGTAAATAGATCTGACACCTTTACCAGGTGGAGTAACCATTGGTTTCTATATCACTTACGTACCAATCAAAGTCAGCACAATCAACCTTAAGGGCACAAAAAACATCCTTCATGTTGGTGAAGAATTTTACCTGATTTGTTTTCTCTAAAATTAAGTTCATGCGCTTAGATCGTTAACATTGAAATGAGTAAGTCATTCAGACTATTGTTCTGCTAGATAACATGCTTTGGAACCCTTGATTGAAGGATCTCCACAAGTTTCTCATCCATATAATCGTAATCGTCTGGAATGTCTAATGCGATTACATTTTGGTCCTTTATGGCGTGCCCGAACTTACTTCTAAGCTTCTTTTTATGCATTTTTTCCATGACAAATATATAGTCAGCCCACAATATATCTTCGAGGCTAACATGGACATCTGCGTCATTGCTGAGACCGGCAGAACAAACCTCCCAGCCTTCTACCTCGGAAAATACTGATTCAGCGGTAGGACTTCTAAGCTTATTTTTACTGCAGAGAAATAATATTTTTTTCATTCGTTTATTCAGGCTTTGATCCCTAATTATTTTGATGCTGGCTCAGTCTGAGCTAGAATGCCTCTGACTTTAGTTATTCAAATATCGCTAACGGAGAGATCATGGCTATTATTGATGAAAACAAATCTTTTGTTAATCATGAACTTTTAGTGGTAAACACATTTATAGACAAGAACCAGAGAAACAGATTCAATACATTATTAAGTAGTAAAAAAGGTCGTGCAAAAGCCCGTGGTCTCATGTCTCACTCTATACGTTTCGTCCCTCATTTAATACATGAAATACCTACAAACAAACAAACATCCGAGGAAATCATTAAAATACTACTTCAACACAAAGCAAGCACCTCTTGTTATTTGATATCAGAGCATACGCGTCTCGATAAAACGGTAATGGGCCTTGCTGAAGCAATCAACGAAGTTGTCGGCTCAGGTATAGCAACTATTGTATCGTGCATCCCTGGAAAGCTCGCATATTTCGAGGGGGAAGGCTTTAATAACAGATTTATTTTAATTTCCGACAAAACCCACCCCTGATTTTAGCTTCCAATATTATAGGTATGAAAAGTTCCTAGGCCAATTTTTCCTGTTACTTGAACCTGTTTCGCCAGCCCAAGTAGCTCGTCACTCACATGATACTTTTGAGTTCTTTCTTGAAATGTCTCAACATCTTCTATATCTATAAGCCTGTACTTCTGTCCAACAAGATCAGCGTTTATAACTCCTCGATAATCATCAATACTCGAAGCAAGAGCAATAATATTCACATAAATCCCTTTCGTTAGGGAAAACTCATTGTTCCCTTCCAGAGGAACAATGCTGGCAAGTCCAATCCACAGTTCTTTTTTTTTCATCAACTATAATCTTAGTATTATTAATAATTATGATGCGTGCCTGGAATTTTATTGCCAGAAGCATCTGCTGGATGGTAATGAGGTTTTCCTACTGTAGGAGAAGGGTGGTTTATTGGAGGACCTTTTCCATCTTGTGTAGCAGCATCTTTCGCTTTTTTCTTACCTGAGTGATCTACATTCTTAATTTTAGGTTTACCACTTGGTCCGATATCTTTTTCAGGAATACCTTTAGATTTTGACTTCTCTCTCTCAGCATCTGCATCTCCAGTTTTAAATATACCAGAAGCAGCCGCCCACCAAGCTATCTGAGGCCCATACCATCCAGCAACTGCATTAGGGTCAATACCACAAGCAGCCGCTGCTGTAGCGACCGCTCGAGGGTTTCGAATAGCAACCCCTGGTATCGAAGAAGCAAATAAACCATACGGATCAATATAATTAACAGGGTTACCACCAACATACCCATAAGTATTCATCCCGCCCTGTAAACCAATAGGATCAGACTGAATATACCGCCCTAAACTGGGGTCATAATCCCGATAGTAATTGTAAACTAAACCAATTACGACTGGACGACACAAATGAGAATTAAGATCGAGTGATTACTGAGATACCGTACAAACATTGTGAGCAGGCCAAACCGGTTTCAGTGTTCACTTCAAAACAGCAGCCCCTATCAAGTTAACTGGTGCCCACACTTATGGGCACCGGGTCAAACTGCACAGGCTGCTGGTCAAACTTGCGCATCGGAACCAGTTTGCTCTGCTCGCCCTGCTGGATAACGTGCGCACGTTTATCGTATTAATTGAACTCGTAGATAGCAAAAAGCCCAGCGAATGCTGGGCTGTTAGATAGATATGTCACCATTTACGGTTAAAATGCGTGCTCTTTATTTATTAGTAACGCTCTTTAAGAATGAAGTAGCTATCAACTCGTCCGTGAACATCATAACAACATTAAGGTCGCGCAATACGTAAACATAGAAATCATTTGATTCTTGAGTGTTTTTTATCAGGCAACGTGAAACACGTTTACCTTCTAATTCTATTTTATTACCAAAATCTCCACACGGATTTGAAATATCACCCAATGGTAATAGTGTGATCAAAGAGTTCTGTTGTTTGACAAGACCGGCAACTCTTACTGTTACACCTGTGGCCTCATATTCATCTACAATCCAGTTACCTGAGAGCGAAAAACTTTTCCCACCCAACTCAAACTCCGTAGGGTGAGAAACCAAATCATAAGCAACAAAAAAAGTGTCCCTTACTTGTCTAAAACTCAATAGGATGCCAATACACAATACAACCAGAGACGCTACTATTATTTTCTTACTCATTGGGATACGGCTTCCCCTGCTAAGTTACCTATTCCATTTACAACCGCATCTAGTCCAGATGTAGGTACTGGACCCGTAATTGAAGAACCAGGAGTAGAAGAACCTACCCCTTGAACTCCCGAAGCTGCGTTCTCTAAATGGTCGTTATAATCTTGGTTCGATTGCTCCATATAAGGACCCGGATTACACTCTCCAGAAAGCATGCAACCATATGCATCAGACCGGTTTTCATTGTAATCCTCTATGTTATTCCTCGACTGCTGCAAATCATCATACCCATCAGAACAACTCTTAGTTGCCGCTGCGGTCCCCACAGCCGCGGCGGCACAAGCAATTGTTCCCAAAGGCCATACGAAACATTGTGCAAATAGGCCATAAGGGTCAGTCCTAGTAATCGGATTACCACCAACATACCCATAAGTGTTCATCTCGCCCGCTAAACCAATAGGATCCGACTGAATATACCGCCCTAATGTGGGGTCGTAATCCCGATAGTAATTGTAAACTAAACCAGTTAGTTACAGAGGCTAATTACGAAAAAAGGCGCATAATGCGCCTTGATATTATAGGTTTAGACTTCGTTATAGAGAGACTATTATTGTATAACTTTACTTAAAGCTATTTATTACGTTCATTACCCCATTTGTCTATAGATGTTCCACATCCACTACAGGTCCATCCTCCCCATAAAACTTCTTTCATGTTCTCAGGTTTTCTGAACGTATCCAAATCTTTTCCACATACAGGGCACTGCACATTTTTTAGAACCCCATGTTTACCCCAGTTGCTCCGTGAGTTTAAATTTATTCCCCAGCGCCCCTCTTTGTTTTTAGAAGATTTGTATATTTTCCAAACACCAACCAATAAAAAACATAGGATGAGCACTAAAGAAAAAATAATAATACTATTGTTCACAATCACAATCCTGACCTTTTTTAAGTAAAGCCGCAGCCCCAGCAGCAGCTAAACCACCTATTGCGCCAACTGCAGCCGCAGGAGCTAAAGCAGCTCCTGTGGAACCTGCAGTAAACACTCCTGCGACAGCACCACCAATACCCGATGCGGCTACAGGACCAGTAGTGCCTGACGAATTTAAACCACTGGAAACAATACCTCCAGCAATACTTCCAACAATTCCACTACCTGTGCCATCTGACCCAACCGCACCGGCAGCCGCAACTTGTCCTGCAGAACTAGTGACTATAGCACCACCAAGAGCGCCAGACAAAAGTCCAGATATTCCACCAGCTACTGCTCCTGGAAGAGCCCCAACACCCCCAGCAGCACTACCAGCTGCAGCACCTCCTAATGCTCCACCAACCAAGCCTCCAAAAGCACCAGAAATTGCTCCAATCGCTTCTGGAGACAAACAATACAGCCCATATGGGTCGATATAATTTACAGGATTACCACCCACATAAGCATAAGTATTCATCCCGCCCCGTAAACCAATGGGGTCAGACTGAAGATACCTACCTAAACTGGGGTCGTAATCCCGATAGTAATTGTAGTAGTAACCCGTTTCAGAGTCAGCATACTGGCCAGGAAAACGAATAGGCTGCTCAAGACTTCCTGACTCATTCTCTAATTCGCCAAAAGGCGTTTTATCTGATTTCCAAACAACATTCTGATCTTTATCTGTGACCACTTGAGGAGTACCCAAGTGGTCGTTGTGTACAAAGTAAATTTCCGATGCTGCAGAGGCAGGAAAACTTAATGCAGAAATTGCGATCGAAATGACTAGCCATACTTGAATTAATTTTAAAGTTCTCATTTTAATCTTCCTTAATCTGCTAATACATAATCGATAACTAACTCGGGATGCCTCGAAGCACTTGAGTTATTGCTTGAGTAATAACCCGTCAGATCACTTAAGGCGTTATCATTATCATCAATAGCGTGTTCAATACGTAGCTGAACTGTTGTAGTGTTTTGATTAAATCCTGTGTTTATAGCATCAACACCTATCTGAGATAGTATGGCTAATGCACTCAGCCCATCATTCACTACGGCGGTACTTTCAATACTTGAAGCGGCTTCAAAGTCAGCATTTTCAAGTGAAGGGTTACCATTAAATCCACCAACACTTAAGTCAACGCTAATTACACCTAAATTTGACGGGTCATTTTTGATCGACCCTGAAACTCTTGTGAGGTTAAGTTCAATATTCTTAAACATTGCACCACTTGGTATTGAAGCGATATCGAAAGATAAGATGCTTTTGTATTGCCGATCCTTTCCGTCATCTCCTACACGAATAGACATACTGCCACTTGCTCCAGTATTATTTTTTCCACCCACACCTGAAGTTTCACTAGACTCTCGAACCCAACCGTCCTCAGAAGCAATACTCGTAAATACAACTTGCTCAGTATCACAAACATTACCTACGCCATCCGAATCAGTATCTGTTTGATTTGGATTCACTATGTTTACACAGTTATCGCCATTATCACCGAAGTTGTCGCCATCAGAGTCCAACCATTCAGCAGCATTCAGTGGGAACACATCAACATTATCGTTTGAGCCATCGCCATCTGTATCGACATTATTCGCAGCGGTATTGGCATTAAACTCTTCAAGGTTTGTTAAGCCATCACCATCCAAGTCGGTCGCTGCATCCGAGCTTAGTAATGGGTTTAAACCATTCGCTAGCTCATAAGCATCAGGTATTAGGTCATTGTCATCATCGGTATCGGCATTATTCCCGATGGTATCGCCATCAGAGTCCAGCCATTCAGCAGCATTCAGTGGGAACACATCAACATTATCGTTTGAGCCATCGCCATCTGTATCAACATTATTCGCAGCGGTATTGGCATTAAACTCTTCAAGGTTTGTTAAGCCATCACCATCCAAGTCAGTAATTGCATCGGAGCTTAGTAATGGGTTTAGACCATTGGCTAGCTCATAGACATCGGGGATTAAGTCATTGTCATCATCGGTATCGGCGTTATTCCCAATGGTATCGCCATCTGAGTCCAGCCATTCAGCAGCATTCAATGGGAACACATCTACTTTATCGTTCGAGCCATCGCTATCCGTATCGACATTATTCGCAGCCGTATTGGCATTAAACTCTTCAAGATTTGTTAAGCCATCGCCATCCAAATCAGTAACTGCATCGGAGCTTAGTAATGGGTTTAGACCATTAGCTAACTCATAGACATCGGGGATCAGGTCATTATCATCATCGGGATCGGCGTTATTCCCGATGGTATCACCGTCCGTATCCAGCCATTCAGCTGCATTCAGTGGGAACACATCGACATTATCGTTCGAGCCATCGCCATCCGTATCGACATTATTCGCAGCGGTATTGGCATTAAACTCCTCAAGATTTGTTAAGCCATCACCATCCAGATCTGTGTTTGCATCTGTATTTAACAATGGGTTTAAACCATTGGCTAGCTCATAGACATCGGGGATCAGGTCATTATCATCATCGGGATCGGCGTTATTCCCGATGGTATCGCCATCAGAGTCCAGCCATTCAGCAGCATTCAGTGGGAACACATCGACATTATCGTTCGAGCCATCGCCATCTGTATCGACATTATTCGCAGCGGTATTGGCATTAAACTCTTCTAGATTCGTTAAGCCATCACCATCCAAGTCCGTAGCAGCATCGGAACTTAGTAATGGGTTTAGACCATTGGCGAGCTCATAGACATCGGGGATCAGGTCATTATCATCATCGGTATCCGCATTATTCCCGATGGTATCGCCATCAGTATCTAGCCATTCAGCTGAATCGATCGGGAACACATCAACATTGTCGTTCGAGCCATCATTGTCGAAATCGCCACTTCCGTCTCTATCTAAGGTTCCAAAGTAAAGCATCTCCCAGCGATCAAGCATGCCATCACCATCGACGTCCGCTGCTTCTGCTGCACCACTATGATTATCTGTTGGATCGGTGCCATCTGAATACTCTTGAAGATTAGTAAAGCCATCTTGGTCAAAGTCACCTTCAGCATTTTGATCTAAGTTACCAAAATATTGAATCTCCCATGCATCCAATAAACCATCGGCATCGGTATTGGATTCAGTTGGATAATTATTGGGATCATATGCTTCTAGCTCATTACTATTCACATAAGCCTTAAGATCAAGCTGGCTACCGTCAGAAAACTCAATTAATTCGATTTGCCAAGATGTACTATTATTCTCTCGAATCCAATTGTAAACCTGAACTCGCTCTCCAGTGGCACCTACATTAATCATTAAACTACTGCCAGCAAAACTAAAAGCCAAGTCATCCTGTGTAATGTTTTCACCAAATTGAATTTTATTGGTAGCGTAAGAATATCGATCGAGCACATTAATCGTGTCTTGCCCATCCCCTATAGAAAACTTAAAGGTATTACTACCGTTACTATCAACATTTGTATCATTACCAGGACCGCCTTCAAAAATATCATCGCCGGTATATCCACTCAAATAATCATCACCATCAAGACCCTGTAAGTGATAATCATTCGAAAGTTGACCATCAAGGGTATCATCGCCTACCGTTCCACGTAGTGTCAGCCTGGCATTGCTAACATATGAATAAAAGTTTTGAACAGGTCCATTATCAACCTGGACATTCACAACTCGATAGCGGCTCCCATTGATGTGAAACCAATTTCGAATTCTTAGTGTGTCTGCACCATCTTCCGATTCTAAAATTAAATGATTACCAGATTTTATATAGGTGATATTCTCTAAGTTCATGCCATTTACTAACTGAAGCGTATCGTTTGCCCAAGAGTAACTATAATACTGGTCATAATTCTCAATATCATCATGATCGTAACCTAAACCAAACCGATAAATATTTTGACCTTCATCTCCCTGAAGGTAATCATTACCAGCTTTTCCATCTAAAACATCATTACCAGAATTTCCAACAATGGTGTCATTCCCCCAACTGCCGGTAAGCGTTTCTGCATCGCTACTTCCAGTTACCGTTTGATCTACTATAGCCTCTACTTTTAATACAAAAGTATCTGTAACAGACTCTCCGGCATTATCTGTCGCGGTTATATCAATGGAATAATCACCAACATTTTCACTACTAGGATTACTTTCTAATAAACCTGTTACTTGATCCAATGTCAGCCAAATAGGCCATACTGAACCACCTGTAAGTGAAGCGATGTAAATTAGTGAGTCTCCTGCATCAATATCCGTAAAGGCATCACTCAATTCGTGTGTGTAAACTCTATTTTCAGGAACAGCTTTTTCACCTAAAGGAGATACAATTAAAGGTGCATCATTCACATTTTGAACCGTTAATTCAAAACTAACTTGTACGCTTTTTCCAATGATATCTGTAGCGCTAACGCTTAATGTGTAAGATCCAGCATCACTATTTGTAGGGCTAAAAGTAAATACTTGGCTTTGAGGATCAAAGACTTGCCAATTGTCTAAAGCTGAACCATCAGCCATAGTAGCTACATAATTTAACGCTCCACCTTCAGGGTCAACAAATGCTCCACTTTCAATGATAAGGTTTGATATTTCATCTTCGAGAATCAGAGTATCAAAAATTGGAGTGACGTTGATTGGGGCTCCGTTTAGAGAAACTGAAACAAAAAAACCTTGCACAGTCGTATTCTTCCCATCAGACACGTAAACAATCACTTCATGGTCAGTCACTTGCTGCGCGGAAGGTAGCCAATTGATTTCACCCGTCTGATCAATCGACATTCCCGAAGGTGCAGATTGTAAGCTGTACACAAGTGAGTCATTTTCAAGATCTGTCGCCACAACAGCATACTGATAAGGCACACCTTCTTTTGCATCAGTGATCGGTGTTGATCCTATTTGTGGCGCTTGATTAAAAAACTCTGGCCCTTCACTTTTTTGAACTGCTACTAGTTGATTATTCAAATAAATATATTCAGTGAGTATATTTTTATCGTAGTCGGCTTCAGATAGCAGTTGACCATTCAAGTTGTACTGAAAGTGCTGGTTAGCATTTGGCTCTATAGCAACTTTAATGACACGCTGTCCCGCTGCGTTATGAACATATAATCCAACCGTTTCATTATTTTTTGAAACTTCTTCTAATCTATTTTGAGCGTTATAGGTCAGTTCAAGTTGTTTACTTGCTTGTTGATCCGTTTGGATATTTCCATTGACGGCATACCCCAGAAGTCGTTCACTTATGGCGGTATTATCATCAGTAAGTATACTCAGTAAGCGGTTGCTATCGGGTGCATAACTATAGCTATCCGTAAGCGTATCTGTTGCGTTTGTTTTCGTTCTTGAGAGTCGATTGCCAACGGCGTCATAACTGTAAGCCAGTGAGCCATAATTACCTTGAGCGGTCTTGAGTCGGCTCAAACTATCATATGCAAACTGCTCGCTAAGTGTGGCATCTTTCTGGTTAGTGATTTGCGTTATATTGCCATTTGCATCGTAACCATAACTTAGTTCTTGAACCGCACTGTTCAGGCCGGCTAAACGATAGCTTTGATCAAAATTCATGCTACGTGTAACGCCATTACTAAACGTCATTTCATTTAATGGACCAAATGGCATGTAACTAGCCGTATTAACGACGAGCTCTTCATTGGCGAAAGCATCAGTCTGTGTAGTGATTTGTGAGACTTGACCTGCTGCATCATATTGGTAGTTAACCAGCCGACCATAAGGGTATTTTATTTGAGTAACTTTACCCGCCTGATCATAGGCATATTGAGTAACATACGATATACCTTCAAGTGTCTGAGTGACTTTGATCAGGTTACCTGCGCCATCATAACGATAACTTTCAATCCCAGACTGATCGACAACGCCAGTTAATCGTCCAATGCCTTGGTTTTGGTTCGTTGTGTCATCGTAGGTGTAAGTAATATCTTCATTTGGCTGACCTGGGTAATGAACAGTCGTTAAACGACCGAGTGAATCATAGCTGTATTCACTTATCACACCTCTTGCATCAGTTTGACGCGTTCGGTTTCCAGCTTCATTGTATTGATATGTTGTTAAGCCTGTATCGGGACTTGTTTGGCTGAGTACATTATTAAATGCGTCATAAGTATAAGTCGTAACAAGTCCTCGCTGATCCGTCACAGTACTCACTCGACCGAGCGCATCATAGCCATACTGAATTTCATTAATTTCAGGGTCTATTTTTGAGACTAAGCGTTGTAAAGCGTCATATTGGCTGACCCAGTGCTGTCCCATGGCATCAATGATCTTTGTTTGCTGACCATTCGCGTCATATTCAAAAAGCGTTTCATCGCCCAACGGGGAAATTGTACTCAATAATTGGCTAAGCTTGTCATAGGTCGAGGATTGAGAATAAACCGTTTCTTGAATCGTGTTTTTGATTGCGCGTTGCGTTTCATTTCCCATTAGGTCTAGTGTGTACTCAATGCGTTCACCCAAACCATTAACAATCGCAACTAAACGACGTGCATCATCATATTCATAGGAAGTTATCTCACCTGCTGGTGACGTAACTTGTGTGACTTGACCAACGCCATCATATGTAAATAAGGTGATGGCATCGGCGACCCCTGCTTCATTATCTCCCTTGAGCGTAACACTTTCTAAATTACCACGTGCGGAATAGCTTAATAGCGTTTCTTGGCCATTTTCATCCACGACTTTCCCGGGTAGACCCAAGCCATTATGTTCGCTATAAGCTTTTGTATGGCCTAATGCATTAGCAACTGATATTAGATTCGCCTGCTCATCATAAGCCATTGTCGTGGTATCTGATGTGCCCGTTATAGGCCCATCAATAGACGTTAACAAACCTGTTTCCGAGTAAGTGTATACCCAACTCTGTAAAGGCAACGATGTATTGTTGGTGTCTTCTATTGACCTTAAAAGTAAACGGCCTTTTTCATCGTATTCAAAACGGCTGATACGGCCCTCATCCGTTATTTGAGCAGGTAATATAAAATTATCGTGCCAAACCATCGTGGTTGTACGTGCAAGCGCAGTGCCATAGGCTTCGGTTCGCTCCGTTTCTAAACCTAAGTTATTGTAAGAATAATGAGTGGTATTGCCTTCCCAGTCAGTTTTGGAAGTCAGAAACCCATTGTCGTCATATTCTCTGGTTTGCGCGCCATTATTATTACAGTCTTTACAGCGATCACCCGTGACATTAGTGACCACGCGCTTTCCACCCAAATTTCCTAAGTGATAAGTTCTTTGCGCCCCTAAAGCATCAGTCACGATGGTTCGATCTGACAAATACTCCATCTCGACTTTTTCAACATTAACCGCATGCTGGCTACTCGTAGCGCGCCCTTCTTCGTCATAGGTCCAGGTCGCAAAACGAATACCATTCTGGTCGGTATAGCCCGTTAAATGATTAGGAAAATCAAGATTTTCATAGTGATATGTAATATTAGATGCGTCTTCATACGTTACGGTTGATAAGTTGTAATTAGCATCATAGGTGTATTGAATCACACCGTCGGCATGCGTCATGGAGGTTAACTGACTATTATCATCATAAGTAAAACTGATTGATTGGCCATATATGTCATTAACTGAAGTAATCAACCCTCTTTCATTACGAGAAACAGTTAGCAATGTGCCATCAGATAAGGTTTTTGAGATCAACAAACTGTTTTCAAATTCATAAATTTCATTAGCTGGACTGGTAAATATTACTCGCCCCTCATTAAACGCTAATGATGCTGCTTCTCCATGATTTTCAAAATATCCTCCAGAGCCATTAGATTCAAAACTATACGTCACGCCATCTGGTGCTGATACTTGATAAGTTGTAGACGATGTTATAAGTATATGTGGGCCAACTTCAGATACAGTGGGGCGTGCTAAAATTTTGCCATTGGATTCGATGAGGCACTGCTCATTTTCTTCCTCCCAAAAGGCTGAATAGCTACTTAATGATCCTGCACGATAAGAACCTTTGATAGAGTTCCAGCCACTCACACATGCTTCGGATTTTGTAGGATAAGTTCCCGATTTAGTCTTATCATTGGCTGGAGGGAGACTTGTCGGCATAAAGCTATGATTATATTTACTGTAGTAGTTTAATCTTGCTTCAAAACTATGGCGCCAAAAGCCGCCTAAACGTGAACCACTATCAATACTTTGTGAATTATACAGGCGATCGAATTTAATTGTTTTTGTGATGTAATCTGGGAACGTTTCTGTCTTACGGCCAGTGACGACATCACAAGGATTTCCTTCAGATTCAGAAGCCTTACAATCTTTATTATTGTCATTGGCAGAAAGCTGGTACTTTGGAGGGATTACTTCAGAACCAATATGAACATTCTCTACAGGTAGCTGAGTAGTATGTACCTTCCAATCTTTTGTTTGTAATGTAATTGAACCAGACGATGAGCCGACACAATACCAAGTACACTGCTCTGTCTCCCATTCCACAGAAGAGCATAATGCCGCAGGAGAATTCCCAAAAAAGCGAGCTTCTTCTATATTTCCTGTACCTAAAGGATAAAAGTAAATTGTTTCGGTACTCATACCGACACTCGAAAAAGTTAATAAAAGAAGGTGGATAAAATATTTGTACATCTACAAGTCCTTTGCTGTCTAGCTCATACTTACACTTTAGCAACATAGTGAAACATTACGTTACACAATAATTGAGCACCTTATACCATTAACTGGCTAAATTTCAAACAAAATAAAGGGATGAAATATGAACTACCCCATACATTAAGCTCTGTCTTTAGGAAGTCAAAATGTATCGCTTTCGCGATTTTACACTTGATTTTCTAGCTATCTAATAGGTAACAATTTTTGCTCATAGCCAACGATTTATTGAGGTTCAAAAGAGTAGTTCTTTACAACGTCATTCAGAATAAATTCTACTGGCTCATTAATACGTTATGTCTTCAAAACAAAAATCCCGCAACTATGACATTACCAGAATGGATTCCAAAAACATTAATCAATAAATACTTTTTAAATCAACTGACGAAGATAATTTGGAGTTTCTATTCTGGGTTGATAATTATGGAAAACGACAGGTCTATGAAGCCCTGTTTTGTGACAGTAGAACAGCGGAACAAATTAGCTTATTAAACAATCTGAAAGAGGTAATGAGCACTACAGCAAAGAACAGGTTCCTTAGATACCCTCCAATAATGTTTAAAAACCTCTGATCAAACACAATTAAACAGCGCACTGAGCAGACCAAAATGGTTTCAGTGTTCACTTCAAAACAGCAGCCCCTATCAAGTTAACCGGTGCCCACATTTATGGGCACCGGTCCACCTTGCACTAGCGACTGGTCAAACCTGCCCACCCAAACCAGTTTGCTCTGCGCAGGCTGCTGGATAACTTGCACATTATCTTTCAGTTCTAGAATACAAAAAGCCCAACACGTGCTGGGCTAATAGATAAATTTAGGGCTAACTAAAAAGGTCAATTACCTTATTACATCCCGCGAGAACATCAACATTTATCAGCGCCCCTACTGATTCCAACACCCTTGGGTAAAAGTTCAATATGAACCACAAAACAGGGATAAAGCCCATAATAGCCAATAGAAGTGACATAACAAACGCAAGCCACATCCTAGATTTATAATCTTTATATATGCTTATCCCGTTAATAAGAAACCAGATACCGCATCCAAACACATACAAATACAACTTATCTGTATAGATGACAATGGACTCTATAATATATAAGAGAAAGAGAGTTATATTTATGACAAACTGCACTAGCATGTATTTCAACTGACTTCTGCCTTCAAATTTCTCTATTTATTTTAATTAGAAAGGTTCTTCAACTTATTATAAATATCTGAAGTTTTTCCCCATGAATCCCAGTCTCCACCCCAACCTTCTGTTTCGATATCGAACCCCCCGAACCCTAGAGTATTTATACCTCCATCAAAGGAATTACCAAGTACTGCCCCTAAGCAATAGTCATTATCGCCGTTCTCGACACCATTGGCTTTAAAATCATCTATTTTGCCAGATTTTTCACCTGTGCATGAATAAATACATTGTTTAGTTCCATTCTTGTATCCGCTTCCGCCACCGGTTTTACTAACGCATTTACAATTAAATAGCTCAAGCCCAAATGGATCAACATACTTTAAAGGATTACTATTAACATACCCGTAAAGATGATTAAGCCCTGCAGATTGACCATACATCTCTAAAGGAACCCCATTTGCTATCGCCATCTGAATTTGAGGATCACTGTAATCACGCAGGATTCCAATCGGATCACTCTGAATATACCGCCCTAAACTGGGGTCGTAATCCCGATAGTAATTGTAAACTAAACCTCATAGTTACAGAGGATAAATACGAAAAAGGCCCAGCCAAAGCTGAGCCTTTAAGTGTATTCAATATATAAATGCGATCAAATCAATAAGTTTATGAGAACCACTGATAACTTCCATAGTGCTCAACCGAATTCAAAGCAGCAGAAACCATCTCACAATTACCTTCTGGAATCCAAGCTAACAAGAATTCCTCTTCATCATCTAGATCAAACTTTTCTTTTCCGTAATAGAACCAAGTATCCCAAGGAAGCATGTCATTTTCATCAAAAAAACCCTTCGTTTCTAGAGACAAAATCCCATCAGCTAGACTTCTTTCAGGAAAGAAAATGATCACTCTGCCTTTATTTATATTATGTTTATTTTCCAAACAGGTTTCTTCTCTACTTTTAACAAGTTTAGCTACAGCATTAACCTTACTTTTCAATGGAACAGAAAAGTCTCGGATATCTTGCTCCGGCTTAATCTCATCTGAACGAAATGCCGCACTTAAATCTCCATAATTGTATTGGGTAACACACCAAGCTGCAGTAACACTCATTTCAATATTAAAATCAGAAAGATTCATAAGAATGCTCCTCAGAGAAAGTTCTTGGCTTGTCCCGGAAAAGTAGGCCTTTTCCCTTTTAAATAATCAGATCTTGCTTGATTAAGCCTACGTGCTGCGTCAGATGTCTTCTTCCCATTAACGGTATCAGCGACGCTTTGATAATAGTCAGCTAGCTGCTTTCTAATATTAGGCGGTAAATCATTTAAAGGCTTATTTCCTTTTAATACATCCTCAGCAGTCTTCTTGTAATCAAGCAAATCTTTTGGGTATTTTGGTACAGGAGGTTTTGGTGGCGGACTCTTAGTAAGTTTATTCTTACACCATTCCGCTCCTTTTTTAACTGCATTTGCTGCTCCAGCACATACAGAAGGAAATCTAGCACACAATGCTAATAAAGGGTTTAGACCGTCTGGATCAATATAGTTTACTGGGTTTTGATATACATACCCATAAGTATTCAAACCACCGGCCAACCCAATAGGGTCAGACTGAATATACCGCCCTAAACTGGGGTCGTAATCCCGATAGTAATTGTAAACTATCCCCCACAGTAAACCTTAATTCTAAGGTAGTGCTGAATCTACTATGCTTCTTATTTCTTCCTTCTGGAGAAGCATAGAATTCATTCCTATTTTTCCAGCTAGCTTCTGATTAAACTCAGTATTTTCACTCGCAATAAAATACTCTAGTGAACAGCTAGCAATTGCGGAGTTTATATCCTCAACCACAAAATCACTCCCTTCTGTTCTCCCTACTAGGCAACTACTAGAACTTAGCGGCAATAGAACAGCTAAAAGCTTATCCTTTTTTTCATAAAAGGCTCTATATGGACGCGAGGAATCAACTACAAATAGAACGGCAGAATCGCCCAATATGAATGGTTTGCCTGAAGCCAACTCAATCTGATAGTTTAAGCCCGAATAAATACCAACTTTTGATTCTGGCTCAATAGTTCTATTCAAAGCCCTCAAGTGTCCATCCTTGACAGCAGCCTTTAATTTCCCTGTAGCTTGTTCCCTCATTTTTTCAATAAAGGAGGAAGATTGCCCAACTACATTTAATAAGCTATTTGTCATATGGGGCTTCATTATTCTGATGAGATTTTCTTGATCTACCCTAGATACACCTAAAGCTTTAAACTCTTCTGACAACGCATTTTCTATAATCTGAGGTTCCCGATTTACTAAATCTATTAAGTACTCTGAAATAAACTCTTCGTCAGCAAAGAGTTTCAAGATTTCATCAACTAACTCACTGCCAGATTCCAGAAAACTATTGCGTATATGTCTTGTCCTAACCTCTAAATGAGCTATTAACTCAGCCACCCTAGATCGATCAAGCTCTTCTTCATTGGACTTTAACTTAAGAGATGATATAAGTTCACTGTAATTACCCTCAGCTAACGTTATTAAATCATCTATCTCGGTACTTCCATCATTGGAGTAGAAAAAGCCCTCCACGCCAACATTAATTATGTTAGTCTCGAAAGCCTTTTGTTTTTTTCGAAACACCCAAGTTGAAGACTTCCGATCAGAGCTGAAAGAACTGAACCCTCTTTGCAGAAATTGGGGGATAAAGTGATGCCTTTTGCCTGACATAATTCCTATCTCTTAGGTTAACAATTTGAACATCAAAATATTCACTGGCTCATGATTTTTTTCAAAACAAAACTTCTGATCCAATCGTATTTGCGTTTGATAAACTTGCATTATTGGGTATTTTCAATAAAGTGAAACAATTTTCACTTTGTTAGCTTTCTCGAATAAACAACTTTCGACAAAAACTAGAAATTAAAAAACCATCTATTCTTCGCTTTTCGAATAAAACTCTGCGACTTCAGAATTGATATGTTTAACCATGGAGGTGATACTCTCTTTCTCTGACTCCGAAAAATCTCCAATCATTTCGGGTTCTTCCAGGGCTTTGACATTGATAAGTTTTTTGATTAAATCAACATACTTAAACTCAATTGAATTAGAGCCATCTTTCTGCATAACTGATATCTCTAACTGATCATTTTTACTAAATACTAATTTCATTAATCACCCCTAAAATCTTTGAGATTATATTTCTTTACACGTTTCTTGATAGAAGGTTTTCCACCATCAGTAACTTCAGCAATTAATTCAACTACATTCTTTCCATCGATATGACCCTCTAATGGATTCGACGCTATAGTAATTTTGTTATCATCATTAGTGCACATAATAATGTTCTGCGCATCCCCCAGCATAGGTATTGTTGCATTATGAGATACAAGAATAATTTGTTTTTTCGTCTTACATTCTTTTATGGCTGTCAATAAACCTTTGTTAATATAGCTTGTCGCCAGATTATCCTCCGGCTGATCAATAATTAGTGGCGCTCTATCCGAATCCCAACCAAGCACTAAATCTAAGATCACAGACGTTTTCCAACCTGCACTTAATTTGTCAAAATCCCGTCCATCATTTGTAGTTATTTTGTAGGTTTTATTATTCATTTCTGCGAATCTGTTATTTACATAGTTTTCAAATTCCTGATAAGTGACTATCTTAGGCTCTCTTTTACGGAAACGGCTTTTAAATAGTGACTCAGGGGTTATATTATCAAAAGAGGAAATTTTAAAATCTGTTTTTAAAGTTTCATTTATTACATCTAAAAACTTCTCTTTTGTTAACTCAAATTCATTATCGATGAATAGGGAATGCCCCATTGATACTATTGGTTTCGTAGGTATTTTTATCGAGAAACTCGCGATTTTTTCTAGTGATTGGTAAAACTGATCTTCATACTTTAAGTATTTTTTTAAGCTATCTAATAGCGTCTGAAACTCTTTTCTTCTGGAAGTGACTTGTTGATTCTCTTTTACTTGAGCGTCATCTAGCTTGGATTTATGATTGTCAATTATACCTCTGACTAGCTCCTCAAGTTTTGATCGACTTATAGCATTTGTTAACTCTTCTTTTAGTTCATCAATCAACTTACTATCATGCTGAACAAGGGGGTTTTGAATTAAAACCGAATCAATTTCATCAAGGACTTTTGTGTGACGATCATAATCAGCTTCTGAATAGGCTATTGATTCAATATCTCTATCAGTGGGGAAAATTTTTCTTATGGGATTGTCATGTATAGCTTCAGTTACAATTAACCTGCCTAAGGAAGGTATCCTGCTTAAAGACTCCTGTAGTAGTTCTATTTCTGTTATTGACTGGACCAACTTGGTAAGGGTCGAGCTTAATTCTTGTAACGCGTTAGTAATCTTTTGTCTTTCTACCTCATCAGGAGGAAAAACATTCTTCAAAATAGAAATATCATCAATAGTATTATTCCTATCTTTTTGATCACATATTTTCATTATGTAATTTTGATTGAAATAATGTGGTTTTTGTCCAGCGGGGTTTACGACCTCGATATCCCCAATATTGAATGGCGTGTGGAAATAAACACTTTGATCTATTTTGTTGATGATCTTGTTGTACACAGTATCAACAAATAACGATTTACCACTCGATGAGCCTCCAATAACGACATTTAGGCCTGGTGTAAGTTCTACATCGACATCTATGTTTTGATTATGCAGTGAAACAGACTTTATATATTCAGTCCAAGAATCTGGTTTTTCTCCGTAAGCCAATCTTGAAGATTCTGATAGAGACAAGCGGAGACCATTAAACGTTGGCGAAGCTAACATCCAAGTCGGAACAAAATCTGATGCTTCTCTGCCTGCTTTGCAATCAGGGTATGTCTCAGGGGTATAGTTATCAGTTGCGGTAACAAGGTTTACGAAATCCTTTATCCCCAAACGCTCAAAATAATCATGCGTTCTATCTAATCCGTTGGTTCCTCTTGCCGTAAATCCTTCAAAATGATTGTAATAAATATTTCGTTCTAAAGTTTTATCGAATGCCACGCCTTTAGGAATCGACCGATCAAAAGTTGAATGGTTTTGCCCTCCATGAGGTAGAAGTAAAAACTCATACTCATCGAAACAATTCATGATATCTTCTAAGCGAGGTATTTCATCCTCATTTGACACTGTTTTTTTAGGGTAAAGTTGATCTAGTTTACTATTTACATGATCGATTACACTTTCATTTATTTCTTCGATATTAAAAATAATATGGCAATGGTAAGGCTTACAATCCTTATAATTTCTTACATGCAATTCAACTCCAAGCAAAATATTTTCAATTTCATTTACAGCTTTCAGGTATGCACTCTTATTAACGAAATTATGATCTGTTAGTGAAATTAAATAAGGCGACCCATCGCTAATCTTTTCTATGCCAGCTTTTAGTGCACCTAAGTTATAATCTTTATTAGGACTATCCGAATTCGATGATGTATGTATGTGAAAATCAAGATAAACAGGTTCCATTCAATTCTTTTTCCTTAAGATTATTAGCAATATATTTTAAAATGCGCTGGTTATAAAAAGTCTAAAACCAAACTTCCGCTTTATGTTGAAGCCAGGTGTTACCCTCTCATCAATTACGACCGTATAAGGTCCGATTGATATGACAATTTTTTGTACTACAGCCTAATTAAAAGGGTCAAAGCCTTTGGCCTAATTTCTTATTAAAATTATCAGGTATATTCTGGCTTTAATTAACATCTATAAATGAGTGTATGATGAAATTATCATTAAGGCTATTAGTTTTAGGTATTGAATCTGAACTAAATAATTGAATTTAAAAGAATTTGCCTTAAATGAAAACAGGCTTAGATTTGAGTTATCAACAAGGCTTGAGATACTAGATGAACTAGTAATAGGCCAAATTGTAACAAAAAATAAAAATGGGATTGAAGTAATATACGAATATGACGATGGTGAGTTAAAGTCTGGCTGGTTTTTTACTCGATACACTGCCAAGTTTGTCAAATAACGACACATTATCAACTTTTGAAGAATTATGTCCTATCTGAATTTCCATAAACCGAAGTCATGAAATTTTCAATATTAGGACCGAACAAATTCAAAAAATGGCGCGTAGTCATGATTGTCTGCGGCATGAAGCGCTTCAATATATTTCTTCCTAGTTTCACCAACATCCACAAGGTTTGTACGACCCCAGGTAAATCGTTCTTGTCCTAATGAAACGAGCAATAAGTCGGCAGCTGTTCTGGAATGTCGGCCATTGCCATTTGGGAAGGGGTGTATCTTAACCAGTCGGTGCGAAAACCTGGCAGCGATTTCATCTGGTTCATACGATTCAAACTCGACCCAGCATTTGCAGTCATCGATTAGCTCTCTCAATTCTGTGGTGATACGATAAGCATCCACACCAATGTTTCGTTCTGAGGTTCTTATTACACCTGCCCACCGCCAAACCTTACCAAGCATTTTCTTATGAAGGTTTTTCAAAAACTTCTCAGACAAAACATCTCGTTTTGATTTAAAAGCCCATTCTTCAGCTTCTAGAATATTGCGCTGTTCTGCCTCATTGAGCTCCGAACGCAACGTAATGTATGAAGGAATCAGATCCTCCCGCTCTTCTTCAGTTAACGGGGTTGATGCTTCATCTTCTTCTATTAGAGGGTCTGTCATACGTCATCTGCCCACAAGTTTGAGCCTGCCTTCTCTATGATTTTTCGTACCATAATTTCGAACTGCTCTTTTTCATCATCAGCCAATACTGATTGCGCTTCGAGCGCCATGCTGTGGCCAATAGTATTCAGCCGCTTCTTCGCCAGAGCCTGGGCTCGTTCTTCAACTAGGTCTTGGAGCGGGTTCTTTGGCACAAGCGCATAGACCAATTTACAATCCATCGCATTCGCTGCCCGCTCTAATGTATCTAAAGTGATTGAACCTGCTTTTTCTGATTTTTCAATATCAAGAATACGAGGTTGACTGACGCCCATACGTTTTCCAAGCTGTGTACTTGTAAGACCTAGCGCTTCACGAACAGCCTTAAGCCAGCCACGAGGCGGTCGTGTAAATGCCTGTGAATTCCGCAGTGGATTAAGACGTTTGTCGAGCTGTTTCCTAGCTAAAATACGATCTTCGGAACGCATAATAATAACCTATTCACTATAATTAATATTTAATATATAGCTTATAAGTTATATATTATCAATATAATAATAGCCTATAAGTTATTTATATTTTGTTTTGCTGCCGGATGTGTTTCTTTATAAACCCGACTTAAGTCATTCATCGTCACCTGAGCATAGATCTGCGTACTCGAAATATCAGCATGGCCTAGCAACTCTTGAACGTAACGAATATCAGCACCATTCCTTAACATATGTGTCGCCGCAGCATGGCGAAATACATGGCAAGCGCCAATTGTATTTGTACCTGAACGGCTAACGTATCTACCTACCATTTCGGTAAGCTTTTTGACTTTGATTCGCTGGCCATTGATATTCAAAAATACTGCTTCACCAGACTCGAACGTGGCAAGTTTAGGCCTAAGGTCTTTGAGGTACACAGATAGGGACTCAAGTGTTTGTGGCGCGATTGGGACATTACGGTCTCGTCCACCTTTGCCTTTTCTCACCGAGATCATTTCGTTTTTGAAATCGATATCCCTTATGTCTAGTGCAGCCAGCTCACTACGCCTAATACCTGTTGCGTAGTACATTTCCAATATCGTATGGTCACGCACAGCCATCATGCCGCTCGTTAATGCTTGCTGGAAAATCTTCATAATATCTTCCTCGTCTGGTACATTTTTAGGTAGAGGCCGAGGTACTTTTGGTAACTCAAACCGCTTAGCAAACTCAGCATCCAATACATCGAAATACTCTAATCGCTTCAACCAGACCGTGACCGTCATTAATTTTATTTTCTGACTTGCGACAGATAATGCTTCACCATTCTTTTTACGGTGCCTAGCCACGTGCAAGCGATAATCTTCCAAAACAAATTTTGAAATATCGTCTATTTTGAATTTATCATCCAATGCACACCATGCAATAAAACTACCCAAGTGGACATGTTTTGAAAGAGCCGTTGCCTCACTTTGGCCACGAGCAAGGCAGTCTTCAATATAAAACTCAGCACACTCTCTGAGTGCACTGAGCTGCTTTTCATTCGCCATTTAAAGCATCCTTTTGTAATGACGAAAAGCTTTGCGTACACGGCTTAGCTTTATTAACCAAGCCTTCAAAGTACGGCTTGGATTGACGACAGAATAACAAACAATCATTTGCATCTTTCTCTTGAGGATAACGAATACGGCAACACTCAATATCATAAGCTGACACAAGTTGAGCTATCTGACGAGCTGCCCGATTACCTTTTCGATCATTATCAAAAGCGATTAATATTTTTTTTACGCCATACTGCTGAAGAGCGAAAAGGTGGTGCTCATTGAAGTGCCTAAGACCCAGTGTCGAAACAACATTACGGAAACCGAGAATCCAATAACTCAGAGCCTCTAAAGCTGTTTTACACACGATGATTACTTCATGTGCCTGCAAGGCTTCTTGATTGAAAAATACAGTATTCGCGGGGTTCCAATGTACATGGTAAACAGAAGGCGATTTTAGTTTTGGCGTAATCCTTCTGCCATAACCTCCCTGGACGATGCCATTCTCATCAATGTAAGGAATCACAATCGAGCCATGAAAGAACTCATGACCCGAGGGCTTCAATAGCCCCGTTAGTTTCAGCTGACCCCGGGCTCTTTCCTCCTGAGTAATATCTAGCTCTTGAAGTCGTAGCCCTAATGATCTGTCCGAATAGCCAAGACGAAACTTTCGAATCACCTCAACATCATCAATTCCTCGACTCGCTAGATAACTTAACGCTAGCTCACTGTTAAGTAAGCAGTCAGTGTAGTGGTCCAGTACAAGATCAATTAAAGTCGATTCAGTATCCAGCCCCCGGTTCGGTAAAGGTTCTTCAATGGGTATACCGCCAATAAATGAATTAATGCGGTCAATAATATTCACATGATCAATATTTTCGTGATAGTACATTACAATTTCTCCTTTAGAAGGCCGTTTTTCTTACGCATTGATGGGCCATCCAGTTGTAAATGATGTGCGTTATGAACGATTCGGTCTAGAATGGCATCCGCAATGGTGGCCTCACCTATAAACGCATGCCATTTATTGACAGGAAGTTGCGATGTAATCATTATCGAACCACTTCCAGTTTGGTCTTCTATTACTTCCAATAAGTCACTACGGCCTTTGCGAGTAATAGGCTCTATTGCCCAGTCATCAAGAATGAGCAGGTCGGCCTTGGCGAGTTTCATTCTAAACTCAGGCAACACGCCTTCACCGCGTGCCCGCTCAAGCTCTTCAAGCAATCTTGAAAGTCGTTTATAGACAACGAGCTTATCTTGACGAATAGCTTGGTTACCAATCGCACATGCGATCCAGGATTTACCGATGCCTGTCGGGCCTTCAATTAACAAATTTTGATGCAGATCGACCCACTGACAAGTCACCAAAGCCCGCATTATTTCGATATCCATCTTTCGTTTTGAGACGTAATCTATATCCTCTATACAGGCTCCCTTGTGTTTTAGTTTTGCGGTTGTCTGGCGCCTCAGGATTTTTTTATGGATGTTATGCTGTAGTTGCGCATCAACCAGTATTCCAAGATAGTCATCAAAGGTATCTGGTCTGAGCTTTGGGTTTTCACGAATAACAATCCACTGCTCTAGCATCGCATTCAAACGCAGGGTACGGAGTTGTTCTTCAGTCTGTTTAATTAACATGAGGCACTTCCCCCTACAGTGAAGTAGTCAGATCCACGAACATTATGATGAAGCGGCAGCTGTTGTTGCACTGGCTCTTCCACCTGAAGCTCATAGGTTTTGCTCTTGAGAATATTATGAATGCTCGTAGCGGTAGCTGAGTTAAGCGCGAGTGCTTTTTTACAAGCCGCTTCAAAAGCCTCGTTACCGTAAGTTCTCGAGAATGCTTGTAGTTTGTCGCACGCTTTACAAGCGACAGGAGAATCTTCTACTTTCCCTGCAAATTGCTCTTTAACCGCATCTGCACAGGCACTACCAAGACCAGAGGCCCACTCAAGAAAATAACCATAGGATCGCTCAGCATAGCTTCTATGTGAGGCAGGCATATGAGATTTGTCAGTGGTATATTTATTGGGTGTATCAGACCTCAAGTGCGCCGCAATACGGTGGCCAGATAAATACACTTCGACAATTTTTCTACTTACGCGCACCCTGACATGTTCACCTGCATGCTGACATGGCACTGAATAGGCATGATGGTTATAGCGAATGTGGTAATCACGCCCCACTTTTTGAGTCGATACCCATTCGCCGAATTGATAATCTTCCTGAGGCAAAGGTTTGAGCAGCGGTTTATCTAGCTCTAAGAATTGCTCAAGACGGTTACCCGGCATTCTTTTGAAAGGTCTTTGGTTTAAACGCTTGAGAAGTGGCGCAATCGCTAGATTAATTTCTTCAATGCTAAAGAACTTTCTACGCTTTAGAACAGTAGTGATCCAGCGGGTCACGAAGAGGACCGCTTGCTCTGCTTTGCCTTTATCCTGGCCACGCGCAACTCGGGCTGGATTGATAACAAAACCATAGTATGTCGCTAGATCTAGATAGCTTTCATTAAGCAGAGGTATTTTTCCAGGTTTAGTGACCGCTGACTTTAAATTATCAGGAATAATTTCCTCTGGTACGCCACCAAAATATGTCAGCATCTTGATATGCATGTCGATCCAGTCCTCTAACTTCTGTGAAGGACAAGCCGCAACGAAGATATAGTTTGAACAGGCCATAATGCCAATAAATAACTCTACAAACCGCTTATCACCGGTCTTCTGGTCGAACCAATAAGGCCTTTTACCGGCAAAATCAACTTGTACCGTCTCACCTGCATACCAGATTTGTCGCATCGTCAAATCCACACGGCTCAAATGCATTCGAAGTAGTGAGTTAAAATGCGAAGGACCATAAGCCGTTTGAGGATCAACAGATCGGTATTCTTCCCACAACTGATATCGAGTTTGATGACGCGCTTTTAAACGCGTCACAATATAATCCCAATCAGGTTGTCTCTTTTTAGTTTCATAGCTTTTCTTGGGATAGAAAACCTTTATTAACTCATCATCATTGAGTTCTTTTATTCGTTCAAGCGTGATGCCTTGATCCTGTACTATCACTTTAAAATTAGTCACGGCACCTCTTCGATACCCAGAGAGTTTTGCTGTTTTTCGTATGGACTGGTTGGTCGACACAATCGAACTGACCGTTCTTCTTAAATTCTTTTCCATTTTTTTGTCCTCATTGAATGGTCAAACTCAATAAAACTGAATATAACTGAGTGAAACCAAATTCACGAAAGACAGGCATAGCAAGGCCAGAGCAGCATTTTCGAGCGAAAAACAGCTTGTGTTTTTAGACGGGAAATTCCATACTTGATTTGTCCAGAGGCGTTAAATCTAGACAAATCAGAAACCTCAGCAAGTATCAATTGCTGAGGTTTCGTCCTTTCTGCACCTGTCATTTTTGTTACTTCATAGTTTTGATCTCTTACATCATCACACCTCCTGCTTCTGTTTTAAGTTTCATTCTTAGTAGAACCCATCTCCTGCGGGTAGCGTTGATTTGCTAACCAAACAGCCACATCAGTCACCATGGCAAAATAGCCTTTTCTGTTCTCAATACGGAAAGTGGCAACAGGAACTATCTTTCTAGACAAGGCTTGTCGAAATGCTGGCATGCTTGGATAGCCAAGCCATGTTGCTAAATCCTTACCCATAATCATCGGCCCGAATCGTTCAATCAATTCTCTCTCAAGCTCTGATTTAAGACATTCATACTCAGTCACATTCACTCACCCTCAGGTTGAACTGGTTACTTTTTAAACTACTATAAAATTAGTACCTAATCGAGAGCGTAAAAAAAGACAGAATATTTTTATAAGGCGTTGAGATGACAGGCCCTTAAGTATCTGTTTTTCATACAAAACAAAAATTAATGTTTCTGCGCAGAAACAAATATGGCTGAAATAACGAAGAAAAATCAGAAAAAATTTAACGTCATTTGTTGGGCTAATGACTTAATTAATCTGCTTAATTTGACGAGTTATCAGTTGGAGTTTTTTGGAAGAACAAATATCCCAAGAAATGACCATACCAAAGCCCGGAAAAGATCAGGGAAGTTTGAAAAGTATCTTCAGTTTGGGCATATGCCTGGGCCCAAAACTCTCGAACGTTTTAGAGGGACTAAAGGTGAGAAAGCTGAGTACTGGCTCAATCATTCTATATGGTGCTATCTCGGCGACGAGCTTGTTACTTACGATCAAATATCTAACACGCTCAACCAGTTTAGGAGAGAAGGGTTCAGCTTAAATGCCAATGCCCTTAAGACTGGTTTTATCAACTTTAAGGCGATATCTCGCTTAGGCCCGATCGAAGTTTTGTGGCGAAAAGGGTCTCTTGAAGCTGTAGAGGCGCTTCTGGCGTTAAAACTACTTGGTAAGAAGCATAATAATCAAGATCTAGAGTTTGCTTCGGCCCAAGCGGCATACAATTTATTAGTATTATTATCATCAAACCAACCTCTTTATTCGATTAGAGAGGAGCTATTTGATTTTCTACATGAAACCACTTTTAAAGGCATTCCTCTGTGCAAGGAGCTTGTTACTCAATCATCTCAGATTAATTATCTTCACCAACAATTAGAAGAAACCTTCCTCACACTGAGATCACAGAATATCCCGCTTTTAAATATGAATAAAAAAGCCACTGCCATTTATCGGTTGTGGCAATACGGGGCAATGGAAGATGGTCTATGCAATTTCCACATGCTTTCACGCTCATCACAGCAACAGTTTTATCACTTTTATTATGGACATTGCAGGAAAAATATCGTTCGTAAGAATTTCGGCCTCAGATCATATCGACCCTATGGGTTCAATTTATCGATCTGAATATTCCTCCAAAAATCGCCATGGCTGAGAAAAATCGGTTTCGTGGACCACTAAAAATCATCGAACATGTCCATTCTGACCGGTACCCACATTTGTGGGCGCTGGTCAAAATGAGCCGGAGAACTGATGAAAATGAGCCACGGGACTGAAATGGGTGAGCCATGGCGATTTTTGAACAAGCAGAAAAATGAAGAATATTTCGAAGAGAAAACTTTAAAGAAAAATGTATTTTGGGCATTGATATAGCAAAAAATGGGGTGGGACAGTTTTTGAAGTAGCGCTATAACGGTTTAAAATGTACCTAAAAAAAGGGGATTTTAAACCGTTATCGCCAGCTTTTACTTCAACCGTACTTGCTGTGTAAGATCAATTAATCATCACGCTATTAGCACAAGGTGCTAATATGAACGTATCAGCGCATATGCTATATCAAACCCTCAAAAGAACTACGAGTGTTCTCTTGTTTCAACGTCAAATATGATTATATATACCATCTATTCAGACTAAAACATCCTACTCAATCATATGAACAGCATTGACGTTTAAGCAATCAAAATATGTATTAAATTATTAGTGTACCGTATCGTGCAGAGCCAACAAGATACGGTACACTAATAAAATTATTGGGGTTCCATAACTTTTCATCATTTATATGATACTGATATATATAGATATTTAGTGCACATTTTTGGCCTGTATAATTGCAATATTTAGGAAATTTTCTACATTTAGTATTCCAAATAGGTCAACTTTTCAATAAATATAGTGGCGATCAAAGCAAACTGACCCACATATCTTCCAAGTCACTGAATCTCTAGTTAGAATAACTTCATAAAAAAGTTCATTGTCTTATTAAAAGGAATTTCAGGTGCACTCCACGTATTTCAAAGCTTTTGTATTCATCGCATTCTCTTTCAATTCAATATTCGCCAATGCAAACACTGATGCTGAGCTTGCAGATATCTTTTCACGATCAGTTAAGTATCACGCCCACTACTACGTAAATGAAGACCTTACTCATACGACACGATTCGACCTTGAAACAAAGGTGGTCGATGAAAGTGCCATCCAAAATCTCAAATCAAGTAAGGTTAGTTACAGCACAAGTATTGAGAAATTAGAAATTCACGAAGCATACAATCTTAAAGCTGATGGCCTACGTGTTGACGTTCCAGAAACTAACTATCAGCAAAACGTAAACTCAGGCAGAGACAACAAAGGCCCTGTATATTCAGACCGAACAGCTTTGACCGTTGTTTTTCCTGATGTTGAAGTCGGCGACACCTTATCCTATTCATACACAATCACAACAACTGAGCCAATGTTCCCTGGTCACTTTAGCATCTTGGATAGCTTCCTAACTTCATATGCATATGATGATGTCAAAGTGACCCTTAACGTTCCTGCTGATTTGGAAGCTAAATATCAAATAAGAGGCCTTACAGAGTCTAAATTGCGTCAAGACAATCGAGTCATTTACACTTGGAAATATGCTAATCCAAAGCCTAGAAAAGAGAAACGAGAAGATTTCAGTGTTTGGGACACCGAAACTTATCCTGGTTTTACTTATTCGACTTTCCCCTCATACAAAGAGATCGTGCAAGCCTATGCGGACCGGGCAATTCCCAAAGCTTCTGTTACGCCACAAATACGCGCATTAGCCAAAGAAATTATAGGTAAAGAATCAGACTCTAAAGAAAAGGCACGATTACTTTATGAATGGGTCGCACAAAACATTACTTATGCAGGAAATTGTATCGGCGTGGGTGCAGTTGTTCCGCATGATACCGATTTCATTCTTGATAACAGAATGGGTGACTGTAAAGACCAAGCCACAATATTGCAGGCTTTACTTAGTGCAGAGGGAATCAAAAGTACACAAGCGTTAATCAACTCAGGATCAATCTATTCTCTGCCTGAAACTCCAACGGTTACTGCAGTAAATCACGTAATCAATTACCTCCCTGATTTCGATATTTTTGTAGATGCGACAAGTCAAACAGTACCTTTTGGTTTAATCCCGTTTTCTATACAGGATAAGCCTGTTTTGTTAGTTGATGCTTATGAAAAAGGAGTAAGAACACCTACAAATTCAAAACAAGATTCACAAAAAATAACTAGCATCATTAATGTCGATGAAAAAGGTAACGCTAAAGGAACGGCAGCTATCAATTTAGACGGAATAACTGCCGCATATTCTAGGTCCGGGTTTAGATATGCGACCCCAGATGGTGAAAAAGAGTGGCTTAAAAACTTATTTTCTCACAGTGGTTATGAAGGTTTTGGTTCGCTTACAAAAGATGACCCTATGCCGATGAAGGACAACTTTAATTATAAAATTGAGTTTGATATCCCAAAACAAATACCTTTGTACGGCCTCGCAGCATTCGTAATCAGGCCGGTAGTGCCGACACAACTTTCTATTTTTAGTTTATTGGATGTATCGCAAAAAGACGAGATTGTAGATATTGCGTGTAGTTCTGCTAGTTCAGAAGAGTCTTATACTTACCGATTTCCTGACAATATCGAAATCATTGCGACACCAGAAAACACGACTATTGAAAGCTCAGATATTTACTACAAATCAACTTATGAAATTGATGGTAACGAGCTAAGAATCAATAGAAAGTTAGATGACAATACCAAAGGAAATATCTGCACGCCAGAATATATCCTAGCCCAAAAAGACATTATTCAAAAAGTGTTGTGGGACGTTAACTCTCAGGTTGTCTACAAAGTAATTAAGTAAACGAAAACTACACTATAATTCTACAAAAAGGCCCAGCAAATGCTGAGCCTTTCTATTTGTCCTTGATCCCACTTTTTTCTAGGTAGCTTTTATATATACCTATCGCTTCAGTGCATCCTTCAAAATAATCTTCAAAGAAGCCTACTTCTGAAAACTCTGGTGGTTCAATATAATATTCTCCGTCATCAAACTCAGCTCTAACCCAGTTATTTGGGTAGCTAGGATCGATAATTTCAAACAATTCTTTTGGGTAAAGAATTGGCTCAAAGTCATCATTCACTACCCTATAGCACTCAGAATCTATACCTATGATTGAATATATTTTAGATGGCGAAAGATGAGGATGGCATGTCTCTCCACCTTTTAGTTTATTAACATTTGGGCTGGATTTAATTTTCATAATTTAAAAAAGGACCGGTTTGGTCTGCTTGCGTCGCTGGATAAACAGGTTTTATAAAGTCTATCTTTGGACAGCAGCTTTAGGCGAATATCTTGGCGCAACTGAGTTAATCCATAAAAAAATATATGCCCCTATTAAATCTGCCATATATTGCCCTAATTGAACATGGCCACGAGGATCGCTCTTTCCAGCATGAACTTCTACCAAAGGCTGATAATAAAGCTCCCAAAAGATTGCTCCTAGAATATAAATCCCAAAAGCCGAATAAACTATAACAGGTGGATCTAGACGAAATTTACCAAACTTAATTAAAGGTGTTCGAAGTATCAAAATACGCAATTTTCTCTGGAATTTCCACTTTCCTTTATTTCGCCGAAAGCATGGGCCAATAACATTGGCACCTAAATAAATTAAGTACATTATTAATACAACGGTACAAGGAGCTCCGATACCGGATAACAGGTGTTCTAAGATTGCTTTGTTTTCTGAACCGAGAATATTTAGAAACAAACTCTGCAATCTAATAAGAGTAGCGCCACCAGCAAATAGCACCGCAATCAGAAATATCCGTATGCAATAAGCCTTCGAGAACTCGGTTGGAAATATCATAAATATCCATCATTCTTCAGTTGGAAAACAAACGTTTCTTAATACTAACCAATACAGTGATGAAAAAGGCGTTATGAACGCTGTATTGTCTGCAATGATATCGAGTATGGGCTCTGGCCCATCTTGCTCATACTACTGGTCAAACGTGCTAACCCAAACCAGTTTGCTGCGCGTACCTCGCTGGATAACTTGCGCATTTAATTTCAGTTCTAGAATGTAAAAAGCCCAACGAATGCAGGGCTCAGGGTATTCAATTGGGATAAAATAGATCAAAAAGGTTCAATACTAATCAGATCGTAAATACTAGATTCAGGGCTACACCTCCTTACTTTATTATAAGGGGGCTTTCACTTCAGCTACATATTCTGACAGTAATTCATCAGCCTCATCATTACCGTCATAAGTATCGAAATTCTCATTATCCTTTACCCACTTTTGATAATTCAGTACTTCTATAGCTAAAGAATATAACAATGAAAATAACGCATCATTTTTGCCAAACTCTTCTATAAGTTCAAAATAGTCACCAGTTGCAATTTTTATGTAGGGCTCAACTTCAATACTATATGGCGCAAAAAAAATAGAGACGTAGGACTCTTTATCTCTTCCAATAACAAATTTTCTATCGTACAGATATACAGGTACTCTTATAGGAAAATCGTATTTGCCTCTCAACCATTTAGCAAAGTTCTTGAATGCTATTCCTACATCTGGGTCAATCTTATTTATCTTTAGCCTCAGACCTTGCCTAATAACGCTCATAGTTATTTACCTTTACCCCTACTTTTATTTCCGTGCCCTTTACCAGGCGTATGCTTCTTCTCTTTCTTTGGTGTGCGAGAGTTTCCGTTATCTGTCCAATTTTTACCTTTCCTTTTTTTCTGGTTTTTCTCTCTACCTTGTTTAATTCTACCTGCATCACCTTCACCAGTTTTAAACATGCCAGAAGCCGCAGCCCAGAAACCCAATTGAGGGCCATACCAAGCTCCTGCGGCACTTGACACCTCGTTTGGATCTATACCGCAAGAATTAGCTGCAGCCGCAGCCGCACCAGCACACAGTGCTGGATTACGAGCACAAAACCCTGGAATTGCTAAAGCGCTTAAGCCGTCGGGATCACTATAGACTAAAGGATTGCTATCTACATATGCATATGAATGATTCAGATACCCAGGATCTATATCATAAGGTAACTCAACAGCCCCCATGCTTTCAGCAACAATCATTTCAGGGCTGAAATTATCTAACATGATCCCAAGAGGATCACTCTGAATATATCTACCTAAACTGGGGTCGTAATCCCGATAGTAATTGTAGTAGTAACCTGTTTCCGCATCAGCATATTGGCCCGGAAAACGAATAGGCTGCTCAATGCTTCCTGATTCATTTTCTAATTCACCAAAAGGCGTTTTAGCTGTGCTCCAAACAACATTTTGGTCTTTATCTGTGACCACTTGAGGGGTGCCAAGATGATCATTGTGGATATAATAGATTTGTGAATCGCCTTTTACAAAACTCGAGAGCAATACAGCAAACGCAAACATAGGTACTAAAAGTATTTTGTTAACCTGTTTCATAAAAACATCCTTATTCCGCTACTTCTTGAATTTTAATGGCATCAGCAATCACATAGCTATCAGCATTATCATTAATGGTTACCGTCGCATTAGCGGGCAAATTAAACGTTCCAAGAAGTTGATAGCCGCCTCCTGTTCGCTGGTCTATCTGCACAGAAACAGGCCCACTCGTTGTTTCAATAATGTATACCGCATTTGAAGCCCAGACGTCCTTAGGAACCCAGTTAGCGTAAACTTCATACCTATCTGCACCATTTGGAAAGTTCCACGAAAACGTATTAGCACCAGTTCCAGCTTCATGATACAGCCAGTCATTTCCAATAAACCCTACCCCTGTCGTGGTATTTGGCCAATCCCCGACTTGGCTGGTTTGCGCGTCAGTATTATCTATTTCATAAAAAATTAGCGTCAGTCCTTGTTGGAATTCTTGCAAATTTGTAAAACCGTTGCCATCAAGGTCAGCTGAAGCATCAGAGTTATCCAGCGCATCCATGCCATGGGATATTTCATAGGTATCTGGAACCTGATCGTTGTCATCATCCTCGTCTACGTTATTGCCTACCCCATCACCATCGGTGTCTAGCCACTCAGTTATATCGGAAGGGAAAGCATCTTCAGCATCGACCACACCATCACCGTCAGTATCTCTAATTTGAGCTGGGTCTACCTGCACAATTTTTACCGCATCGGCAATCACATAAGCATCAGCATTATCATTGATTGTTACCTTCGCATTAGTCGGCAAATCAAACGTTCCAAGAAGTTGATAGTCGCCTCCTGTTCGCTGGTCTACCTGTATAGAAACTGGGCCACTGGTTGTTTCAATAATATATTCCGCATTTGAAGCCCAGACATCTTTAGGAACCCAGTTAGCGTAAACTTCATACCTATCTGCACCATTTGGAAAGTTCCACGAAAACGTATTAGCACCACTTCCAGCTTCGTGATACAGCCAGTCATTCCCAATAAACCCTGCTCCTGTCGTGGTATTAGGCCAATCCCCAACTTGACTTGTTTGCGCGTCAGTATTATCTATTTCATAAAAAGATAGCGTCATCCCTTGTTGGAATTCTTCCAAATTTGTAAAACCGTTGCCATCTAGGTCAGCTGAAGCATCAGAGCTATCTAATGAATTCATTCCGTGGGATATTTCATAGGCGTCAGGAACCTGATCGTTGTCATCATCGGTATCTGCGTTATTCCCTACCCCATCACCATCGGTGTCTAGCCACTCTGCAGCATCAAGCGGGAACGCATCAACACTATCGTTAGCACTATCACCGTCGAAATCTTCGCTTCCATCTCGAACTAAGGTTGCAAAGTTAAGCATCTCCCAACGGTCAAGCATGCCATCACCATCCAAGTCATCAGTCTCAGCTGCACCGCTTCGGCTGTTAATAGGATCAGTTCCGTCCATGTGTTCTTGCATATTGGTATAGCCGTCTTGGTCAAAGTCACCTTCAGCAGTTTGGACTAGGCTACTAAAATATTGCAACTCCCATTCATCTGGCAAACTGTCACCATCAATATCCCCAAATGTCGAAACTACACTCTCCTCATAAAGTTCAAGTACTTCACTCTCTGTCAATATTCGACTATAAAATCGAATCTGATCTAAGTCTGCAAATAACGAATATGAACTTTTTGATATTTTACCCGCGCTGATACCTGGATTATAAGAAGAGCCGCTACCACTCGTAACGATAGTTTGTCGCGTGCCGTTAATATAAATTTCATAACTACCAAACGCATTGATATTTACAACAACGTGGCTATACACGCCCTTATCAATTGCGCCTACGGTTTTACCACTTAGCCTGGAAGATGATGTTGGAGTGCCACCCGTTCCCATATGAACAGTAATCGTGCCATCGCCTCCAACATAAATAGCATAGCCATAATAATTTGACCCCGTATCAGCAAAATCAGATGATTGCAGTACATAACCTATACCATTAGTATTATCAATCTCGGGTTTGATCCAAAATGAAGTTGATGTTGGCACCGTATCACCTAAGTCTGTTCCTAGACTAACAGTTGCTGAAGAAGAGCCATCGAATGACAAAGCCAGGCCAAACTTACCCATTACAAGAGGGGCTCCGCTTATAGTTCCATGGTCATTATTAGGACTCTCATCAATCAATGTCATTCCTTCGAGGTTATCCATTGTGTAGGCAGCGAGAAGATTTGGGTTAGCCCACGCCAACACACTTGAATTTGCCGTTGGATCAGTGCCGTCTAGGTACTCTTCTAGGTTAGAAGAGCCATCTTGATCAAAATCTCCATCAGCAGCCTGGTCCAAGTTACCAAAATATTGCAGCTCCCATACATCAGGTAAGTTGTCGCCCTCAATGTCTGCTAATACGACATCGTCACTTTCCCCATATAGTTCAAGTACTTCACTCTCGGTCAATATTTGACTATAAAATCGAATCTGATCTAAGTCTGCAAATAACGAATAAGCACTTCCTTTTGATAGTTTACCCGCTTCGGTACCTGCATTATAAGAAGAGCCGCTACCACTCGTGACGAGACTTTGTCGTATGCCATTAATATAAATTTCATAACTTCCAAACGCATAAATATTTACAACAACATGGCTATACACGCCTTTATCAATCGCGCCTACTGTTTTACCACTTAATCTTGATGATGGTCCCGGAGTACCTCCCGTCCCCATATGAACAGTAATCGTCCCATCGGCTCCAATATAAATTGCATAGCCATAATAATTTGATGCCGTATCAGCATAGTCAGATGATTGCAGCACATAACCTATACCATTAGTATTTTCAATCTCGGGTTTGATCCAGAATGAAGTTGATGTTGGCACAGTATCACCCAAGTCTGTTCCTAGAGTAACAGCTGTAGAAGAGGTGCCATCGAACGACAATGCTAGGCCAAATTTACCCTTTACAGAGGTTGCGCCACTAATAGTGCCATCATCATTATTGAGACTCTCATCCACCAATGTCACTCCTGAAATCTGATCCATAGAGTAAGCGGCGAGAAGGTTTGGGTTAGCCCACGCTAACACATTTGAATAGACTGTCGGGTCAGTTCCGTTTAGATACTCTTTTAAGTTGCTATGGCCATCCTGATCAAAGTCTCCTGTTGCAGTTTGATCCAAGTTACCAAAATATTGCAGCTCCCAAGCATCCGAAATATTGTCATTGTCAGTATCTGCTAATAAATTGATAGTTGGATCAGTACCCTCTAAAAATTCTTGCAGATTACTATAACCATCCTGATCAAAATCACCATCAGCTGCCTGATCTAAACTACCAAAATATTGATATTCCCAGTCATCCAATAGGGAATCGCCATCAAGATCTTCAGGATCAGGATAATCATTGGCATTATACGCCCCTAAATTCGCATTCTTAACATAGGCCTGGAGATCTAACTGACTACCATCAGCAAACTCAATTAATTCTATTTGATAGGAACTGTCATTATATACACGGATCCAGTTATAGATTTGTATACGCTCTCCAGTAGCGCCTACATTGACCATTAAACTATTACCAGCAAAACTAAAGGCTAAGTCATTCAGTGTGATATTTTCACCAAATAGTATTTTATTGGTATAGTTCGAAGCACGGTTATAAACACTTATTGTGTCTTGACCATCCCCCAAATTGAAAATAAAGACATTACTACCACTATTATCTACAATCGTATCGTTACCTGGGCCTCCTTCAAAAACATCGCCATAGGTAAACCCATTCAATTCATCATCTCCTCCAAGGCCTTGAAGATGATACACACCAGAAGTAGTTACATTAATAGTGTCATCACCTTCTGTTCCGCGTAGCGTCAACCTCTTATTATTTACATGCGCAGTAAGAGATACGATAGGGCCATCATCAACCTGAACATTCGCAACACCATAACGACTACTATCGTTATGGAACCAATTTATAATGGTTAGTCTATCTGCACCATCTTCCGACTCTAAAATTAAATGACTACCTGATTTGATATAGGTAATATTGTCTAGGTTCATACCATTTACTAACTGAAGCGTATCACTTGCCCACGAGTTATAATTGTCTTGGTCATAGTTATAAATTTGATCACTGTCATACCCTAAACCAAACCGGTAAATATTTTGCCCAGCATCACCCCGAAGATAATCATTACCTTGCAAGCCATCGAGAACATCATCGCCAGCATTTCCTCTGATCGTATCGTCTCCCCAGCCGCCTATAAGTATTTCTCCCGCACTACCTCCATTTAGCGTTAGCGCTTCGGCTGATTCTACTGCCAATAAAAATGTGTCCATAACAGCTGAACCCGTAATATCGGTTACCGTCACATTGATCGAGTAGTTTCCAATGTGCTCACTAGAAGGATTGCTTTCTAACAGTCCGGTTTCACTATTGAGCGTTAACCAAGTTGGCCATAATGAATCATCTGAAAGTGAAGCTGAATAATGGAGTGTGTCACCAACATCGATATCGCTGAAACCACCATTTAACGCGTGAGAGTATACTCGACCTTCAGGAACAGCCTTGTCAGTCAGAGGCGACACGATCAATGGCGCGTCATTAACATTTTGAACGGTTAATTCAAAACTACTCTGTACACTTTTTCCTGAAACATCGATTGCATTAACATTAATAATATAAGCGCCAACATCACTATTTTCTGGGGAAAAAGTAAATACCTGGGTTTGAGCGTCAAAGGTTTGCCAGCTCGCTAAGGCTAAACCATCAGCTTGGGTGGCGACATAAGTTAATACGTCATCTTCTGGGTCAAGAAAGACGCCACTTTCAATCGCGATGATTGAAACTTCATCTTCAAGAATAAGTGAATCCGATAGTTGAACCGCGTTGGTTGGTGCTTCATTCACAACAACTGACACAACATAACTTTGCTCAGCAGTATTTTTTCCATCAAATACATAGACAATCACTTCGTGCTCGCCGATTTGTGCTCCCGAAGGCAGCCAGTTTATTTGCCCTGTTTCATCGATAGTCATACCAGAAGGACTTGCGTTTAAAGTGTATGCAAGCTGATCATTTTCAAAATCTGTCGCTATTACAGAGTATTGATAAGCTTCGCTTTCTTTTGCATCAACGATAGGTGAAGAATTTATTTGAGGTCTTTGATTAAAAAATTCTGGACCTTCACTTTTTTGAACCGCTACAAGTTGATTATTTAAGTAAATATACTCGGTCAGTATATTCTTGTCGTAGTTAGCTTCAGATAACAGTTGGCCGTTTAGATTATATTGAAAATGGTGATTAGCGTCCGGCTGTATTGCGACTTTGATCACTCGCTGCCCTGCTGCGTTATGTACATACAAGCCAACTATTTCATTATTCTTTTTAACTTCTTCTAATCTGTTTTGAGCGTTATAGGTCAGTTCAAGTTGTTTGTTCGCGTGTTGATCTGTTTGAATGTTTCCGTTCACGGCATAACCGAGTAACCGTTCACTCGTCACCGCATTATCATCAACCAGTATACTCAGTAATCGATTGCTATTTTGTGCGTAGTGATAACTTTCACTCAGCATATTTTCAGTACTTGTTTTAGTTCTTGATAGACGGTTTCCGACTGAATCATAAGTATAGTTTAACGAACCATATTGACCTTGAGCGGATTTGAGCCGGCTCAAACCATCATAAGAAAATTGCTCGCTAAGTGCTGCATCTTGCTGGTTGCTGATTTGCGTTATATTGCTGTTTTCATCGTAGCCATAACTCAGTTGCTGAACTGTACTATTGAGCTCTGCTAAACGATAGCTTTGATCGAAGTTCATGCTACGCGTTACGCCATTACTAAACGTCATTTCATTTAGCGGACCAAATGGCATATAACTAGCAGTATTAATGACAAGCTCTTCACTGGCAAATGCGTCTGCTTGGGTGGTAATTTGAGAGACCTGCCCTGCCAAATCGTGTTGGTAGTTTACAAGCCTGCCATAAGGGTATTTGATTTGGATGATTTTATTCGCCAGATCATAAGCATATTGCGTTACGTATGACACACCTTCAAGTAACTGCGTCACTTGTATCAGGTTACCGGCGCCATCATAGCGATAACTTTCGCTCCCTGACTGATCGACTACACGCGTTAAGTGCCCAACGCCTTTGTTCTGACTCGTCGTTTCATCATAGTGATAAGTGATATCTTCATTCGGTTGGTCGGGATAGTGAACAAACGTTAGCCTACCTAAAGCATCATAACTATATTCACTCAGCACGCCTCGTGAATCTGTCTGGCGAATTCGCTGTCCAGCCTCATTGTATTGATACGTTGTTATTCCTGTATCGGGGCTTGTTTGGCTGAGTAGATTATTAAAGGCGTCGTAAGTATACGTCGTCATTAAACCACGCTGATCGGTCACCGAAGCCACTCGACCTAATGCATCATAACCGTATCCAACTTCATTCGTTTCCGGGTCAATTTTTGCTACTAAGCGTTTCAAAGCATCATACTGACTGGTCCAATGCTGACCCATCGCGTCAATAATTTTTGATTGCTGGCCATTGGCATCATATTCAAATTGCGTTTCATCGCCTAAAGGTGAAATGGTGTTCAGCAACTGACTTAGCTTGTCATAGGTCGACGATTGAGAATAAACCGTTTCTTGCGTTGCGTTTTTGATTGCGCGCTGCGTTTCATTTCCCATCAGATCTAATGTGTATTCAATACGTTCACCAAGCCCATTAATAATAGCAATTAAGCGACGGGCATCGTCATATTCATAGGAAGTAATTTCTCCTGTGGGTGACGTTACTTTAGTGACTTGACCAACCCCATCGTAAGTAAATGAAGTGACAGCATCGGTCGTACCCGTTTCATTCATTGCTTTGAGCGTGACGCTTTCTAAATTCCCACGTATGGAATAACTTAATAAGGTTTCTTGACCATTTTCATCAATAATTTTACCCGGTAGACCTAAACCATTGTGCTCAGAATAGAATTTGGTTTGCCCCAATGCATTGGTGACAGAAATCAGGTTTGCGTATTCATCATAAGTGATCGTCGTGATATCTGATGCGCCCGTTAATGGGCCATCAATCGTTGTTAACAAACCTAATTCTGAGTAGGTATACGTCCAATTTTGAGGAGGAAGTGAATCATCATTTGCGTCTTCGATAGTTCGGGACAGTAAACGCCCTTTTGCATCATAGTCATAACGACTTGTGCGACCATTTTCATCAATTTGAGTGGGCAGAATGAAATTTGCATGCCAACTAGTACTGGTTGTACGCGCTAACGCGGTTCCAAATGCTTCGGTACGCTCAGTTTCTAGACCAAGCGCATTATATGAATAATGGGTAGAATTGCCTTCCCAATCGGTTTTAGAGATCAAAAGACCGTTATTATCGTACTCTCTACCTTGTGCCCCATTACTATTACAATCTTTACAGCGATCGCCTGTAATATTGGTCACGACTCGCTTTCCGCCCAAGTTGCCAAGATGGTAGGTTCTGACTGCGCCTAAGGCATCGGTCACAATGGTTCGATCTGATAGGTATTCCATCTCTACTTTTTCTACATCAACAGCATGTTGGCTACTGTTTGCCCGCCCTTCTTCGTCATACGTCCAAGACGCAAAACGAATACCATTTTGGTCGGTATAACCTGTTAAATGATGAGGAAATTCGAGGTTTTCATAATGATAGGTGATCGTTGACGCATCTTCATAGGTGACAGTTGATAGGTTGTCATTGGCATCATACGTATATTGAATGACGCCATTAGCATGAGTCATAGCCGCTAGCTGATTGTTCTCATCATAGGTGAAGCTGATTGACTGATCATAAGGGTCATTAACAGAAGTGATCAACCCGTACTCATCACGACTAATCGTCAGCAACGTGCCATCCGACAAGGTTTTTGAGGTTAATAAGCCCTCTTCAAATTGAAAGATTTCATTCGAAGGGCTCGTAAAAATCACTTTAGCCTCATCAATAATTAGTGAGGCTGCCTCGCCATGATCTTCGTAATATCCACCCGCGCCATTGGATTTAAAACTGTAAGTCACGCCGTCAGGAGCAGAAATCTTATGAGTTGTATCTAGGTATTTAGGTGGCGGTGGGGGTATATAAATCTTAGTAACAGTGGGACTTGCTAAAAGTTTCCCATTGGACTTAACGACACATTTTTCATTCTCAGCTTCCCATTCGGCGGAGTAACTACTTAATGAACCACCTCGATAAGTTGCTTTTATATCACCCCATCCGCTTGTACATGCCTGGTCCTCAGCTGGGTATTCTGATGATTTATCGACGGGGGGCACTTTTGGTGCCGGACCATATACATATTTACTAAATTGGTTGTGCCTTGCTTCAAAACTGTGCCGCCAAAAACCTCCCAAGCGTGAACCCGCATCAATACTTTGAGAGTTATATAGTCGATTAAATTTAATTGATTTAGCCGTATAATCTGGGAAAACTTCGGTTTTACGGCCCGTTACGACATCACATGGATTGCCTTCAGAAGTATCTCCAGCATTATCACAAAGTTTATTATTCTCATTTGCAGAAAGTACATACTTAGTAGATTCTTCGGTGTAAGCAGTATGTAACTGCTTCCAACCTTGTACGCCTGAATTTTTACCGGTGACTGATATAAAGCAAGTATAATAAGTGCTGCTTTGAGCAACCATTTTACCGCCGCCAAGTAGTCCGCCCCCCCCCACACCTTGGCCAGATGAATCTCCACCATAAGTGTCGTAGTACCGCTTAGCATCCCACTGGCAAGCAGGCCCGGGGCCGGAGAAAGTCATCCAACTAACAAATGTTAACCTCCAAGATTCTGGAGAGGATTGAACATATGTTGTTACAAAAGATAAGAGGAAAATTAGAGGATATCGTTTCACAGCTGAACCCGTTAGTTAACACAAAAAGGTAAAACGAGGGCATAGAAAAGAGATAATAATTCCATTTGTCTAAGACCAAGTCCATTTAATACTTAAGCTTTACGTTCTTAACCTAAAGGACAAAACAGATCCCTTTAGCGCACATGCCGCCACCTATTGAAGTTAATAAAAAGAGGCGGGGAAAAAATTTAGAGATACGGTCCCTTGTTGTTCAGTTTATGAAATTTACACTCCAGAAACATTGCGACACACAAAGTTACATAAAATCGCGCACTTTATATCATGAGCTGGCGAATTTTCAAACAAAAGAAAGGGATGAAATATGAACTAACTAACCCATAAGAAGTTTTAGATTTAAACCGTATTTGGCGTATATAAAAGCCTGGGGAGTCCATAATTTTTCTAACAGCCCTTACGACATTAACTTTACGTAGATTAAAAAGGGAAATTAGATATCTATTTTTTAAATAGAATCAGTATCGAGATTATTATACAAACCAAAAAGCAATTTTCTCAGATGGTAAGATTAATAACACATCATTCGACATTTATAACAATGCTTGTAAAAGCAAATTAATAACTGCATTTACCTAAGCAACTTCAATATAGATATACACAATTTATTTGTTTGAAATTTTGATGATTTTACTGTGAGCCTAGCCGCCTGTTGTGTAGAATCAACACCTTTGAAGCGCAAACATGCTCATTGCGCCTTGATCTAACCCTATTAAGATTCCAAGAACAAACAACAAAATATGACTAAGCCAAAAGCATTATCTAAAAAGCCTGCTTCACAACACACTCCCATGATGCAGCAGTACTTTAACTTAAAAAAAGACCACCCCAATGATCTGCTTTTTTACCGCATGGGTGATTTTTATGAAATGTTTTATGATGATGCTAAAACCGCTTCTCAAATTTTAGATATTACACTCACTGCACGTGGTAAAACAGATGGTGAGCCAATTCCAATGGCGGGTATTCCTTTTCACGCCGCTGAGAATTATATTGCCAAATTAGTACGCTCAGGTGTTTCAGTTGCTGTTTGCGAACAGACCGGTGACCCAGCAACAAGTAAAGGCCCTGTAGAGCGTGCAGTCATGCGTATTGTTACGCCGGGAACACTCACTGATGAGGCTTTTCTTGAGGAGCGTCGTGACAATTTATTGTGTGCGGTGCATTTTAATAGTGAAGAAGACTTTGGTGTATCTTGGATAGACCTGAGTGGTGGTCGTTTTAGCGTCAGCGAAGTATCTAGCCTACATGAAATGGTGAGCGAGCTTCAGAGGCTTCAACCGGCTGAAATTTTAATTAGTGATGAATTCCCTTACGAGACGAGTATTGAAGGTTTTTCAGGTATACGTCGTCAAGCGCCATGGTTGTTTGACTCAGAGAGTGCGGAGCGGCTATTAACCAGTCATTTTAAAACCAAAGATCTTAGCGGTTTTGGCTGTGAAAATATGCACATAGCGATACAAGCAGCCGGATGTTTGCTGCAATATGCTAAAGATACACAACGCAATCAATTACCCCATATCAACGCGCTCACCAAGGAAATGCGAACCACTAGTATTTTACTTGATGCGGCCAGCCGTAAGAATCTTGAAATTGATACGAATTTATCCGGTGATTCACAACATACACTGGCATGGGTGATGGATGCTTGCAGCACTTCAATGGGTAGTCGTTTATTGCGACGATGGTTAAACAAGCCATTAAGAGACCGTGAAACGATTAAAGCTAGGCAAGCGGTCATCACCGAGTTATTAAGTGAATATAAATATGATCCGATTCAGGATTTGCTAAAAAAGACGGGGGACGTAGAAAGAATATTAACACGTGTTGCTTTACGGTCTGCTCGGCCACGTGACCTTTCGCGCTTGAGAGATACGCTCATAATACTTCCCGCGATACAGTCGGAACTTAAATCACTCACCTCTGAACGCATGCTTACTGTCAGCAAGATGATCTCTGAGCACCCAGAAATATCGAGCCTACTTTACAATGCGATTATAGATAACCCGCCAGTGGTTATTCGTGATGGCGGCGTAATAAAAGAAGGCTATGACGAAGAATTAGATGAACTACGTAACATTAGTGAAAACGCTGGTCAGTTTCTGATTGACCTTGAGCAAAGAGAAAAAGAAACGACGGGGCTTTCATCACTGAAAGTAGGCTATAACCGTGTTCATGGCTACTTTATTGAAATCAGTAAGTCGCAATCTGAGAAAGCACCAGACACCTATGTCCGCAGACAAACGCTCAAAAATGCTGAACGCTTTATAACACCCGAACTTAAGGTGTTTGAAGATAAAGCTTTAAGCAGTAAAAGCCGGGCACTTAGTCGTGAGAAAATGCTGTATGAAGGCATTATTGATAAGTTAAATGATCAACTTGCTCAATTACAAAACTGCGCTCAAGGTATATCAGAGTTAGATGTTCTGAGTAATTTTGCGGAACGCGCACAAACTCTAAACTTTAATCGCCCTGACTTCACTGATGAACATAAAATTATTATCGAAGAAGGTCGTCACCCGATTGTTGATCAACTGATATCAGCGCCTTTTGTGCCCAATGATTTAATGTTAGATCAACAACGAAAAATGTTAATTATTACCGGGCCTAATATGGGCGGTAAATCGACTTACATGCGCCAGGTGGCATTAATAGTTTTATTAGCAGGTACGGGGAGCTTTATCCCAGCAACGCGTGCAACAATCGGCCAGGTTGATCAAATATTTACGCGTATGGGAAGCTCTGATGATACCGCGGGTGGTCGTTCAACGTTTATGGTTGAAATGACTGAAACAGCCAATATTCTGAATAATGCGACAGAGAATAGCTTAGTACTTATGGATGAAGTCGGTCGTGGAACGAGCACCTTTGATGGTCTTTCTCTTGCTTGGTCAAGCGCGGTTCATCTAGCTCAAGAGATCAAAGCATACAGTTTGTTTGCCACGCATTACTTTGAAATGACACAAATCACCGAAGAGATTGATACAACAGCTAATGTTCACCTTAGTGCCACAGAGCATGATGATACGATCGTATTTTTACACAATGTATTAGATGGTGCAGCGAGTCAAAGTTATGGTTTACAAGTTGCTAAACTTGCGGGTGTACCGGATGTAGTTATCGGAAACGCAAAAAAACAGCTCGCAGAATTAGAGCTAAAAGATCAACAGCTGCATAGTGCTCAAGCTCAACAAACAGAACAACTGACGCCAGCCTCAAGCGCTGTACCGATTAACAAGCGCGCGACTTGTAACTCAGACGAAGGCTTTAGTCATTACCAAAACGACCTGTTTAATGCAGAACCGACCGAATTAGAACGTGAATTAAAGCGTATTGACCCAGATGATTTAACGCCAAGAGATGCATTAAACGCATTATATGCACTCAGAAAACTATTATAGCTTGAACCAAGTCACAGCAGACTTTAAAATAGCCGACAATAATTTAAATAAGATGCTTATTTTAAGTAAAAGCATCGATATAGAGACCACTAACGCTGGAAACGCACTATGACTTTCGTTGTTACCGATAATTGTATTAAATGTAAATACACTGACTGTGTAGAAGTATGTCCTGTTGATTGTTTTTATGAAGGCCCTAATTTCTTGGTAATTGATCCTGATGAGTGTATTGATTGCGCACTTTGTGAACCTGAGTGCCCTGCTGATGCAATTTTCTCTGAAGATGAATTACCTGCTGATCAGGTGAAACACATTGAGACTAACGCGGAGTTGTGTCAGGTATGGCCTTGCATCACTGAGCAGAAAGACCCACCTGCAGACGCTAAAGAATGGGATGGCGTTGAAGATAAGTTTAAACTTTTAGAACGTTAGTTTTGAAGATATAACCTGTCATTTCGATTGAATGACAGGTTAATTATATATTGAAGCTTTTTTCTAAAGCTATCTGTATGCTTTGACCTTTAAAACCCAGCTGTAAAATTCGCACATTGCAATTTAAAGTCCCGTCGATTGATGGCGCACCACTTCGCCATTAACCATAAAAATAACTTCCTCAGCAATGTTGGTTGTTAAATCTGCAATACGTTCTAGATACCTAGAGCAAGATAATAACGCCACTGCCCGTTCGACCATTGAAGAATCCTGTTTCATCAAAGCCTGTAATTCCACATACATTTGTCGATTTACGTCATCAACTAAGTTATCCATGCTTATTACTTCACGCGCCATATCCACATCCATTTCTACCAATGCCGTTAAGCTGTTGTGTACCATCGTCCTTATTGTAGAGGGTATGATCGTTGTAAAACCCTCTGGGTAAAGTATTGGATCTTGCTTTTCTAGCTCGATAGAACGTTTTGCTACATTAACGGCAAAGTCTCCCATGCGCTCAAGGTCATTATTTACTTTAAGTACCACCACTAAAAAACGAAGGTCAACCGCGACGGGTTGATGTAAGGCAAGTATCTTTAAGCATTCATTCTCGATGAACACTTCTTTGTCATCAATTTTTATTTCATCAACAAAAACCTCTTCTGCCAACTTCTGGTCACGTTCAATCAATGAAGCGATTGCTTTATTGATTGAAATTTCTACCATATTTCCAAGTTGTAGAATTTGTTTTTTAAGTGATAAAAGGTCACGTTGTAAGTGGTTAGGCATGCTTTATTCCTTCATATAATTAATTACAGTTTGGCGATTAATCTGGCTTAATAAAGTTAACCAAATCTTCCTGTAATGTACGCTTCTGTCAATTCGTGGTCAGGGTTAGTAAATAAGTGTTGTGTGTTATTTACTTCTACCAAGTTACCAAGATGAAAATAAGCTGTTCTGTCAGAAACTCTAGCTGCTTGTTGCATTGAGTGTGTAACGATCGCGATGGTGAAATTCTCTTTTAACTCGGTAATGAGCTCCTCTATTTTTGAGGTTGCAATAGGATCTAGTGCTGAACAAGGCTCGTCCATCAATATCACTTCAGGACTAATCGCTATGGTGCGAGCAATACAAAGTCGTTGTTGTTGGCCGCCAGATAAACCCGTACCTTGCTGATCAAGGCGGTCTTTCACTTCATCCCATAACCCTGCTTTACGTAAACTATCTTCTACGATTTGATCGAGCTCAGAGCGGTTTTCTGTCAAACCATGGATTTTCGGGCCATAAGCGACATTCTCATAAATAGACTTAGGAAAGGGGTTTGGTTTTTGGAATACGATACCGACCCGTGCTCTTAAAGGCACAATATCCTGTTTCGGATGGTAAATATTCTTACCTTCAAGGTCAAAAGAACCGGTGACTTTACAGATATCGATCGTATCGTTCATCCGGTTTAAACAACGTAGGAATGTTGATTTACCACAACCAGATGGCCCGATCATGGCCAATACTTCATTTTTAGCAATATCGATACTAACATCAAATATCGCTTGCTTATTGCCATAAAAAACATCGACATTACGCATCGCCATCATTGGGTTATCAACAAAAGGTTGCCCAATTGTTTTTTCAATTTTAGTATGTAAATTGTTCAAAGTTTATACCTTATTTAAAAAGAATTTCTTGTCTTACCAGCGTTGTTCAAGGCGCTTACGCAACCATACAGCCAAAGTATTCATGGTGATCAAAAAGGCAAGTAACACCATTATGGCAGCAGAGGTTCGTTCAACGAATGCTCGCTCAGGACTGTCAGCCCAAAGAAATATTTGTACTGGCAAGACTGTAGATGGGTCCGTTAATGCACCAGGTATATCGACAATAAAAGCAACCATGCCGATCATTAATAAAGGAGCAGTTTCACCTAAGGCCTGAGCCATTCCAATAATGGTACCCGTCAACATACCAGGCAGCGCGAGAGGCAATACGTGATGTAATATCACCTGCATTTTTGAAGCCCCCATACCAAAAGCAGCTTCTCGTATTGAATTGGGTACCGATTTAATCGCCGCTCGGCTAGAGATAATAATGGTAGGTAAAGTCATGAGTGAGAGTACGATACCACCTAATAGTGGGATCGAGCGTGTCATCCCGAAAAGACCAATAAATATAGCTAACCCTAATAAACCAAATATAATAGAAGGTACCGCAGCCAAGTTATTGATATTGACCTCTATAAAATCTGTTATCCAGTTTTTGGGTGCGTACTCTTCAAGATAAATAGCTGAAGAGATTCCCACGGTAAATGACAATAGAAGCGTCACAAACAAGGTAAATAACGAGCCTGTTATTGCACTCCGTATGCCGGCTAATTCAGGTTCACGCGAATCACCGTTGGTGAAAAATATCACATTAAATTTTTGGTCTAAGCGATCGTCTTCAATTAAGGTCGATAACCAAGCCAGTTGTTTAGCTGATAAGCGGCCTGTAAAGCTGGTCTCGTCATGACTTTTACGACTTTTAAGCCATGTGTCAACATCATCGTCGGCCAAAACATTAAGTGAAATAGTTTGCCCAATTAATGCAGGGTTAGCTTTAACTTGATCGGCCAATTGGTAACTTGCCCCGGTACTAATTAAAGCATTCAATTTTCGTTTATCTGACCGTCCTATCACATCGGGAAATAATAACTTTAAAGACTCTCGCAAAGCTTTTTGATAATTACCCTGTTTGATTTGTTTGGCGTCGTTGATATCGCTGATTTCAAGTACACCCGGATCTAACTGGACATCTAACTTTATGTACGTTTGAAAAAAAGCACTATGGCCTTTACCAATAATATCTGTAAAAAGCACCACCAAACATAATAATGCAAAGCAAATTGAGAGGATGCCATAAAGCTTAAACCTCTTCTCCTTCCGATAACGTTTAGCAAGCGTCTTATTCACTAACTCAAGCGTCGTCGGTTTATCAATTGAAGGCGCAGTTTTTTTATAGCTTTCATCTATTACGTCTAAACTATTCATACTGTTCTCGATATTTTTTTACAACACTTAAAGCGTAAATATTTAAGGCTAATGTCACTACAAACAACATTAAACCCAAAGCAAATGCAGATAATGTTTTTGCACTATCAAACTCTTGATCCCCCACTAACAAGGTAACTATTTGAACCGTAACAGTGGTCACAGAAGACAAAGGGTTCGCAGTGAGGTTCGCGGCCAATCCAGCAGCCATAACTACAATCATCGTTTCACCAATCGCTCGTGATGCAGCCAATAAAACCCCACCAACAATACCTGGAAGCGCAGCAGGCAATACAACTTTCTTAATCGTTTCTGACTGTGTTGATCCTAACCCTAAAGCACCATCCCGAAGCGATTGAGGGACTGCATTAATCACATCGTCAGACAATGAAGAAATGAATGGAATTATCATAACCCCCATGACTAACCCTGCAGCCAATGCGCTTTCTGAAGATACTTGCAAGGAAAAGCCCATTAATTCAAATACGTAGGTATCACCTAACCAGCCACCTGCATCACGTATAAAAGGGGCAATGGTTAAGGCTGCAAAAAAACCATACACAACAGTGGGAATGCCAGCTAAAACCTCTAATAATGGCTTAATAATTCCTCTGGTACGTTTACTCGCATATTCTGATAAGTAGATCGCTGACATCAAGCCAGTGGGGACAGCAATGATCATTGCAATGGCTGAAATTAAGAGTGTTCCAACAAATAATGGTACAGCACCAAAAGATCCTGAGCCCCCTACTTGGTCTGCTCTAATAGCAACTTGAGGACTCCAATGTAAGCCAAATAGAAATTCAGAAATTGGTACCTGTTTGAAGAACTGCACTGACTCAAAAATGACGGAAACAACAATTCCGACAGTTGTTAAAATAGCAATGCATGAACAGGTCAATAATAATAGTTTAAATATAGTTTCTACATGATTGCGTGCTCTAAGCTCTGGCTTTATTTTGACCCAAGCAATACACATTCCACAAACGGCTAAACTTAATGCAATCACAGTTAATGCCAGTTGGCTATTTGCACGTAGGCTCTTTAAGTAGTGAGCAGAGTCAATTAAATAAGATGCCTGACCAAGCATATCACTATGCCCTGCGACAAGATTATTAACCATATTAATCAGAAGGGTTAATTCGCCACCGGATAGATTTTTCTGGACTTCAGGTAACTGAGATACAACTAAAGTTTCAATGATATATTCATCAAATATTACCCAGCTAACTACGAATAAAAGACACGGGATAACACACCAGAAAACAGTCAACATACCATGATAAAAAGGCAATGAATTGAGGGCTTGAATGCCACCAATTTGATTAGCTTTTATTACTGACCGGCTTCGACCACTAAAGTAAGCAATTATAGCGAGTGCAATTATAACGGCTAGTAAGATTGATGTAGTCATCTACACTCCTAACAAAACTTTAAAAATATTTGAAATATTAAAATTTAAGTTTGAAGCCTGAATAACCAAGTTAATTCAGACTCCATTCCAGTTGAATATCATCGATATTAGGTAACGATGAGACTTAAAGCGCTAGATTGCGCAAACTTTTAACATCATTCGCAATCTCTTTGCGCTTAACTTCATTTAAAGGGATCATGCCTTTTTCAGTTAAATAGCCTTCATCACCCCATGTTGCTTCACGTGTAAATTCAGCTAGATATTCAGCGACTCCTGGCACGACGCCGACGTGAGCTTTCTTTACATAGAAATATAATGGTCGTGACACAGGGTATGACCCATCCGCAATAGTTTCGAATGTAGGTTCTTTGCCATCTACAACAGATGCTTGTACTTGGTCGATATTCTGATCTAAGAAACTAAAACCAAATATTCCCAAAGCATTTTTATTAGCATTTAACTTTTGTACAATCAGGTTATCGTTTTCACCTGTTTCAATATAAGGACCATCTTCACGAACTGTATGGCAAAGCGACTTATACGCTTTTTTGTTTTGTTTCTTCATAGCTTTAATCCATAAAAACTTTTTGCAGCCGCCTTCAAGTGCAAGCTCTGCAAAAGCATCTCGAGTTCCTGATGTGGGCGGTGGCCCTAATACTTCAATAGGACTATTGGGTAGGCTTGCGTTAACATCCTTCCAGGTACGATAAGGATTAGGAATTAAGGTCTCTGTTCCGTCAGTGTTTGGGACCTGTGCTGCCAAAGCTAAAAATAAATCTTTACGGGTAATATTCATTCGCTCTGTTTTTCTTGAATTAGCAATGACTATACCGTCATAACCAATTAGAACTTCAACAATGCCATTCACACCATTCTTCTGACATAAATCAAATTCAGACTTTTTAATACGTCGAGAGGCGTTCGTGATATCAGGGTGCTGTATTCCCACTCCTTGACAGAAAAGCTTCATACCTCCACCAGAACCTGTCGATTCAACTTTAGGGGTTTTGAAATCTGTAGATCGACCAAAACGTTCCGCTACAACTGTTGAAAATGGATATACAGTCGAGGACCCAACAATGTTGATATTACTTCGTGCAGCTGAAGCAAGCTGCGTTGCAGCCATTAAAATGGTTAATGAAGCGAGTAATTTAATTTTCATATGTAAATCCTATTAAATATTGAGATAATCTTATGCGCTGCAATTTACACAGGCTTTGTTAAGATAATATAAAGAAAATGTATTAATTAAATTGGGGCAGTAAAAAGACACCACCCGATAAGTTACTGGTTCAAACATGTCGTTGTTTTAGAACTTAATTTCGTATCCCATACCGAACGTTTGGTCATCGGCAATATTAGATACTTCATCTTTTCTTACTGATGCGTAGTAGGTATAAATCTTCGAGCTCTTACTCATTTTTTTATCGACACCTAACACTAATATCGTATCTTCATTGTCATTGCTGTAATCAGTCATACCGTATTGTGCCTTTAAGGTATAAGTTCCAATTTTTTGTTGGCCACTTATAAGCCATGAGTCCTCATCTATTGAGGAGTTATCGGCGTTCTCAGCGGTCTGAACCATAACGCCGAGCTTTGCGTTCGATAAATTGAAATCTGCAACTAATCGTGTTGTATCTTGTCCATCAATATCTCCATTGCGTGCAATAGCGGCTGTAACAAGTTCGTTTTTGAAATTAATCGAGATAGAAGTGCCATCTAACAAGCCGTCATCACCGCCTTCAGATTGAGAGTCTTCCGCAGGTACCGCGGCAAATGATCCTGAAAATCCTTTAAATGTAGGTGATGTATACATAATGCTGTTAGATACCCTATCCTCACCTTCCATAATATTTTTTATGTCACCGAGCGGTAAATCGCTAAATCTATCCACTTTTCCTTGGGCTTTCTTAACAGGGGTATCAAATTTCCCACCAATCAGTGTGCCGTATTTACCTTTTAAGCCAGCATAAATATTGCGCTGTTTGAATGTTTCACCCTTGTTATCACCATCATCAATGGCGACTTCAAATTCCATTTTATAGATGGCCTCAAACTTTTCGTCTGAGTCACTATCCAAAGATTGAGACCCTTTAACACCAATTCGAGAGGCATTACTATTTAACTGCCATTCATCAATTAGTGGAGATTTAGACTCCTGCTCAATTTGGTTAACTGATAAATTTGCTTTGCCATAAAATTCTAAAGTAGAACTTGCGTGAACGTTTTGAACTGCGAGTGCGGTTGAAGTTAGTGCGATTGGTAAAATAATTCTCTTCATTTGTATTTCCCATCATTAACGTTTTAATTACGATATAAAGTTGTTTTGACGGGATGAATTTTATGAAAGGAATATTAATTGCTAATGAAGTTCTTATTAATTTTTAAACTAAATTAATAAGAACTGATTAAGGTTTTGTACTCAAGAGGGTTCTGGTTACCTATAGAGAAGATAGTTGTAAAGTCTCAGAGCGGTATAGGATTACCACTTATTCGATGAGAAAGTGAAATCAAGATAATTGGTAATATTAACCACAGCCTTCAAATTTACCGGAGTGCCTTAAACTCACATCGGTTATGGGTGACTTAACTGTAGGCGAATTTGAAAATATCAGGCAAATTGAAGAGGATCGAGATTTCGAAATTATGGCCTTGCAGCATAAAAAATTTCCAACCTACGATATTCAGTTTCACCCTGAGTACTTTGCCACAGAGGCTGGCAAAGAGTTAATCAAAAACTTTTTGTTATCTTAACTAAACGAACTAGAAAAATAGTCATCTGCATTTTTTCATGCAGTGCTTCTTGTGGTGAAAATATATTTCGCCACATAAGCGCATTGCACTCTAAATCTAAGTTTCTTTTGCCCAACAGCTTCGTTTAAGCTGATAATAATTACCATAATTAACATTAGTTTGTGATTGTTATGATCTAGCTTTCTACATTTCAGGTTATTGATACATCGTAACTGCCCAGTTACCTGAGAGGGCAAGCTTCTTTGCGAGCGCTACATTTTCATCTTTGGTAATGCTGACAATATATATGGCTAACCCTTGTGCTGCAGACTCCATTGAATCATAAGGTCCAATTTCAGTACCTTCTCTTGTTGAGAAGTAATGCGCATCATTAACCTTAAAGAACCGACCTGATCGGAAGTAAGCTCCGCTATCTTCATTTTGGCGTAGCTGAGTTTCAACTATCTTGGAATCTTTGGGCTCCAAAGCTATACCAATTATTTTTTTCATCCTCACCCTCAATTGCTTTCAACGTACTTAACATTATGTTTAGTAGAATCCTACTAGACAAGACTGCAAACAAGATGATCAATTATGCAAGACAGTGCAATTTAGAAGAATTAAAACAATAGTTTACATTTTGTGTTTAGTAACAGAACACTATAAATAGGCGGCCATACAGACTACATAATCACTTTAGTTGGAATGTCTGGATAAATTTTATAAGGTCCCCCTGCTCCTTTGCTTAGATGATTTTTTAAATTCTAAGTTATTATAATGCCTTCTAACTCACTAGAAACATTCTTCTCTAAAACGTGAGGTAGTTACTTAATATCATCAGTTTGTTCATATTTTAAACACCAATTTATCGTAAACTTAACTTCATAATAAGAGTCTCTAATACTTAATCACAGCCAATAATAAAACCAAGGTTTTCTTATTAAAATTTATAGTAGTGAACCTAAAGAAGTATCGAAAAATAAACCTCAAACAATAATTTATAACAAGGAAGGTTATATCGCGGAGTAGTAATTCACATGATAGAAGTAATTATTTTTTTATTAGCGCTTTTAGCCGTCTACCGTGCATACCATTTATACAAAAACAAAAAGATAATTCAAATTACTGTAGATGAGTATGATACTGATGATTTTATCACGATAAATAATAACTACGATGCAAAAATGAATGCACTTAAAGACGCTCAAGTATTTTCAGGAACACAATTATTACCAATAAAACGCCGTTTTGGCGACTTAAACGCCGAACGATTTAAATGGTTAAAAGAAAGTAGCGCGCTCTATTTAATAGGCGCCACTGAACATATAAGCAATACTTATCGGTGCAATTTTAGATGCAGGAGGGAACTTACGACCCTTGTTTTAAAATCCAACCTAGA
>Ga0209184_1000344_pt1 | contig 54458 bp, 62 predicted proteins | sample EN8Hudsemesocosm_2_FD_184627 | JGI IMG/M metagenome (GOLD analysis project Ga0209184, IMG submission 184627) | Methane-oxidizing microbial communities from mesocosms in the Hudson Canyon - EN8C Hudson Canyon (SPAdes) (version 2) | ecosystem: Environmental > Aquatic > Marine > Cold seeps | place... | reverse complement strand
CCCTAATAGTGCCAAATCTCTTTTTAATTAATTTCCAGTTTTTATATGTAGTTATCTGGTTGACTAAAGATACATATAGCACTGGATGTATAAGCTCAAAGGGTCTCCACTCATATTTTCCATTCTTGTTATGAAGTAGCTTGTAATTTATATTTTCTAGCTTGTCTGGGTTCTTTGTTTTAATTGATTTGTAAACTCCCCCTTTTAACTTTTTAGATATTTTTAAAAGTAAATCTTCAAAATTAATATATGGGGGCAAATCAATATTTATATAACTTTCATTTTTTAGCAAAAAATCTCTAGCTTCATTATGCTTAAGCGACAAAATATTTTTCATAATGATGGGTTCATTTCTAATTATCGCCTAACTATTACTTAGTAGGTCAACTTTCCTTACTATTCAATAGCTAGGGAAATCAGCCTTTGTTAAATTAATACACGATAGTGTAAATCCTTATAACCAATTTACACTAACTTTAATGCTTAGGCTCTATTTTTTCAACAACGATAATTAAAGCAATAGAAAAGGGGGCTCTTCAGATAAATTTAACCAGTGATTTCTTTGATTAAGGAGATATCTTGACGTAATAAATCATTAACTAAAGACTGTAAATTAACGCCTTTAGCTTTTGCCTTTTCTGATATCCAATTCTCTATATCTTGGTCTAAATAAACAGGTAGTTTTAATTGTGTATTTGGGCGATAAAAGCGTCCACGTTCAGCATTGGAAAAGTTATATTCACCTTTCATTTTGAGTCCTTATATTGTTTTTTCTCATGAGCTGTTGCTGGTCTTGCTGAAATAGTGCGAATAGTAACTTGATCTTGGTGGTATGTTAAAAAAGTATGTACAACGAGCTGTAATTTATGCGCTTTAGTTAATCCTAAGGTAATCCAGCGTTCTTCGTTTTCACTATCATCACCTATAAGCGATAGCTGTAGAGGGTCTAAAAATATTTCGCTGGCTTCTTCAAAGCTTATGCTATGTTTATTTTAGTTGGTCTTTGCTTTGACAGGGTCCCACTCAAAATTATATTGCACTTTATATTGTCCATTTATAGGGCTTATTTTTAGCTAATATTAAGCTTAGCATAAAAATTAACTGATCTAATGCTGTACTGATACAATTAACTAGACTATAGATGTAATTATAATAATAACAACAGGGAGTTTTAATGGACATTGTTTTTGTAGGTGGCTTGAAAATTGATGCAATTATCGGTATTTTTGACTGGGAACGCAAAACCAAACAAGCCGTTATCCTAGATATTGAAATGGCTCATGATATTCAGAAAGCCGCAGAGACAGATGATATAGCAGACACACTCGATTATAAGGCCGTTTCCAAGCACGTTATAAGCTTTGTTGAACAAAGTGAATTTTTTCTGGTTGAAAAACTTGCTGTAGAAATTGTCAATACGATTCGTAAGGAATTTAATGTCCCTTGGGTGAAGCTAACACTGAATAAAAAAGGCGCGATCACGGGAGCCGTTGATGTTGGTATTATTATTGAACGTGGAGCGAAGTAAAAATGCCGCTTTGTTTTATTAGCATAGGTAGCAATATCAATCGAGAGCATAATATTTCTTCTGCTCTTGAGGTATTGCAGCAACGGTTTGGCAGCCTCACTTATTCCAGTGTCTATAAATCAGACTCGGTTGGCTTTTCAGGTGAAGATTTTTTAAATATGGTCATTTCTTTTTACAGCGACCATGAACCGCTACATATTGCCATGCAGCTAAAAAGCATAGAGACTGATCACGACAGGGTACGCACTAAAGATAAATTTTCCTCGCGCACATTGGATCTGGACTTACTCTTATATGATCAACAAGTGATCGCCACAGAAACACTCACTATCCCTCATAATGATATTCTCAAATATGCGTTTGTACTGGAACCACTCGCTGAAATTGCACCAGATCAGCAACATCCGGTAACGAATGTCTGTTACCAACAACTTTGGCAAGCATTCGATAAAAGAATAGCAGCACAACAAAAAATAGAACATTTGCCCGGCATAAAGAGTCTAGCTAAATAAGGTGCGCCCACCATCTACGGTAATTACTTGACCTGTCACATACTCGGCATCATAAATTAAATAGCTAATCGCTTTGGCAATATCATCAGGGCACCCCGTACGTTGCAATGCAATTTTGTCCTGTATTTCCTGTTTTTGTTGCTCTGCAAGTTCATTGTCGGGCCATAAAATCGCACCGGGAGCCACTGCATTAACCCTTATCTGCGGCGCTAATTCTTTAGCAAGTATCTTTGTTAAAGCCGCCAAACCTGCTTTTGCAATAGAATAAACAGGGTATCCCTCTAGCCCACGTTCTGCATGAATATCAACTATATTAACCACACAGCCTTTGTTGCTCTGCAATATTGGAGTGAGTGCCTGAATTAAAAAAAAGGGCACCTTTAAATTGCTGCCCAGCAAATCATCCCATTGTGATTCAGTTACCTCACCTATACCAGTGGCATAAAATGCTGAGGCATTATTGATTAATACATCGACACCGCCCCATGCCTGTTCAGCTGCCTTTGCCAATTCTTGCAAGGCTTGCCTATTCTGCAATTCAGCTTGATAAATCCGTACAGAATCGGGCCGTTGTCTATTTAATTCATCCGCTAGGGCTGCCGCTTCATCTTTAGATGCACGATAATGCAGTAAAATATTAGCGCCTTGAGCATGTAAATATCGCACACAATGAGCACCCACTCTTTTTGCACCACCGGTAATTAAAATATTTTTTTTAGTCATCATTATTTGTAAATCCTGCGTTGGTATTTGGCTATGTCATCGTGTTTTTGTTTAATGGAGCATAGATCAGAACTTTATAGGACTAGCTATTTTCAGTACTTTTTTTCTAGATTCTTCATCAATCAATGACTCATTCGCGTAACTCTCAAGAATCCCATTGATTTCTTTTAAATGAGGGATTAAAAGCGCTTTGTCTTTTGCTTTAATGTCATAGTGGTTTATGGTTCTTAGTAATTTTATCGAAGCACTGTTTAAGCTTTTATTTTGTCTTGGGGTCGGGTTGTCGTGAGGTGTTGCTAGGCCTAATTTCTGCATGACTTCTTGTACCACATCACCGTCGTATTTAAAGACTGAAACCTTATTTTTACCAAACACGGCTTGGCATTCAGTGACGAAGCCTTGATAGTTTAAATGTTGAGAAAACCAGTTGATATCTAACATGTCAGCAAAGGATAAATCTTTTCCATAACACGGGTTGCTTTCAATTTGTGGATTGCGAATACATTGTTTGTAATAACTTTCAATAAACAGGAGTGGATCACGAAACCATACCCAGATTTGAATATCGAAGCGTTTGCTCAACTCAGATAAAATAGCTTTTGATTCGTCAGGAAAATCCCACCAATAATTATAAAACCCTTCAGATGACAGGATGATGGTGTGGGTGTCTGGTTTAACTTGCGAGATGATATTCTTAAAGTTTTCTAGGAAGCTTTGCAAATTGGTTGTGACTAAATTCTTCTCAAACCATTGGTGTTTTGGTGCACTGGAATTTTGTAATTTATCAAGATTATGCGGGTAAAGAATCCCTTTACCTCTGAGCTTACGTTGTTTTTTACCTAGGTAGGTTTGTAAGCTCGTTGTGCCAGTTTTGGGTGTACCCGCATGGATGATTAGCTTTAGTTTCTGGTCTTTAAGTTGCTTTAGTGACTGCTCAAATGGTGCTAATAGTTCAGCCAATTCCTTAGCAAAATGAATATTTGGTTTTTCCATTTCGGTATATAAAAATCTCTAAAAATAAGGGGAGATCAAAGGGGGTAGCTTTTAACTCCAGGTTGTTTCCAACTGCTTGTGTTCAGTAGCACAATCTCGAAGATATAAGTTTATTAGGCTTTGATAAGGAATGCCTTTTGTATCTGCCATCTCTTTAAAATAAGAAATAGTTTCTTCATCAATGCGAATAGTAATTTGTTTTTTAAGTCGTTTCGCATAGGGATTTTTAACAGATTTTGAAAAATCATAAGATTCACGCATGGCGATAGCCCTCATACTGTGTTCGTTCAAATTTATCAGCTTTTCTAGCCGATATAATACGAATAGTGTTCGAGCTTCGTTCGTAATGACAAACCGTCAGTAAATTATATTGCGAACTCATACCCATTAAAATAAATCGCTCTTCACCTATAGAACTATCAGGGTCTGGAATTAAGCGTGCTAATTCATCGGTAAACACAGTTTTAGCTTCTTCAAACGAAACATTGTGTTTTTTCTGATTGGATAAATCTTTATTTTCATCCCACTCGAATTTCAAACTATTCATAGGGTTAAGTGTAGTTATATTGTAGTTACAAGTCAATATCTACCCAAGCTATATAAAGATGCAGAAATCCCACTTCCCGTCACTCCCGCATGCTTTTAGCGGGAGTCTAGTGTTTTAAGTAGCCCCCATAAAAGCATGATGGGGGCAATTGAAAAAACTGCATCTTGAATGATTATGGGACTATTCGTTTTCTTTCTTGAACCTGCAAAACCAAACTATAAATCACAGGAAACACTAATAAACTCAGCAATAAAACAGTTAACATTCCGCCTAAAACAGGGGCAGCAATACGCTGTGTTACATCTGCGCCTGTGCCGGTACTTAACATAATGGGTATTAAGCCTATCATGGTGGAAAAGGCGGTGATCGCAACAGGGCGTACGCGTAAGGCAGTAGCTTCTGCGACGGCTTGTTGAATTTGAGCAGGGGATAATAAGCCTTGCGTTTTCTTACGTAGTTTAGCAATTTCAATATCAATAAAATTCAGCACCATCACACCGGTTTCAGCCGCGGTGCCTGCTAAAGCAATAAAGCCGACATACACAGCGACGGATAAGTTAAAGCCATAAAAATACACCAGCCAAATGCCACCGATCAGCCCAAAAGGGACGGTTAACATAACAATGGTAGGTTCAGTGATATTGCCAAAGGTGAGGTATAAAAGAAAAAAGATCAGCAATAAGGTAATCGGCACAACAATTTTAAGGCGGGTGGCGGCACGTTGCATATATTCAAATTGCCCTGACCAAACGAGGGTATATCCCGCAGGGATGGTCACTTTCTCATTAATCAGTTGTTTGGCTTTTTCTACAAATCCACCGATATCTGAGTTATTGATATCAATATAAACCCATGCATTGGGGCGCGCATTCTCACTTTTGATAGAAGGCGGCCCGCGGCGGAAATTAAGTTCTGAGACCATTTTTAAAGGCACTTGATTACCGGACGGTGTGGTAATTAAAACCCGATTTAAGCTTTCTAAATTATCACGTAATTCACGTGGGTAACGCAGATTAACGGGATAGCGTTCCAGACCTTCTACGGTTTCGGTAATATTCATACCACCGATAGCACTTTGGATAACATCTTGTACATCACCCACGGTTAAGCCATAGCGTGCCGCGGTTTCGCGATTAATATCAAAGTCTAAATAATAGCCACCGACAGAGCGATCACCAAAAGCCGAGGTGGTTTCGGGTAAAGTTTTGATGGCTTGTTCAATATCGCTGGTGATGCTTTGTAAAACATTCAGATCAGGGCCGGACACTTTAATACCAATTGGCGTTTTTATGCCGGTAGAGAGCATATCAATACGCGTTTTAATCGGCATCGTCCACGTGTTGGCAACTCCGGGGAAACGTACCACTTGGTCCATTTCATTCATTAACGTTTGCGTGCTTTTAGTCGGATCAGGCCAGTCGGCTTTGGGTTTTAAGCGCACGGTGGTTTCTAACATAGATAGCGGTGCGGCATCCGTGGCGGTTTCAGCTCTACCGGCTTTGCCAAATACGGATTCTACTTCGGGAAATGTTTTGAGTAGTTTATCGGTTTGTTGTAAGAGTTCTTTGGCTTTGGTAATGGAAATGCCCGGGAACGTGGTAGGCATATATAAAATATCACCCTCATCTAATGGTGGCATAAACTCACTGCCAATTTTGGATAATGGGTAATAAGTTGAAGCTAATAATAAGGCCGCGATAATTAAGCTCAGCGTACGAAAGCGCATGGCTAAATTTAATGCCGGCGTATGTAAAAAGTGTAACAGTCGATTGGCAGGGTTTTTATGCTCAGGAATAATCTTGCCACGAATAAAATAGCCGATTAATACTGGAACAATAGTGACTGTCAAAATAGCGGCTGCGCCCATCGCATAGGATTTGGTAAAAGCCAGTGGGCTAAATAGGCGACCTTCTTGTGCCTGCATGGTAAAAATAGGAATAAAGGAAACTGTGATAATCAGTAGAGAGAAAAATAGGGCAGGGCCGACTTCTTTCGATGAATCTTGGACTGCCTGCCAGCGCTCTTGTTTAGTTAATTCACGCTGATATTTTTCGCGTGCATCAGCTAAATGTTTATGGGCATTTTCGACCATAACAATCGCACCATCGACCATATCGCCAATAGCAATGGCAATACCCCCTAAGGACATAATGTTGGCATTGATACCTTGATAACGCATGATGATGAAAGCCGTCAAAATGCCTAAAGGTAAGCTAATCACAATAACTAATGAGGAGCGTAAATGCAGTAAAAATAAGCCGACTAAAACACTCACAATGATGAGCTCTTGAATAAGCGCGGTATTCAGTGTTTTTACCGCACGGCCAATTAAATCACCACGATCATACACGGGAATTATTTCTACGCCCTCAGGGAGGCCGCTTTTAAGTTCTGCTAGTTTGTCTTTTACTGCTTTAATAGTCGCTTGCGCATTTTCACCAAAGCGCATAATAATCACACCGCCAGCGACTTCGCCTTCGCCATTTAAATCAACCAAACCACGGCGTAATTCTGGGCCTATATGCACATGCGCCACATCTTTTAAACGTATCGGCGTACCATTGTTATTAACACCTAAAGGAATGGTGTTTAGGTCATCGATAGAGCTGATATAACCTAAACCGCGAACCATGTATTCGGTTTCTGCCATTTCTATTAAGCGCCCACCAACATCATTATTAGAACGCACAATCGCTTGTTTTACTTTAGCTAAGGGAATGTCGTAGGCTTGTAGGGCATTAGGATCTACTTCCACTTGATATTGTTTAATAAAACCGCCAATAGAGGCGACTTCGGCAACGCCTTTAACGGTTTGCAACGGGTAGCGTAAATACCAATCTTGTAATGAGCGCAGCTGAGCCAAATCATGCTGTCCACTTTTATCCACTAACGCATATTCATAAACCCAACCGACACCGGTAGCATCAGGGCCCAAGGTGGGCGTAATGCCTTGCGGTAATTTACCACTCACATAGTTTAGAGATTCCAGTACGCGTGATCGCGCCCAGTACAAATCAGTGCCATCTTCAAAAATGACATACACAAAGGATAGGCCAAAAAATGAATAACCACGCACTACTTTAGAGTGCGGAACGGCTAGCATCGCAGTGGTTAAAGGGTAGGTGACTTGATCTTCGACTACTTGCGGCGATTGCCCGGGGACTTTGGTAAAAACAATTACCTGTACATCGGATAAATCAGGAATGGCATCTAAAGGCATACTTTTATAAGACCAATAACCGCCTAAAGCAATGAGTACAGCAACGATTAAAACTAAAATACGGTTGCTAATACTTTTTTCAATAATCTGATTAATCATGATTCATCTCTTGATGATTCATGTGTGAGTGATCCATCGGTTCAACCACTGTTTTTTCTTCAGCTTTATTTTGCACCGCTAACATTTTAGCGGTGGCTTCGCGTAATTTGGACTCAGAATCAATTAAAAATTGCGCTGAAGTCACCACGCGTTCACCGGCTTCAACCCCTTCTAAAATAGTGACTTTACCACTGGAGGCTAAACCTAAGCTTACTAAGCGAGGTTCAAATTTCCCTTGTGCACGGACGATAAAAACTTGTTTGCGTGTGCCTGAACGGATCACTGCTTCAGAGGGAATGACCACCGCCTCTTGTTGTGCATCAGCATAAATAGTCACCTCAGCAAACATATCGGGTTTTAATAATAAATCAGGGTTATCAAATACCAAGCGAATTTTAATGGTACGCGTTTTCGCATCGGCATAGGGGTAGATATAGCCTAGATGTCCGGTAAAGGTTCTGCCGGGTATACCGGCTAATTGCATATCAACGGCATCGCCTTGTTTAACCCAAGGTAATTCATATTCGTATATATCGGCATAAACCCAAATTTTACGCAAATCAGCAATCATATAAATTTCGGTTTCTGGGGTTACAAATTGCCCTTCACGAGCGCCAATTTTCATCACCACACCTTCTTCAGGGCTGTGAATATGCAAGCTTTTTTTGATTTTATGCTGATGCTTTAATTCATGTAACTGGTGTTCAGGCACATCCAAGAGTTTTAAACGTTCTAAAGAGCTGTCTACTAATTCTTGTGCGCCGCGTTTAATATCCTCAAACGGGCTATCTTTTAAAGCATTTAGGTTTTTTAAGGCTAAAATATATTCTTGTTGGCTGGTAACGAGATTGGGTGAATAAATACTGAGTAAGTCGGTATTTTTTTCTACCCATTGGCCGGTTTTATCCACATTAAGCGATTCAATCCAGCCTTCTGTTTTGGGGTGCAAATGTAACATGCGTTCTTCATCATAGGCTACGCGGCCGACGGCACGTACTTTGTGCGAGAGTATTTCATATTCGGCTGTAGCTGTGCGTACCCCCATATTCTGTACCGTGACACTATCAATGGTTACTGTGCCGCTCGGTTCATTTGTGCGATTGTTGTTGTCCTCATAAACAGCAATATAATCCATGCCCATCGAGTCTTGCATAGGGATGTCTGAGATAACGTCAGGGTTCATTGGGTTGCGGTAAAACAGCACTTTTTTGCTAACGACAGTTGTGTTTGCTGTTTGATGGCTTTGTTGATTAGCTAGCCAATAACCGCCAGCTAAACCGAGTAATAACATAAGCGCGGCAATGCTGAGTACGGCTAACTTATTCATAAATTTCATCCTTGCCCACGACGGCTATTAATTGTGCGGCAGCTTGCTTCGCTTTTGTGAGTGCTTGCCAATATTGAATTTCATAGTTGTACAAAGTAATTTGGCTACGTACTAAATTGAGAAAATCCACTTTATTCACTTGATAACCCGCTAGCATAGAGGCAACGGTTTGCCTTGCCTGGGGAATAATTCCTTGTTTAAATAACACGGATTGTTGCTGATGTTGTTGATAGTCACTGTAAAGGCTCGAAATATCTGCGCGCACCTGATTCCATTGATCTTTTAAGCGATAGCGCTGTTGCATAAGTTCGCTATTATGTTGATCAATCGCTTTTTGCTGTTTACTGGCCGCAAAAAGTGGCAGGTTCATACTGACTTTAAAACTCATTAAATCTGCACGTTCTTGGCCTGATAAATTATCTGCACGGCCTCCATAAAATACACCGACATTAAAGTCAGGTAATAAGCCTTTTTCTGCTAGTTTTACACGCGACTGAGCAGCATGAATATTTTCTCGTTGTGAACTTAATAAAGCACGGGTTTTGTCAGCCTCAGTATATAAAAGGGCTTCTGTTTTTAAGCTCGCTAAATTTTCTGCCACTTGCTTTGGTAAGGTGATGAGTTGATTAGCGGGTTTAGAGAGTAGGGCATTTAATTGTGCCTGAGATTTTTTGACTGCCGCTTGCAGTTTTATTTTTGTATCTAATAACTTAGATAATTCCAACTGAGCTAATAATACATCTTGTTGTAAACCTTCACCCACTTCATATTTTGTGCGTGCAATGGCTACAAATTGGCGTAATAAAGTCTGGTTTAGGCTGACTATATTTAAAGAGCGCTGTAGATAAAACAAACGCCACCAGACGTTTTTAACTGCGGATAATAATTTTAAAAGCGATTCTTCTACATCGTATTTAGCGGCTTCTGCTTGGAAATTAGCCGCTTCTTCGCGTAGGCTTAATTTGCCAAAGAAAGGCACGGACTGGCTAATGCCACCTTGCATCTGTGTCATATTTTCTTGCGCTAGATCGAAGCTATCAACAGGTAAGTTAAGTGCATTAAAACTAATGATAGGATCGGGTAAGCTACCCATTTGTAAAGGTATAGCCGACATAGCTTGATAACGTGCCTGCATCTGCGCCAAACTAGGGTTATCTTGTGTCGCAATGCTTAAAGCCGTTGCCAAGCTTAAATTATCGTTTTGCTCTGCTTTAACTAAACTGGAAATACATAAAATACAAATTAACGTTGCTTTACTCGCTAACATTATAAAGTCCTCAGACAAAATAGAATGACAGCATAAACCGAGATATATTCAGAGGAATAGAAGGGGGTAGTCATTGCTGATACTTAAATTAAAAAGCAGAAAGCCTGCGTTTAATCATTGATTGTTAATCAGTGTGTGATGTTGACTGCATTGTAACAGTGATTTTATTTATGCGTAGCGGCTAATATCAGCTTGTTTATTTAGTGGCTGCTTATTGAGTAAATGATCGGCAAAATGCTGACTATAAAATGGAATCTGCAAGCTACCTTTAGAGCCAAAGCCGTTAAATATATGACAGTTATTATGTTGAAGGTGAGCGCCGATGAAGGGTGATTTATCTAAAGTCGTCGGACGTATATTGGCTTGCTGAAGTTTAAGTTCTGCTGATTTTAGGCTAGGGTAGATTTTAATGAGTGAGGCGATTAAATCTTCTTTTGCTTCTTGAGTAGGGTGGGTATTAATCAGCTTATTTTCAAAGGTCGCACCGATGCGGAATTCATGCTCTGAAGAAGGGATAAACCAGCGGCCATAATTAAGCATCTGTGGAATCAGTTTAGTCTCTGATTGCAGTGTTAATATTTCCCCTTTTGCTAATTGAAAAGGCAGGTATTTAAACCAAGGGTTGGATGTCGCCTGATAACCTTCGCAAAAAATAATATGTTTAGCCTGAATATTTCGCCAGCTAATTGATGTGTCTAAGCTAAGGTCTTGGTAATCAAACACGGCCGCGTTATAACATTGCTGTGCTCGAAAGAAGGCTTTTAAGTGATTTAATAAAGGGGCGGTTGATAAGCTACCGGTCTGTTTTTGCTGAATTAATCCGTGTGGTGCAATTAGTTCAGTTGGTGCAGTTTGCAAATCAGTATTTAAGAAATCTAAATAGCTAGGATCTTGTAGTCTTTGTTGAAATTTGCTGAGTTCTTTGTCATTTTTAACGATACGCAATAAGGGTTTTTCGCTATAAAATTCGGTTTTAAAAAAATCACTTAGGGCGTGGTAGTATTTTTTAGCGCTGGGTAACAAAGTCTCAATATTTTCATTTTTAACCAAACGCATCCCCGTGATAGGGTTGATTAAACCGGCCGCAATTTGCGATGCATTTTCTTGCTGATCATCAATGATTTGTATTTTACAACCACGTTGTATTAGCTCCCAGCCGAGTAGACTACCGGCAAGGCCTTGGCCAATAATTAAGTAGTCTACCGATGCGGTCATATTATTTTAGCTGTAATGTATTATCAGCCGTAAACTGTATGCCTTCCCAGCCCGATTTCATAAAGTTTCTGATGTTCTGGTGGCTAGTGCCTTCAGGGTCTTTCAGTACTTCATCATGGTAATACTTACCAAATAAATTTAAGCTTTGTGCGGCTGTTAATTGATTTAATTGCGCAAACGCAAAAATTTTGCATGAGCCTTCATTACTACCTGCCTCATTAGTAACCGCCGATTCGCCCACGCCATTGCTAAATGTTGTTGGTGTGTAATCGTAAAATTCAGCGATGATATCCTGTGTTTCTGCAAAGGAAACGTGTTTATTGGCTTTTACAGTATCTAAAAAGGTTTTTAAGGGCATATTTTTTGTTTTAGGTTGGTAAAGGGACTGTGCTTTTTCTTGAGTGTATTGAATATAAAGCTGTTCTACTTTATTACGTGCCCAAGCGGTTTTGCGTAAAAATTTTAGGCTAGAATTCAAACTGGGATCTTTGCTAAAACAGTTGATATGAATTTTCTGCCCTAAAGTAGTCCAGCCATAGTGCTCAACTAACTCGCTGAGCAAGTCCTTTAAAGTAATGCCATGCAAAGGGTCTTGATTGCGCTGATTATTCATTATTTTGCGTATCGGTCTCGGTCGTTTCTGGTACCGTTGGTGATTCTGATTTTTTAACGCGAATTTTGCTACCTGAAACACTAGAACCATTTAAGCTTTTCATGGCAGCTTTTGCTTCACCCACTTTAGGCATTTCAACAAAGCCAAAGCCTTTAGAAATTTTTGTGTCTTTATCTAATACGAGTGCGCATGATTGCACGGTACCAAATGGCTCGAAAAGCGCTTTTAATTCTGCTTCTGTGGTGTTGCGCGTTAGATTTCTGACTAATAATTTCATGGGGCTATCTGCTGTAATAGAGTAAAAAGAGCATTATACGCTGTGTGGGATATTTTCAGAAACACTATGCGCGATGGTTCTATAATTGAGCGCATTGTATCTCGCTTAGTTATTGCTTAACTTAGCGATTAATTTTACTGAGTGTTAAATGTGAGTCAATTAAGTCAGCTAGTATCCTATAGTCAGCGTCCGCAGCATATAAGCCAAGCGCAACGAATTTTTCATGGCCGTGGTCATGCTTATGAAGGGCTAAAACATGTCACCATTGACTGGTTGCCGCCGGTTATTTTAATTACCTTGTTTGAACCAGAGTCTAGCCCAGCTATTGATGATTTGGCAAATGATTTACAGGCATTATTGCCTGAGTGTAGCAGCGTACAATTACAGCATCGCTATGAATTAGCCGGCCCAATTGATGTCATTAAAGGTGAAGCTATTACTGATTTGGCGATTACCGAAGGAGAACTGCAATTTAATATTAGTCTAGGTAAAGCGCGTAATACCGGTTTGTTTTTAGATATGCAGACGGGAAGAGCGTGGGTACAGGCGAATAGTAAAGGCTTACGCGTATTAAATCTATTCTCCTATACCTGTGGATTTTCTGTTGCAGCCATTGCGGGGGGCGCTAAATCGGTTTTAAATGCCGATATGAGCAGCGCAGCGCTTAATGTGGGGCGTGAAAATCATCGCTTAAACCAACAAGATTTAAGCGCGGTGCGCTTTGAGAAAATAAATATTTTTAACTCGTTTAGCCGCTTTAAAAAGCGTGGCCTATTTGATCTATTAGTTTGTGATCCGCCTACTTTGCAAAAAGGCAGTGTTGATATTGTTCGCGATTATCCCAAAATATTACGTCGCTTAGATCAATTTATGGCCGCAGAAAGTACGCTGGTTTTATGTCTTAATGCACCAGAATTAGGGCGTGATTTTTTAGTGCAACACATGCAAGAGTTAGCCCCCAGTTATCAATTAATAGAGCAGATAAAAGCACCTGATATTTATAAGGAAGCGGAAGGTAAAGGGCTGACAGTTTTATGTTTTAAACGTTGATTAAAATAATGCAAGATAAGCCGACTCGGACTACCAAAAACACGTAAGATACGCGCTCTTTATCTAAGAAACGTGCACAAAACAATCTCCCGATTTCTAACTGGTCTTTTCGCACCAGCAGAAATGATCTCATTCGTTGCGTAGAATAACTATGCGCCTCATGAGACCATCCCTGCTGATACAAAAATTCGGCGTTATAACTTCGGGATGTTATTCCGTACATGTTTCTATAACTATTTTTTTGCCTTTTATTTGGATCAATAATGCTCACAACTGCAAATATCACCATGCAATTTGGCGCTAAGCCGCTTTTTGAAGATGTCTCTGTTAAATTTGGTAACGGTAAGCGTTATGGTTTGATTGGTGCAAATGGTTGCGGAAAATCAACCTTTATGAAAATTCTTACGGGTGATTTAGACCCTTCTGCAGGTAACGTAGGTAAAGACCCGCATGAACGTGTTGGTAAGCTAAATCAAGATCAATTTGCTTACGAAGAATACGCGGTGGTTGATACCGTTATTATGGGTCATGCTGAATTGTGGGCGATAAAATCTGAACGTGATGCGATTTATGCGAATCCAGAAATGACAGAAGCCGACGGTATGCGTGCCGCAGAGCTTGAATCTGAGTTTGCTGAAATGGATGGTTATACAGCAGAGGCAAGAGCAGGGTCGTTATTAGAAGGCGTAGGAATTCCGACAGAGCAGCATTATGGACTGATGAGTGCAGTGGCACCAGGTTGGAAATTGCGTGTGTTATTAGCACAGGTGTTATTTTCGGATCCCGATATCATGTTATTAGATGAGCCGACCAATAACTTGGATATTAATGCGATTCGGTGGTTAGAAGATACGCTGAACGAACGTAAATGCACTATGGTTATTATTTCGCATGATCGACATTTTCTAAACAGTGTTTGTACGCATATGGCGGATTTAGATTATGGTGAATTACGCTTGTACCCGGGTAATTATGATGACTATATGACCGCGTCTACCTTAGTGAATGAGCAGTTGTTATCAAATAATGCTAAAAAACAAACGGAAATTGATGATTTAAAAGCTTTTGTTAGTCGTTTTTCTGCGAATGCATCAAAATCAAAACAAGCGACATCGCGCGCTAAAAAACTCGATAAGATTGATTTAGATGAAGTAAAACCATCTAGTCGTCAAAGCCCTTTTATCCGTTTTGAGCAAATAAAAAAATTACATCGTCTTGCTTTGGAAGTGACTGGATTTACTAAAGCTTATGAAGGAGAGGAAAATTTATTTAAAGATTTTAATCTCACGGTGGAAGTCGGTGAGCGCATTGCGGTTATCGGTGAAAATGGGATAGGAAAAACCACGTTAATGAAATGTTTAGCGGGTGAAATCGAAGCCAGTGCAGGAAAAATTAAATGGTCAGACAACTCAGATGTCGGTTATTGCGCACAGGATCATACGGCTGAATTTGCAAATGAATTACAGCTAATTGACTGGATGACACAATGGCGTAAACCTTCGGATGACGATCAGGTGGTACGCGGTATTCTGGGACGTTTATTGTTTTCACATGATGATATTGCTAAAAAAGCGAAGGTATTATCAGGTGGGGAGAAAGGTCGCATGATTTTTGGTAAGCTCATGTTGCAGCGTAATAATATACTGTTATTAGATGAACCAAATAACCATTTGGATATGGAATCTATTGAGGCTTTAAATCTAGCCTTAGCGAATTACCCAGGAACCTTGATTTTTGTCAGCCATGACAGAGAATTTGTTTCTTCATTAGCAACCCGAATTTTAGAAGTTAAAGCGGATGGTGTTATTGATTTTAAAGGTTCTTATGATGATTATTTAGCTAGCCAAGGCAGTTAATTTAATTATTTTCAGTGGGTTGCGAGAATTGTACTTTTGAAATTTCTATGTTGTAATCAAGTTTTCTAGTTTGCATGCTGAGGTGTAAAAATGGAAGATTGGAATATTATAGAAGTTTTAAAAGTAGGGCTGCCTGGTTTGGTGTTTTTACTGTCGATGCTTTCTTTCCGGCTTTTATCTACCGAGCAAGAAAAGGATATTCCTAGTCCGTTAATGTTAAAAGCCATTAAGAACTTCATGTTAGTGAATGTTTTTTTGGCTATCATGACCTTAGCGTCACCTATTATTGATGGTATGGATGCTGAAAGTACTGAGGAAGCTGGAAGTACAGGCGTTGTGGAAAATAATGTATTTGATATTACAGTCCGATCAGGAATGTCTCAATTAAACAGCGGTGAAGCTGCTGTTTGTCATAATGCTGACTATGTAAATGGCTACTTGTTGGTGAGTAATAAGAAAACTCATAAAATGGTTCAAGTATTTGCATCGACGCTGACTCCTTGTACAACGGGTAGTCATGTTATTTTAAGTAGTGCTGATTTGATTAATCTTGGTTGGGAATTGAATGATGATAGCAATACAGTGGAGGTGGTGGTTGCCTTACCTGGGTATATGTTTGCGGATATTTGATCTAATAGGAGCAGTTAAATGAAAAGACTATTTATAGGGTTAATTGTTAACCTACTAGTGAGTACTGCTGTATTTGCTGACTGTACCTATAATGGGAAACCTTATCCAGAAAAGACTGTAATTGGCCCTTATGTTTGCAGTGACGGGGAGTGGGTTTTTAAAAAGTGAAAAGTTAAAGCTGAAAATTAGCGGAAAGTACTAATTTTCAGCGGCTATTTTTAATTTAAATCATCATTCTTCCAATATTTACCACCGGTTAAGCTTGCTTGTACGGCTAAGCCAGATTCGGTCAATTGGTAAATAGTCACACTATCTGCTGCCATCGCTCCACTAAGGTCGCCACCTTTATCACTCGCTTTAGCGGTGATGTCTGAGCTTACGCCAGCAAGCCATCCATGATCAACAAAGCGCTGTAAACTTGCTGCATTATGAAAAATAAATATTGCACGAAAATCCTTAAGCCCTGCGCCGATACCGACACCTAACTCGCCCATTTTCATGTAAGTTTGCTGACCTGTTTGGTTGTTAGTCACAACACCGTGGCCACCACCAATACTCGCAAAAACCATCATGAGATTAACGTTACTGAATACTGCATAACCAGTGGCATTAGCAACTTGATGTTTAACATCGGGTTTGGTTTTGTAAAGGTCCGTTAGTGCTTGGTTTTTAATAGCAAGTACGGTATTACGCTTATCTTGTTGTGGGTTGCTACCGGTAATAGCGCACGCGCTTAAACTTAAAATAAGAATGGAAAATAATAATTTAGAACGTTGGATCATGTTATTTAATAAGTAAGTGTTTGTTTAGCGTAAAAGTTGGCTGATATCTGAAAAATTAGGATGCTGTGCATCTTTTAACCATTCAAATAAAACCGATTCAAAATTACTAATGGTCGATCCTGCTTGTTGCATGCGTTGCAAAGCATAGAACTTATTTTCGGCTTTACGTGAGCAAGTGACATCTTCAAGTACATGTACTTGGTAGCCTTGCTGCATAAGCTCCAATGCAGACTGCAAAATACAAACATGCGCTTCTTGACCTGCAATAATGATTTGTTTACGGCCTGATTTCTCAAGTGCTTCCATAAACCCTTCTGCTGCACAGCAAGAAAATGCGGTTTTTTCAAAGCGCTGGGTGCTATGATTGAGTTCAGCATTAATACTATCTATTGTTGAGCCCAAACCTTTAGGGTACTGCTCTGTTAAAAATACAGGCACATCTAATAAATTGGCCGCCGAAGTTAAACGGGTGCTGAGTTCAGTCATATTCTCAGCCGCTTCTTCAGGCATTGCTGAAAGCAAGCGAGTTTGTATATCGACTAATAATAAGAGACTATTGTTCACGTCTAGCAGTTGGGACATGGGTTATCCTTAGTTAAGTTTTAAATTGCGTGCTTTTTCACGTTGCCAATCACGGTCTTTTTCTGTGGCGCGTTTATCGTGTAATTTTTTACCTTTAGCAAGCCCAATTTCAAGTTTAACGCGGTTATTTTTCCAGTATAGAAACGTGGGGACTAAGGTAAAGCCTTTGCGTTCAACGCTACCAATGAGCTTGCTAATTTCTTGCGCGTGTAAGAGTAATTTCCGTACACGAGTAGAAAAAGGGGTGATATGGGTTGACGCTGAGTTTAGCGCTGAAATATGCATACCTGATATCCAGACTTCACCATTTTTAACAAAAACATAGCTTTCTTTTAACTGCACTTTACCTTCACGCATGCTTTTAACTTCCCAGCCTTCTAAAACAAGCCCAGCTTCAAAGCGTTCTTCGATAAAGAAATCGTGGCTAACATAGCGGTTTTTAGCAATGGTATTATCGGTTTCTTTTTTTTTCTTAGATTTTTTTCCAGCCATAGGTGTCCAAATTGGTTTTAAATTGGATGTAAAAAGTATATTCTATATACAACTGTAAGCATCAATTTTCTTAATGCGAGTTAAGAAAATTGATGCTTATTAATATTTAACGTACCGGTATTCTACTTTAAATTTTTAATTTACTGGTAATAAATGAATTCACACAATAGGTAGTTTTAATGCCCAACTCTAAAAAATCGATGCATGGCGCGTGGTCTTCTCGCATTGCTTTCATTCTTGCCGCAACCGGATCAGCCGTCGGCTTAGGAAATATTTGGAAATTTCCTTATATCGTAGGTGAAAATGGTGGCGGCGCATTCGTTGTTGTTTATTTGCTTTGTGTCGCTGCTATCGGCATACCTATCATGATGGCAGAGACCATGTTAGGGCGTAGAGGCGGGCAAAGTCCGATCAATACGATCAAACTACTAGCTAAAGAAGCCGGTGCTGATGAACGCTGGAAGTATCTAGGTTGGATGGGGACATTAGCCGGATTTTTGATTTTGTCTTATTACAGCGTGATTGCTGGTTGGTCGATATCTTATGTATTTAAGGCGTTTTCAGGCAGTTTTAGTGGTGAAAATGCGGAACAAATTGGTTTATTATTTTCCGAATTAAAAGCCGATAAAAGTCAGCAAATTTTTTGGCATAGTGTTTTTGTGGGCTCAACCATGTTGGTGGTAGCGCGCGGGGTAGAAGGCGGTATTGAAAAGGCGGTGCGTTTTCTAATGCCAGGGTTATTTGTTTTACTTATCCTGTTGGTTGCTTATGCTATGACCACGGGGTTTTATATAGAAGGGCTGCGCTTTTTATTTGAACCAGATTTTTCTGAGTTAACGGGAAAAAGTATTTTAACCGCTATGGGACATGCGTTTTTTACGCTGAGTTTAGGTATGGGAGCGATTATGGTGTATGGCGCTTATTTACCAAAAGAAATTTCCATTGCTAAAACTGCTTTATGGATTGCTGGAGCGGATACTGCCGTTGCCTTGTTATCAGGCATGGCGATTTTTCCTATCGTTTTTTCTCATGGATTAGAAGCGGGTGCAGGTGAGGGGCTTATTTTTCAAACCTTACCGATTGCTTTTGGAAACATGACCGGTGGCTGGTTATTTGGTATTTTGTTTTTTGTTTTATTGGTCTTTGCTGCTTTATCTTCTGCTATTTCTTTAATCGAACCTGCTGTTGCATGGTGTGTAGAACACTACAAAGTTACGCGTAATAAAGCCTGTATAGTCATGGGATCTGCTGTTTGGTTTATGGGCTTAGGTACCGTCTTTTCTTTTAATATTTGGGCGGATACCACCTTTTTTGGTCTCACCTTTTTTGGCTTTTTAGATTATTTAACCGCGAACTTAATGTTGCCTATCGGAGGCTTTTTAATTGCAGTTTTTGCAGGTAGAGTAATGCATGCAAAACATGCACAAGATGAGTTGGATTTAGATGCGGAACATCATTTTGTTATTTGGCAGTACTTAGTGAGTTACGTGGCACCTGCGGCTGTATTTTTGGTTTTTTTAAGTGTATTAGGGATTTTTGGTTAATGGCAACGGTACAAAAAAGTGCACTAATTAAATACTCTGCACAACAAATGTTTGACCTAGTTGATGATATTGATGCTTATCCTGAGTTTTTGCCTTGGTGTACAGGCAGTGAGGTGATGTTACGAGACGCTAACATTGTTGAAGCAAAGGTGCAAATTGCTAAAGGTGGGTTTAAAAATTCATTTGCAACACGTAATGTAAATAATGCGGGACACAGTATAGGTATGTCTTTATTAGAGGGACCGTTTTCTTCTTTAGAGGGTGTGTGGAGTTTTTTACCCTTACGTGAAGATGCAAGTAAAATCTCCTTAGATTTAGAGTTTGAAATGAATGGTATGATTGCTAATTTAGCGTTTGGCACTGTTTTTAATCAAATTTGCAATACCATGGTGACATCTTTTACTGAGCGTGCAAAACAGGTTTATGGAGCATAGATAATATGTGGGTGGAGGTTGCGTTTGCGTTAGCAGATAAACAGCGAATTATTGCTATGGAAGTTGCAGCCTCTTGCACAGCGGAAGAAGCTATATTGCAGTCAAATATTATGCAAGAATTTCCTCAGATTGATTTGCTGAAAAATAAAATAGGTATATTTAGTGAAATTTGTAGCCTAAGTAGGCAGTTACAGGGGGATGATCGAATTGAAATTTATCGAGAATTAGCCATTAACCCTATGGAAGCAAGGCGGCTAAGGGCGATTAAACAAAAACAATAGTTATTGTGTGTTTTAAGCGCTGGATTCTAGGAGTAGAATAGAATATTAGTATAGAGCGAGATGCTGAATTTGCCCAGTATTCTGGCCATTATAATTTTAATAGGCAGAGGAGAAAGATTGATGAAAAAAATAATTGTAGCGGTTACTTTATTATTGACTAGTACATTATCTTATGCGACTGCATATTCGTGCGAGGCTTATTTAAAAGGCGAAGTTGTGGAAAAAATAACTGTGAATGCATCTAAAGCAGCTGTTGCTGAAGAAAAAGCCGCAGATCGTTTAAAGAAAAGAGGCGTTGATATTGATTATGTTGCTTGTAAATAAAGCAAAGTAAAACCGATTTTAAAAAAGCATGGCGTTTATTATTTAGGCGCTATGCTTTTTTTATGCTTATTGATTAATCTTCCGAGCTAAACAAGCCCATAAACATCTCGTATATAGTCTTTTTGAGCTGTCGTTTTGGAACATCAATAGTGGTTTCCTTGGAAGGCACGGGTGCAGGGTTATTTTCTGGCGCTAGATCACCTTCTAAATGAATGAGGCGATCACCTTCAAAAAATAAAGCAACGCGCTGTTGCGCTCTATCGCCACTGCCTATTTGTTCCGATTGTATATAGTCCCAACGGTTTTTATTGAAAGCATCGACTAATAAAGGTGAGCCTAGAATATAAATGACTTGTCGTTTAGACATGTTCGGGCGTAGCTGATTGATCAGCTCTTGATCGATGATATTACCTTGATTAATATCGATTTTATACACTAGAGGCACATCAACAGCAAGTGTTGAGCACGCGGGTAAAGCGGGTATTAAAATTAGCAGTGCTAAAGCGTGTAAGGATTTGTGCATAGGTTATTATAGCTTCACTATCATAGTAATTAAGGGATTTATCATACCTTAACCGCTGTTAAATCGGAAAAAAATTTAGGGTGATTTATCTAAGCAGAGCATACTGTAAATAAATGCCTGAGAAGTGTCGTTTAGAGAATAGTGAGCGCTATATTTTTAGTGTAAGCCCCTGCTATAAAACCATTGATAAAAGGCGGTTATATAAGGTGTCAATGTTATAATAGATCATTCTATTAAAATGATTATGAGGTATGTATTTGTTTTTAAGGGCCGTAAGAAATGTCTAAGTTTAATATTAATTTGCACGAAACCATTTATTCCCTATCTGATGCGCTTGATTTAGTCGGTGTGACTCAGCTTCAACATGGAAAGCGTGTTGCTTATATGGCAGCAGAATGTGGTAAAACGCTGAGTTGGCCGGTTGAGCAGGTTGATCAATTATTTCAAGCAGCTATTTTGCATGATTGTGGTGTATCAAATACCAGTGTGCATCAAATGTTAACGCAATTTCAATGGGAAGATGAAAAAGGGCATTGCGAGATAGGGGCTAAGCTTCTGAAGTCGGTTCCGTTGTTAACTGATTTGTCGAATATCATTTTGCATCATCATACACATTGGTCAGATTTACAGGCGTTAGATTTATCTGAAACGGATAAATTGAATGCAAACTGTATTTATATGGTGGATAGGGTTGATGTACTAACTCTGGTTTGTCGTAAGAAAGAGCCTAATATATTGATGAGCATTGATGAAATACGAGGAAAAATCTTCGATAAGCGAGGGGATTGGTTTCATCCTGGCTTGGTTGATGCTTTTATGCAAATATCTGAATCAGAAGCTTTTTGGTTTTCATTGGAACGAGAGCATGTTTCTGGGTATGTTGCTACTTGGGTCGATCATGATTATACGCGTGAGATTGATTTTCAAGACTTAAAAAGTATTGTGAGACTTTTTTCTTATGTGGTTGATGCGAAAAGCAGCTTCACTTACGAGCATTCTGAAGGCGTTGCTTCATTATCTCGGTTGTTAGGGGAGTTATCGCAGTTATCTGAGAAAAATTGTGATTCAATTGAGATTGCTGGTTTATTGCATGATATTGGTAAGCTTAGAGTTCCCGATTCGATTCTTGAAAAACCAGGTAAGTTAACGGATACTGAGTTTCAGGCGATGAAACGCCATAGCTTTGATACCGATAATATTTTAAAAAAGATCAAAGGTTTTGAGGAGATCGCTCAATGGGCATCTGATCATCATGAACGTGTGGATGGTGGTGGCTATCCTTACCATAAAGTAAAAAGTCGCTTATCTATTGAGGCAAGAATTATTGCTGTGGCAGATGTTTTTCAATCTTTAGCTCAGAAAAGACCTTATCGTGATGCGTTGCCAGTAAATGAGATTTTAGATATTTTATTAGAGCAAGGAAAATCAGGGCATTTGGATGCGGGTCTTGTGCAGTTAGTTGAGAAAAATATTGGAGCATGTTATGACGCTGCTTTATTGCAAGGTAAGTTTATTTCAAATTAATCTAGGTTAGAAATTGCTTGGGTGTAAATTTTTATGGGCGATCCTCGCTTTTCTATGATGGCTTGTTTTAATAGTTTGCCATCAATGATAGGGAGTTCTCCATTATTATTTATTTCAATCAGGTCTAGCGCAATGCTGAGCAAATCATCATATTGATGCTCTTCTAATGGCGCATGTATTTCAATATATAAACTACCCTCAAGCCAGCCGACCTTGATAGGTTGGTTAATAATACTAACAGGCGTTCCAACTTTAATTAAAGGAAAAAGCGTCTCTATATCTTTAGGATACATACGAACGCAGCCGTGGCTAACACGTAAACCTACACCAAAAGGCTTGTTAGTGCTGTGTATAAGATAGCCAGGGATTCCTAAGCGCATAGCATACAAACCTAATGGATTGTCGGGGCCAGCAGGAACCACATCGGGTAAAGGGTCGCCTTTTTCTGCGTGTTCTTTTTTGATTGATTCGGGTGGACGCCAAGCGGGGTTTTTCTTTTTGGCAATCACTTTAGTTTTTCCCAGCGGCGTTTCCCAGTCTTGCCGACCGACACTAACGGGATGAGTAATAACATTAGCGGGCGAATTGTCTGTTGCTTTTGGAAAGTAATACAGTCTAAATTCAGGTAAGTTTAAAATCACACCACTTGGCTCACTATCAGGTAGCAAGCGGGTATTTTGTAACTTGATGACTGAATCCATTGCGGGAAGCCATCTGTCTACATCGGGATTTAGCTGAACAATTTCATTTTGTCCTAAATCATAGCGCAATGCGATGTCTAATAAATCATCGTCTTTATTAGCAAAGGTTTGGCTATTATTTTGCATATCGACCGCCTTAATAAGACGGTCATCTGGATTACTAGGCAATACAAAGCGAGTTGCCTGAACTGAGCTACTTGCTAATAATAGAGCAAGTACGCACAGCGGATGTTTTCTAAGGCTATTTATCATTAACGGACGTTTTCGCCACCAAATAAATCAAGTAGGCGCGGAAGGAAGCCGCTTAATTCTTTGGTCATGATAGTGAAGTCGACATCAAATTGATCTTCTGCAGAGTCTGATTCAGTATCGGCTACTTGGTCTTGGATTAAATCTAAAAATTTGAGACGTTTTACTGATAAGTTTTCATCTAAAACAAAGGCAAGGCGATCAGACCAACTGAGCGCCAGTTTGATAACTTGTTTGCCGGTATCTAAGTGATTCTTGATTTCTGGCGCGGCTAAATCTTGGCGCTTACAGCGAATGATGCCACCGGATTCTTCCGGTGCACGTAGTTCGCACTCATCTTCAACTAAAATATCAGCTGGTGATTCGTTTTTTAATAGCCATTGTGTCATGGTGCTAACAGGCTTTTCTTTTGTGCTAACAGGCACAACAGGTAGGCTGCCTAAATTTTTGCGTAAGAAGCTAATTAAGTCCTCTGCTTTTTTTGCAGAAGCCGCGTCAACAACTAACCAGCCACCTTTAGGGTCAATGTAAGCGTAGGTCTTTTTAGAGAAAGAGAAGGCGCGAGGTAATAATTCAAAAATAATTTCATCTTTGATATCAGTACGTTCTTTTTTAGATAATTTACGCGCTTCTTGTTCTTCTTTTTCTGAAACTGTATCGGCAACCATTTCGTTAACTACACTAGCAGGCAGCACTTTCTCTTCTTTAGTAGCGCATAGCATAATGAAGCCATTGGCTTGATGAATGAGTTGTTCTGATGAACGGCCTAGTGGTGCTGTCCAGCCATAGCTAAATTCAGAATGTCCAGTACACGGTTTAAAACGCATGGCATCTAATTTTTCCTCTAACTCTTCAGGAGTCAGTGAAAATGATTCAGTTAAACGGTAAATAGCAAGATTTTTAAACCACATAGATAATTCTTTGAATGAGTAGGCGATAAAAAACATGAGCAGGGAGATGTCGCTCATGCAGTAAAATATAAGCATAGCATTATCGCAAATAACAAGGGTAAAATCAGTAATTGTTTATGAGGATTAGCTTTGTGGATGAGGAAGATAATGATTGAAGGCTTTAATTTAGTAGGTAACTCAAATGCAAAGGTTTTGATTTTAGGCAGTATGCCGAGTATGAAATCATTAGAAAAGCAACAGTATTATGCACACCCACAAAATGCATTTTGGCGTATTATTGCTCACTTATTTAATCAGGGTAAGGCTTTAGATTATCAGCAAGGTGAGGCTTTATTAATAGATCAGGGTATCGCACTTTGGGATGTGCTAAAATTTTGTGATCGGCAAGGTAGCTTGGATTCAGCTATCAATAAAGAAACCATGGAAATGAATGATTTTGCCGATTTGTTTTTGACTTTTCCTAAATTGAGATATGTTTTTTTTAATGGATCGATGGCGGAGAGTACTTATAAAAAACAGGTACAACCCTTAGTTGAAGAATCTGCGCCTTACATTAAGTATAAAAAACTACCCTCAACTAGCCCAGCTTATGCGGCAATGAAGTTTGAAGCTAAGTTAGTTGCTTGGCATGCTATAAAAATTTAGCGAAAAGTGCCTCACATAAATTTAATAGAACGATAAGAGTACAAAGATGAAAATTAGTTTTTTAGCGTCACATGGCGGTAGTTCAGCTAGAGCAATTATTGCTGCGATACAATCAGAGCGTTTAAAAGGATTTGAAATAGGTTTGTTGATTACTAATAATAAGACAACTGCTATTTATCAATGGTGTTTAGATAATGCGATTGAGGTCTTGCATATTAGTGGCAAAACGCATCCTGAGCAAGAAGATGCTGCGATTTGCGCTGCACTAAAGTCGGTGGAATCGGATATTGTTGTTTTGTCTGGTTATATGAAAAAAATTGGCCCACAAACCTTGCAAGCCTTTAGCAATAAAATATTGAATATTCATCCTTCCTTATTGCCTAAGCATGGTGGTCATAAAATGTATGGTGATTTTGTACATGCGGCGGTTTTAAAAGCTGGCGATAAATTTAGTGGTGCTTCGGTGCAAATTATTAATGAAGTGTATGATGCAGGGCCTGTTTTATTGCAACAGCAGATATCAGTTATGCCTGAAGATACAGTGGCTACTTTAGGTGAGCGAGTGAGAAATGAAGAAGCTGAGTTGTATATTAATGCATTGTTAAAGTGGCAAGCGAATTCATTTCAATTATGAAGAATAAAGTAACGGTTGCAGCGCAAAATTTTCCGGGTATGGTGGATTTATCCAAAAGTAAGCGTTTATCGAGTATGAGAGAGGCGGTGCAGATAGTAGAGTCGCGAGTAGTCAAATACAAAAAAAATAAAATCGAATTATCGCTGCTTGAGCAAGCGCAGGCTTTGATTGAGCAAACAATAAGTGAAATTAAATCGACTTACCCAGAAGGCAAGAAAAATAGTTTATTTTCTTTGCGCTATACAAACGAGAAAAAGATGTCAGTAATGACAGTTGGAGAAGTGTTTAATCTATTGAAATTAAATGATAGCGATTTTTCTGACGTTCGCGAATGTCTTTATAAAAAGTAACGACCTTAAAGGGCATTAAAGTCGTTACTGTAAAACTTTTGATTAGTTTTTAGTGATTAATAAAAATCATTTTTCTCTGCTATGCGCTTTTCATTAGCTGCTTCAAAAGCTTGTTGAGTAGAAGCTGTTGATGCGCCTGATTCCAAATGCTCTGTTTCTCTAGATTTAAGAAGGACAACGCCGACAATTGTCACTACAATAATTCCTGCGATAATTTTAGTTAGGTTATCTTTTTCTTCTACTTGTTCTACCATTGGTATTCCTCGTTATTGTTATTATTTAAGGTGTGCAATAAATTTAGCTTTTATTTTTATTATTATTGGTTAAGCTTGTTTGGCAAGAGTGTTATTCTCAAGCACGGCGTATTTTTATCATAGTAAAACGTTTCGTGTCAAAACAATTATTTAATAAAGGGTATTATGTTTTTCAAGCATTTGAAAAATAAAGGTATTTATTATTTGTGTATTGGCAGCTATGATTTTATTATCAATAATATTGATTTTGGAGTGTAAAGTTATGAAATTTAACCCTTGTATTTTAGGGCAATGTACGGATTCTGGCTCTCATTGTGATGGCTGTGGTCGGTCGCATGTTGAAATAGCTGATACAAAGCAATTGATATCAAACTTGCTTGAATTTTCAAATCGGCAGGGCTATGAAAATGCTGAAGATTTTGCTGATTTTATTAATATAAAATTGCTCAAGAAATTGAAAGAGCAAGCTTAATTTGAGCTTTTTATTACTATTTAAGCTCTTGCGCATACCCAAATATCAACGCGTGTAACGCCTGCTGATTTTAAGGTTTTAGCAAGCTCATTTGCTGTTGCACCTGTTGTCATTACATCATCTAAAACGGCGATATGTTTAGCTGAAATGCTCGACTTAACTTTAAAAGCACCTTTCATGTTTTTATGGCGCTGTTTCAAGCTAAGTGAAATTTGATGCGGTGTATTGTGCGTGCGAATGCAGTTGTTATAGTCAATGGGGATAGAAAGTTTTTGTGAAATTACTTTTGCTATTTCTAAAGTTTGGTTGTATCCCCGTTGTTGGTAACGTTCTCTATGTAGGGGGACGGGCAAAATACAATCGGGGAGAGGTGCTTTTTCTGCAATTAAAAAATCACTGATTAGTAAACCTAAAAGTCTCGCGTTTTTATGCGCCTGTTCAAATTTTAATTGATTAATTAAATAGCGAACTTCGCCTTGATGTAAGTAAGGAGTGTAAACCTTATCAAAGGCTTGTGGTGATGTTTGACAGTTACCACAAATTTGATGATTGAGTGATGGGTGATCGAAGGCTTGTGCACAATAAATGCATTGTGATTCAAGCTTTCTTATGCTGTTTTTACAAGCATTACATAAATCTATTTTTTGCTCTGATCTTTTACCGCAAAAAATACAGCTAGGCGGAAGCACAGTATATTGTATAATATTTAGCCAGTTGTTTACCGTTTCTATCATTTTGGGTTGACCACTCAAGTAATTGTTTTGGAGATTAATCGCGTGTCATCAAGTTCAGCAGAAAATTTACGCCATGATTGGCAGTTAGATGAAGTAAAAGCATTATTAGATCAACCTTTTAATGATCTCATTTTTCAAGCGCAAACGATACATCGCGCTCATTTTGATCCGAATGAGGTTCAAGTTAGTAGCTTATTGAGTATAAAAACAGGATCTTGTTCAGAGGATTGTGGGTATTGCCCGCAAAGTGCGCGTCATGATTCTGATTTAGTGCCTGAGGCGCTATTGCCTATCGAAGAAGTGCTGAAAAGCGCTAAACAGGCACAAGATCAGGGTGCATCACGTTTTTGTATGGGAGCGGCATGGCGTAGCCCTAAAGATAAAGATATAGAACGTGTTGTAGAAATGGTGCAAGGCGTTAAAGCGATGGGTATGGAAACCTGTGTGACTTTAGGGATGCTGACTGAACAGCAAACAAAAGCGTTGAAAGACGGTGGTTTAGATTATTACAATCATAATTTAGATACCTCTGAAGATTATTATTCTGAAGTGATTACTACACGCACCTATCAAGATCGTTTAGATACCTTAGAGCGTGTACGTGATGCAGATATCAATGTGTGTTGTGGTGGTATTGTCGGTATGGGCGAAAGTGGAGATGATAGAGCTAATTTATTGATTGGACTATCAAACTTACCTAAGCATCCTGAAAGTGTGCCGATTAATATGTTAGTACAGGTAGAAGGAACTCCTTTAGCTAATACTGAGTCTATTGATCCGTTTACTTTTATTCGTATGATTGCTGTTGCGCGGATTATGATGCCTAAATCTCGTGTGCGCTTATCGGCTGGTAGAGCGGATATGTCGGATGAAATGCAAGCATTTTGCTTTTTTGCCGGAGCGAATTCTATTTTTTATGGTGATAAATTATTAACCACTGATAATCCCATGACTAATCATGATTTGGCCTTATTTGATCGTTTGGGTGTGCGTTCGGCAGGATCTAGTTACGCGCAATAAAATGAGCTTAGTAGAAAATCAATTAAGACGAGATCTTGATGCGTTAAAGGCGGCTGATTTATATCGATCGCGGCGTGTTGTAGAAGCTGTGCAAGGGTGTTATGTGCAAGTTGAAGGGCGCAAGCTGTTGAATTTTTGCAGTAATGATTACTTGGGCTTAGCGAGGCATCCCGGCGTTATAGCGCGATTTAAGTTGGCTGCTGATCAATATGGGGTGGGCAGCGGTTCTGCTCATCTTGTTTGTGGACATAGTGCCGAGCACCATGCTTTAGAAGAAGAGTTGGCTGAATTTACGGGGCGAGATAAGGCTTTACTTTTTTCTACTGGCTACATGGCTAACTTGGGTGTTATTGCGGGGTTAATGTCTAAAGGGGATGTGATTTATGAAGATAAGTTAAATCATGCCTCATTATTGGATGGCGGGCTATTGTCAGGCGCAAGATTCAGTCGTTATTTACATAATGATGTGGCTAATTTGTCGTTGAAAATGCAAAAGCACCAAAGTGGACAATCGATGATTGTGACTGACGGTGTTTTTAGTATGGATGGTGATGTCGCAAAAATAGCTGAATTGTCCGATATTGCTCAACAAAAATCGGCCTATTTGGTGGTTGATGATGCGCATGGCTTAGGCGTTCTGGGCGAAACAGGTGCGGGGATAGTTGAGCAGTTACAGCTCAGTCAAGAACAAGTACCCTTATTGGTAGGGACGTTTGGTAAGGCTTTAGGTACAAGCGGTGCATTTGTGGCGGGATCAAATGAATTGATTGAAACTTTAATTCAAAAAGCGCGTACTTATATCTATACAACGGCATTGCCACCTGCTGTAGCAGCCGCAACTCGCTGTAGTTTGTCATTGTTGCAAACTGAAGCATGGCGGCGAGTACAGTTAGCAGAGTTAATTGCCTATTTTAAACAAGCGTCTGAGCAATTAAATTTACCGTTAATGCCGTCGGATACAGCCATTCAACCATTGCTTGTCGGTAGTAGTCAGCAGGCACTTGCGGCTAGCGAGTCCTTATTTGAACAAGGGCTTTGGGTGGGTGCAATACGGCCCCCTACTGTGCCGCAAGGAAGTGCGCGATTGAGAATTACCTTGTCTGCCGAGCATACAAAAACTGAAATTGATCAACTATTATCTGCTTTGGAATGTTTGAGTTTATGACGACACTTTATACAGAAACGTTTGGCCAGGGTGAACCGGTGCTTATGTTGCACGGCTGGGCGATGCATACGGGAATGTGGCGTGATTTTGCTGAAGAAGTAGCAAAAACAAATCGAGTGCTGTGTGTTGATTTGCCTGGTCATGGGCGTAGTCCGAGTGATGATGTTGGTAAAATAGATGTTTGGGCTGAGAAAATATTGGCTGTTATGCCGAAAGAGCCTTGTGATTTGATTGGCTGGTCTTTAGGTGGGAATGTCGCCTTATATCTGGCTGAAAAATACCCTGACAGAGTGAAGAGTGTTATCTTGATTGCAAATAATCCACACTTTTTGCAAGAAGAATCATGGCAGGGAATATCTAAGTCAGTTTTAGATGATTTTGCTAATAATTTACAAGCTAATGTTAATGCAACGCTAATTCGATTTTTAAGCTTACAAGTCAGAGGATTACCTGAGGCTAAGGCTGCTTTGAAAAAAATTAAAGCGTTAATGCTAGAGTGTAAAGAGCCTGAGTTTCGAGATTTAATGCTAGGTTTGGAGCTATTGCAAACCACTGATTCAAGAGAAGCGTTACAGAAAATAGCGTGTCCTGTCTTATTGGTATTGGGTGATAAAGATACCTTGGTTCCTGTTTCTGTGGCAGAAGGCTGTCAGTTATTGCGGCCAAAATTAGAAGTTCAATGTATTGAAAGCGCAGGACATATGCCGTTTATTACGCATAAGCAACAAGTCTTGGCATTGGTGCAGTCATTTTTTAAGAGAGTGGAGTGATGGTTGGCGTGTTAGATAAGCGGAGAGTGCAAGCATCCTTTGCTAATGCCTCTGAAAGTTATGATGGCATGGCGGTATTACAGCGAAAGGTAGGGCTGGAGCTGATTAATTATGTGTCAAGTAATGAGCAAGTGACTAATGCATTAGATTTAGGTTGCGGCACAGGTTTTTTTACCCAGTTGATTGCTGAAAAAAGAATCCACGCAGATGTTTTTGCCTTGGATATGGCTTTACCGATGCTTAAAAAAACTAAGCAACGAAAGCTTTGTGAAAAAATGCCGCTGATTTGTGCGGATGCAGAAAAACTTCCGTTGCAAAGTGATTGCATGACGCTGGTTAGTTCTAACTTAGCGTTGCAATGGTGCCATAATTTGGATCAATTATTTTCAGGGGTTTATCGAGTCTTGCAAGATGAAGGGGAGTTTGTCTTTTCTACCTTTGGAGTGGGAGCTTTAAAAGAACTTAAGGCGGCCTGGTCTGAAGTTGATGATTATTCGCATGTTAATGAGTTTTGTACTTTAGATATGATTGAGCAATCATTAAAAAAAGCAGGCTTTAATGATATTAAAATCGAAACAGCTATTTATCATTCGGAATATACTCATGTGCTTGAATTGATGCGTGAACTGAAAGGCATTGGAGCACATAATGTCAGCTCAGCTCGGCAAAAAACATTAACGAGCAAAGGGGGGATGCAGTCTATGTTTAGGGCGTATCCTAAAAATGAAAATGGAACCATCAGTGCTAGTTTTGAAATTATGTATGTGAAGGCAAGGAAAAAATAATGGCACAGGGGTATTTTGTAACTGGTACGGATACGGGAATTGGTAAAACATGGAGCAGCCTTGCTTTAATGCAGTATTTTCAGCAACAAGGTAAAACGGTTGTGGGGATGAAACCGGTTGCAGCAGGCTGTGAATGGCTAGATGGGCAGTTTAAAAATGAAGATGCACTTGCGTTGCAAGCGCAGGCATCAATTGATATACCTTATAATTTGATTAACCCTTATGCCTTTGAGTTGCCAGTTTCACCGCATATTGCTGCGCAAGCAGTGGGTGAGGAAATCGAGATTTCTGTAATACGCGACGAATATGAAAAACTGCAAACACTGGCTGATGTAGTGATTGTTGAAGGTGCTGGTGGCTGGATGGTGCCTTTAAATGCAAAAGAGGATATAGCGCAATTGGCTGAGCAGTTGGCCTTGCCAGTTATTGTTGTTATCGGTATGCGCTTGGGGTGTATTAATCAAGCAAAGTTAACGTTTGCTGCAATCAAATCGATGGGGTTGCCATGTGTTGGTTGGATTGCCTCTTGTGTTGAAGAAGATATGCAGCAGTTGGAGGCAAATATTAAAACAATAGACGCCGCGGCTGATATGCCTTTGTTGGCGGTGTTTCCTTATGAAAAAACAAGAAACCTTAATAATTATAAGAAAATAAACCTATAAACCTTACAAGATTAAAGTTTTTGTGGTTTAATTGCTGCTCCTATCATAAAGAATCGGAGAAAAAGATGGCTTTAATTACGTGGAATGAAAAAGATCATGGAACAAAAGTAGGCTTTGCGGATGATGAGCATAAGGTATTGTTTGATCTTTTGAATACAGTATATGATCTTGCAATAGGCGGGGCAGAGCGCGCGAAAATTGGTAGTGCATTGGATGCGCTGATTGCTTATGTTGTCGATCACTTTGCGCATGAAGAAACAGAAATGCAAGCTAAGTCTTATGGTGGCTATGCAAGACATAAAGAAGAGCATGATAAATTAGTTGCTGTGTGTGCTGGTTTGCAAGCAAAATTTCACGCAGGTGAAGCGGATGTTACTGAAGAAGTGGGACAAATGGTTAAAGGTTGGTTAGATAGCCATATCCCTCAATATGATATGCCGTATGCAGGAGCTTTAAATAGCTAAGGCTAAGAAAAATATAAGTATAAAAAGCTTGTAAGTTTATTGCTTACAGGCTTTTTTTTTGCCAGAAAAATGAGCGTATAAGAATAAAAAAGCCTGTGGGCTCTAGCTTAGTCTGAAGTCATAGGTTAAAATTAGGAAGTTATTTTTAGTGAAAATAAAATGGATTGTTTTTGTAAGGGAATACATTAAAAAATCACAAAAATTAGGTGCATTTAATCAGTTTATTATTAATATAGAGGAGGCTACTCCGTGATGAAAACAAAGCAATTATTCGCCGGTCTGGTCCTGATGGCTTTAAGCCTAGGGAGCGCGCAAGCGGACTATACACTCAACCTTATGGAAGGAGTGACATCGATCAGTCGTGATGTTTATGGCTTACACATGCTTGTATTATGGGTATGTGTATTCATAGGTATCGGTGTGTTTGGTACGATGTTTTATTCGATCTACTTTCACCGTAAGTCTAGAGGCTTTAAGGCCGCTAACTTTCATGAAAGTGCTAAGGTTGAAATAATTTGGACGATCATTCCAACTGTCATACTTATTGTGTTAGCGATTCCTGCGACACGAGTCATGTTAGAGATGAATGATGTTTCTGAGTCTGAAATGACCGTAAAAGTCACGGGATGGCAATGGAAATGGGAATATGAATATTTAGATAATGGTGTTCATTTTTTCAGTAGTTTAGATGAAGCGAGTAATAAAGCAAGGCAACTAAACTCAGGGATTGACCCTCGTTCAGTGCCGAACTATTTACTCGAAGTAGATAAGCCATTAGTACTGCCAATCAATACTAAAATTAGATTTTTATTTACGGCGGCTGATGTAATCCATTCTTGGTGGGTGCCCGATTTAGGTTGGAAAAAAGATACAATTCCAGGTTATATCAATGAAACGTGGACTTCAATTGACAAAGCGGGAACATATCGCGGTCAATGTACTGAGCTTTGCGGTAAAGATCATGGGTTTATGCCTATTGTTGTTATTGCGATGGAAAAAGAAGACTATGCAGCTTGGGTTGCTGAGCAGCAAGGTGTTGCAGTAGAGCAAGCAGCAGCAGCTGAAAAAGAATGGTCTCAAGAAGATTTAATTGCACAGGGTGAAAAAGTCTATGCAAATAATTGTGCTTCTTGTCATATGCCTGATGGCGCTGGTATTCCAGGAACTTTTCCTGCAATTACAGCAAGTGCTATTGTTACAGGTGATATGAATGCGCAAGTTGATTTAATGCTAAATGGTAAAGGTATGATGCCTGCCTTTGGTCAAATGTTAGATCCTGTTGATTTTGCAGCGGTATCAACATTTATTCGTAATGGGCTAGGCAATTCAGTGGGTGATGTAATTCAACCGACTGCAATTAAAGCCTTACAGGCAACGATTTCAAAAGGTGATGATGAGTAAGTAAACTCATCTTTCGCATTAAGTAAATTGAATCTTTATTTTAGTATTAAACGAGGTATAAATTATGTCTGCTGTAACAGCTGAGCATGAACACGATGATCATCATGATCACGGGCCTGAAAAAGGGCTCTTAAGATGGATAGTGACGACCAATCATAAAGATATTGGTACGCTATATTTATTTTTTGCACTAGCAATGTTTTTTGTTGGTGGAACAATGGCGCTAATTATCCGTGCCGAGTTATTTGAACCGGGTATGCAATTTGTCACGCCGCAGTTCTTTAACTCAATGACAACCATGCATGCGCTTGTAATGGTTTTTGGTGCAGTAATGCCAGCATTTGTTGGTTTTGCTAACTGGCTTATACCTATGATGATTGGTGCGCCAGATATGGCTTTACCAAGAATGAACAACATGAGTTTTTGGATGTTGGTAGCTGGGGTAATGTTATTAGCAAGTACTCTATTTATGGAAGGTGGGGCACCGGCTTCAGGTTGGACTTTATATCCACCGCTAGTGCTGCAAACGGGTGCTGCTTTACCTTTTGCTATTTTCTCAGTGCATTTATTAGGTATCTCATCGATTATGGGAGCGATTAATATCATCGCAACTATTTTCAATATGCGTGCACCTAAGATGACATTGATGAAAATGCCTTTGTTCGTATGGACTTGGTTAATTACAGCATTCTTATTAATTGCGATTATGCCGGTATTTGCTGGTGCGGTAACGATGTTACTAACAGATCGTTTTTTCGATACGAGCTTCTTTGATGCTGCCGGTGGTGGTGATCCAGTACTTTATCAACACATCTTCTGGTTCTTCGGACATCCTGAAGTATATGTAATGATTTTGCCTACTTTTGGTATTGCATCAACGATTATTCCTGTTTTTGCGCGTAAGCCATTATTTGGTTATAGCTCTATGGTTTATGCGACTGCCGCGATTGCATTCTTATCATTTATCGTTTGGGCTCATCACATGTTTACTGTGGGGATGCCGATATCAGGTGAGCTATACTTTATGTATGCCACTATGTTAATTGCGATTCCTACTGGGGTTAAAATCTTTAACTGGACTGCAACTATGTGGCGTGGATCAATGACTTTTGAAACACCTATGTTGTTTTCAATTGCCTTTGTTATTCTATTTACATTAGGTGGTTTTACTGGATTGATGATGGCATTGGCGCCGATTGATTTTCAGTATCATGATACTTATTTTATCGTTGCCCATTTTCATTACACATTAGTACCGGCTTCTGTTTTTATTCTAATGGCGGGTGGTTATTTCTGGTTACCTAAGTGGACTGGGAATATGTATGATGAAAGATTAGGTCGACTACATTTCTGGTTGTCTACTATTTCAGTAAATATCTTGTTCTTCCCTCAGCACTTTTTAGGTTTAGCGGGTATGCCACGTCGTATTCCTGATTATGCTGTGCAATTTGCTGATTGGAATATGGTATCGAGTATCGGTGCTTTTATTTTTGGATTTAGTCAATTGATGTTCGTTTATATTGTTGTTAAAACAATTAAAGGCGGTACGGGTGAAAAAGTAACTGATGAAGTTTGGGAAGATGCACATAAGCATGGCTTAGAGTGGACTTTACCTTCGCCTGTTCCATATCATACGTTTGCAACGCCACCAGATAAAATTCCAACGGAACATTTCTAAGGGGCTTGTAGTTTTTACCCACCTTGATTTTAAGGTGGGTAAAATCAAAGTTAGATTATGAATATTAAAACTAAAAACAGGCTGACAGTTGCAACCTTGGTTGTTATCGTTGTTGTAATTTATGTTCTTGTTGTAATCAGAGTTACGTCATAGTGAGCTCTGATCTAGAGAGGAAAAATAAAAAAACCGTAATAAGTTTGTTAGTACTGGTTTTTGTTATGTTTTTATTTGCGCTTGCCTTGATTCCTTTGTACGATATTTTGTGCGAAATAACAGGAATTAATGGCAAAAGTAAACAAGATTTAAGTTCTCTAGATTATGCGGTTGATAAAGAGCGAGTGATAACGCTTGAGTTTGTTGCCACGGTGAGTGCTAAAACAGCTTTAGATTTTAAAGCGGATAAGTTTGAAATTAAAGTGCATCCCGGTGAGAAAATAACCGCTCGATTTACGGCAAAAAATAAAACAAATCAACAGTTAACAGCTAAAGCAAATCCTAGTATTTCACCGGGAATTACTGCAGCGTATGTTAAAAATATTGAATGTTTTTGCTTTTCTAGTCAAGATTTTAAACCAGGCGAAACCAAGCACCTAGAGGTGCAGTTAATGGTTGATCCTAAAGTCTCTTCTGATTATAAACGCATTACATTCGGACTTACTTTTTTCGATATTACTCAATAAATAGGGGATTATGATGTCTACACAGGACGCATATTACATTCCACATAAGGCAACATGGCCTATTGCGGCAACCATGGGCTTATTAACCTCATTAGTAGGTTTTGCAAATTATCTAAATGGTAATGCAGCAGGATCAACTTTTATGCTGATAGGCTTAGGTATTTTTATTTTGATGCTTGCGGGCTGGTTCACAATGCAAGCGACAGAAAGTGAAACAGGCATGTATAACCATGGGGTAGGCGTTTCTTACCGAATGGGCATGATGTGGTTTATTTTTTCTGAAATCATGTTTTTTGCTGTTTTCTTTGGAACACTTTGGTACACGCGTAACTTATCTATAGATTGGTTAGCTGGTATGGGGACTGGTCCAGGGCGATCAACAGGCATGTTATGGCCTTCATTTGAGGCGGTATGGCCAACAAATGGCCCAGGAAATATAGGTGGTGAATTTGAGCCTATGGGGGCATTTGGATTACCTTTAATCAATACTTTGTTACTATTAACTAGTGGTGTAACGTGTACGTGGGCACATCATGGCTTACTGGAAAACAATCGTTCTCAGTTAATCAAGGGACTTGCTGCTACAGTTACTTTAGGTTTTGTCTTTGTTGCATGCCAAGCTTTAGAGTATATGGAAGCGTACCATGAGATGGGCTTAACTTTAGGTTCAGGTATCTATGGTTCAACCTTTTTTATGTTAACGGGTTTTCATGGTTTTCATGTTTGTGTGGGTGCTATTATTCTATCTGTAGTGTTATTTCGTAGTTGGAAAGGGCATTTTACAGCTGAAAATCACTTTGCTTTTGAAGCAGCTGCTTGGTACTGGCATTTTGTTGATGTCGTGTGGTTAGGTTTGTTTATATTTGTTTATTTAATGTAAAACTACATTGTAGATAATTGATAAGAAGCACTCACTAAATGGTGAGTGCTTTTTTTTTGTCTGATACATATTTAGAAAATTAAGATAATGGAAAGTAATTTAAAGGATAGTAGTGTGCTACAGAAAACTGAGAATCAGGTGCTGATAGGTATCTGTGTGAAGTTTTTGGTGGCTTTTTTAGTGTTGTTGATGATTGATACCATAGTAGACGGGGTGATGGGGCTCATAGATTTATTGATAGAGCTTGGTCACGTAGTGATAGAAATGCTTGAAGTGTCAGTAGAGGTAGTGTTGGAAAAATATTTCCATACAAACAAAAGGCAGAGTGAAATTGTTTTTTTAAATATACTGGTACTTGTCGCGTTGGGCGTGATATATCACTTTATACGCTTTTTACCCTGCATGGCGCGTAAAATTGAAAAGTATATGCTGCGCGCGAGTCATACATATCTAGAAAGCAAAGTAAGCCACTGGAGATCATATTCAATCGCTATGAAATTGAAATTGGTCGCACTTTATATCTTGGGCTTTTATTGTTTATCGATGCTGATTTTGTAAGGATGAAATCTCAATGCCAAGAAATCGATTAAACTAGTTAATGTTTTTTTGTGCTTGTTTTTGCAAATGCATTTGCATGCCAATTCCGGTAGGTTGGATAAGGCCGCTCATAAACGCAATGCTTAATAAAATAAACAGTGCGAGTGAAATACTTATGCGATAAGTCAATGCTTTAACCATTTTTGCTGAAGACCCTTTATTTTTAATGAGCTGGTATAAGGCAGTAGCAAGGCTAATAATAATGGTTAAGAAGACAAGAATAATAAGGATTTTTAGCATAAGGATAGATGTTCAGTGGAAAAAGCTGTGGTTGCTTAGTTAGCGACATAAAAAATTTAATTTCGATGATTATAGCCTCAATTTTTTTATTGAGTAGTATAATATTCGGTTACTTAGGAAATTAGTTGAATGGCATAATGGCTTCACGTTTAAGCGCATGTTACAAAAATATAAGATGGGTGCCGTTAACGCTTTTTGTTTGTCTATTTATCTTATTGTTACGCTTAGGTTTTTGGCAGTTGAATAGGGCGAATGAAAAAGAGTCTTTTTTAGTGACTCAGCAAAAACAAATGTTACAAAAGCCTGTTTTATTAACGGATCTTTTGCAGAGTGCCGAAGCGCGCCGCTATAGACCGGTTATATTTAACGGAACTTACGATATTAAGCATCAATTGCTAGTAGATAACCAGGTGCATGGAGGTAAGTTGGGTGCATTTGTGCTGACACCCTTTATTTTGGAAAATAATGAAGGCGTTGTACTGGTTAATCGCGGTTGGGTCGCAATGGATAAATCAAGACAAAGATTGCCCGAGTTAGACTTCAAAATGGCAAGCTCAATTATTGAAGTAAGTGGGATAGTGAATGAATTTCCTTCGGTAGGCCTTGTTTTACAAGGTGCTGATGAGCCAAGTGAAGGCTGGCCATCAATGGTACAAATTATAAATATTGAAAAGCTCAAGCCTAAATTAGGCTATAGCGTTTTACCCTTTCAGGTGCAGTTACATGCTGAGCAAGCAAATGGTTACCTAAGAGACTGGAAAATTAATACGCGAATGCCGCCAGAAAAACATAGAGCATACGCATTTCAGTGGTTTGCATTAGCGACTACTTTATTTTTTTTAACATTTTGGATAAGTTGTAAAACACATAAAAATGATTGATCAGACAAATAAAAATCAGCGCACTATTATTATCGTGGCATTAATGACAATGGTTCCCTTTACCATTGCATGGTTATTAACTGAAAGTGCGAGCTTTCGGCCTGCTTCAACGAATAAAGGTAATTTAATTGTGCCGATTATTACCACAGAGAAAGAGAGTTTTACTGGGGTAGATGCATTTTCAGCAGAAAATATGGCTGAATTGCCGGGACATTGGGTGATGCTGAATTATATCGAAGGCAATGAGTGTGATAAGGCTTGTAGTGATGCAATCCATGCGACAAAACAAATTCGCTTAATGTTAAATAAAGATTTAACGCGTGTTAGGCGGGCAGTGGTTGTTGTGTCGGGTAATCAAACGCTAGCTGTTACTGAATGGTGGAAAGAAGATTTGCGTTTATTGAAAATAAAACCAAGCGCGTCTTTACTAGAAAAAATTAAAATTTATAAGCCGGATGGCTTAGTGAATGGTGCGATTATGATTATGGATCCGCTGGGTAACTTGATGATGCATTATGATGCAAACTTTGACCCTTATGCGGTTAAGGGTGATTTGAAAAAGTTACTTAGAATTTCACAGATAGGGTAGTCGTAATGTTCAGAGTATTAACACACTTTTTAAGTTTTCTCGGGTTGTTAACTGTACTGGCGAGTAGCTATAGTTGGGTATTAAATTCAGCCCAAACTCAGAGTTGTAATGGTTTTGTGGATTGCTACCAACTGATAGCAGAAAATGGCCTATTGTCTGTGCCTGTTATTGAACTTGTATCGCTATTTAGCATTGCTTTGATGGTTGTTGTAGCTCTATGCATAGTTGTGTGTAGCTTTGCTTTGATTAAGAAGCGTACAAAGCTATTTATGTCAGCAGTAGTTTTAGCGCTATTAGTTGCTGTACAAGTTTGTTTGTCCTTAAATCATGAGGCTGTTTTACCCAATCAAGCGCTTGAGTATTTTGTTCGCTATGTTGTTGGTGTACTGATTGTCGGTATTTCCCTTTATATGGCGCTACGTAGCCAATTAAATTATGAGAAAAAACAGTTAAAGACTAAGTCCTATTGCTTGCAATCTGTAATGGGTCTTTTGACCTTGCAGGTTATGTTGGGTGCTTGGCTTACTGCAAATCATGCGGGATTGACGTGTTCTGGATTTCCTCAGTGTAATGGTTCTTGGTGGCCTAGGGCTAATTATCAGTATGCTTTTGATCTATTATCATCGCTGTCTTTTGATGCAAAAGTTGCGGTTAGTTGGATGCACCGCATATTGGCATTGCTTAACTTTTTAACCTTAACTTGGGTTTTCCTGTCTGTAACCAAGCATTCGATTAAGCAAGTACGTTGGGCGGGGCTGTTCGGTAGTTTTTCCTTGTTGTTATTGATTACAAGTGGCATCGCGAGTGTGAAAATCGCAATGCCTGTTTGGTTGATGATTGCGCATAGCTTGTTGGCAGTCGCATTGGTGATGGCACTGTTATTAATCCACTTTTATACGCGTTATGCTGTATTGAGCGATATTAGTGAGATTGATGAAGATGTTATTGCGGATGTCGCGCTAGAGGCGCTTGTTGAGCCTGAACCTGTTGTTGAAGAATCTATTTATGGACGATTAAAATCTCAGTTAGGAAGGACTCGCTCAGGTTTTGGCGCTGCGCTGTCTACACTTTCTTTAAGTAATAGAAAAATTGATCAAGATTTGCTTGAGGAAATCGAAACCAGTTTATTAATTGCTGATGTAGGCTTAGATGTAACGACTGAAATTATTGAAAAAATTGAAGAGAGCGTAGAAAAACATCAATTACAAGATGCGACTGCACTGTCTGCTTTATTAAAACAAGAATTGTTAGATATATTAAAGCCAGTGAGCCAACCTTTGCTTATTCCTGAGCAAGAGGGGCCTTATGTGATTTTAGTGGTAGGTATTAATGGCGTAGGAAAAACAACGACTATTGGTAAATTAGCACAAAGATTACAGCGAGAAGGTCATAGTGTTATGCTCGCGGCAGGTGATACGTTTAGAGCGGCAGCGGTTGAACAACTGCAAGTCTGGGGTGAACGTAATAATATACATGTGGTTGCCCAGCATACAGGTGCAGATTCAGCATCAGTGATTTTTGATGGGGTACAATCAGCAAAAGCAAAAGGCGTGGATGTCTTAATTGCTGATACGGCAGGAAGGCTGCATACAAAAACTAATTTAATGGATGAGTTGAAGAAAGTTAAACGTATTATTTCTCGTTTAGATGAGGCTGCACCGCATGAGGTTTTATTGGTTTTAGATGCGGGAACTGGACAAAATGCACTTTCGCAAACAGAACATTTTAATAAAACAGTTAATTTAACGGGACTTGCTTTAACTAAGTTAGATGGAACCGCTAAAGGCGGAATGATCTTTGCTTTAGCTAAACAACATGGGATACCAATTCGCTTTTTAGGGGTGGGTGAAGGTATCGATGACTTACAAGATTTTAATGCTGAGCAGTTTGTGGATGCATTATTTATGGAAGAAGAAAAGTAAGCTGTATGCTTAGCTTTAATCATGTATTTAAACGATATGCAGCCAATGATGCACTGCTTGATGTTAGTTTTCATCTTAATAAAGGGGAAATTGCATTCTTAACAGGGCATTCTGGTGCGGGAAAAAGTACGGTGCTACGATTAATTGCTATTCTTGAACGCTGTTCAAGAGGGCAGATGTTATTTAATGGGCAGAACTTATGTCGCATGCATGAATCTGATATTCCACTGCTACGTCGTAAATTAGGGCTTATTTTTCAAGATTATAAGCTATTAACGGATAGGACTGTTTTTGATAATGTTGCTTTGCCATTGTTAGTTTCTGGCGTTAGCCACCATGAAATTTCTAGGCGAGTACGTGCGGCGCTTGATAAAGTCGGGCTTTTAGGAAAAGAAAAAAAGTACCCTTTAGCATTGTCAGGTGGAGAGCAACAAAGAGTGGGTATTGCGCGTGCTGTGGTTAATAAGCCGATGTTAATTCTGGCTGATGAACCAACGGGTAATTTAGACCCAGAACTCTCTATTGAAATTATGCGATTATTTGAGCAGTTTCAACAGGTAGGCGTGAGTGTCTTAATTGCGACGCATGAAGCGGGTATCGTTGCCGAAACAAAGCATAAGGTACTGCGGTTGGATCATGGTCGATTGCTGGAGAATAATTCATGAAAGTGCCTAAAAAGCATAACATGAAGAATAATATAAAACATACGCGTAGCGGTGTTACTCAAAAAAAACGACTGGTTTCTGAGCGTAAATCAGGGCTTTATTTAACCGGGATAATTCATTATTACGCATTATGTGCAAGTGCTAGGCGGCTATTGAAGACGCCCGTATCATCGATGATGACGATACTGGTTATGGCGGTAGCAATGTCGTTGGCAGGTGGGTTTTATGTCGGTTTAAATAATGCGCAGAAAATGTTTGATGATGTACAAATGGGGCGACAAATTTCGCTGTATTTGCATGATCATATTAATGATGAGCAAGCAATGCTTTTAGCGGGGCAATTAAGGAATAAGGCTGAAGTGGCGGAAGTGGACTATATTTCCAAGCAGCAAGCATTAGAGGAATTTCAAGTCTATAGTGGTTTTGGTGATGCACTAAATGCATTAACTAATAACCCATTACCTCGAGTAATTCTGATTTACCCTAATAATCAGGCTGTTTCTCATGGTGAGTTAACTCAGTTAGTTGATGGTTTGCAAAATTATCCTGCAGTAGAATTTGCACAAATGGATATGCAGTGGGTGTCAAGGTTGCAGGCTATGATGCTAATAGTGCGTAATTTTATTCATGCGTTAACTGGGCTGTTGGTAGTCGCTGTTTTGTTAGTAACCGGCAATAGTATTCGTTTGGAGTTACAAACAAGGCGAGATGAAATATTAGTAGAAAAATTAGTTGGGGCAAATAATGCCTATATTTATCGGCCTTTTTTATATACGGGTTTCTGGTATGGAAGTTTGGCTGGAATACTTGCGTGGCTGATTGTGACTGCTATTGTCCTTATGTTAGAAGCACCTATAGAACGTTTATCATCTCTTTATAATAGTCAATATCAATTAAATTTCATGGATTTGAATGAGGTAATAACTTTTATTGTGCTGTCTACATTATTGGGGATTATTGGTGCATTTTTAGCCGCCAATCAGCAAATTAGAAATTTAAAGTTAGAGTGATGCCGGTTACTCTTGTTTTTCTAGAAATTAGCCTTATATCTTGTAAACCGGAATGATTATCGGTAATGTGGCGTAGGTTAAATAAACGACTTCTTAATGGATTAATAGTGGATATTAAGATAATCTTGTACTTAGGTTAGATTGAATAACGATTCGTGCGGGTATAAAAATAATAATTAAGGGGCGAAGGGATGTCAAAGAGTCAAAATTTGCAAGATACTTTCTTAAATACATTGAGAAAAGAGCATACTCCGGTATCTATATTTTTAGTTAATGGGATTAAGTTGCAAGGACGAATTGATTCGTTCGACCAATATGTCATTATGTTAAAAAATACCATGGTGCAAATGGTTTATAAGCATGCGGTATCGACGATAGTGCCAGGCAAAGCAATTAATATAAAACCTATAGAGAATGAATTTGAGTAACTGTAAAAATATGAGAGGAGTGGTGCATTTTGTTTGATCGCCCCGAATCTGGAGAACGCGCTGTTCTGGTGCACATTAACCTATCTCGTGGTCAAGAAGACTTAAACGAGTTAAAAGAATTGGCAAAATCAGCTGGTGCTGAGGTTGTGCACGTGCTGACCGGCTCTCGAAACTTTCCAGACCCACGATATTTTATTGGATCAGGGAAATTAGAAGAGCTAAAGGCGGTTATAGCAGAAACTGAAGCTGATTTAGTCTTGTTTAATCATGTGCTAACACCAAGTCAAGAGCGTAATTTAGAAGCGGAGTTAGAGTTCCGTGTTGTTGACCGAAATGGATTGATTTTAGATATATTTGCCTTACGCGCAAAAAGCTATGATGGAAAGTTACAGGTTGAATTGGCACAGCTTAATCACCTATCTTCACGTTTAACTGGCGGGTGGTCGCATTTAGATCGCCAAAAAGGCGGTATTGGTATGCGTGGGACAGGTGAGACTCAATTAGAGTCTGATCGTCGTCAAGTGGGAATGCGCATTAAATTGGTAGAAAATCGACTTGCCACGGTAGTCAAGCAGCGCCATCAAGGTAGAGCTCGTCGTAAAAGATCAGAAACGCCTAATGTTTCGCTAGTGGGGTATACCAATGCAGGAAAATCTACCTTATTTAATACTTTAACCGGTGCGGATATTTATGCGGCAGATCAGTTATTTGCTACCTTAGATCCTACACTGAGAGAGTTTAGGTTAGCTTCCGGTAGTAAAGTTGTTTTAGCTGATACGGTAGGCTTTATTCGGCATTTGCCGCATGAGTTAGTGGCGGCTTTTAAATCTACATTACAAGAAGCGATTGAAGCGGATTTGTTATTGCATGTGATTGATGTTAATGATGAATACCGGAATGAAACAATTTATGAAGTCAATCGAGTCCTTAAAGAGATTGGTGCGGGTGATAATCAGCAATTAGAGATTTTTAATAAGATCGATTTATTAGAAGATTTTTCGCCGCGTGTAGATAGAGATGAAGAAGGTAAGCCAATTCGTGTATGGATATCTGCTGAGAAAAATCTGGGCATGGATTTATTGCGGGACGTGCTCACTGAAATTTTTTCTATTAATACTATTACAATTTCTTGTCAGCTTTCGCCAGTACAAGGCGGGGTGCGGTCGCAACTGTTTTCAGTAGCCAATATTATAAAGGAAGATTTTACAGAAGAAGGTGGCTGGGATTTGCTTGTAGAAATGGATCAGCAGCACTTGGGAGTTTTAAATGGCATTTCTTTTGAAGAAATTGGCTAACAAGGATTGTGCTAAACAGTATTTTTTAGGATAATTGATAGTCTATGCTCATAATATTTTATTGAGCACGTTGAGTAGAAATTATTAATTTTTGCAGTAAATTAGGTGGAGTTAACTAATGTCTTGGAATGAACCAGGCGGTGATAAGAATAAAGATCCTTGGAGTGGTCGTAATACAGAAAATACCCCTCCTGATTTAGATGAAGCAATGCGATCACTGCAAAATAAATTGGGTGGTTTATTTGGTGGTGGAAATAATGGCGATGATAACAATGGTTCATCTCCTTCCTTAAAAGGCTTAGGTTTTCTAGCGGTCGGCGCTGTTGCGCTTTGGTCTGCAAGTGGCTTCTATATTGTCGATGAAGGAAATCGTGGTGTTGTCACGCGTTTTGGTGAGTATGTTGAAACGACTCAGCCTGGTTTAAACTGGCACGTACCAACACCCGTAGAAAATGTTGAAGTGATTAATATTTCTCAACAACGCTTCTTAGAAGTAGGTTATCGTTCTGGGGGAAGTCGTCAGCGTGGTATGGGCTCCGTTCCTAAAGAAGCGCTAATGCTTACCAAGGATGAAAATATTGTTGATATTCGCATGGCTGTGCAATATCAAGTTAATGATGCAAAAAAATACTTATTTAATATTAATAATCAAACAGCAACGCTAAAACAAGTAACAGAAAGTGTTGAACGCGGTGTGATTGGTGGTAATACAATGGACTTCGTTTTAACGGAAGGTCGTAGTCAAGTTGTTGCTGATATTAAAACTGGGATTCAGGTAGTGATGGATTCTTATGACGCAGGGATTTTAATTACCAGTGTTAATTTACAAGATGCACAGCCACCAGAACAGGTACAAAGTGCTTTTGAAGATGCGATTAAAGCGCGGGAAGATAAACAGCGCTTAATTAATGAAGCAGAAACGTATGCTAATGACATTGTGCCTAAGGCGCGTGGAGCGGCAGCACGTTTAACTCAAGAAGCTGAAGGGTACAAATCACGTATTATTTCTGCGGCTGAAGGGGACGTGAGTCGTTTTTCACAGATTTTAACAGAATATAAGAAAGCACCGGAAGTTACTCGTCAACGTATCTATTTAGATACGATGGAAGAAGTGATGAGTGGTACCGATACTGTTTTAGTTGATGTGAAAGGTTCTAACAATATGATGTACTTACCACTGGATAAATTAGTGAATAAGTCATCTAATATGGGTACGCAGCAATCAGCTAATAGCTATCAATCAACTGCAAAACCTACGACTTCATCAAATAGTATTAACCCGTCACGAAGCTCTAGTCGTGGTCGCGTAGAGAGAGGGCGTTAAAATGTCACAAAATAAAGTATTAGTAGGCATTGGAGCTGTATTTACTGTTTTAATGATGAGTGTCTTCACAGTTTCTGAAACTGAAAAAGCGATTAAATTTAAATTAGGGGAGATTGTTGCTTCTGATTATTCTGCTGGATTGCATTTTAAATTTCCTTTAGTGAATAATGTTAAGAAATTTGATGCGCGAATTTTAACTTTAGATTCTTCACCAGAGCGGTTTTTAACAGCTGAAAAGAAAAATGTGATTGTTGATTCATTTGTTAAATGGCGTATCGGCGATGTAAATACGTTTTACACTGCGGTTGCCGGTGATGTTTATCAAGCGAATGTTCGTTTAGATCAGATTATTAAAGATGCATTCCGTAGTGAGTTTAGTAAGCGTGATATTAAGCAATTAGTATCTACAGATCGCAGTGCTGTTCGTGAGGCATTGATTGCTAAAACCGTTGCTGGAGCAGCAAATTTAGGGATTGAAATTGTCGATGTACAAGTAAAACGTATTGATCTACCTAGTGAAGTTAGTCAATCGGTTTATCGACGTATGGAAGCTGAGCGTGCAAGAGTTGCGCGTGAGTTTAGATCACAAGGTTCTGAGGCTGCTGAGCGTGTTCGTGCGGATGCGGATAAACAAAAAGAAATTATTTTGGCAAATGCTTATCGTGATGCTGAAGTAGTAAAAGGGTCGGGTGATGCGACAGCATCAGATGTTTATGCGAAAGCATACGGTGCTGATGTTGAGTTCTATGCTTTTTATCGTAGTATGGCTGCGTATAAGCATTCATTTGAAAATGCATCAAATATCATGGTGACAGAGCCTAACTCTGAGTTCTTTAAGTATTTTAAAAGTATTAAATAACTGAATATAATTACTTTGGTTTTTAATGAAGTTAGTTGTGTTTAACAATCAAACGCTCTGCCTAGGTAGAGCGTTTTTTGTGTGTATTGGAAAAAAATATGTTGCATAGAAATCCGTGGTTATTGCCTGAAGGGGTTGAAGAAGTTCTACCTGCAGATGCAAAGCACTTAGAAAAAACACGTAGGCAGTTATTAGATGTCTTTGAATGCTGGGGATATGAAAAAGTCATTCCTCCGTTCATTGATTATATTGATTCATTATTAACTGGCTCAGGGCATGATTTAAATTTACAAACATTTAAATTGACCGACCAATTAAGTGGGGAAATGTTAGGTATTCGTGCTGATATGACGCCACAAGTAGCACGGATTGATGCACATAGTTTAAATCATCAGTTATCATCACGATTATGCTATGTGGGCACTACACTGCATACACGTGGGAATTCACTTGATAAAACAAGAATTCCAATGCAAATAGGTGCGGAGTTATTTGGTCATTCAGGCATAGATAGCGATGCAGAAGTTGTGCAGTTAATGTTGGAAGTATTAGCGCAAGCGGGCTTACAAAATGTTCATCTTGATTTAGGGCATGTAGGTATTTATCGTGGATTAGTTACACAAGCGGAATTAACTGAAGAGCAAGAAGCTGAGTTATTTAATGTTTTACAGCGTAAAGCAAATGTTGAGTTAGAAGCCTTATTAGATAGCTATCAAATTCAAGCTGAGCTAAAGCTAATGTTTTTAGAGCTACCGAAACTGAATGGTGATGAAACAATATTGGCACGTTCACTGCAAAAATTAGCAGCAGCGAGTGATGAAGTTAAGCAAGCCTTGGCTGATTTGCAAGCATTAGCAGTTGTTTTAAAGCAAAACTATCCTCAGTTGACTATTAGCTTTGATTTAGCAGAATTACGTGGTTATCATTATCATACTGGCTTAGTTTTTTCAGCCTTTGTTCCGCAAATGGGTAAAGAAATTGCGCGCGGCGGACGTTATGATAATATTGGTCAAATTTTTGGTGCGGCACGGCCTGCGACAGGATTTAGTGCGGATTTAAAAGTATTGGCGGCATTAACTAAAAAACAAAAGTCGGCTGAAGCGACGAATAAAATATTAGCACCTATCGCACAAGGCGATACTGCGTTAGATGAGAAAGTGCGTGAACTACGTATTTCAGGTTGCATTGTTATTAAAGAGCTGTCTGGTCAAAAAGACACGGCTAAACAATTAGCATGTAATCAAAAATTAGAAAAAATTGATAAGAACTGGGTTCTTGTCCCGTTAAATTAATGGAAACTGTTATGGGTAAAAATGTTGTAGTCATCGGTACGCAATGGGGTGATGAAGGAAAAGGTAAACTAGTTGATTTGTTGACTGATCAAGCGGCAGCGGTTGTTCGTTTTCAAGGTGGACATAATGCAGGTCATACGCTAGTTATTGACGGCAAAAAAACAGTGTTACATTTAGTTCCTTCGGGCGTATTGCGTGAAGATGTGCAATGTTTAATAGGCAATGGGGTGGTGTTGTCGCCTGAAGCTTTATTGAAAGAAATTAAGATTTTAGAAGCAGCAGGTATTCCTGTTCGTTCACGCTTACTCATTAGTGAGGCCTGTGCGTTAATTTTGCCTATTCATGTTGCGATTGATCAAGCAAGGGAAATTGCAAAAGGCGCTAAAGCGATTGGTACAACGGGGCGTGGCATTGGACCTGCTTATGAAGATAAAGTAGCGCGTCGTGGTGTTCGTGCAGCTGATTTACTTAACCCTGAACTTTTTGCAGAAAAGTTAAAAGAATTAACTGATTTTCATAACTTTATGCTCACAGAGTACTATAAAGTAGAGGCGATTGACTTCGATACTATGTTGGCGGATACATTGGAATTAGCTGAGCATATTAGACCGATGTTAATCGATGTGTCTGAAAAGCTACATGATTACCAAGAAGACGGTCAAAATTTATTATTTGAAGGGGCGCAAGGTGCTTTATTAGATATTGATCACGGAACTTACCCTTTTGTAACGTCATCTAATACAACAGCAGGTAGTGCTGCTACAGGGACAGGCGTAGGACCTTTAGATATAGATTATGTTTTAGGAATTACTAAAGCCTATTCAACACGCGTAGGAAATGGACCTTTTCCTACAGAACTAAATGATAAGTATGGTCAGCATTTAGGCGAAAAAGGCCATGAATTTGGTGCAACGACAGGTAGAAAGCGTCGTACTGGTTGGTTTGATGCGGTTGCTATGCGCAAATCAGCAAAAATGAACTCATTGAGTGGTATGTGTTTAACTAAACTCGATGTTTTAGATGGTTTAGATAAAATTGGTATCTGTGTTGCTTATAAATTAAACGGCGAAGAAATCACAACGGCTCCACTAGGCGCAGAAAAATATGAGGCTTGTGAGCCAGTTTATGAATATATGGATGGCTGGGTAGGTGAAATAACAGCGGGTATTACTGTCGTTGCAGATTTACCAGAAAATGCACTGGCTTATATTCGTCGCTTAGAAGAGCTAGTTGGTGTTGAAGTGTCTATTTTATCAACAGGGCCAGAGCGTAATGAGACCATTGTTTTACATAACCCGTTTGATGATTTTGTCTTAGATATTTAGTTGTAATAAAAAGGTAACTTCTCATTATTGTAGGGGAAAACGTCATCCCCGAAGTCTTTTATCGGGGATCTATTGTTGAAAATATAGATTCCTGCTAGAAGCATGCAGGAATGATGTGTTTTGTATTATGCTGCGCCGGCGGATAATGAGAAGTTACATGAAAAGTAAGCACTCGCTTGTTTACTTTATAAAATTTCCCATAAAAAGTTAAGTTATTATCGTAAAGATAGCTTACAACTTCTTATTAAAAACACGTTTATAAACAAAAACATATTACCTTGTTTATAAACGTGTTTTTCTCTTCCGTTTTTTTTGTTATCCTCTCTGGTTGTGTTAATTGCTTATGCAAAAATATGATGGATTATTGGTTCATCAAGAATTTGATGAGCATGGTTTAATTGAAATTGTAGAAACTGAGGGTGTGCGTGCCTTGCATTTTGGCACTAGCCCACGGCAAAGCAGTATGCTGATCGCAAAGCCCGATGAATTGCACTCTGTTTATGCAAAAGCAATGATGGCGTGGATGCTATTCAAAGATAAACCTGAAAATGTACTCATGATAGGCTTGGGTGGTGGTGTATTAGTAAAGTATTTAATGTACCACTTTCCCGAGAGTAAAATTAAAACCATAGAATTTAGGCAGGCTATGGTGAAAGTAGCCAGACGATTTTTTCATCTTCCTTTAGAGCCACGCTTAAAAATAAAAACCGGGGATGGTGCTGAATATATTAGGCAGCGCAGTAAAGAGGGCGTTGAGCAGCATGACTTGATTATGATTGATGCTTTTGATGATGTGGGTATGGCTGAAACTATGCAAGGCACAGCCTTATTTTCCTCGTGTAAAACATTATTATCCGATACCGGCATATTAGTTATTAATTTATGGGGTAATGATAAAGAATTATTTCAGCAAATTGCATGGGAAATGGGCACGACCTTTGAATGGAAAATCCTATTTTTACCGGTAAGAGGGCGAGGCAACATCATCGGTTTTGCTTTTGCTGATGGGCACCCTGATTTTTCTATGAAAGCATTAAGAGTGCTGGCAAAGCAGCTTGATGAACAATACCAAATTGAATTTTTGAATTTTATAAAAGATTTAAAAAGAAATAACACCAGTGTACTAAAAAGAGTTATCAAATCATGAATATTTTAGATGCCAAACATATCTTTTCTTATAGAAAATTTTGGGCACAACGCTTCGGTACTGCAAAAGAATTACCGATGTCATTTGCAGAAATGGAAGCGCTAGGCTGGGATAGTTGTGATATTATTTTGGTGACAGGGGATGCTTATGTCGATCATCCTAGTTTTGGTATGGCTGTGATTGGTCGCGTTCTTGAAGCGCAAGGATTTCGCGTCGGTATTATTTCACAACCTGACTGGCAAAGTGCTGATGATTTCAAAAGCTTAGGGCGACCTAATTTATTTTTTGGGGTAACTGGCGGTAATATGGATTCCATGGTGAATCGCTATACCTCAGATAAAAAAATTCGCTCTAATGATGCCTATACAGCCAATGGTGATGGTGGAAAACGCCCTGATAGAGCGGTGAATGTCTATTCACATCGTTGTAGAGAAGCGTATAAAGACGTGCCAATTATCATTGGAGGGATTGAGGCAAGCTTACGCCGTATCGCGCATTATGATTATTGGTCAGATAAAGTCAGAAAATCCGTATTACTCGATTCTAAAGCAGATTTATTAGTCTATGGTAATGCAGAAAGGCAAATTGTCGAGGTTGCACATCGTCTTGCCGCAGGCGAATTAATTACTGATTTAAAAGGGATACGTGGCACGGTGCATTTTGTAAAACAAGTCCCCTCTGATTGGACGATTAAGGACTCCTCAGATATAGATAAGCCGGGCTTAGTTATCAAACCTAAAAACCCTTATCAAATGGAAGATGAAACCGTTTGCGCGAGCAAAGCGGAAGAAGGCGATAAGCCAGTACACAAGGAAAGCTCGAAAATCAGTAATGACCAGCGTTTAAAAACCATTATTCGCTTGCCTGATTACGATACGGTAAAAGATGATCCCGTTCAGTATGCGCATGCTTCACGTGTGATGCATGGTGAAACCAATCCTGGTAATGCGCGGCCCTTATTGCAAAAGCATATGCAGCGTTTATTATGGATTAACCCGCCACCGATACCATTAACTACTAGTGAAATGGATGGCGTTTTTGATTTAGATTATTCACGTTTACCCCATACGCTTTACGGAAAATCCAATATTCCTGCCTTTGAAATGATTCAGCATTCCGTGAATATTATGCGTGGTTGTTTTGGTGGCTGTTCTTTTTGCTCAATTACAGAGCATGAAGGGCGAATTATTCAAAGTCGATCAGAAGATTCTATTATTAAAGAAATAGAAGCAATTCGTGATGTCTCGCCTAGTTTTACAGGGAATATTTCCGATCTAGGCGGCCCTACTGCCAATATGTATCGTTTGGCGTGTAAAGATGAGAAAATTGAAGAGTCTTGTCGTAAACCTTCTTGTGTTTTCCCAGGGATTTGTGAAAATTTAGATACTAATCATAATCCACTTATAAAACTCTATAGACGTGCACGTGCTTTAAAAGGTATTAAAAAAATCTTTATAGCGTCGGGCTTACGTTATGACTTAGCGGTTAAATCACCTGAATACGTTAAAGAATTAGTCACGCATCATGTGGGGGGCTATTTAAAAATCGCTCCGGAACATACCGAAGATAGACCTTTATCAAAAATGATGAAACCAGGTATGGGGACGTATGACCGCTTTAAAGAAATGTTTGAAAAGTATTCTAAAGAAGCGGGTAAAGAGCAGTATTTAATTCCCTATTTTATTGCGGCTCACCCAGGAACTGAAGATGTCGATATGCTTAATTTAGCTTTATGGTTAAAGCGTAATGGTTTTAGAGCCGATCAAGTGCAGGCATTTCTACCTTCACCGATGTCAATTGCTAGTGCCATGTATTATTCGGGTAAAGATACGCTACATAAAGTAACGCGTCGTCATGATTCTGATATGTCTATTCCTAAAGGCATTAAGCAGCGCCGTCTACATAAAGCATTTTTGCGCTATCATGATCCTAAAAACTGGCCATTATTACGTGAAGCCTTAAAAAGTATGGGGCGTGCAGACTTAATTGGTAATGGAAAGCAGCAGTTAATTCCTAACTGGAATCCTAAAGAAGGCGGCAGTTCTGGCAGGTCTAAAAATGGTCAAGTTAAATCATTTAGGACGCAACGTACTGAAAACAATAATAGACGTATTCCCGCTAAGAAAAAAAACCAAAGAGCGCGATAAAAGTCTTTACAGGCTAGGTAGCCCCCCCTATAATAGCCGTTCTTTAGCTGATGTAGCTCAATCGGTAGAGCAGCTGATTTGTAATCAGCAGGTCGCGGGTTCGATTCCCATCATCAGCTCCATATGTACAATATTCTTAAGGATAAGAATTAAATCCAGCTTTTTAGCTGATGTAGCTCAATCGGTAGAGCAGCTGATTTGTAATCAGCAGGTCGCGGGTTCGATTCCCATCATCAGCTCCATATTTAGAAACCTCGTTATATGCAAATATAGCGGGGTTTTTTTTTGCCTGGTGTTTTACAGGAGGGGGGCAGGAGAGGTATTGGGTGATTTTAGTTTGCTCGGTCGTCAGTATAAATTTGGACAGGGCGAGTTACAGAGTTAGGTGGCGAAAGGGATATGACTGAATGACTTTTAGAAATTATGTGCTTGGATTTTATATTTATTTAACTAGATAACAGAAAATGTATGTAATTTCTGATAGGTTGTATAAGCAAAAATTGTGGAGTAGAGTGTTAATCTAATTGAAATTTTCATGGAGATTAGATTATGCTCAAATATGTAAATCAATTTTTTGTGTTACTTTTTATTTTCAGTTTTTCATCTGCACATTCAGCAACGACAACATACACATCCCAAGCTAATTACCTCACTGCATTGGGTGGCACTACTGTAATTACCCAAAATTTTGATGGATTAACCAGTGGTGATATTATTGCTGATGGGGATACATTAGATAACGCTACCTACAGTTACGCCATCTCTGGCGGCTTCGAGATTTTGGTAGATGACTATTATGACACCACATCCCCTAACAACTATCTAGGTACTACTGATGGCAGCGGTGCTTTTTTTGGTGGCGATAGTTTCACTATTACATTCGATCAAACACTGCATGCAATAGGCTTGTATGTCATTAGTGCTGATACGATTTTTGATGACGACTTCACTATTACGACTAGTAGCGGGCAGACTGCCAGTAATTCCGAAGTACCTGATATAACTCTATCTGATGGCGGTGCATTTTACATTGGTCTTATTGAAGATGACTTCAATTTGGGGTTTAACAGTATTACATTCAGTAGTTTCGATGAAAATTACCTATTTAACATCGATGACATTACTGTGTCAGAAGTATCTGCTGTACCACTACCAGCTGCAGTTTGGTTATTTGGTGGCGGACTAATCTTTCTTACAGGAATGCGCCGCACCAAGCGTAATTCAAATCTAACACTGAATCATATTTAAGGACGCAATCAAAATGAAACTACGAAATGTATTATTAAGCACATTAATTGCAGGTACTTGCTTTAACGTTACCTCTGTTAATGCTGGGTCAGATCCTTTTATAGGTGAAGTTCAATGGTTCGCTGGTAACTTCGCTCCTAGAGGTTGGGCTGAATGTGATGGCCAGTTATTACCAATTTCTCAATACACCGCCTTATTTTCAATCTTAGGTACGACCTATGGTGGTGATGGAAGAACAACTTTTGCTTTACCAGATGTACAAGGTCGAGTACTCATTCATCAGGGAGGCGGGCCAGGATTAACTCCCCGTAGCCTGGGGGGGAAAGCAGGAACAGAAACTGTCACCCTAACGACCAATCAAATACCTAATCACAACCATATACTTCGTGCTAGTAGTGGCTCAGCAACAAAATCTACCCCAGCAGGCAACGTACTCGCCAGTGCAGGAAGAACTAGATTGTATGACAGTAGTGACTCAAATGTTGATATGGACGTAACTGCAATAACGGCAGCAGGTGGAGGTCAGGCACATAATAATATGCAGCCATACAATACTTTAACCTGCATTATCGCCCTAGTAGGGGTTTATCCATCTCGTAATTAAGGGGAAGTACAATGCGAAATAAAATTTATATGCTCTGCATGCAAATTGGCATGTTGCTTTTTATTGGTATCAATACCTCTATTGTAC
>Ga0209184_1000342_pt1 | contig 54608 bp, 49 predicted proteins | sample EN8Hudsemesocosm_2_FD_184627 | JGI IMG/M metagenome (GOLD analysis project Ga0209184, IMG submission 184627) | Methane-oxidizing microbial communities from mesocosms in the Hudson Canyon - EN8C Hudson Canyon (SPAdes) (version 2) | ecosystem: Environmental > Aquatic > Marine > Cold seeps | place... | reverse complement strand
TCGATTTCAGCCATGGGGCACAAAACAAAAGCATTTTTGGTGATTTCGTCACGGGGTAATTCTACTCCGTCTATTTCACCAAAAAATAAACCGTACGTTAGAATATCAATATCTAAGGTTCTACCACTAAACTTTGGACCAAGCCGTGTGCGACCGTTTTGGTCTTCTACGGACTTTAAGCAGTTTGATAATTCTCCGACTGGAAGCTGGGTTTGAATGGCCACCACTAGGTTGTAAAAATTATCGCCTTTAAACCCTACCGCTTCACTTTCATAAACTGTGGATACGATGAGCTCGCCAAAATTATCAGCTAGTGCGTCAAGCGCTGCAGCGATGTTACGCTCACGCTCTATGTTGCTGCCTAAGCTAAGATAAACGGTGGTCATTTGGGTTTTTCACCACGCTCGATCAACATACCTACGTCGCGAGCCCCTCGCACGGCACCCGGCTTACTCAAACGCAATTTTACCCATGGTACGTTAAATTCGCTCATAACTAGGGCAGCTACTTTTTCGGCCATGGTTTCGACAAGTAGGAATTCTGATTCTGCGATGAATTGTATGAGCCGCTTGCTAACGGCTTTGTAGTTCAATGCATATTGTATGTCATCAGTCTCAGCGGCTTTTCGTATGTCGGCGGCCATTTCAAGATCGAGACTTACGATTTGTTTAATTTCGCGCTCCCAATCGTATATTCCGATGATGGTTTCGATCTGTAGTTCTCTGATGTATACAATATCCATAGTGCTCACGTTTTGTTCTCAACTTGCCGTGTTATTCACGAATTTTAAATCGGAGTTTAACCCCAGCTTAGTTGCGCACTGTAAGTTTTGCCCGAACGCACGCTTTTCCTCTCTGACCAACCCGCTGCGGAACTCGCCCGAGCGGGCTCAAACAGTCCTCGCTCAAAGACGTTGGCCAGAGAGGAAAAGCTAAAACGCGTTCTGATCGGGCAAAACTTACAGTGCACAACTAAGCCTCCCCCTGTTCTTTGTTTATATTTCTTCCGCTGACCTCAATGGCGGCAGCTCTTCCATTGGCCACCTCGGCCTTACTTTAATGGCTTGTGAGGAGCTCTGCCCAGCCTCTAAGCGCTGACAACCGGCGTAGGCAATCATGGCGCCGTTGTCGGTGCAAAATTCGTGGCGCGCGTAGAATACTTTTGCGCCCAGTTTTTTCAGGGCTTTTTCTAACTCTTCTCGCAAACGTATGTTGGCGGAAACTCCTCCAGCGATGACTAGGGTGCTGAATCCTGTTTCTTTTAGGGCGCGGCGACATTTTATCACTAGCGTGGCGACTACAGCCTCTTCGAATGCACACGCTATGTCGGCGGAGGTCTGGTCGTCGGGAAGGCCATCGGCTTCGGTATGAGCCGCCACTGTATTTAGGGTGAAGGTCTTTAGGCCGCTGAAGCTCATATCTAGGCCGGGGCGGTCGGTCATGGGGCGCGGGAATTTGAAGCGGGTTCGGTCGCCCTTTTTGGCTAAGGCCGCTATACGTGGGCCACCTGGGTAGTCGAGGTCGAGCATTTTTGCGGCCTTGTCGAAGGCTTCGCCTGCGGCGTCGTCCAATGATTCACCAAGCAGGGTGTATTCGCCCAGATTGTCTACTTTTACAAGCTGGGTGTGACCGCCAGACACGAGCAGGGCAACAAAGGGGTACTCTGGCGGCTCGTCTTCTAGCATTGGGGCTAATAGGTGGCCTTCCATGTGGTGCACGCCTATGGCGGGCACGCCCCAGGCGTAGGCCAAGGCGCGGCCAACACAGGCGCCCACCATTAAGGCGCCCACTAGGCCTGGGCCTGCGGTGTAAGCTATGCCGTCGATTTGGCTTTGATCTGTGTCACTCTCAGCCATCACTTGGCGAATGAGGGGCAGGGTTTTACGCACGTGATCTCTGGAGGCTAGCTCGGGTACTACACCGCCATATTCGGCGTGTACGTCTATTTGGCTATAGAGAGCGTCACCCAATAGGCCCAGCTCACTATCGTAAATAGCGATGCCCGTTTCGTCACAGGAGGTTTCTATACCCAAAACTCGCATACTATCTGGTCCGTTAATTTTTGATCGAGCCTTTAAATCATGGCCCATTTGGGCCTGAACTGAGGCATTTATGGTCAATTTCCACTACCGCAGGCATGATAATCAGAGAGTGACTGAAGAGCCAGCCTAATTTACCTTAACTTTTACTGTTTCTGGGCTTGCAGCCGGGAACCGAACTGTATAGAATTTGCGCCCCTTGGATAAGGAGAAATTATTTGTTTTTCTCCTAGACACTAAACAGATTTAAGACAACCCTGTAAAAGGTAAAGACATGCCAGCAGTTAAGCTGAAAGAAAACGAACCATTCGATATTGCTCTACGTCGCTTCAAGCGTTCGTGTGAAAAAGCCGGTATTTTGGCTGAAGTACGCCGTCGCGAGTTTTACGAGAAGCCCACTACTGTGCGTAAGCGCAAAGGTGCTGCGGCCGTTAAGCGTCACGCTAAGAAAGTTCAGCGCGAAAGCAAAAAGTTCGTTCGCCTGTACTAAGCACTAGAGTGCTTGCGGAGGTCTAGCCTCTACTACCTGGCACTCTGTGTATTTGCTTACAGGCACCGAAGCCTGTAAGCCCTGTGACAATGAACCTAAGTCTATAGCTCCCACTCGTAAATCAATGATTTTTACGAGTAAAGCTGATAGCCAATAGGAATAAAGATGGCCACTTCTGCCTTAAAGCAATCCATCACTGACGCTATGAAAGCGGCCATGCGTGCCCGCGATAAAGAGCGTCTGGGCGTTATTCGCTTGATGCTAGCTGAATTTAAACGCATAGAAGTGGACGAGCGTATCGATCTCGACGAAGATCGCGCTCTTGCTGTGCTCGACAAAATGAGCAAGCAGCGTCGCGATTCTGCCCAACAGTTTACCGACGCAGGCCGAGATGAATTGGCTGCACAGGAAAACTTTGAAATTGGCGTAATTGCCGAGTTTCTGCCGGCACAACTCAGCGATGAAGAGCTCAGTGCTATTATTGCTCAAGCTATTACTGATAGCGGCGCCGAGAGTATGCGTGATATGGGCAAAGCCATGGCACTAATTAAGCCACAAGTGCAAGGCCGAGCCGACATGGGCAATATCAGCAAGCTCATAAAAGCTAAACTCGCCTAAAACCCGCCCTTCTAGGCAAGCTACTCCCTCTCGCAGACACTATCGCTCTCCTGTAGACTTTACGCTATGGCCAGCCTAATACCTCAAGGATTTATCGACGACTTACTCGACCGCCTCGATATCGTTGAGATCATCGACACTCGCGTAAAACTGAAGAAGTCTGGCAAAAATTTCAGTGCATGCTGCCCATTCCACGACGAAAAAACGCCCTCTTTTACTGTGAGCCAAGACAAGCAGTTCTATCACTGCTTTGGTTGCGGCGCCAGCGGTAACGCTCTGGGCTTCCTAATGAATTACGAACGCCTGGAATTCCCTCAGGCCGTTGAGCACCTGGCCCGCAGCGCCGGCGTGGAAGTGCCAAGAGAGGCCAGCAACCCCGCCGCCGACAAACGCGCCGCCGAAAAGAAACAAATTTATACTCTGCTGGAAAAGGCGGATGAGTTTTATCGCACGCAACTGCGGCAACACCCAGCACGCATGGACGGGGTACAGTATTTAAAAAACCGCGGCCTAAGTGGTGATATTGCCCGAGAATTCGGCATTGGTTACGCTCCGCCCGGCTGGGATAATTTGCTTAAAGCACTTGGCAGCAACACTGACGACCTTAAACGCCTCTTCGAGGGCGGCATGTTTATTGAGCGGGAAGGTAAACGCCAGTTTTACGATCGCTTTCGCCACCGCATCATGTTCCCCATTCGCGACACGCGAGGCCGTGTTATCGGTTTTGGCGGGCGCGTGCTGGGTGACGACAAACCGAAATATTTAAACTCACCAGAAACACCCATTTTCCATAAGGGCCAAGAACTCTATGGACTACATGAAGCCCGACAGGCCTACCGAGAAATACCGCGCCTACTCATAGTAGAGGGCTACATGGATGTGGTGGCACTGGCCCAATTTGGCATTCGCTACGGGGTGGCAACTCTCGGCACAGCCTGTGGCGAAGACAATCTCAAGCGGGCATTTCGCTACACCAATGAAGTGGTTTTTTGCTTTGACGGCGACAGAGCCGGCCGCGCTGCAGGACTTCGAGCATTGGAAAACACACTGCCGGTTATGGAGGATGGGCGCCAAGTTAAATTTCTCTTTCTGCCCGACGGCGAAGACCCCGACACCCTTATTCGCCAGATTGGCGCTGAGAAATTCACCCACATGATAGAGCTCGCGGTACCGCTTGAGGACTTCTTGTTTGACGCAGTAGCAGATGGCTTAGACGTACAAAGCATGGAAGGCCGTGCGCGCCTAAGTAAACTCGCAGCTCCACTGCTCGACAAACTCCCCAAGGGCGTATTCCGAGAGTTGATGTTTGCCAACTTAGCCAACCGCACAGGCCTTGGCAAAGACACTTTACTGGAACTCATCAAAGAATTACCGAAAGCTGGCAATGCCTTGAGCGCCTCGGCAGAAGCCAAGCCACGCGCTCGCGAAACAAGAGCAAAACCACAAGAAAGAACTACTAATATAGAAGCACATACAAAAGACTTTGATCAGCCCTCAGTTCAAAACCCCCAAGAAATGCCCCCGGCGCATCATTTTGAGGAGCCAGCCGCTCAAGACTACGAGCCTTTCTACGACGCGGAACCTTTTGCCGAGACAAGGGAGTCATCCCCCTACTCAGCGCCGAGCTCTCGCTACCTGATGCCCCCAAAACGAAAAATTATTGCCCTGACACTCAGTCAGCCCGAATTGGCCTCGAAAGTGGAAGATCAAGAATTCTGGGAGCAGCAAAGCGACTCAGACCTGCAGCTCTTTGGCCGCCTGGTGAAGATCTTACGCCAACGACCTCATTACAAACTGCCCCATATCATTGGCTTTTGGTCTGCATCCTACGGGGAACAAGAAACGCAATATTTGAAAGACATTGCCGGTATCGAGCTAGTGCAGGCTACCAAAATCATGGCCAAAGCAGAGGAAGATGAGCGTGGCCGCTATGATCTCAGCCAGGCTTTTACCGATACATTGGCCAGCCTGCGCGGCCAAGAGCGACGAGACATTAGCGCTATGTCACTGGAAAAACTGAAAAAATCAGACTTAACACAGCTCACTAGAGATGAGAAAGAGCAATTGGTTGCCGCTGTTCTCCAAGGCAAAGGCTCAAAAGGCCCTTAAATCGCCAAAAGGCCCTTACAAATCACTATATCGCTCTTGAATTCCTAGAATAAAACGCCATATATGCGGTATAATTCCGCGCTTATATTTCGCCAACAATCCACCACCATTTCGACAGGGTCCCGAATGACTGATACCGCCCAACAGCAACAGTCTCGTATTAAAGATTTAATCGCAAAAGGCAAGGAGCAGGGCTACCTGACCTATGCCGAGGTTAATGACCATTTACCAGAAGATATTTCGGATCCCGATCAAGTTGAAGATATCATTCAAATGATCAACGACATGGGCATTCGTGTCTATGAAGTGGCCCCAGATGCCGACACCCTACTGATGGGTGACGGAGATTCCTCTGCCGATGAAATTGCCGCTGCAGAAGCCGCTGCCGCCCTGGCCGCCGTTGAGACCGAAGCCGGTCGCACCACCGACCCAGTGCGCATGTATATGCGTGAAATGGGTACTGTTGAGCTGCTGACCCGGGAAGGCGAGATAGCCATTGCCAAACGCATTGAAGAAGGTGTCCGCGAGCTGATGCACGCCGTCGCTTACTGGCCCGGCACAGTCAACATGCTTCTCAGCGAATACAACATGGTTGAGCGTGAAGAGCGCCGCCTAGCTGACGTTATTCTAGGCTGGCTAGACCCTGCCGATGTTGACCCTACACCTCCCGTAATCAAACCTGTCGCCGAAGCCAAAAAAGAAGACGACGATAGCGATGACAACGATGAAGACGACGATGACGAAGACGAAAATGTAGGCGGTGTAGACCCAGAAGAAGCCAAAGAACGCTTCGAAGCTCTTACCAAGCAGAATGCTAAAACCGAAAAAGTCATTGCCAAATATGGTCGGGATAGCAAGCAAGCCGCTAAAGAATTAGACGCACTGGGTGAAGTATTTAAATTCTTCAAACTGCCTCCGCGCCAATTCGAGCCAATGTATGAAGCTGTGCGAGGCATGCTTGCGCGCCTGCGCCGCGAAGAGCGGGCCATTATGAACCTGTGTGTTCGCAGCGCTCACATGCCACGCAAAACCTTTATCAAAGAATTTCCAGGCAACGAAATTGATGAAGACTGGATTCCAGAAATCATCAAGAAGAAGCGCGATTACTCTGACGCATTGAAAAATGTGGAAATGGACATTTACCGTTCACAGCGTAAGTTACGCGCGATTGAAGCTGCCACCGGCCTTGACCTCGCGACAATCAAAGACATTAATCGCCGCATGTCTATCGGCGAAGCACGAGCGCGCCGCGCCAAGAAAGAGATGGTAGAAGCGAACCTGCGTCTAGTAATCTCAATTGCAAAAAAATACACAAACCGCGGTTTACAGTTCCTCGACTTGATTCAAGAAGGCAATATTGGCCTGATGAAAGCCGTCGACAAATTTGAATATCGCCGCGGCTATAAGTTTTCAACCTACGCCACTTGGTGGATTCGGCAAGCCATAACCCGCTCTATTGCGGATCAGGCTCGCACCATTCGTATTCCCGTGCACATGATTGAGACCATCAACAAGCTCAACCGTGTATCTCGCCAAATGCTTCAGGAAATGGGTCGTGAACCCACTCCGGAAGAACTCGGAGAGCGCATGGAAATGCCCGAAGACAAAGTGCGTAAAGTGTTGAAAATCGCCAAAGAACCCATATCAATGGAAACCCCCATTGGCGACGATGAAGACTCTCACTTGGGCGACTTCATTGAAGATGGCACCATTACCTCTCCCGTTGAATCTGCTACAGGCGAAGGCCTAACCGAAGCAACTCGCGAAGTATTAGCGGGCCTTACCGCCCGCGAAGCAAAAGTCTTGAGAATGCGTTTTGGTATTGATATGAATACCGACCACACATTGGAAGAAGTGGGCAAACAGTTTGACGTAACCCGTGAGCGAATTCGCCAAATTGAAGCAAAAGCCTTAAGAAAACTGCGCCACCCTTCTCGCTCAGACCATCTTCGCAGCTTCTTGGACGAACAATAAATCCAACGCTGGTTTTAGCCCGCGCACAGCTATATAATGCGCGGGCTGTTTAAGTACTCACTTAAACATTTTTTGTAGGGCCTTTAGCTCAGTTGGTTAGAGCATCCGACTCATAATCGGCAGGTCCCCAGTTCGAGTCTGGGAAGGCCCACCATTTCTCCTTTACCTCAAAGAGTTTTTTCAGTTTTGAAGAAATTCGCTAGCCGCTCCAAATCTCTAGCAGACCACGTAAATCAATAGATCACCGCAACACACTTCAGCAAGCCTTAACAAATAGAGAAACACCTCATGAATGTCACCATTAGTGGATACGTAAGCTTTTCTTGTAGCCACTGCACCAAACTACACAGCATCGAAGCTCAAGCCCTTACGTTTACTGAAGACACCAGCCTTGAAGCAGAGGAAGATGAATACATTCGATATGTATCCAAGGTCGACACTCATTGCGCGTCTTGTGGTAATAAAATGGGACTCGGTATTGATACGTGGGAATATCCAGAGGCTATTAGCAATTACTCTTACTATGCTGCAGTGGGTGCGTACAACATCGGATGTGAATTTACGATTGAACACTTCTTCGATGATGCGATCGCCAAGCTAGAAAATGCTCCGCATGTTTATGGCGAGGAGAAGGAAGAGCCAAATGAGCTCGACGAGGAAATGGACTTCAACGAAACGCAAAATGTTGAAGGATATGTCGATCAATATGATGATACTGAGTGAGGCTAGAGTTAGGTTGATGGTCGCCCGGCGCAGTCACTAATAATCGGCAGGTCCACGGTTCAAGTCCGCGAGGGCCGACCATTTTTCAGCATTTAGGCTCCTCCTCTTAGTTTGCCGCGAGGAAGCCCCTAATGATCGAAAATACTCTTCAGCCTGCTCAGCAAAAGGGTAGTGACCTACAAAACATGTGTCACCAAACCACTACCCTCACCCCGGAACAATTCGACTATCGATGGCACTCTAGACCTGTCACCAACCCAATACGGGGGGGGTCTTACCCGACATTTACCCATTGGCATTCACTAGCGACTTAATTTGAGGCCTAAAGTGATTTTTCTGAGCGATGCATTGATGAATAGCCTCAGAAACTTTATTGTAATTACTTTCAGCCCCATCAATTTTTTCTATTACTGGCTTAAGTAAATCATCCATTCGATCTAAGCCCTCCTGAGAGCACTCTCGATTAAATAGCAAAACCCAAAGCGAACCATACGCCACAGGAAATCTCTCACGTACACTTGCAAAATTATCTTTCAGCCATGGCCATGAAACTTCTTTAACAGCAGCCTCTCTGCTTAATCCGACTAGTAGGACGATCGCCCTATTTTCTTTTACCCTTTCATCTACTGTATAGGGCAATAGATATTTTGCTATTTCATGTCGTTTCGTGCCTGACAAGGCGCTATAAGCATTCGAATGAAATGTATCATTTCTAGAGCTCATTGCCATCTCGAGCAATGCTTTAGCAAATGGAAGACCCACTTCTTGGATGGCGGCCTCTAAAGCAACTCGCACCAATGCAGGATCGATTGCTCCTTCACTAATTTGATTACTCCCACCAAACCCAATGTACTTTTGTCCAGCCTCACTTAATGCGGCTTGGTAATTGGCATCATTCAAATTATTCACCATAAACCCTACATAGCTTTTTCTGAGCTGCTCGGCATCTCTTGGTGCTAACCGATCTAACTCAGTTATAGCCTCAAGACCAATAGAATCTGCGGCTTCTATATAGATATTTCTAAATATCTCTTTCAATACCTTTTCATCTTTTTTATCTGCATATTTTAGCAATGATATTAATTTGGGAATCCCAGAAATATTTGCTTCCCAGGAATTCGATTTTAAAGTAGCGGGCAAGACATCCAAATAATCTGACAGTGTTATATCGCCAGACATAAATACTGAGCCAAAACTATCCATGGCACTTCCTGCCTCAGCAGCTGGAAGCTTCTCAAGATTCACCATCAAGTTTTCCCAAGCACTTTTATCAAGATTAAAACGATAATATCCAGCACCTTGTGCATTTGGCATGATGTAAGCCGCACAGCCTTTGGCATTCAACTCCATTTGATGTGTCTTACTCAGAATAATCTCACATTGATTATTGACTTTTCCGCTGGCCAGATAAGATAAACAAACAGGCACCTTCCACTGGTTACTTTCCTTAAAATCAGTTCCTAAGGGAGCATATCTTTTCTGCACTATCGATACCTTGGTCACATTATCTTCGCATTTAGATGTAAGCGATATCTGTGGAACCCCCTTAACTGATATGAAGTCTTTTAGGACCTCGGCAAGCACCACCGCCCTATCTTCTTCAACCACCTCCATGAGTGAGCTGATAAAATCAAAGGCATCAGCATTACTCCAACGGTATTTATTTAGATATCGATTGACTCCCTCCCTAAATTTTTCAGGACCGACCGCCAGCTCAATCATCGAAAGAACACCCCCTCCTTTTTCATATGTAATGAAATCAAAGGCATCGTTTATATCAACGTTATTTTGTATTGGATTTCTTATCTTACGAGCAGAAGGCAAGCTATCTGCAGCCATAGCGCTTTGAGCACCACTTATTAAATTGCGCCTCCATTGTCCTTCAGGAAAATGTCGATCTAGGGCCACATGCCCTATCCAAGTCGCAAACGCTTCGTTTAGCCACAAATCATTCCACCACAACGGTGTAACCAAATTGCCAAACCATTGATGTGCCAATTCATGAGAGTGCGTGTACTTGAAATTACGTATCTGTTGTATCGACGTATTTTCATCAAACAAAATGTAACTCTCCCTGTATGATATTGCAGCCACATTTTCCATGGCTCCTGCATCAAACGCAGGCACAGCAAGGATATCCAATTTCTCGTAGGGATAAGGGATTTGAAAATAGTCTTCGAGTGCATTAAGCACTTCCCAGGTATGCTCTAAAGCATAATGAATTTGATCGCCTTTACCTCTTACTGTTATACCCCGAAATGGGATTTCTTCCTTTCTTACTTCTGATTTGGGTAAATTTTTCCATTCAACGACATCGAAGTCGCCCACCGCAAATGCCAACAAGTAAGTAGGTATCGGTTTAGTTGTTAAAAAGCGAACGGTCTTAAAGTCTCCGTTTATTGATTCTGTCAAATCTGAACTATTGGTAATTGCCTTCATTGAACTAGGCAGAGTCATCGTAATATCAAAAGGCGTTTTAAATCTTGGCTCATCAAATGAAGGAATACTTTTCCTAGCACTGATTGCCTGCATTTGGCTGTAGACATAGTAGTTTTCATTTTCTTTTATTCTATAGATTCCAGCAAGATCTGTACCAAACTTCGCATCGTAATTAATCGTCAATTTATAGTCGCCTGGCGACAGCACTTCAGACAATGAAACCTTTATTACTCCCTCAACACCAGTTTCCTTGATGCTAACGATTTCATCATTTAGCTTGGCGACGTGATAACTTAGATCCTCTCCATGCATGTAGAAATAGCGAACCGGTTCTCTAACCTTGATAGAAATGATGACCTCGCCCTGAAAGGCCTCTTTGTTAGGATCCATTATTAAATGCAGCGAATAATGCTTGGGGATCACCGATCCATCGAGCATACCTGTGGGCACACCGGAAACTGTAGGCACTCCCGATCCCACACTCACCGTCTCGCCAGCAATGATTGACGTACTGAAAAATAATACAATCACTATGAGATATTGCATATTCTAATCTCCATCAATTTTAATTATATTTTTTCAACAAACAGTATTGCGCGCTCGGTAAATAGACAGCCCAACGCAGCTGTGAAACGGACTAAGCCGACGGGCGATAATGATGCCAATCAATCTGACGATTGGCGTAGAAACTGGTGGCATGGGCTTTGAGCTCATACCACTTAAGCCACAGCGTGACATTCAGCAATAAGCCCACTGCAGTAACGATGAGGAATATTATTTTAGACACTGACCTCTCCTTGGCCTTCGACTCCATTTGATGCCTGCCTCGACTCCACCTTGAAACCGAGACAAATTAGGTACCTATCATGGAGAAGCCTCTCCAATTTTTCAACCACCTAACTGAGGCACAAGCATGACAAACACTCTACGCATCATCAAAAAAGCCACCTGCCCCAAGCTATCCTCCCGCGCCAAGGGCACCCTTACCTACCACGTTGGCTATGCAGCCACTGAAAAATCCTTCCACTTCCGCATCACTGCTAATGCAGGCGGGTTCTTTTCTAACGAGTACATCAGCTTGGAAAACGTGCTGGCCAGCATAGAATCCAATGGACCTGATTCAGCCTTCAAAGCCCTGCTGTTCAATTCCCTCTATCAATCAAAGGGAGCCAACAACCACGGATTTCTAGCCGCGGCGTTACTAGCTGAAGGTATATTGAAACCCGAAGAAGGCAAAGCACTGTCATTTCTATTGGGAGATCTACCCGCCTTCAAAACTGCAATGAACAAGCTCATCAAAGAAAAAGTTGATCTAGAAGATGATGTGGCCATTGCTGACGCCGATAGGGAGACCAAGCGCGCCGAACTAGCAAAGAAGATGCAAGCGGCAGCAAAGGCTCGAAAGGCCGCCAAGGGAAAATAGCCTCCGCTCCAAAGTTCACATCACACAAAAGGGACCTTTAGCGAAATGCAACATTTCGTACCCGTCCATTTCCCCTAGAAACCCCAAATACACCCGCTTCACCCGGGACCCGGGGCCACACATGCTCATGCGTTCATTGGACTGGCCTCGAGTCTCAAGTGGAGCGAGTAGTTTCAACCTTTCGGAGACACCTGTGGATGTGCAAGACTATTTCAGTGAGTCCATTACATGTTTAGAACAAGACCTTCTTCGCGCAGCGATAGTTATGTCCTGGGCAGGTCACTTCCACATGTATTCTGAGATTCTTTTTCTGAATCATGAACATGATATAAGAACTATCAGGCCCAAATGGAAGTTTGGCGATGTAAATGAACTGAAAGAAGGCTATCCAGAAGCCCAGCTAATAGATGTTGCAAAAGAAGTGAAATTTACTAGTAAAGCTAAACTCCGTATCCTACAAGGGCAATTGTCGATACGTAATCAGTGTGCACACCCAACTTTATACCGACCGTCTCTTAACAGCGCAATCGGGTACGTTGATGAAATAATTTCCCAAACAATTAGCTACCTCTAATCTCAACAAGCTCGGTTGCGGTTCGGTGTACGGCCTGCGCCTCCTCTTCCCTCACATGACCTGTCAGTCATCGAGTCGTACCCCAATACTCACGAAAGTTCGATCTAGGCTCGGTCTGACCATCCTCCTCCCTCGTCTTCCAAAAACCCCTTACTTTTGTTACCCTTACGCCGCTCAAAACTTGAGTGCCTGCTACTCATAATCGGCAGGTCCGCGGTTCAAGTCCGCGAGGGCCCACCATTTCTCCTTTACCTCAAAGAGTTTTTTCAGTTTTGAAGAAATTCGCTAGCCGCTCCAAAACTCTAGCAGACCACGTAAATCATTAGATCACCGCAACACTTCAGCAAGCCCTAACGAATAGAGAAGCACCTCATGAATGTCACCATTACTGGATACGTAAGCTTTTCTTGTAGCCACTGCACCAAACTGCACAGCATCGAAGCTCAGGCACTTGCGTTTACTGAAGACACCAGCCTTGAAGCAGAGGAGGATGAATACATTCGATATGTATCCACGGTCGACACTCACTGTGCGTCTTGTGGCAATGAAATGGGGCTCGGCATTGATACCTGGGAATATCCAGAGGCTATTAGTAATTACTCTTACTATGCTGCAGTGGGTGCGTACAACATCGGATGTGAATTTACCATCGAACACTTCTTTGATGACGCGATCGCTAAATTAGAGAACACTCCGCATGTTTATGGGGTGGAGAAGGAAGAGCTAAATGAGCTCGATGAAGAAATGAAATTCAACGAGACGCAAAATGTTGAAGGTTATGCCGACCAATATGATGATACTGAATAACAGCACTAGATCACTTACGCACCCCACGCAGACTCGGGGCCGATGGCTACTAGCCATAATCAGCAGCTCCTCGACTCAAGCCCGCGAGGACCGAAATTTTGGGAGAGCGAGGGGCCTACTAAAGAATACCCATATATTCGAAACACAGGAAAATCAATAATTCGCGAGTTGACTAAGCTTTGTAAGCGGCTTCAATCCAAGGTAAAATCAAACCCAAGTGCGTTAATACGGTACTCAACATTAGAACCATCCAGCGTTGCTGGAATATATTTCCACTGGTTAACGGCGTCACAAGCGGCTTCACCAAAGTAAAGCCCTGGCTGCTCTTCTACTACCTCACAGTATTTGACTCGGCCCTCCTTAGAAACGGTTAACGTAACTTTCACCCAACCTTCGATACCACTCCTTGCGGCTAATATTGGGTATTCAGGGGAAACTCGAATCTCAGGAACAGGCTTTACAGTTCTCTCCAATATTAATCTTTCCTTTTCTTTCTTCACCTCCGCCAATCTATTCACCTCCGCCTGTCTCGCCAACTCTACTAGACGAACGCGCTCTATCTCTTTGCGCCTTGCTTCTGCCGCGATAAGATCATCTACCTTTAACATGATAGAAGCCATCTCTCGGGAGAGTGAGTTAGACGCTTTGAAGGTATAAAACCGATTGATCTCGCGCCTCGCTTCGCCATATCGCTTCAACGCATAAAGAGCCTGTACACGCAAAGAAGAGAGCTTCGCATTCCCTTTCCCCAACATTTTTTCAACTTTCGCAATCGCATCAAGGGCCTTCTGATATTGCCCTTCATCATAGGCCACTTCGGCAGCAAAAAAATACGCGCGAGCTTCAGCATCTTGGGATGACTGAGCATTCACAAAGGGAAACAACAAAAGTTGAAAAAATAGAAAAAATGGGAAAAATTGTCTTATCGTTTTCTTCATCACTGAATCCGTTGGTAACCTTGCGATATATATCGCTGTATTGCACTCTTGAAACCGCTCTTAATCTCCAATCGACAAGCTCGCATCCTCCGACTTTTCTCAGCCTTCGCCCTGCGAATGTCTGCCGCCGTCGTGCCATCTTGGGTCATCGTCAGGCCAAACCATTTACTTTTTCCCCAGTCGCCACTGACTCTTTTACTTGGTGGAATAATCCAATCGCCACTTTTATCGACCACCCCATCTTCGAGCGGCGTTACACTGTAGTAATATCCGTCAAAATTACTATTAGATGCTGAAGGCCGAGCTTTGCACCTTCTGTAAATCGTATCGCCAGAGGGCTTTCTAACCCGTGCCATACCTGACTTGAACGACAAAATTTCCCAATGCCGGAAAGGAATTAAAACGCTGCCTGTTGTTGAAACAACACCACGGGTACCCGCGTCTCCATACTTGATTTCATAATCCATTCCGGTATCTCCACTGCCATTTGATTTACCTTCCCAAAAGCCATCTTCAGCGCTGACGTCCTCACTTTCTCCAGACCAGAAATTCTCACTGTCCTTCGCCAGCTCAATCTCGCTGCTAATACCAGACCAAAAATCAGCGTCCTGCTCAGCATCCGTTTTTCGAGCCCCTCGATTACCCCCGCCACCCGACCAGAAGTCGTCGTCAATGCCTTGCTCTGCCTCAATGGCTGCCTCTTGACGGTCTAGCGCCTCAGCCTTATCCGCAGCACTCTCTTTGACCTCCCGCTTATCTCTTTTAATTTTTATACGCTTTTTGTACGTTCTTGCCCGCTCAATTTGCACTCTTAAGCCAGCAATACGTTCTCGAAGTCTACGCTCTGTACTCGATGCTATACCGATCGATTCGCTCAAGCCATCCAGTTCAGAGGCAATGCCAAACAGACCATGGGTGTTAATATAAGCTATCGCCTCATCACTTAGCTTTATGTAGCGGTCGATGTATTCAATAGGACTGTTTTCTCCGATTGTGGGGCGATCCAACAAAAGTGGCGAAATTGGTTTTTCAGCCTTATCATAGACTTTCCTTAGAGGTTCAATTTCCTCATAGAAAACTCGATTTTCCTCTAATTCAATATAGCTTGGTGCCTCTGGCCTTGCCCCAGTATTTTCTTGCGCAAGCAAAGACGCTGAGCAGAGAAAGAAAACCATCAAAAAGAAAACCCGCATCAATGAATAGTCCTTTTCATACCTTAGCGTTCATCTAGAGAATTGATATTTCCAATCCGAGAAAAATTGGTTCCTATCATGGAGAAGCCTCTCCAATAATTCAACCACGCAATCTTCGAATTTGAAGAAAATAATGCTCTGGGTTTCGATGACTAAAGCAGCAAGTGGTTTTTGACTCTGGAGAGGTTGATCATTTGCTACATTTCAAAATTTGAGTACATCCTCCTATTCTCTACGCCATCAACTTAAACGTATCGTACTGACAAATACATTTTCCTTCAAAGCTGTCGCGGCATCCTATTTTGACTAAAATAAGGACTGTCGGGCTACTGTCGGGGCGAAGTCGTGGTCGACAGCGGTACATTAACGGCACTATCCGCTCTACAGAGAGACGAGGAATACTCATGATTGTAAGAAAGTTAAGAACTAAACGAAGCTGGTCTCAAGAACAACTAGCCGACTTTAGTGGATTAAATGTTAGAACCATCCAGCGTGTCGAGAATGGTCAGAAAGCCAGTTTGGAGACACTAAAATGCCTCGCCTCTGTTTTTGAAGTTGATATGGATACATTAACAGAGGAAATTACAGTGATTGATAAAGAAACAGAAACCTGGAAGGAATTACCCTGGCTGTTCAGAGCCAACATGCTAGGTGTGAACTCAAGAGAGTCCCTTATAAAAATTGAAGTGGCCTTGCTTATATTCGCTGTAGCGAATTGGATCATCCAGCCAGACGAAATATTCACACCAATTATGTTTTTGTCTGCCTATGCGACCGGCCTATTAACACGTTACGGGGACAGTAAAAAGGTATGGTGAGGTAGCTTTACAGTTACCTACTGCCACCCTGACTCGGGACCAAGGACCTACAAATCACAGAACGAATGAACGGGGGTCGCAGTCGATAAACCAAGGCTGCACTGTAGTTCGACACTCACCAAGCCCCTAGAAATCTGGCAGAAAAGTCAGTGCGCTTCACGAATACGGGTCTACAATTAAGTAATAAAAATTACTCAATGACCCCAGAGGAAGCTGTGCGGCCGCTCAACAAACACCAAAAATTAACGCTGGGCCTCACTCTATGGGCTATTCTGGCCGGCTTTGTCATCCTCGTTCCCCAGCTGCCTCAATCTGTGGATAAAAAAATCAATTTACCCTTTATTCCTGTCGCCAATAACGATAAGGCCTTGATTTTCTTCGGGTTTAGCGCCTGCCAAGGCGTATGCCCCACCACCCTATCTGGCCTCAGTAGCACGCTGAGAAAAATCAAAGCACCACAAAGGCCAGCAGTCTATTTTATCGATATTGACGAGAACAGCTCACAGGAGCTGGCAAGTAACTATGCCAAACAGTTCCACCCCACCTTCCAAGGGTTTCACCCTTCACGCCTACAACTGAAACAGCTGAAAAACAATTTCGGCCTGAATCTCGGCGTGGTAAACAACGAAATTAGCCACAGAGGGCGCACCTATTTATTGGAGAGGCGTGACGGAAATTGGTGGCTGATCAAAGTCTATAATCCTGAGACCTATTCTCTAGACACAATTGCAGATGAATTTATTGAAACTTAGCCCACGGAGTGCCCCATGCTGAATACGCTTTTTGTCTGCTATAACAGAGACCTTTCCGACCACGTGAAGGCAAAGTTTGATGAGGATTTTATATCTGCTGACAAAATTTTATTGTGCATAATTATCGTGTTCTCTGTAATTGTTGCATTCGGAACGTCCTGGCAGCACGGCCAATTCAAGCTGGGCATGATCGGCGGGGCCTTGATTTCAACAGTGGCCGCAATTACCTACCTCATGATGGCGGGATCGGCGATGAGCCGCATAATAATGGCGACAGCTCTCGCCGCCCTTCTGGCGATAACGGTTCAACAATCGAATGGCCTAGGTGAAGGGCATTTCTTATTTTTCCTAGGGTTTACTATTTTGATTCGCTATCGTGATTTCACGCCCTTACTGCTGTTTGTTGGATTAACCGTCGTGCATCATTTGACCCTGACTTATTGCCAGAGTATTGGCGCAGAATTCATGGGGCGATCGATACTGATCTTTTCTTGGGGTACCGATACTGAATGGGGGCTATTAGCGCCACTTCTTTATCATGTGTCTTTTGCGTTGACCGCCATGGTCATTTCAAGCTATTACATCTACGATGGAAATATGCGATTCGTTGAGTCAAACGCAGTACTTGGAACAATCGAACAAGCGGCCGGTGGCGATCTTTCGATACGGGTCGACTCCCACATTAGGACATCGATGGCGGATAAAATTGACGCCTTTCTTGTACAATTAGGTGACGTATTTAAGCAATTGGAAAAAATAACCACATCGGTTATTTCCCACTCAAGTGAAACCAAGCTGTCTTCTTCCGAGCGCGCAGAGAATTCAAGAAACCAACAAGACCAGGTTCTATTAGTGGCTTCAGCCGTTACAGAAATGGCGGCAGCAGCTCAGGAAATTTCAAGAAACGCAGAACAAACAGCGGCAGCGGCCGGCATTAGCGTTGGCATTAGCGAAACCGGTGGCACCACGGCTAATACCTGCAAAGAATCAGTCATTAGCCTTGCTGAGCAAGTTAAGAGTGCCAGCGATATCGTCGCGGAGCTAGATGTTAATAGCCAACAAATCAGCACGATTGTAGCGACAATCAGTGGCATTGCCGAACAGACGAACTTGCTGGCATTAAACGCCGCCATCGAAGCCGCTCGAGCAGGTGAACAGGGCCGCGGTTTTGCCGTGGTGGCCGACGAGGTTCGGGTTCTCTCTCAACGCACACACAGTTCAACTGTAGAAATTTCGGCCATGATTGACTCTTTCCAGAGCACGCTTAAATCCGCCGTAGGCACAATGGATGGCTGCCACCAATTCGCAGAAACCACCGTCGAAAACTCGAGTGCTACGGTACAGTGCTTCGCTGATATCTCTGAGGGAATTAAAGGAATATCCGCCTCGACAGAGCAGATCGCCACGGCCGCAGAACAGCAAACTTCCGTAACCAATGAGATTGACAACAATACCAACCAGATTCAAGTATCTTCGGAAGACTTTTACCAAGAGGCACAAGAAAGCGCAAAACATGCACTGGAGCTTGAAACCCAGGCCTTGACATTAAACAAGCTGCTGAAGCAATTCCAACACTAGATACTTTTCTAGGGCCGATACAACTCTAAGAAGCGCGACTGCAATTTGTCCTACGTCGTAATTCTGCTAAGGCCGCGAAGAGCCCTTCAAGCGGCAGCTCTCCGTTCGAGACCTTATGATTAATAAACTAGGTAGCCAGATACAAAGCTCTATAGGCCAAGTTCTCGCGGCTTCGCTCTTTGCGATAATCCTTGCTCGAATGTCAACCGAATGAACAGTGATCCGTTTTAGCTTACAGTTAACCTTTAAGCATTGGAGTTTTGATGTGGAAATAGCTTTACCAGCACTCTACCGCCTTTGGAGAAGCAGTGGAAAAAATCACGGTTTAAGCAGCCTTGCACTTTTATCTGCAGCTTTAATTGCCCTATCGAGCTTTAGTGCGACAGCACAAGATGACTACGACGCCCAAGTACAGGAAATGTATGTCGCTTACTACGGTCGACCAGCCGATCCGGCAGGCTTGGAATGGTGGTCAGGCAAGTTAAACGACGCCTCTGGTAACCTAAGCGAAATTATTGAATCCTTTGGCGCCTCTGACGAATACCAACAGCGTTTTGCTGGTTCTACCAATGAGGACCTCGTCAACAATATCTTCCTGCAGGTACTTGGGCGTGACGCAGACGCGGCGGGCCTAGATTTTTATGTGGGTAAAATCAACAGTGGCGATATGACCCTAGCCACCCTTGCCCTCAATGTCGCGAATGGCATCGAAGACGGCAGCAGCGATGATGCTATTTTTCGCAACAAGCTCGAAGTCGCCGACGCCTATACTCAAGCGGTAGATGAGGGGCAGTTTAGCTATACCGATATCGACAGTGCCAAACGAATACTAGACGATGTTGATGGTAGCGAAGCGTCTAGAACGGCCGCACTGTCCATAATAGAGACTATCGTTGGTGCTGAGACCGAAGTTGAACAGTATTTTGTTGAGAATGTGCAGCAACAAGTATTGCAGCCTGCGTGTTTGAATTGTCATATTGAAGAAGGCCTATCGGGTCATACCAATCTAGTTTTTAACAACACGGGAGAGACGGGTATTGGGGGCGAGCAAACCACTTACAATATCGCAGTCTTTAAAGGCTATCTTACATCAGTTGACAATGATGAGTCGGTAATCCTCAACAAAGTACAGGGAATTTCCCATGGCGGAGGCACCCAATTCAGTTCAATTAGTAGCGAATATCAAGCATTGACTACCTTTCTAAATCTTCTGACAGGTAATGTCTCAAATGAGGTCGTTTTATCCGAGTTTTGGTCAGGTATTGGGCTGGCAGATGCTAGGCAAACCCTACGTCGTGCCGCGATCATTATCGCTGGACGACTACCGAGTGACGCGGAGTATGCTCAAGCCGAGATGAATGACGAAGGTCTTCGCCAAGCCCTTGCCAGCCTAATGGAGTCGAGCGGGGAAGGATTTCACAATTTTCTCATTCGCTCAGCTAATGATCGCCTACTAACAGACGCCTTTCTCGAAAGCTTAAAGTTTGAAGCTCTCGACGTACGCGATGGATTTTATCCTGAGCTGACAAACGCGAGTTACGATAATCTTGCCGAAGGAGGCACACAAAGTGACTTCTTTGATTGGTTTAGCAAAGTTTCTTATGGCGTGACCCGTGCGCCCTTAGAACTCATCGCTTACGTGGTTGAGCAAGACCTTCCCTATACCGAAATTCTCACTGCTGACTATATGATGGTAAACCCTCAATCAGCAGAAATACTGCGAGCCAACATCCAATTTGACAGTGATGACCCCACTATTTTTAAACCGGGTAAGAATAATGGCCAAATATTTCGCGATGAAGAGTGGGTCCATGAGAATAACGATGAGTTTGGTGTGAGGATAAACGCACACAGCGGTTTTTTTGAAAACTACCCTCACGCCGGCGTGCTGAATACCCAAGCCTTTTTAAACCGTTATCCCACTACAGAAACCAACCGCAATAGGGCAAGAGCCCGCTGGACTCTCTATCACTTTCTCGACCTCGACATTGAAAAATCTGCCAGCCGAACAACAGACCCAGAAGCACTGGCCGACACCGACAATCCCACAATGAATAACGCGGCTTGTACAGTTTGCCATGCAATCCATGACCCCGTTGCCGGTGTTTTTCAAAACTATGGCAACGAAGGGCGTTACCGGAGCAGCGCCGGAGGCCATGACGCCCTGCCTCGCACTTATAAACAAAGCGATTTGTACCAAAGTGGCGATACCTGGTATGCCGATATGCTTAAGCCTGGTATTGATGGAAAAGAAGCCCTTGATAACACCAATAGCATGCAATGGCTGGCGCAAGAAATTATTGACGACTCACGGTTTTCTTCCGCAACAATTAAATTTTGGTGGCCTGGGTTAATGGGACAGGAAGCCCTAGAGGCTCCAGAGAACAGCAGCGACGTAAATTTCTCTGCACTACTCGATGCCTATGAAGCTCAACAAGAAACGATAAGTCAGTTAGCAAGTGACTTCGCTAAAAATTTTCAAGTGAAGGCACTCCTTATTGATATGATAATGAGTCCGTGGTTCAGAGTAAGTACAAGTGCGTCAACTATTGATGGCGAGCGAAAAATATCTTTAGATAATATCGGCGCTGGACGCCTATTGACCCCCCGTGAATTGGAAAACAAAAGCTACCACCTATTGGGGTTTCGGTGGGGAGAAGCAGAGACCTGGAGATCCCCCGAAGGTTATACAACACACCTTGGAAACACGTTTCGTATTGACTATGGTGGAATTGATTCAAACGGCATTACCGAACGTATGCGGCAAATGACGGCCATCATGTCCAATACCGCCCAGGCGCAGGCACTCGCCATGGCTTGCCCCGCTGTGGTATTAGATTTCAATCGCAACGAAGCTGACAAAATATTATTTTCCGGCATTGATCGCACAGTCACACCCACTAGTAGCGGTGGTCCTGATTTACTAAAAGAAAAACTTCAGGCACTACACTCCTCTCTACTGGGTGAAGAACTGGCCTTAGACAGCACCGAACTGACCGAGAGTTACGATTTACTGGTAACCCTATGGCAAGATCGCCAATCACGAAACGCGACCAAACGAGCTTGGAATGTAAGCGATGAGTTTGCTTGTAAATTTCCTGAAGGTGGCGAAAGTTATAGCATCTCATCCGATGAAGCTGAAGACCCGAATTATATGCTAGGCACATGGATCACAATGCTGGTTTATTTCATGACGGATTTTTCCTACCTACATGAATAAAGCGCTATCGAAGAAAAACTCTGTGAACTATACCACCGATATTTCCGCCTGCGCGGAACGTTACAATTGGGAAAATTTATGAAACGTCGCGAGCTACTAAAAATGATGGCCATGTCAGCCAGCAGTGTAGGGATGCCACTGTTAGCTAAGCCGCTATTTGCTCAATCGAGCCAATACACCGGCCCGCTGTTTTTAACTTTGCAGGTATCAGGTGCTTGGGATGTATCGAGTTTCTGTGATCCCAAAACAAATATTTCAGGAGCGCCAGAAATTAACCGCTGGTCGCAAACTGCGGGCATTCAACAAGCGGGAAACATTCCCTATGCGCCCTTTGGCAATAATAATGCCTTATTTGAAAAGTATCACAGAGACATGCTTATTATTAATGGCGTTGATACTCAGACCAACGCCCACAGCGTAGGTATCTTACACAATTGGAGCGGTCGAAATGCAGTAGGCTACCCATCACTGCCCGCTTTATTCTCGGCGACTTATGCCCCCAATCTACCCTTGTCTTATATTAATTTCGGTGGCTATGCTAACAGTGCAGGCCTAGTGCGTTACAGCCGCCTAAACGGCATTGATAACCTTGGTGAATTACTTATTCCCAACGTAGCCGACATCGACAAAAGCAAAAGCTATCGCAATGTGAGCGACATGGAAAAAATTTCCGCGCTGCAGCAACAACGATTGGATAGGCTTAGCAACAACGAAACCTTGCTCCCACGTCAGCGGAACAACGCGGCCGCCTACGCTGCGGCTCTCAACAATGGCGCTGACTTGGAAACTTTCGCCAACACTTTACTTGGCGTTGATTCATTTCAAGAAGAGGTAGAAGTAGGCGGTACAGGAAGTAGTGATCTACTCACTCAAATACAACTCAGTGTACTGGCTTTTTCCGCTGGCGTTGCTTGTAGTGGCGATCTATATGTAAAAGGTTTTGATACACACAACGACCATGACCAAGATCACGAACCTCGTCTGGCTCACTTAGCCGACGCGATTGATTATCTTTGGACCTACGCAGAGGAACGGGGCGTAGCCGATCGTTTAACCCTGATGATAGCGTCAGATTTTGCCCGAACCCCCTATTACAATAGTACTGACGGCAAAGACCATTGGCCCATTGGCAGCGTCATCTGTATGAAAAAGGAGGCGTCTTGGGGAAATAGAGTAGTAGGCTCAACAGACAGCGCACAAGCTGCCTTAGCTCTTAACCCTAGCACCTTGGTACAGGATAATAATGGTGTAATCATCCAGCCTGGCCATATACACAAAGCACTGCGTACTGAGCTAGGCTTGGATGGCGCAGGCTTGGCCTTCCCTTTTGAGCTGACGGATGATTTGGATATTTTCAATCCAGCTCTGTAGTTTCAATTTCGATCTCAGCTGGAAAGCCAACGGCTTTCGAATCACAAAAAATGACAGTTCTATTCACCCCGAATTGGTCGCAACGGAAAAGCCGTATATTCTGCAGCCCTCAAGGGCCTAGATTCTCAAGCCTCCTCCCTTCCATTTGAATTTGTAAGACAAATAGTATCTTAGAAAATCAACGCGGCTGAGTCATGGACGCTCTTATTGTTCGATTAAAGTTAAAGCAGGTGCCAAAGAATCCGAACGCTATCGGCAAAAAATCTATGCGATTTTTTCTAGGAATTTCGGTTATATGGATATAGAATCCAGTTTTTTTGCTGCCAGTAAGCTTGCAAGCCACTAGCTATTAGAAAGTATTTAACGGAAATTATATATGGCGTCTCAAACTTCTATCAATCTCGCACAGCAAATGTATGTTGTTTATTATGGGCGCCCAGGAGACCCAGGAGGTTTATCCTATTGGGCCAATGTCTTTGACACTACCACAAATTTAACTCAAGCCTTGAATTCATTTGGCACATCTAGTGAATTTAATGATAGCTTTGGCTCACTTCCAAGCAATGAACTGATAAGCAATCTCTACCAGCAAATGTATGGAAGAACTCCAGACTCAGGTGGTTTAGATTTTTACACCGAACGACTAGCATCAGGAACTGCAACCCTGGCTTCGATTGGAAAACAGATAGCTGATGGCTCTCAAAATTCCGATCAGGAAACTTTAAATAACCGAATCATAGTCGCCAATTCATTTACCGACGAGATAGCATCAAACGAAGCAACTTTTGGTGCAGATGATGTCGTGCCTACCCAAGCTTTGCTTTCCGCGGTTGATCATACAGACAGCTCAGTGAGCGCCGGAATTAGTAGCGCTATTGCTTATGTAGCCGGTCTACTGACTGACACCAACAATAGCTCCTCATATCAAGTGGTTGAACAAGTCGCAAGTTATTCTGAAGCCAAGGCTCACGCCGAATCTCTGGGAGGGCACTTAGTAATAATTAACGATGCAGATGAAAATAACTTGGTCTATGATTTATTAATCAATGCAAATATTACAAGTACTGCAGCCGATGGTGGCGACGCCATATATGCCTGGATTGGCGCTAGCGATGAGCTAAATGAAGGCACGTGGCTGTGGGCTAACGGTGAATCAATGGAACAAGGCTACACCGAGTGGGGCTCAGGCGGAGTGGAGCCTGATGATTTTACACATTCGTCGGTATCACCCACCGGGCAAGATTACGCCGCCATGGCTCTATCAAGCTGGCCTTATGGTTCGGCAGGTGAATGGAATGATATTTCAGGGCAGAACCAATTAGCCTACGTTATCGAATTCGGCACTTTTGATACGTTCTAAAGTAGTTCGATATTATTGTCGAGCAGAACGCATGGACGCGAACGCCCGAAGACACCCTCTGGTACCGGCGTCGACGTGGCAGCGCAATATCAGAACCATGCCGAGCAATTGCCCGAGGACGGTATATTCAGGTATATTAAAAAGCTTGGGGAGTGTTGTTGCTTCCTACACCCAGCCAACAACTATTGCTAGCGAAATCGCTTCGAAGGCAGGTCGAAAATATGCCAAATACTAACAAGGTGGTAAAACAAGTGCTCGCTCGCTTGATGCTTTTAGCCCTCACTTTAACCCCTTTGAGCCTTGTTGCCGTTGAGCCGATAAAAATAAGCATCTACACCAACTACCCTCCATACCTCTATCACGAAGACGGCCAACATACGGGTTTGTACCTGAAAATTGTGGATCTTACCTTAAAGGCAATAGACCAAGCCTATACGGTCGAAGTACTACCTTTTAAGCGTGGCCTTTACCACGCTGCGGCAGGCGACAGTATTATTGTAGGTATATTGAAAACCGATCAGCGCATGAACACATTGGATTTCTCAGAGCCTTTTTATCAGGAGCGCGTTTCGGTGTACTTTAATCACCAACAACACCCCCGAATAAAAAGCGTCGAAGAATTAGACGGTTTACGTATTGGCACACTCTTGGGTTGGAGTTATGGCACCGAGTTTGATCAAGCAAAAGCAAACAATCGCTTCTTCACTAAAGATGGTGACCTTGAAACAAATTTTTATACCTTGGCGAAGGGAAGATTAGATGCGGTGATTCATTCTGAGTTATCCACGGATTACATCCTGAATAAACTCAAGCTAAAAGATGAAGTATTTCTTGGCTCCGAAGCGCTAGAAATTGGAAATATTTATTTCGCAGTTAAGAAGGGAACCCACAAAACATTACTTGATAGAATCAACAAAAAATTAGCTGATCCAGACCATATAAGAGAAATAGATGCTCTCATTGATAGTTATAAAAACTAGCTAGCCACAATCCATCGATAATTCGCCTAGCGTAGCCAATATCACCTACGTGCATCAATAAACAATCGTAAACAACCCTCGATCGAAAACTTCCTAGGCACCAACGAAAACCTCCCCCTACCACCCTATTCATGTAACGAACAGGCATATACTAATCGAGCATAATAGATCAGCCACTTAGTCGTCTAATCAATAAGCGCTGTCACGGTTAAACGTCGCAATAAAAACCACCAACAATGTTCTTGTCACCCTCTCGATATTGACTCGGCCGAGCTAACATCACGCCAAATTTCTACTACGCTTGAAGAACCGTTCCACACACAAAGAGCATCTTCAATGAAAATACACACAGCAAAAATATTCACCATGGCTCTCGTCATCACTACTACCCCAACAATCCACGCCGAAAGCAATGCAGAGTTAATTGCCAAAGCGGAGTCTGCGGCGCCAGCTGCCATCAGCAAAGGCGCTACTATCATGTATCGCGGAGAGACACTGCGCAAAGGCAGTAACGGCTGGGTGTGCATGCCTGAAACTCTGCCCGACGACAACGCTCCCATGTGCAATGACGAAGTCTGGATGAATATGATGCAGGCCGTCGGTACCAAAGCGCCCTTTAGTACCGAAAAAATGGGTTTGTCTTATATGCTGCAGGGAGACGGCGGCGTCAGCAACTCCACGCCGTATCATGCCAACCACTCTCAGGCGGACGACTTTATCAAAGAAGGGCCACATCTAATGCTCATATTACCGAAGAAAATGCTAAGGGGCATGAGTGATGATCACACAAGCGGCGCGCCTTATGTCATGTGGAAAGATACGCCCTACGCTCACATTATGATTCCCATTCAAGATAGACAATGAAAAAAAGATATTCCCTCTTCCGCAATGGGCGCCGAAAATCTCGGCTCCATTGTAGGTTTATACTAATACTAGCTCCTTAACAATTTTCCGATTCCACCTTCAAGGATTTTGAGTGTCACTGTATCAAGTCATCACCGAGCACTACACCCACTGTTCTTTTGTAGAAATCCCTTCAATATGTAAAGTAGCGCTTTTCCTTCCCAGCAACAAAAACACCAGTGCGGCTACTATGAGCGCACTATTTACACCCAAGGCGGCTTGAGTCAGCGCATGCTCGTAAAAATTTGCGCTATATAATAGGACTAAAGCAAGAAGTGATGCCGCCGATAGAAATTGAAAATTTCGACGAGATTCACTCTCCTCTCTTCGCCAGCCGGAATAACAACAGAACAAAGAGTAAGTTACCCAAAAAGTTACTGTAGCACTAAGGCCAAATATTATTTGAGCAATAGCTGCTAGGCAAAGAGCCGCGGGCGATGCCCACACAAAACCAAGCCACACATCATTTATTAGATCCCGGTGCCTCCTCTTTTCCAACCAGAGATTGATACCCGTTACGGAAATTATTGTCAGTGACAAACCCAGTACGAAATACAGTATCTTTACCGAAAAACCACCAAACTCCCCAAAATGTAATCGGTAAGTTGAATAAAGAAACTGCCTGCCAAATTCGCCATCGGAAAACCCAGCCTTCCCGAGGTAATTTCCTTGTATATCGAAACGATAGTTTTCAGAATAAATAAGCCGGCCTGGATGCTGAGCATAAATTTCAATAAATTGCCCGGAAGTGTCCGGCTCATGAATCGTTAAAAATAGAGGCGATGCCTTGGGAGCAATCAGGGAAAAGTTTTCCATTGCACCGATTATATTAGCTGGCCGCAGATCTTGGCTAAGCTCAGGCTCTTGACCAAAAACCTTTCCGACAACAATGTCTTGATCACCGCCGTGAAACACACTAGCGATTACAATCACAACTACGCTTGCAAGCCCAAAATAAGCCCCCGTAAGGGCGATCATAATATGGAATGGTGCGCCCCAAACACTGAGGCGATTGTGTATATCTACTCGCTCAAGTTGCTTGCTGCCACCTCTACGAAATCGAAACGCGTCCTTCAGCACACGCGGATGCGCTAGGAACCCAGATAAAATTAGGCTTAGAAGTAATACGCCAAATATGCTGACGACGATAATCCCCAGTGTATTGGGTAAAGAAAGGTAGGCGTGCAGCTTAACCAACATCTTAGTCCAAGCAAGGTTTTCGAATTCGCCAAGCGTACCGTCTTGATTAACAAATCTTGCTACATGGTCATTTTCCACAACCACTCGAGGTATACCAGACTTGGGAAATACGAGATGTAGATGTCCAGTTTCTTCTGGATGGGAATCGATGAAATCTAAATAAGCGCTTTCAAGTAATTGGACATCATAATCTCGATACTCCTCCACGTTGGGCTGCTCCCAACGCTCGAACTCCTGATGAAATACCGCCAGTGTTCCAGACATGCAAATCAGATACATAAAAGCACCCGTCAGCAAACCAAGCCAAGAATGACCCGCGACTGAACGTTTAACAAAGCTTTTCGCGCTCATGTCTTTTCAATGACTCCATAGAAAAAGGTAGATAGCGCTAAACAGACCACTAATACCGTTGATGAGAATAGGGCGAATTCGGCGCCCATCGATCAATGCCCATACCACTGCAGCGCCCCAAACCACCGGCATCAATAGTGCGCCCACCGCCATGCGATTTACCTCCTTGATTGGCAGAGAGTAAGCAAATACCAAGGTAATAAAAGTGCTCGACATGGCCAGAAAAACAATAACAAGAAAAAATACACCGCCATTCCGGAGTATTTTCGTATAGCTAACCCGCTGAAATTGATAGCGCTTCGGACGCGTGTGAGCTATCGGCTTATGCTCTGACTTGACCAAAATAACCACCCAAGCATAAAGTGAAGGCATCATTAAGCTAAAGACAATACCGAATTCGATTCCGGCAGATGCCACCCAAAATAACAAAGATCCTGCCAGAGGAATCCAACCGAGAAAAATCGCCGCGCCGTGCACGGGGTATTTTCTACGCCAAAAAGTGAAAAGGATAACAATACCTATCAAGCCACTTAAGACCGCCAAAAATCCGTTCAACATGATCAAAAAAAACTATACATATAATTAGTGAACCGCCGTATGAGTGTGCGGATACGTGAACGAAATAGGAGGTTCTTGCTGAGGTGTCAAAGCATCTAATTCTTCTATCTGGCGATAAAGAGCATTTAGGTTCTTAGTGATGCAAAGCTCAGATTCTGGGTGATTGGCAAGCTCCCGCTTCAGGCGATCTACAGTAATACTATAGATATTTTGACACTGCTCTACGTACCCTAGTTTTCCAAAGGCACCCATTAGCAAAGAGGCTGAAGAAGTAAACAACTCGTAAGCATTATTCGCTTCAAGTGCTTTTGTCGTGATCATGATTTCAGAGGTCTCAAACGCGCATCCTAAATGCGGTAAGGCTTCCTGCCACATTTGCTGCTCATAGAACATTTGACCCGTATCAAACCCATCTTGCCAGCAGGTTATAGCCCTTCCCGAGCTTTTAGTAAGCTCCGCTCGATGCGCACCACATAAAAACCTTAGCTTCATAGTTACTACTCCTGCGTTAGACTTCACGTCGTAATGATAATGATTATTATTAGCAATGCAAGTGATAATGATTATCATTGGGTTTTCGGGCCTTTCACTCAATGTCACGCCTATACGCGAACCCATGGCGACAGAAGTTAGAAAGTGAAAACAACATGAACTTGAGACCTTAATCTAAGCGACTTTAGCGACCTGTCAGATTTGATCGCACTGCTGCTCTTACTTTCAAAAAAGCCTGACTTTTGTTACCCTTGCGCCGCCCAAACACTCAGCGAGTGCAACTGTCAGGGCGCCGAAATATCACCCTGGTTTCCGGCACGAGCCAATTGCGAGATTCACCATGTCAGATAAATTTTTCTTCAAAGGTCGCCCAGGAAACAAGCCCAAGCACGTCAATCACGCCTTTAGTACGAACCGAGTCATTAAGCAGGGAACGGAAGAACACCCCCTGACTCTTACCGTGACAGACGAAGCCCGCAAGGTAGAAGTTGAAGCCATGCTGGCGGTGGAGGGCTTGTTTGCGCTTGTGACTGTCGATGCTGACGCGACTGAAAATATTGCTGAGCTGGAATGCATTATCAATAAACCCACTGCAGTGAGCGTATTGAAAACTCCCACGCGAAATGATCCTTGTTCTTGTGGTAGTGGCAAGAAATTTAAAAAGTGTTGTGGTTGAATTAAAATAAGCGGCGCGAGCGTTGTAATATGGCTAAACCGCAGAGCAAAACCGAAAAGAAAATCGACAACAATGTGCGTCTTGCGCTGAAGTCTGCCTGTGAAACATTCCTGGAGGGCATTCCTGGCTTCCAGTGGTTAAGCCATCAAGCCAACTACACTAATTTTCCCTCCAGCCTGCTCATTACCTGCATTTTTAACACGCTAACAAGCCAAGAAAATGCAGATGAGAAAGCCATTCACAAGCTTATTCAAAGTAAACTTCTAAAAATTGGCGTGAAAGTAAAAGCGCCAAAACAACAAATAATCTTCGATTCAGAAGAAGCCTGCGACCATGAGAATGGCGGGAATTGGGCCGAGCGTTTCGACCGCCGCAAAGGGCGAGAAGTGGCAAAAAACCGCCCCAAATAAGATCCTAAAAAGTAATACGCCCACAACAAAGAATTTATACCACTGTAAACCTTATACCGGCCAAAGCGTTACCAACGCTAAACCTCTGAGTAAAAAGGAAAATCAATGGACCCTCGGCAATCTCCCACACTGACGCTAATTGTTTTGAGCCTACTGCTATCCGCTTGCGGTGGCAGTGGCAGTGGTGATGCTGCGACAGCCGAAACGCCCCCGAGCAATGTCACTGAACCACCAGCGACAATCACCCCGACAGACGACATTTATACAGACAACCCCAATTTCAATGGGCAACTCAAAGATGCCATCCTACTCAACCGAAACCCTGATTGCCGCGCCTATGCCCTAGATTCGAATGATGGTGACTACAGCTCCTTTGAGGTGGTCGACACGTCCAACGGAATTAGCGATGCGCTAAGCCTAGCGACCATTGACTTAGTAGTGGCCAGTGATTGGAACCCCGCCACTTACGACTACGACAACGTTAGCGTGGCAACAAACCCCGAAAGTGCTACCCACTGCCGGCTAATATCCAACCTGATACCCAATCATACATTTGGCGTGACCGTAACAGGCCCAAACGGCAGCGGCTGGATAAACCCAATCGATCACAGCGACACTGAAGTCACCTACATTCCTGTCGACCCCGAACATTTAGATGCTAGAACTGACACCCCCAGAAATCCCCCTCATATGGACTACGACGGAATTTTGCTCAATGGCGTGGGCATTGCTATGGATTCTGGCTTCTGCTATCACCCCGGAGTAACAAGTGGCCCGCAATCTCTACAGACAAACTCGGCCGGCAACACCTCTGGTTGCGGACCGCAAAATACTTGGTTCGAGCTACCGGCCTATACCATCTGGGACGACTTGGCAGAGCGCATGGCTGCTGTATTCGACGGGTATTTTGGCCACGGCTATGTGGGCTCTTACCACTATCACGCCATCACCCACCCCCTACAGGAGGACAATGACCAAACAAGCCCACCTTCCAGCGGTAAAGGTTCACCAGCCCTAGGTTTTGCACCAGACGGGTTTCCTATATATGGGCACTGGTTTACGGATGAAACAGGGCAACTTACCAAAGCCGAATCCGGCTATGAACCCCAAACCGGTAACTCGCGCACGCCCATTGCAGCTGCGCTCTATGGCACACCGCCAACCCCTTGGGATATTGCCAATCAAGCTGAGAATTTCGCCAGTGACTTCGGCTTGCCTCTAGGGCGCTATGAGCAAGATTGGGCCTTTAGCAACTCCGGCAACTTAGATGAGTGTAATGGCCGCTTCGACGGAAACGGTGTCTATGGATACTACATCACCGATAAATACCCATTTACCCCCCCCTGTACGATGGGCGCACGAGACCCTTCCTTTAGTAAGATATCACCATCGCTCTAGCCTACATCTTCGATCTCTTAAGGGGGACGCCCCTCGTCAAGCCGAGCACCTACCCAAGAGCGTAAGTGCTCGGCTTGACGATGACTGTGTAAGGGCCATGCCGGCCATCAACATTACACACTAAAAATACTCTATAAAATATTGTAATATTACACAAATTGCGTATATTACAGATATTAGTAATATTTAACCCTAGAGCCAAGATGAAATCTGTTACCGCTAAATCATTAATTCTCGACTTGCTACGCACCAGCAAGCCTCAGGCGCTGCCGGTACGAGCGCTCGTGGCCACGGCTGCCATCTTCGATATCAGTGAAAACGCGCTGCGGGTAAACCTTAACCGACTCATCAAACGAGATGTGATCGCGATGGACAGCCGTGGACACTATCAGGTATCCGCCACAACGAGCCCTTTACGGAATTGGGTATCAAGCTGGAGAGATGGCGAACAGCGCATGCGGCCATGGCAACAAGAGTGGTTGAACTTACAAATTTCAAGTGCGATGAAAAGTAAAGCCAGCGAAAAACTACAGCGCGCAGCTTACCGCTTTGGCTTTCGGCATCTCTGGAATAATAGCTGGGTGCGCCCCGACAATCTCGCAATGAACACAGCCGATTTGCGCCTACTGCTCACCCAACTCTCCGACCAAGATGATTTCATGCTTTGCGTAGTGAGCCATTTCGACAGCTCAATCGATTTAAACAGCTTGTGGCCACTCGCCGGCTTAGAGGAAAGTTATCAGCGCCATATCAAGGCCTTGAACGAGAGCATTGCACACATTAAAACAGTAGATACTGCGCAGCGTTTTCGAGATTCATTTATCTTGGGTGGCAACTGCATACACACCTTGGCCATAGACCCTCTTTTGCCTGAGAGCATGCTCAAAGGTCACCTTAGGAATCAGCTGACAGAGTTGATGCAAACCTATGACACCTTATGCCGACCATTCTGGCAGGACCTGTTTTCACAGTATGATTTCTTAAATTCACCCGCACATTTAGAACCACAACTCAGTCAGCCTCTGGCAATACGCTAGCCAAAAGGATCCAAAGCATGAAAGTCAGTGAAGTATTAAATAAAGAAGAAATTGCCTATTTTAGCCGCAAAAGCGACTGGAGAGGCCTCGGTGTAATTCTCAACACCTGGGCCAGTATCTTGATCTTGTTTTTTATTGTGAGCACCTGGACTAACGCCTTTACAATTATCGCTTTATTGCTGTTGCTACCTGGCCGCATGCTTGCCCTGGCAGTAATCTCCCACGACTGTGGCCATAAAGTATTATTTAAAAGCGAAAAGCTTAATTTTATAGTTGGTCAATATTTTTCCGCCAATCTCGTGTTCACAGACCTGACAGACTACGCCACATCTCACCGGCAACATCATAAATTGGCTGGCACAGATCAAGATCCAGACTTACCAAACTACCAACATTACCCAGTCGAAAAGAGCAGCTTTAAACGTAAGATTATCCGCGACATCACCGGCCAAACAGGCTACAAATTGCTGCACTATGTTATCAGCAGTGCCTTACAATACCGCCATAAAGAACGACGTGAATTCGCTTGGCCCTTTGTGAAAGAATTGTTCATTCAGGGAGTGTTTGCCGTTTTTGTAAGCTTAGCGTTTACCCCGGCCCTCTACCTAATCTGGCTAGCTACCTTTTTTACCTCCTACATGATTATTGTGCGCCTGCGGCAGTTGGCTGAGCACGCGTCAGTTCCTAACCTCTACGACCCAGACCCCAGGCAAAACACTCGCACGGTTATTGCCCGCTGGTGGGAGAAACTGGTTCTCGCGCCCAATAACGTTAACTTCCACGTAGAACACCATTTTATGGCTAGCGTGCCCTGTTACCGCCTCGCTGAATTCCACCAGCACCTTCAAGACAAAGGCGTGTACAAAAACACAGTGATTAGTGAAGGATACCCTAGCCTGCTTAAGCAACTTATAACACCCTAAGTTACCAGCCGGCGCGATTCATACGCCGACTCAAAACAGACTCTCCTCTCGTACCCCTCCCAAATGCCAGCTCAAGCTGGCATTCTCACCACCTTGTACCATACTAAGCTAGGAGCCAATCCTGACCTCTAGCTGTGTTTGGGCATCCCTCATCACTCATATTTATAGTTACATATAGCGCAAATAAATTTTCCGTGATGACCGTCCAGTCGTTAGACTCAAGAGAAGCGAAATTCAACCTTATTTCGTTTGCGGTCGACGCTAATAACTAAAAATACGTCAACCAGATGGAAAACCGTACAGCGTGAAAATCTGTACACCAATAATAATCAGACATTCCATACAATAATTTCGCCCCCTCCTGAGATCGGCGTAAAGCAACAAGCGCCCTTTTCTGCGAGAGATCGAAACGCTAAAGGATTTGAAGCAATGCACACTATTCCCTATCGCAATCAGATACTGTCACTCGCGGTTGCCGCAATCACCGCAACTGTTAGCCCTACCGCCCTATCTCAGGACGACTTTCTTGATGAACTTGAAGAAGTCATCGTAACTGGCTCTTACATCAAAGGTGCTTCCACCACCGCTCCGTCCCCGGTTTCCGTTATCGACAGAGCTGACCTCATGCAACAAGGCGCCCCCACGACTGTGGACATCGTCAGAAGCATGACCTTTTCCAGTGGTACAGAGAACCAGACGAATCAGTTTGCTTCAGGTAATACTGCCGGCACCGCGAACATTAACTTGCGTGGCTTGGGCCTCAGCCGCACGCTGGTTCTAATGAACGGACGCCGCATGGTGACCGCCGCCGCTCAGGCGAACGACGGTTCAGGCTTTGTGGATATCAACACTATCCCTTCCTTGGCGATCAACCGAATAGAAGTACTTAAAGACGGTGCTGCCGCCACCTACGGCTCAGACGCAGTAGCCGGTGTTGCGAACTTTAATACCCGTCATGATTTTGAAGGCATTGAGATGTCAGGTTCTTACCAAGACATTGACGGCAGTGACGGTGAATTTGATCTAGGTGCTATCTGGGGCTTAGCTGGAGACAATTGGAATTTAGTCACCTCTTTGGGCTACCGCGAGCGTACAGAACTTCCACACAGTGAGCGCCTAGACGCAGTACGACCACGCGTTGACACACTTTCCAGTGCTGAGTCAGGCAATACCGTTCTCGGCGTTATCGGCGCTCCCCAAGGTCTTATTCTGGGTGGCCGATCAACCACAGGTAACCCTGCCGCGTTTATTCCTGTGCCTTTGTCCTTCTTGGAGCCAGGCGGCGGTGTAACTGCGGCTAATGCCACTATATTGAGAACCGCACCCTTACCCGTAGCCGCTGGCCTTGGCGGGGTGCGACCCGGATTCGTAGTCGACCCTGAGTGTGAAGCCGCTGGAGGTGTTCTAGAAAGTTCTAACCGCTGTGGCTACGACTTCATCAATTACAGTAACTCTATTGAAGACGAGAAGCATCTGCAGTTTTTCTCTGAAGGCCAAATTGAACTGAACGACACTACAACACTGTTTGGAGAGGTGATGTATGCGAATTCAGACGTGCCTAACTGGAAGACCTCACCATCTTACCCACCCCTGTTAGAAGCCGATCCAGATCGCTATCTGCCAGGAGACCACCCCGCATTGCTAGACTTTGTTGGAAACTACCCAGGAATCATGACAGGTGGGCTGGTGGGTCTTGGTAACTTGTATGCAATACCAGCCGACTTCAGCGGTGGTGCGATATTTGTAGGCCGACCAATTGCAGTTACCGGCCCCGCCGAAGTGGGTAGCCGTGAACATACTACGTATCGCTTTATGGCGGGCCTTGAAGGCGAATTCAGCAACGGCGCCAGCTATACTAGCTCGTTAACCTTCTCTGAGAACACTTGGGATGGTGAAACCATTGACACCCAAACCGAGCGTTATTCTGCAGCGCTTCAGGGCTTTGGTGGCGCTAGCTGTGACGGCGTAACGGCCGGCGCAAACGGCTGCTCTTATTACAACCCATTCAGTTCGTCCATAGAAGGCACAGAGTTTTACGATCCAGCTCTTGCCAACACTCCTGAATTGCTGGCTTGGATGAAGGGCACTTTGGGCATTGAAAGCACCAGTACCTTAACAGTATTCGAAGCCATTGTTAGTGACGACTTAATGTCGATAGAAGCGGGTACGATCTCTTACGCCGCGGGTTTCCAATACCGCAATGAAGAGCTAGAAAACGTCTATAGCGACCTAGCAAACCTCGATAAAAACCCGGGTGCCACAGACGCCTCAGGCAACAGAGCCGGCGCCTTTACCTTCTTGCGCGGGGGTGACAATGATTCGGTTGATCAGGATGTTTATGCCTTTTTTGGAGAGCTGGCAATACCCCTAGCCTCAAATATCGACATGCAATTGGCACTGCGTTATGAAGACTACGGCGGAAACATTGGCGATACTGTTGACCCCAAAGTGGCTGTTCGCTGGGACATCAGCGACTCGTTCACCCTTCGCGGCTCAGCCAGCAGCACCTTCCGCGCTCCGTCATTGAACCAAACCACGGGCGAAAGCACCGCGCTTGAATTTATTGGCAAGGAACTGCTCTTTAAGGCTGTTGACCGTACGGGTAACGCTAATCTCAGTGCAGAAACCGCCAACACCTTCAACGTAGGTATGATCGTCAAGCCAAGTGACAACAGCAGTATCACTTTGGACTATTGGCACTTCGACTTTACAGACATCATTGTGCGCGAGAGCCCCAACGCTTTGATTGGCGATGTATCGGCCCAAAATGACGGTGTTATCTGTGGCGTCAGTGCCAAAATCACTTGTGACGCAGGTGGGCAAGTAATTGCTCGTCTTGCGACTGAGTATGTCAACGGTCCCGATATCACTACTAATGGCATCGATCTGAACGCAAACTATCAGTTCAGTGGCTTAGGCGGCAATTGGGATTTGAACCTCGATGCTTCTTACGTGAACGAATATGAAGTAGGCGCTTTCCAGGGCAAGGAAGCATTTGATGCCGTAGGCTCGATGAATGCCGCGACGTTTGTGCGCCCTATGCAAGACCTGAAGACAAACCTGTCTTTAAACTACCAGCGTGACAATCATAACCTTCGCCTCGTGAGCTCTTATGTAGCTGACTACATAGACAATAAAACCGACGTACTGATCGGTACGAGTTTTGCTGATACCGCTTATGATACAACCGTGGATTCTCACACCACTTACGATCTGTATTATACGCTAGCGTTGAACGACGGTGATTCCACACTTTCAGCTTCGATTATCAACCTCAGCGATGAAGACGCACCATACGCAAGAACAGACCTGCGCTACGATGCCTATACTCACAATGCCTTTGGACGCATTTTGAAAGTAGGCTTCACTCACAGCTTCTAATCTAATTAGCTTGATGTGATTAACCCTAAGGGCGGCCATGGCCGCCCTTAGTCATTTCCGGAAGTGAGTTTCACACCACCTCTAAGATCTCCGCCTCTATTTCCTTTGACTCAGGTCGACCGGAACACGATAATGCAGGCGCCATACAACAAATGTCCTGCGGGTAGCGCTCCGACCGCAAATCAATAACAAACAAGGTGATTCCGTGTCTTTAAGCAAAAGTTTTCAACCACTCTACAAGCAGGCATATGAGCTACTCACTAGCCGCTTAGTTAATGGTGACTGGAAACCTTCTGAACCTCTGCCCAGCGAATATGCGCTCGCCGCCGAACTTGGGGTCAGTCAGGGCACTGTACGGAAAGCCCTAAACCAGATGGTGGCCGAGAATTTGCTCGATCGGCGTCAGGGCAAAGGCACCTATGTAGCAGAACACACCCAAGAAAGCTCATTATTTCGTTTTTTCCGACTACGTGAACCCAATGGCGAAAGTCTGATTCCCGAGACAAAAGTGCTTTCTTCTTCGCGACGGGAAGCAACTGCGGCCGAGAAAAGCCATTTAAACCTCGAAGGTAGTTCGCCGGTTGTTGAGCTAATTCGCCTGCGTTATTTAAAAGGCGAGGCCGCCATTCTGGAAAAAGTGATTCAGCCTCTCTCCGTATTCCCAGATATCGATAAAGAAACTGAATTGCCAAATTCTCTTTATACTTTATATCAAGAAAAATTCGGCATCAGCATTGTCTCAGTTCGCGATGAGCTTCACGTCACCCAACTTCCTAGTGAGTATGCCGACGATTTGGGTTTGGCCGCTGGCGCACCCGTGCTAATGGTTGAGCGCGCAAGCATTAATATTGATGGTCGCGCAGTGGAATGGAGTCAGGCCTATTGCAGCACTGAGAAATTTGTTTATTCGGTACACCTAAAATAGCTTAATCTCTGCGCAAAGCCTCCCATCGAATTTAAAGGTACGCTCAGGAATTTTAAACAGAGAGTTCTGCCATGATTTGCCGGAGCCTAATTACACTCCTCACCTCAGTTTTTTTGTCTATGCCTCTCTGGGCGGACGAAAGAAACTTGAATTCAATCATGAATGTCAGCTTTACAAACACCGAAACCACCTTGCTAGAGCTGATTCAGCTAGACCCTGAAACCCTATCCCTTCAGGAGCGGCGTTGGTACTACCTCAATAAGGCTCTAAGTGAAGTTCAGTTGTCATTATATGAAGATATGAGCCGCAGTTTACGCTCCGCAGAACCTCTGTTTAACGCCGGCCTCGAAGGCCTCAAAAACCAGAACTATCAACAAGCCAAAGCAACATTCTTTTTTCTACAGGCACGCTATGCCAACAATAGCTCCTCATTCAGTCAAGCCATCTACTATGCAGAGGCGGCAAGATCTCTGTCTACGGCGCATAATTTAAGTGCAATCTATGTTCTGGCGACGTCTGAACTGGCCAATGCTTACGTAAATATCTCTAACAACGAACGCGCTCTCACCTTAAATTATCAAGCTTACAGCCAGGCGAAGACACTAAACAGGCCGGATATTTTTGCTTATGTAAATCAAATTTATGGCAACATCTATCACGACATTGGGGCCTATTCCGACGCCATAATACATTTCAAGGAATCGTTGCAAGATTTCCAATCCTTAGGCTATTCTGCCTTCGCTTCCACCAGCCTATTTGGCATCGCTTCATCTTATCGGTATCAACTAAAATATGACTTAGCGATCGAATATTTCGAAAAGTATAAAAAAAGCGTGTTGCCAATTAGCTTCGCTAAAAGTCACTACCAAGCTTTTTATGGCCTAGGAATGACCTTAGCCGAATTACCAAACTGCCGCCAAGCTCTGCCCAACTTACAGCGCGCGATTGAAATAGGCGGCCCCGAAGATTGGGATTTTGAACTATTCAAAAAGATATCCTCATGCAATGTGCTAATGGGAGATATCACAGAAGCCGAAAATGCATTCACTCAAGCTAAGATGACATTAAGCAAATTACCCGATTTGCATAACACAAAATGGGCCGTGGAATTAACGCACATTGAATCCACCATTGAGAATGCCAAAAACAATTCCCGAGTCGCTTACGAACTATTACTCAAGTACAATTTGGACATACTGACAATTAATAGAAACCTATACTCAAATCGGCTAACCGACATCAGGCTGACAATAGGCGCACAAAAGAAAGATATCGAAATTCAACTTCTACAAGAGCGAAGCGAACATCAAGAGAGGCAAGCCTCTCTCTACCTTTATTCGATATTTGCAGGGGCCACACTGCTATCTGTTCTTATATTTTTGCTCACGCTCTACTATAGAAAATCAAAAAAATTCCATCTCTTGTCAATGAAAGATAGCCTGACCGGTATTTACAATCGTCGACATATATTCTCCCAACTCGAAAAAATGTATGGAGAAAGCGAACCGACCAAGAAGAAGTTTTCGGTACTGTGTATAGATATCGATGATTTTAAGTTGATCAATGACAGCTTCGGCCATGCCGCAGGTGACTCCGTCATTAAACACATCGCATCACTAAGCGAAAAAACACTCAGAATGACTGACATTTTGGGCCGGATTGGCGGCGAAGAATTTATGGCAATACTGCCAAGAACTAAACCCGAGCAGGCCGAAAGTATCGCCCAACGCTTATTAACACAGATCGAGTCCACACCCACTACACTTGCCGATGGCACCGTCATTCACGTCACCATTAGCATCGGGCTTTGTCATTCGAAGCCGGAAATCACTAGCGCGCAAGCCATTTATAACGAGGCCGACTTAGCTTTGTATCAGTCAAAGCACAAAGGTAAAAATAGGTTGAGCATTGCTATACACAGCTAATAAAATTGACACCCCCACGACGCCTCTCTGAAATAATAACTAACAGGACCTTATTCAATGATTCAACACTTCACCCACCTATTACGTGTCCGGTATTCTGAATGTGACGCGCAGAAAGTAGTTTATAACGCAAAATATGCAGAGTTTGTCGATATCGCGGCTACAGAATTTACGCGAGCAATTTGGGGGGACTACACCGAGCTCCTTGAGCGCGGTTATGACAATCAGGTGGTGGACCTGCACATCAGCTGGAAGGCGTCAGCCCGATTTGACGATGTTCTTGCCATACAGATTCATACCCTACGCATTGGCAAAACGTCTTACGCGCTACAATGTAATTTCCTGAATCACAGTACGGGAGAAGCCATTGTAAAAGCTGAAATCACCTACGTTATGGTCAGCCCTGAAAAGCATGAAAAGATGATAATTCCCGAGGGCCTTCGCTTATCTTTAGAAAAAGGCGCGCCCGGCGTAGTGGCTAATCACGCCGGAGTATAAAAAGAACACGAATTAAAATTGCGGAATAAGCCATCACGAAATTAAGGTGTATACCAAATTGGTGAAGTATAAGCGCGCTCCTGAATACTCTCTGCCACCTCAGGTGCCGCGCCTTGCTGCAGAGCCATCGTGTCGTAACTGGAATGCCTCGGCGTCGCAATTTGTAGAACCCGGACATAATAAAAGGCCTTTTCCGAACTGCTGAAATTCGGATCTGTCCACAAGGCGGTCAGTTCAGCAGCCCCAACCTTATCGGTATAATTCAAAGTGTCAGCGTCAATGGTGCTCACCAAGGCAGGAAGTTTACCCTGTCCGCCTACTTGTCGATCGCCAGCCCAGGAAATATTGTATATTTTTTCTTGCGGCCGCCCATCAGAATCCAACCAGCCCTTAATAATCTGCACACGGTCTAGGTTCGCACCCTTCGGATCTTTCACCGCGCGAACCATCAATTGCGGCGCCTCATCACTGTAAGTCAGGTCTCCACCCATCGGCACCCCTTTGCGATAACCGATCTCAGCAAAACTCTCGCTATTAAGATCTTCTGCGCTAAAGTCCCAACCGGCAAACACACGAACTCGCAGGCGAGGACCTGTTGTGGCATAAACCTCTTTCCGCTTGAACGCTGCAAACAAAGATTCTCGAGTATTTTCTGGTGCCCAGACTGCCGCCAGCCCTTGAGCCGCCATGCGCCAATAGTTTCGCTCATCTTTCAGTTTATTTTCAGGAATTGAGTCTGCCGCCAGCTTGCCCATGAAGTTGGTTTCTTCAGCCGAAGCTAAGCCCGTGTGAGAATCGGTGGAACCAATCACGCCAAACTTAAACGGATTAACGCCCACTTCTGCTTCAATCGCTAAACCCTGCTTTAAAGCCGAGCGGACAAAATCACCAGGGCCCGCTTTATAGTTGTCACCAGCCAAGCCCTGCTCAATGTAATTGGTATAGGTTTCAAAATCAGCAAACTCATCATCAGGCGACAGCGCCGGATGAGTTTCCGAATCACCCTTAATTTGTGTTATTTCAACAATAGGTTCACGGCTAACTCGAGTTTTGGCGTATTGGGCACTGATCACCTTCCCCTTTAAAGTTGTATCAGCGAACATATAGCCTTTCGAGATATTGGAATTGTGAGGGATACTGATAAAACGCGAACCGGTGGCCAATTCGGTTTCACTCAACCATCGCCATAAATCTTCTGGGTACTGGCTTTGATCGGAACCATAGGGTAAGTACTGCTTGGCTTTCTCTGCGCCGTCCGGAGTAATCACAATTCGATGCAAGTTGGCTCCCGTGGGAATGGAGCTCCATTCCCAGCCAATCAAACTTGTGAAAGTACCCGGCTGGTTGTGTCGCTCAGCTGCGTCAACAATATCCTCCCACGCGCGAGTTTCAACCTTACTAGTGTCACCAAACGCAGAGGCCGGTAGGCTATTATTCGGATCAAGAACTGGGTCTCCGCCACTAATCTTTCCCGCGAGAGGCAGCAATTTTTGAAAAAACCCAAACCCTGCATCTTCATCAACCGCGTTCTTTAACACTCTAATCGCAATCCAACGCTTGATGTTGCCAAACCAGCCCAAGTCCTCCAATTCCGCCCTGTCATTATAAACAGCTCGCATTACGCCCATCAGTTCAGCGTGATCCGCAACCACCAAAAAATCCAGCGGTGTATCAATTTGCACACGAGCGCGATGGTAGGGGTGAATAACTGGCAAACCTTTGGCCCAGCGATAAGCCGTATCGGGATCCGCGCTTTGATTACGGTTTAGAAAGGCATCAAATGAGTAGCTAGTGTGCAGATGTGTATCACCAAAATAGACCTCTCTGGAAGCGCCGGATGCACTCGCCGAGTGCAAGGGAGAGCTGACCAAAAGAGCCAATGTGAATGCAGAGAACTTTGTCCGTATTTGTGTATTCATTAATATCCAGTCGCCTATGGCCCTTAAAATAAATCACAGCTTGAATTTTCACCAAACCAAGTACTAATTCCCCTCATAACACCTTCAAAAAAGCTATTTGAGGCATGAAGATATCTTGAGGCCTGACCACAAGCGCTGTATGGTGACACTATAACTATTAGATCGAAATACAACAAACAACTTATGGGACGATCGTACCGTTTTATAAGGGTGAAGCCAACTCTATGATGAACATTCGGCAGGGTCTATTGACCTATCTACGAAAAGGCATGTCCGTTAGCGACAGCCACGAAATAAGCCAAAAGATCATTATCATTAAGCTATTTTCATTTGTCGGTATGAGCATAACCGGCATATTGGCGGTGACCGCCCACCTTAATGACAACGTACTTCTCGCCACGGCGCTCTACTTCGCGAGCATGATATTTATCTTCGCCCACCACATCTTAATCACCTTTAGGCACATTGATACATCGGCATCAATCATATTGTATTCACTTTACTTGCTGATGTTCTATCTCGTGCATTCCGGCGGGGCAGACAACACCGGGCCACTGTGGATATTTATGGTGGCTCCGGTTTCTTTGTTCCTAAAAGGGCTTAAAAAGGGGCTAGTGAGTATTGGTTTATTTCTACTTGTGATCGCCACCCTGCTTTTTTATCCAAACAACGAGCTATTAGACACGCTCTATACTCCAAGCTTTAAATTGCGCCTTATCTATTCATTCTTAACCATAACTTTTCTCTCTGGGTGCTATGAATACTCTCGCCTACAGTCCTTCCAACATGTAAAAGATTTGTCGCGGGAATATGAACAACTATCGAAATACGACCCCTTAACGGGTGTTTCAAATCGCCGAGACGCCACGAATAAGCTGCGGCACGAACAGCGCAGAATTGCACAGAACCAGAAGAAACTGAGCATTATTCTGTGTGACGTCGACTACTTCAAGCGGGTCAATGATGAGTTTGGACATGAGATAGGCGATCGGGTGCTCGTCCAGCTAGCGGATCTCTTTTCGTCTGTCATCAGGCAGCGAGATTTGGTGGCCCGATGGGGGGGAGAAGAATTTCTCATCATGCTGCCCGACACCGACGTTAGAGGCGCAAACCTCGTTGCGAAAAAAATTCATCAGGGCTTAGCCGACTTATCCATGGACTTCTCCGGAGCCAAACCCCGCGTGACGGTCAGTATTGGTATTGCAGAAGTTAATGCTGGGGACGACATTAAAAAAGCGATTGGCCAAGCCGACAAACACCTCTACGAGGCCAAGAGCTGCGGCCGCAATAGAACCTGCAGCGGAAGCATATCTAAGACGATATAAATATTCCTATGAACCTGCTATTCTGCGCGCGCCATTTCAACCGATATGGCCAAATCCTAGGAAGAGCAGATGCGTATAATTCATTGGTTTGTAGGTTCATTGATTTTGTTTTTAGATTGGCTCACGAGCCCTCGAGGAATTAAGCGCGCCAGCCACATACAGGCCTCGGTAAACGCCAAAGCGCAAGATTTCACCTTGTATCAATACAAAGCCTGCCCTTTCTGTGTGAAAGTTCGCCGCTCAATGAAACGCCAGTCACTGCCTATCGAAACTCGCGATGCCAAGCGCTGCGACAAGGCCAAGCAGGAGCTATTATCTGGCGGAGGAGCTCTGAAAGTGCCCTGCTTACGTGTTGCAAACGCCGATGGCAAGGTGCACTGGATGTATGAGTCGAAGGAAATTATCGCGTATCTTGAAACCCAGTTTGCGGAAGCGGCTTAAAAGAAATGGAAACCTAGTCTGACTGATCCATTGTGGCCTGAAACTGGCTCGACAGGGGTTGTAATTTATTGCGTGCTTCCAAGCGCCGAATAGAGGCAGAAAACGTCTCCTCCAAGGCGATCCCCTGTGCAGTACTATGGAAAGCGTATACAAACTCATAATGGGTAATTGGACTACCAATGTCATACTCAGGTCGGGGTAGCTGACTAGCTTTGGCCAGCATCACACACTCGTAGGGCGTCGCCACCAATACATCTATTCGACCCGCACTCAACATTCTTAAATTGGCCCCTTGATCTATCGCCCAGTGAATAGTGGTGCCCTGGGCGGCCAACAGATCCATATCTAATTGATTATATATATAGCCTTGCACGAGCCCCAAGCGTAAGCCTTTCAAATCGCTGAGCTTTTGCAATACAGGCTGACCATGCCTAGTGAACAAGTAACGACTCAGCCTGGCAAAGGGAACACTGTAGATAACATCCATTGGCCGCTCGACTGCGTTAAACACAGAAAAAATGCCGTGGGCATCGCCACTAAAGAATGTGTGCCGCGCACGGCGAACAGGGCTAATTTCAAGGGAGGTGGGCAGGCCAGTTTCGGCGGCAATCAGTTGATGTATTTCAGCTAAAACCCCACTTTTAGGGCTTTCGAGTACACCTCGATAATGCCCTGCCACAATATTTACAGTTTTTAGATTCAAAACTAAGGGTTTCACTGGAAGCTCAGCGGCGGCCATTGAGCAGACGCAAGGCCCAAACCCTAAGATTGCCAGCAAAACATACCTGCTGCGCGAATTACCCACAGGCGAGACACCTTGTAACAAACACAATAAATTCTATAGTTAGCACCAATAAGAATAAGCCCTAGATACCTGAGCATACTCGCGACACCCTGAATTATCCAGTCGCTTCTCCTGCACTTAAACCATCGATAAACACCGCTACGGCCTCCAGCGCTCGCGGCTGCCAGTCGCGCATGTCCACCAGCTCTCCCACAGCATGCTGCTTCAAACTGACACTGCCGTGCATGAGCGCCCACACCTGCAAAGCCACACGAACTCTGGCGGCCTCGTCTACTAAAGTCGGATAGACATTCCCAACAAGGTCGATCAGGCCCGAAAAGGCCTCTATAGCCACGGTTTTAGCCTCTTTTGAGGGCGAGTAGGCCCCATTATTCTCACCAAATATCAAGCGGTAGTGAGCTTCGTGCGTCTCGGCTAGCTGCAAGTAATTTTTAGACGCAAGCAACACAGCTTCTCTCGGGGCTAAACCCAACTTTAAAACATCCATTGCATCCGCCACGTAACCAAAGCCCTCGATATAGAGCGCATCTAAAATACCCTGCTTGCCTTCGAAGTGGCTGTATATACCGATGGTAGACACCCCAGCTTGTTTCGCGATTGCCCGCACGCTTAAAGCGGCGGCCCCCCCCGTCAAAAACAAGGACGAGGCCGCTTTAAGAATTTTTGCTTTATTTTGATTCATTTAATCAGTAATACTTGACAGTGAATAACATCGTTATGTTTAATATAACAGCGTTATGGTTGATATTGAGTACTAGCCTACCGTTTCTTTTAAACAAATTATACATTCGTAGATTAAAGGTGCCGCAAACAATGAACCCTATACAACTAGAAACAGACTACTTGGTCGTGGGCAGCGGTGCTGTCGGCATGGCCTTCGCTGACGTTCTTCTCAGTGAAACCAAGGCTAATATCATCATAGTCGACAAATACCCTAAGCCCGGCGGTCATTGGAACCTAGCCTACCCCTTTGTTACTTTACATCAGCCCTCCGCATACTACGGCGTGAGCTCAAGCGAGCTAAGTAAGGGTCGTATTGACCCGATAGGCTTGAACAAGGGGCTTAATGAGCTGGCCTCTGGCGCCGAAGTTAGCGCCTACTTCGATGAGGTAATGCGCCACAAGTTCTTGAGCTCTGGCCGCGTGCAATATTTCCCCATGTGTGAATACAGCAGTGATGGTCAATTCCAATCATTGACCACCGGGCAACGCTACAGCGTTACCGTGAAGAAAAAAACCGTTGATGCAACGTATCTAAAAACTTCAGTGCCATCAACTCACACACCCGACTTCACCATCGAGCAAGGTGTTCAATTCATTCCCCTCAACGATTTAACTAAGGTGAAATCTCCACCCTCTGGTTACACAATTATCGGCGGAGGAAAAACAGGGATCGATGCGTGTTTATGGCTGCTGGAACAAAACGTAGACCCCGATGACATTCGCTGGATTATGCCGCGTGACGCATGGCTGCTCGATCGTCGAAATACCCAAACCTCACCCGAATTTTTCAGCGATTCCGTTGGCGCTCAAGCTCTGCAAATGGAAGCAATTGTAGCGTCCGAGTCAATTCCCGACCTATTTGACCGTTTAGAGGATTCAGGTGTACTACTTCGAATCGACCAAGAAGTTCGCCCAAAAATGTTTCACGGCGCCACCGTCAGTCAAATGGAACTCGCAGAACTGCGGCGCATTAAAAACATAGTCCGCATGGGCCGCGTTGTGAAGCTCGAAAAAGATCAAATTACCTTTGAACAAGGTACCTTAGCCACCAGCACAGATGAATTGCATGTCGATTGCTCATCCAGCGCCATCACCAACGTCAAAATCATACCCATCTTCCAGGGCAATCTGATTACCCCTCAAACCGTTCGCTCTTATCAGCCTGTTTTCAGTGCCGCATTCATTGCCCACATTGAAGCGACTTACAGCGACGAAGAAAAACAGAATGCCATTTGCGGTGTTGTACCCTTACCCAATCACGATACCGATTGGATAAGAATGTTCTCAGCGTTCATGATGAATCAATACACTTGGTCTCAACATCCAGAAATAGCCACTTGGCTACTGGGCGATCGACTTGATGGATTCAGCACCCTCATGCAGTCGGCGAGTCAGGACGACGAAGAAAAGCAAGCTATTATTCAACGCATACGTAGCAATGCAGTGCCTGCTGTTATGAAACTGAACGAATTTATGGCCGAACTTAACTAAGCTCACTGGAGACTAAACTATGACTCAATTTCAAATTCGTAAAGACAACTTTTCCACACAGCGCTTAGTCGAAAGTTCGACCAATAAAGCTGCGCTAAATACCGGAGAAGTACGCGTCAACATTACTCGTTTTGCACTCACTGCAAACAATATTACTTACGCAGCCATGGGCGACTTCCTTGGTTACTGGCAATTTTTCCCCGCAATAGGGGACGACAGTGAAGGCTGGGGTGTCATTCCCGTCTGGGGCTTTGCCGAAGTTTTCGAATCAACTCTCGATGAGCTGCCTGTGGGAGATCGTCTTTACGGTTACTTTCCACCGGCCAACCAAGTCATCATGAAGCCCGTTAATATCTCGTCACAGCGCTTTATTGACGGCGCGGAACATAGAGCCAAACTCCCGCCTGGCTACAACAACTACCGCCGAATCAATCCAGAAGCCGCTCAAGATTTACAAGCCGACAATGAGCAAATGTTACTGTCACCTTTATTCATCACCTCTTATTGCCTGTGGGACAGTTTGCAAGACAAGGATTGGTATGGTGCACAGCAAGTAATAGTCGTGAGTGCTTCGAGCAAAACTAGCATTGGCCTCGCTTATGCGCTAGATGGTGACAATGCCGCACCTAAGAGTGTCGGCGTAACCTCAACTAAAAACCTCGCACAAGTTAATTCGCTTGGCCTTTACGACAGCGTGGTGACCTACGACTCTTTAGACCAAGTCGATGCCAACCTGCCCACTGTAATTGTAGATATGTCGGGCAACAGCGAGGTACTAAGAACACTCAGCAGCCACCTCGGCAACAACATGAAGTTTTGCATAAACGTGGGTTTAACCCACTGGGAAGAGCGCACGGAAAATAATGGTCTCGACGAAGGTCGTAGTGAGTTCTTTTTTGCGCCAGGCCATATACAAAAACGAATCAAGGAATGGGGAATAAAGGAATTCGAACAAAAAACTTCAAGCTTCATTACAGAAACATCACTAAAAAGCCGGACTTGGTTGAAACTCAAAACTGTTTCGGGCTTGAGCAGCATGCCTGAGGTTTATGACGATGTTTGTGATGGGCGTGTCGCCGCAGACGAAGGTATTATTGTTGAGCTCTAAGAGAACAAATACCGAGATAGCGCTGCTATCTCGGCTATCTAACTTTAGGGCTTAGCGCTCAAAGCTTGTTTTAGTGCCGTTAATTTTTTTATCTCATTAGCATTTAATGGTTCATTGTTGTCACAACGAGGATCCGTTTTTTGCAGGAGAGCCAAAATATCTTTTGTCAGTGGAATAGGGTCACAACCATGGCCCGTTTCACAAACCAAGTCCCACTGCGGCTTTGCCTGTATGTGACACCCAAAACAGTTGCCCCCAAAACGATTCACCACATCCACAAACCCACGTTTGCGGATTTTGCTGCCCTCAGCTGAGACATCTAACTCGAAGAATTCCCAATCTTTTGTCGCCGGGCTAAAACCTTCACCGTGCTTGACCATCACTTCACCTGGCACCAACTGCACAAGTGAGCCCTCGGGGTATTTACCGCCTTCAGGCGAGTTTGCAACCGCCAGAGTTCCCTCTAAATTGCCTTTTAAGTTGTCGACGTAAAAACCGCGTACCTTTGTCATATCACGCATACAGTTAAACGTGCTGTCGTCGATATCGATGGCCTTTCCGGCCGAGTCGGTCGCCATTGTATTCCCCGCCATCAATACCCACAGCGCCACACTCACAACCGTGAACAATTTACTTTGTTTGATCCACATTTTTGCACTCTCCACTACTATTTATAGTTTATATTGTACACAAATTAATTGCGTACAATATAATTATTATCTTGCACTGTCAAACTATTTGCGTGCAAAATACTTCCTCAAACTCACGTATGCAGGTATCTCCGTGACCACCTCCCTTTTAGATCTCGACAAACAGATTTGCCACGCCCTCTATAGCGCCTCCAATGCAATGGTGAGGGCCTATCGCCCTATGCTCGAGCCTCTCGGTCTCACCTACCCTCAATACGTCACCATGATGAGCTTATGGCAGCACAACAATGTGAGCATAAAACAATTAAGCCTCCACACCCGCCTCGACTCTGGAACCTTAACGCCGCTACTGAAGCGTTTAGAAGCAAAGGGCTTATTGTTGAGAAAACACTCCTTAGAAGACGAGCGTCAAAAGGTAATCAGCCTGACCAAGTCTGGCCAACAACTGAAGAAACAGGCGTCCAAAGTTCCTGAACAGCTACTTGTAAAGACCAGCATGCAAGAAAAGGAGGCCTTGAAGCTCAAGCAACTGTGTGAACAATTACTCGAAGACTGCACCTGACCCCTGCTTCTGGAGTCCAAAACACAGTTTGGCCAGCGGCAAGGCTGAATTTGAAGTATGATGCGCCTTGCCTTCAGCTCTCCGGATACTCTTATGCTTAAAGCCCTTTTCCTCGATATGGACGACACTCTTTGCGACACCATGGCCGCCAATGAACACGCCATCAAAGCAATGAGAAAAAGTATCAGCGCCCACTTTGGTCGCGATGTAGATTCACAACAATTCACTCGAGCTTACATCACCGGCATCATGCGCCAGTGGAATGAAGACGAGCAAGCGCGATATTTGCCCATTGCACAGGAAGAGGGTGAGCACGCCTTCCGTATTCAACTCATTTTGGATCTACTTAGAACACAGGGAATACAAGGTATAGAGCCTCAGCTTGCAGGGCAACTACAAGACGGCTTCGACAACGAGCGCATGGCGGCTTTCAATTTTTACCCCGGTATCACCGAATTTCTAGCCGCTGCTCGAGAGCACTTTACTCTTGTGGTAATAACTAACGGTCCAGAATTTTCACAAACTCCCAAGATTGAAGCCGTAAATCTATCTAAACACGTAGATCACATCATTATTGGCGGCCAAGAACCCGAACAAAAACCCGCTCGCTCGATTTTCGAAAAGGCACTTAAACTAGCCGATTGCGAAGCTCATGAAGCGATACATCTAGGTGATAACCTGGCCGCTGACATTGCCGGTGCAAACAACAGCGGAATTACCTCTGTGTGGATTCAGCACCAACAACCTTTAGATGCCGAATTGGGTATCAATCCTCACCACACTGTGATGCACCCTGAGGAAATTCCTGCGCTCATACAGCACTTACATGGAGACAGCCTGTGAGACATAATAAAAAAATGCACGCATTTTTAACTGTGGCGCTGATGAGTGTCATCTTAAACGGCTGTACCGCCGTAACAGTAGCTGGAGCGGTTGTAGGTACAGCGGTAGGAGTGACCACTGTAGCGGTAAAGGGCACAGTCGCCGCAGTAGATGCTGTGATTCCTGATCAGGAGCAAGAGGACAAAGAAGAGCAATAGCCTCGGGCGGCACTATTGCCACCCAAGCCCTAAACACTCTAGGTCAAACAAAAGAAGTTTAACTTATTCCCATCGAGGTCGCGGAAGTAACCTGCGTAAAAACTGTCTCCACGCGGCCCAGCGGCCCCTTCATCACTAGCGCCCAGTGATATCGCTTTCGCGTATAGAGCATCAACTTGGGCAGGGGATTCAACGGCAAATGCCACCATCACACCATTACCCACAGTAGCTGGATTACCATCAAAGGCCTTAGTAATGGCCAAGCTAGACCCATCCGGCTTCACAGCCCATGCAATAAAGCTGTCGTCTTCCATAAATCGGCTAGCACCGATCTCCGCCAACAGCTCGTCATAAAACTTGGCGCCGCGCGCCATATCGTTTGTGCCAATTGTTACGTAGCCAATCATAATCATGTCCTTATAAGTTTATTTACCAAGCCATCAGACACCAAAACACTGTATAAATCAACAGTAATTTTCACGCGCATTCTCTATAAGCCACATCAATAGCAGATATTCGCAGTAATGACTTCCAGCCACTATAAATTGTCACGTAGACTGTCAATAAACCCTACCTTTACAGTCTGGCCACAAGGCAAATTTATGAGCGATCAATATACTCTCTACGGCAGCCCAGCGTCCCTATACACGGGGAAAGTTCGCGCCTACCTCAACTACAAAAACATTCCTTACCAAGAAGTGATGTCGTCGTTAAGAGTGTATAAAAAGATCATAATCCCAAAAACCAGCGTGCGCTTTATTCCAGTAGTAGCCACACCAGAGGGAGAGTTCTTACAAGATTCTAGCCACATAATTGACAGCTTAGAAGCCCGCTTTCCTATGAAAGCTGTATACCCCAGCGGGCCGAGGCAGGCACTCACAGCGCGCCTGTTCGAATTATTTGGTGATGAGTGGCTAAGAATGCCCGCCATGCATTACCGCTGGAACTTTCCCGACCACAATGAAGAATTTATTCTGCACGAGTTTGGCTCTAGTGTAATGCCGTGGGCACCGAGGTTTGTGCAACGCTGGCTGGGCCAAAAAGTAGCCGCCAAATTCAGCGGCTATGTAGAACCCTTAGGTATCAACCCGCAAACCATACCCGCCATTGAAACTTGGTACGAAGAATTGCTTGGCCAACTCAATACCCACTTTGAGCAGCATGATTTTTTACTCGGCTCATGCCCCAGTATCGGTGACTATGGATTAATGGGACCACTCTATGCCCACCTTTATCGTGACCCCTACCCAGGCCAACTGATGAAGCGTATCGCACCAAAAGTGGCTCTCTGGGTTGAACGAATGAATGACTCGGCTTCGGTAGAAGGAAAGTTTTTACCCGATGATGAGGTCCCGGAGACTCTTACGCCTATCTTGCAGCGCTTATTTCACGAGTGCTGGCCTGCAATGGAAACTAGCGCGGCAAAAGTCTCTCAGTGGATCAATGAAAATCCAGGAAACCCCGACCTTCCTCGCATGCTCGGCATGCATGAGTTCACTCTGGGCGATATTAAATCGGAGCAGATGACTCTGTCCTTTAGTCAATGGATGATGCAGCGAGTCTTAGACTGTTATCAAGCGCTTGAACCGGCTGAGAAGGCAAGCGCTGATGAGTTTTTCCGCGGCCTTGACGCCGGCGAGGCTATGGGATTTAAACCTCAGCATAGGGTGACAAGAGAAAACAATCGCCTCGTGGCAGAGACATAAAGCTTAACACAGCTTTTCTGCAACAAGTTGGGCTCAGACGTGAGCCCAACTTATTCATACTGAAACTAGCCATCAATCGGCGATATGGACCAGTTGCTTGCCAAAGTTCTCGCCTTTTAACATACCTTTAAAAGCCTCAACGGCATTTTCTAGCCCTTCAGCTATCGTCTCTTCATATTTCAACTCACCCGACTTTACGCGATCAGCGAGTAATTGCGTAATTTCTGCGTGCTGATCTTGCCACTCAGTCACTAAGAAAAAACGGTGCTCAGGCGGTTTTGGCAGCGCACCCAGAATATGAAATGGTGTTTCGACAGCAGCCATATCGGTGGCGTTGTACGCTGAAACATAACCACAAATTGGCGCTCGAGCCCCTTCATTCAGAAGCGGTGCAACAGCCTTCGTCACCTCACCACCCACATTTTCAAAGTAAACGTCTATTCCGTCTGGGCAAGCTTCGCTGAGTTTCTGCTTGAGATCACCACTTTTGTAATCAATACAGGCGTCAAAGCCCAAGACATCAACTACGTAAGCACACTTCTTGGCACCACCAGCAATACCCACCATCCGACAACCTAGCTTCTTAGCGGTTTGACCTACTACCGTGCCTACAGGACCAGAGGCCGCGGCAACCACAACTGTTTCACCTGCTTTGGGTTTACCCAAATAGCTTAAACCACAGTAACCTGTGCGCCCTGGCATTCCGGCCACACCCAAAAAGGCTTGCAGGGGTACGCCATCGGCATTCACTTTATACATTCTCTCCTGATCACCAGGAGCAATATAATATTCCTGCCAACCCGAGTAGCTAGTGACAATATCGCCCACAGCGTACTGATCAGACTGGGACTCTACTACCCGCCCCACAGATTCACCCGTCATGACGTCGCCAATACCCAGTGGATCCATATAACCTTTCGCGTCATTCATACGCGGACGCATGTATGGATCGAGGGACAGCCACAAGGTTTTGATCAGAATTTCACCGGCCGCAAGATCGCGTACAGGGCTGGTTTTCAGGCTCAAATCGCCATCTTGGATTTCGCCCTCAGGGCGTTTGCTCATTACAATGGATCTATTTTGATAGGTGCTCAAGTGACTTACTCCAAGGTTCAAAAACTACATTAGTTTACTAAACTTAGAAGACTAGTAGCGAAGCGCTTATATTGACAGTTTATTCCTTGAATGCTCAATTATTCACTGCGTTGATAGCGGCACTCTTAAAATAAAAAAGTTTCCGCTTAGCAAGCCGGCAAAAGTACATATTCCATTAATATGGGCAGCTCCCTAAATTATGCCCGTTCACAATTAACGCTTTTCACGCTTTCTCAACGAGGCGGGAGTGAAATTAAAGAAACGTTTGAAGGCTTTCTGAAATGCGCTATCTGACTGATACCCTACCTCTTCCGCAACGACCGATAAGGTTTTTTTTGTGTTCTCAATCTTAAGTTTGGCCTGCATCATCCGCCACTCAAACAAATATTTCATTGGCGGCATTCCAATGTAATCGTTAAAACGGCTGTAAAATGCAGAGCGAGACATGCCCACCTCATTCGCCAAGAGATCCACCGTCCATTCTCGCTCAGCATTATCATGAATAAGTGAGAGCGCCTTAGACAGCTGCTGATCACTGAGTGCCGACCAATAACCTTTTTCTAAACCTAATATTTCAGCATGGCTGCGAATAATTTGAATAAATAAAATCTCAGTAAAACGGTCAATTAACACATCGCTACCAGGATTTTTGTGTTCGCTTTCATACACGATCTGCTGCATCACACTGTCAAGCCAGTGAAATTTAGAACGAAGCTCGGACTCAATATAAATAAGCTCTGGCAAATCATCCAAAAAAGGGTGAGACAAGGAACGGTCAAACTCGACATAACCACAGACAATATTGAAATCCTCTCCCACCCCGCCAAACAAAGGAGTCCCCTTGCGATAAGCGTCCACCACCTTTTCACCGGGCAAGCATGGGCTGTCAGGTTGTTCGGTAATTTTATGCGCCGCTCCTCTTGGAAATAACACAATATCACCGGCATTTAATTTTATTGGTTTACGCTGGCCACTCATGGTTAACCACGCTTCACCCCGAACAATTAAGTGAAAGGCCGCCTTCGCACCAGACTCGATGGACATTCCCCAAGGTGAGCAGAAACATTCGTTGAAATAGACGCTGCCACGCAAGCGTATGGTGCGGAGAATATCGCCCAATACATCCATAAACGCCTTCTCCCTAGAATATTGAACAAACAAACAATTTTTCAACACGACCAGACATTCCCGGCTGCGACTCCGCAATGAATAATACATTTCATGGCAACCGCCACTTACAATAGAGGATACCATATGTTTAAGATCGCACGAAAACTGACACTCACCACGCTTGTACTCACCGCCTTGGCCAGCACCGCCCACGCCGGCTTACCCGACCCAGGGGTAAGCTTTATAAAAGGTCACACTGCCATTGTTGTCACCGACCCACAAAACGATTTTCTCAGCCCAAAAGGTGTTACTTGGGGCTTAGTTGGCAAAAGTGTAACCGCCAACAAAACCGTCGAAAATATTGATAGCCTCTTCGCAATAGCCGACAAGAAAAACATTCCAGTGTTTGTGTCGCCTCACTACTACTACCCGCACGACCACAAATGGCAGCACGGCGGCGCCTTAGAAAAAGCGATGCATGGTATGGGTATGTTTGACCGTAAAGACGCACTCAGTGTAGAGGGCTTTAAAGGTTCCGGCGCTGACTGGCT
>Ga0209184_1000341_pt1 | contig 54651 bp, 52 predicted proteins | sample EN8Hudsemesocosm_2_FD_184627 | JGI IMG/M metagenome (GOLD analysis project Ga0209184, IMG submission 184627) | Methane-oxidizing microbial communities from mesocosms in the Hudson Canyon - EN8C Hudson Canyon (SPAdes) (version 2) | ecosystem: Environmental > Aquatic > Marine > Cold seeps | place... | reverse complement strand
ACGTTCAGTTTCGATTTCTGCGTGACCAGAAGCTAAGATTTTTTCTTTCTCAGCTTGTGCTTTACCAGCAGCTTCTTCAACAATTTTAGCTTCATGCTTTTTAGCAGCATCTACAATAGATGCAGCTTGAGATTTAGCTTCTTTAAGTTGAGCTGTAGCTTTCTCTTGAGCAAGCTCAAGATCTTTAGCAGCACGGTCTGAAGCAGCAAGTCCATCAGCAATAGTTGCTTGACGAGCTTCGATAGCAGCCATAATTGGCGGCCATACAAACTTCATACAGAAAATTACAAATACGACAAACGCAATTAATTGGCCAATAATAGTGGCATTAATATTCATTTGTGTACCTCCTATGTGTTATTCGTTTAAAAAAAAACTTAAACTTATCTAGTAAGAATTAAGCGAGTACGAATAACATGTATAGACCAATAGCCACACCGATCATCGCGATAGCATCAATAAGACCCGCTACGATAAACATTTTTACTTGAAGTTGTGGTGCTAATTCAGGTTGACGAGCAGCAGACTCTAAGAATTTGCCACCTAATAAACCAAAACCAATCGCAGTACCTAAAGCACCTAGACCGATTAATAACGCAACAGCGATGAATAACATATATATCTCCGATATTTAAAAGTTAATGTTAAAAGTTAAAAAAATTGTACAAAAAAATATTCTTTGGGACATCCTGTCCCCATCCAACGAAGCTCACTCCGTCGATGTGAATTCTAGTGATCTTCGTGCGCTAAACTAAGGTAAACAATAGTTAGCATCATAAAGATGAACGCTTGTAATGGGATAATCAGCAAGTGGAACGCTGCCCATAAAAAGTGTAATGGCAACTGGAATAAACCAACTGTGGCAATAAGTAAAAATATCAACTCACCCGCATATAAGTTACCAAACAAACGTAAGGCTAATGATAATGGACGTGCTAATAAGGTAACCATTTCCAAAATAAAGTTAACTGGATATAAAGACCAGTGGCCGAAAGGTTGGGTAGTTAGCTCTTTAATAAAGCCGCCAACACCTTTAACTTTAATTGAATAGTAAATTGTCAGGATAAATACACCTAATGCTAAAGCAAAAGTCATATTCGGATCGGTTGTTGGCACTGGTTTCATGTAAACATCCGACATTTCAATGCCACCAACAGTGCTAATTAACCAAGGCAATAGATCTACAGGAACCCAATCCATCGCATTCATTAATAAAACCCAAACAAAAACAGTTAAGGCCAATGGAGCAATCAGTGGGTTAGACCCATGAAAAGTACTTTTGACACTATCATCAACAAATTCAACTATCAACTCAACAGCAGATTGCAATTTACCTGGTACACCCGTGGTTGCTTTTTTAGCAACAGAACGGAATATAGATAGAAAAACGACGCCTAAAAACACCGACCAACCTAAAGTATCTAAATGCCAGGTCCAAAAACCTTCGCCAGCAGTTAAATTGGTTAAATGGTGTTTAATATATTCTTGGCTGGTTAATTCAGCAGCTGCAGACATATTAATGTTCCCAATGATTAAAGTTTAAAAATAATTAACGTTTGTTATTTAACTTATGTTTAAAAACAAACGGTGTTAGTAACGGCAATGCCATTACTAAAGAAAACATTACAAAAAACGGTATAGGCAGTAGCACTAAAAATTTAAAGGCGAGTACAAATAACAAAGCCGTTAATACCATTTTCAATTTTACGCCGCTAAAAAAGGATTCAACCACTAATTTAGACGACTTAGCCCCAGCATATTTAAATGCTTTTAAGGCGAACACTATATTGGGAATTATAGCCACCACACCTGCAACTAAAGTTGACTTTGCGTGTAGTAATCCCCAACAAAAATAAGTTATTAATGAACAAATTAAAACAACTAAAATGGCTAATGCATTTTGTTGCAGAGCAAGTTTTCGTCCTGCACTCGTTAATTTATTATTCATCGTTACTAATCAAAAATCTGCTTAAAAAAGTATCTAAAAAATAGTTATTTCTCTATACGAATAAAATCGTAATGCGCTTACTTTTTTAAAGTAAAAACTTTAATACCAAAAAGTTTGCGCAAGTATACTCATTTTGGCTTTTTTTGCAAGAAAATAGGGCAAGGAACGCCCCTTATTTGTGCTAATAATTACTATTTTTTTAATAAATACAACTAAAGGAGTAGAACTTATGAAGTAATATTAACCAAAAGGGGAAAATCACATTTTTCAACACTAACTACTCGGATGAGTGACAGTAAAGGTTATTTAACGACAACTATTAAAAGTAATATCGCAAACTAGCGTATATGCTCAAGGGATAGGCACCGAATTCAGAACCAAAACTGTATTCAGTTTCATCAGCGATTGTTTGGTATTGCAAGCTATCACCTGCTGTTAAATAAACGCCAAAATCCGAATAAAGGTTATCGGTCCAGCTCGTTTCACTACTAATGTTAACAAATACCGAGTTATCACTGACATTATAAAAAGCACTAGCACTTAACGAAACTAGCGGAGATGCTAACCAAGTAACAGCAGGAATAAGGTAGTGCTGTCCTAATAAAAACACACCGGCTTTTTGATAAGGAGCTTGTGATACTAACTTATGGTATTCATTTGGATTACGACTACCTGCACCATTATAGTGATACTCGAACATTATAATAATATCTTCATTAATAGCATAATCAGAGCCAATAGAAGTACGCCAGTAACTATTAGTATAGGAGGCCGTCTGTTTATCACTCTCTATATTATTAGTATCTTGTTCATCCCAGCTCATATAGGCCGTTTCAAACCAAAAACCAAAATCGGCAATAGCACGTTCAATACCTCCTCCGATAAGCCAAGCATCATCTAAAGCTATCACCATAAGCTCAATATCATTTCCTGCAATAGAGTTCTTGCCCCGTAAAAATATGGCACTATTTTGTTTTTTTGCATCCTCACCAATAATTAAGCCCATATCGATAACAGCAAAATCTCCCACATCAGCTTTATAGCGGACAGCATCAATACCTACTCTATACTCTTGATTTAGCGTTTGAATGGCAAAAGGAATAAATATATCTGTTGGGTTAATGAAGCGAGATGAACCAAATGATAACACCTGTCTACCTAGGGTTAGATCACCATACTCGTTACTGTATTGATAATTTAAGCGATCTAAGTTTTGCAATATAACGCTATTATCACCTATTTCCTCTAACACAAGGTTAAGATCTTTAAATCTATATTGAGTATTAGCGACAGAAATTGTTGATCCTAAACTGCCAGAGCCAGAAGCAAAGTCACTATTAGAAAAGTACAAAGGCTGAACTTCATAGTGAATCTCAACATTACCTTTATTAGGAGATAAATAAGAGCCCATTAAACGAAGTGCATTTTGTGATTGAAAATTGCCAGATATTGATTCATCTTTGTCTTGGCCATTAACATCTTCAATGATGATATCACCCTGTCCCAAAGCATAACTTTTAGCGTAACCACTAAAAATAAAGTTATCAGCATAACTTAACGGTGTTAGCAGTAAATAACAATATAAGCTCAATAATAATATAAACCTAGTTTTCAAGATTATCCTCGACGTTCATCATCAACAATACGGCCATCAACTAAACGAATAATACGTTTTGCGCGTTCCATAATTTTTGGATCATGAGTTGAAAAAACAAAGGTCATTTTTTGCTTCTCATTAAGATCTTTCATCATATCAAGTAGATCTGCGCCTGTTTTAGAATCTAAATTAGCTGTTGGCTCATCTGCTAAAATAATACTAGGCTTTGACACCATGGCACGTGCAACGGCAACACGTTGTTGTTGACCACCAGAAAGCTGAGCAGGTCGACGGTCTTCTAAACCTTCAAGACCAACAGCATGCATTATCATAGCAACACGCTTTTTCCTTTCTGAGGCAGATATACCTTGTAACAGCATAATGTATTCTATGTTTTCTTTAGCACTTAATACTGGAATCAGATTATAAGCTTGAAAAATAAAACCAATGTGATCACGTCTAAAGTCTGATAACTCTGTGCCTGTCATATGGCTAATATTTTTGTTATCTAAAAAAACTTCGCCTGACGTAGGGCTATCTAAGCCACCAATCAATTGTAATAAGGTTGATTTACCAGAGCCAGAGGGTCCTATAATGGCTGTAAACTCACCTTTTTCTATGGTTAAATTTGCATCAGATAATGCTTTAACTAAGGTATCCCCTTGACCAAAATGACGACAAAGCATTTTACTTTCAATTATTGTTTGGTTACCCGTTTTAGCTTTATAGTTTTCTGTCATTTCAGTTATCTCTGCAATATTTGTCATCATATATAGTTATAGCGTTTTGCGCATGGCAAAAGAAGGTTGTAAACGTGCGGCGTGCATTGCCGGGTATAAACAAGCTATAACAATAATTCCCAAGGTAGCAATGCCCATTTGAGCAAAGCTAAAAACATCTAAAATAAGGTAAATTGGTTCATTTAAGGTCATGCCTGTCATTTCAATATCTGAATAATCTATACCTGTTACAGAGCCCCAATAACAAAAAATAAAAGCTAACAGTAAACCGGCTATAACACTCAGTATGCCAATAAACAAACCTTCTAGTATTATTTGTAGAAAGAGCTGTTTAGGCCTTGTGCCTATCGCCAATAAAATACCAAACTCTGTTTGCCTTTCAAAAATAGACATAAACATAGTATTGATTAAGCCAAGTGACACTAAAATATACATAATCACAGATACTATTAACGTTGAATACTTAGTCATGGCAAGCATGCTACTTAATTGAGGTACTAATTCTTGCCAACTTAATGTTTCTAACTGCTCAGTATTTAGCTCTTTCCAAAAGCTAAGTGATTTATCATCAGCTTGATTGAGCTCTTCAAGTCTTAGTGCTATCTCATGTACACCTTCAATATTAAGTAGTTTTTGGCTTTGGCTTAAATTTACAAACGCCATGCCATTGTCCATATTCCTTTCATTAAAACTAAAGAGTCCTGAGACCCGAAACAGCGCTTGCGATAAATCACCGCCATTTGCCTCTGAAACAGTTACTACAAGTCGGTCTCCTAAGGTTACTTCCAGTAAATCGGCTAAGCGATCACCTAATAAAATTTCCCCTTCGATACCTGAAAGGTAAGTTCCACTTACCATTGCTTGTTTTAATTTACTCACTTGAGCTTCTTTAATTGCATCAACACCATAAACTATCGCAGAAGCAACATTCTCAGATGAAGATGTCATCGCGCCACTGATGACTCTAGGGGCATAAGCAGTTATTTCTTTAATGCTGTCGAGTTTTTTATAAAGTAATTCATCATTCCTAATATAAAGATCAATGTCATTAGTAGCTCTAAAGCCTTGCTGATGAATTTGCCCTTCACCTAAAAAAGTTTGAGTACTAATTTTGATCATTGAGCCGACCATACCTCTAACAAAAGAGTCGGTAAACAATATAGCCGCTAAACTACAAGAAATTAAAAGAACAGTTAATAAGGTTCTACGGGTATTTCTAAAAATACTGCGCTTAGCAAGTTGGGAAACTAATCCGTTTGAGCTTAACGTTAAAACTTCATCATCATTTTGCTGTGCAATCCGCTGTTTAGAATGATTGGTCATAGTTACGTCGCCTGCAATGCTTGTAATGGAGATATTTTTGCTGCACGTATGGCCGGTATTAAACTAACAACTAACGTACTTGCAATAACAACAACACTGGGTAGTAAAATAACAAACCAACTAACTTCTCCTAGCATGGTATCAAAAGTTATACCGCCCATATCTATTGGCTCAGGCATGGGAATACCACTACTAGCTAACCAAAAACATACAGGTAAAGAAAGTAATAACCCCAGCAAACAACTAATAAGTGCTAAAGCAAAAGATTCTAATATAATGAGAAAAAATACCGAACTAGGGCGTGTGCCAATAGCTTTTAGTACGCCAAATTCTCTTGTTCGCTCTAAAGTGCCCATTAAAATAGTATTAAGTACACCAATAGATACAATAAAAATGATAATGCTCATAGACACATAACTACCTTTTTTATCTGCTTGCATACTGTTATAAAAAGATGATTCCACCACCTGCCAAGGCTCTATATTCAGATCTGTATCAACTAATTTATCTTGTGTTTTTTTACTAAAACTTCTCGCTAAACTTTGATTTTCAAGGGTTATCACTACTTCATGAACTTGGTTTTTGCCCATAGATAAAAACTCTTGCATGGCTGGTAAAGATAAATAAACATTCATTTTTTCATATGAATTAGCATCACCGACAATGGCTGATACTTCAAATATATCATTAGCGATCGAGCCATCAATACCCTGTGAAATCAGTACTAACTCATCACCTAAAGTTATTCCCAAGTTATTAGCCAAGCTATAGCCTATCATTGCAGAATAATACCCCGTTTCACTGATAGTATTTGTTAAGTATTTACCTTGGCTTACCTTATTTTTTAGTCTAGTAGTTTGTGACTCTAGTTGTGGATCTATGCCAATAACTTGAGCAGGAAAAGTTTTGTTTTTGCCATAAGCGAGAGAAGGACCAAAAATTCTTGGTGCAATACCAATCACATTATCATTACTCTCAAGCTGAGACATTAATGTATCTACATTATTGATCGTTTTATAAAGTGATGGCCTTTCAAGATAGTCATCTTTATGAATTTGAACATGACCCGTATGATCTTGAGTGAAAATATCAATAATATTGCTATAACTTCCTTCAGACATAGATAAAGTTAAGCAAAGTAGGAAGAATCCACCACCCATACTCAATAAGGTTAGTATTGATCGACGCCTATTACGTAAAATATTTCGAAAAGCGAGTTTAAAGGTCAACATAAATATCTACTTGGGTATAAAGTAAATCAAAAGCGAGTTTGTAAGTTTCGTAAAGTGAAAATATTATTGCCAAGTTCACTATCAAACTCTGCTTCAACATATTCAATGACGGTTTTATGACCAGTTTTATTTAATGGTACCATAGTCATAATTGCAGGCATTTTCTTTCCAGCAAAATCTCTAACCTCACTAAACATCATTGAGCGCACTTTTTCACCTTTTTCATTAAAGTAACTTTGCTCAAGTGGTAGTAAACTTTGCTTATTAACAACAATCTCTATTTTAGCCCATACCGTGACGGTATTTTGCTTAGGTGTCAGGGTTAAACGATAGTTTTCACCTTCAACAGCTTTAGCTACATGATATTCTTCTACCATTGAAACTTCTCTCACCAGATCATCGTTGGTAAAATCTGATCCCATCCAAGAACCCATCATCATTGATGGCGGTACTTTAATTACCTTGTTAATTTTAGGGAAAAAATTCCACATTTCTTTATCTTTTTTTAGCGTTGCCACTCCGCGATCTTTTCTCGGAGATAGTACTCTAATAAAGGTATCATCCATGCCTTGAGTCCAGCTTTGCATTTCTAATGTACGTTGCCAATTAGGCGTAATAATTTGCATTTTCATGGTGGCGATAGAACTGTTAGAACGAAATAATTCATCCATTTTCTTAAGTAATGCCGCTGCATCTTCATCAGCTAAACATGAATTACTTGGCAAAATAAATATCAGTGAAAATAGGGCAGATAAAAGCAGCTTCAACATAATCTAATCCTTAAGAGTATTTGTACATTTAATGCGTAAATTTACTATATCAATTAAATTTAAAAAAAATAAATAATATTAGGCGTTTCTTACACTTTTTAAACAAAAAAGCCAGCAAAATGCTGGCTCTATTATCAAGTAATTTAAGCTTAATTTATTTTTGCTAATATCTCTTCTAGTTTTGCTAAATTTGCATAGGATATAGTGAGTTTACCTTTACCTTTTTTATTATGGCTAATAGCAACTTTTGCACCTAACTTTTCAGCTAAACCTAGTTCTAAATCGATAGTTTCAATATCTTTTTCAATTTTTTCTTTTTCAGCAACAGGGTTTTGAATTTTTTTAATTAACGTTTCAGTTTCTCTTACTGTTAATTCTTTTATCGCAACCGTTCTTGCTGCTTCAGCTTGTAGTGAATCATCAAGCGCTAATAATGCTCGAGCATGACCCATTTCAATATCGCCATTTTCTAAGAAAGTTTTGACTTCATCATTCAGGTTATTTAAACGCAAAAGATTAGTCACTGTAGTACGAGATTTACCTACAGCTAAAGCAACTTCCTGATGAGTTAAATCAAATTCAGTCAATAAACGCTCTAATGCAACCGCTTCTTCCATCGCATTTAAATCTTCTCGTTGAATGTTTTCTATTAAAGCAATAGCAACTGCTGATTCGTCTGGTACATCTTTAATTAAACACGGAACTTCTGTCAATTGCGCTAATTGCGCAGCACGCCAACGACGTTCACCAGCAATAATTTCATACTTTCTTTCAATATTAGCGCCTTCGTCATTAGTATCTTCATCAATTAATCTAACAACAATAGGTTGAATGATCCCCTGAGATTGAATAGATAAAGAAAGCTCTTCAAGTGCTGCATCAGACATGTCTTTACGTGGCTGATATTTACCCGGTGATAAATTGTTAATCGCTATTTTACTTAAATCACCATCTTTAGGATTAGTGTCATTACTTTCTTTACTGCCACCTTCTTCTACTGAAGCTCTTACTTGTGGAGTAAGTAGTGCGTCAAGACCTCTACCTAAACCTCTTTTTTTTGCTGGGCTCATAATATTCCTTGAAATTATTGTGCAGTATCTTGAGTCTGGTTTAGTTTTTGATCATTATTAGCCGTATTTGTTGGGCTGTTGTTATTTGTACTATTTTTTCGTAGTACTTCACCGGCTAAGGCTAAATAAGCTTTTGCACCTGTTGAAGATTTATCATAATACATTGCAGGTGAACCAAAACTTGGTGCCTCTGCTAAACGTACATTACGTGGAATAACGCTACGATAAACTTTATCGCCAAAATGACGCTTTAATTGTTCTGACACATCATTAGCCAAACGATTACGCGGGTCATACATGGTACGTAAAATGCCTTCAATATGAAGTTTATCATTAACCACAGTCGTTAGTTTTGAAATGGTGTCCATCAAAGCAGTTAATCCTTCTAATGCATAATATTCACACTGCATAGGAACTAAAACAGAGTCAGCTGCTGTCATAGCATTAACCGTTAACATGTTCAGCGAAGGAGGGCAGTCAATGATAATAAAGTCGTAATAATTTTTTACAGGTGCTAGCGCTGTTTTTAAACGATGCTCTCGAGAATAAACTTCCATTAATTTAATTTCTGCCGCGGTAACATCAGTGTTAGCGGCTATTAAATCATACAAGCCTGTGGTTTCTTTTTGAACAACACCTTCAACGGGCTGTTCTTCAATAAGCAATTCATAACAAGTGGCTGGTACTTCATATTTATTAATACCACTGGCCATTGTAGCGTTGCCCTGCGGATCAAGATCTATTAATAAAATTTTACGCTTAGTGGCAGCTAACGAAGCAGCCAAATTAACAGCAGTCGTTGTTTTACCCACACCACCTTTTTGATTTGCAACAGCTATTATTTTTCCCACAAGCGCCTCTATTATTATTTTTTATATTTTATTTAGCCGATTTTTTAACTTTTTTTCAATATAAGCACATGGCGTTCACCTACCAACTCAGGTACTTTTATTTCATGACTAGACACTAAAGTAATATTTTCAGGTAAATCAGCCAATTCATTATTTGGATATTGACCTTTTAATGCTAAAAACTGTCCATGCTCATTACTAATCAAATGTGAGCACCAACTAACCATATCATTAAGCGATGAAAAAGCTCTACTTAAAACACCATCAAAAGGTGTTTCTCCTTGATATTCTTCAACTCGTGACTTAACAGGTTGTACATTAGTTAATTTTAATTGAAATACAACTTGTCTTAGAAAGGTAATACGCTTTCCTAGGCTGTCTAATAATACAAAATTTCGCTCAGGATACAAAATAGCTAGAGGAATACCCGGTAAACCTGGACCAGTACCTACATCTATAAAGTTTTTACCTTGTAAAACTTCACCAACCATTAAGCTATCCATAATATGCTTCACTAGCATTTCTTGCGGGTCTCTTACTGATGTTAAGTTATAAGCTTTATTCCATTTATGTAAAAGTTCTACATATTGAACAAGTAAGTTTACTTGTTGCTTTGAAACTTGCAAAGAGGTTTTGCTGAGCAAGCTTTCAAGTTTTGAAGTTAATGTCATTTTATTTATAATCAAATTGTTAGGTGATGTTATGCAATTTTTTTACTTAGTAAGCCATGTTTTTTTAAGAAAACTAATAATAACGAAATAGCTGCTGGAGTAATACCAGAAATTCTTGAAGCTTTACCAATCGTTTCAGGTCGTGCATCTTTTAGCTTTGCAACAACTTCATTTGAAAGCCCTGATATTTGTTCATAATTAAAATCCGCAGGGATCAACGTATTTTCATTACGTTTTTTCTTTGCTATTTCATCAAGTTGTCTATCAATATAACCTGCATATTTAGTTTGAATTTCAATTTGTTCTGCAGCCTGTGTATCGGCAATTGCAGGACCTAAACCTTCAATTTTCATTAAATCTTCATAACGTACTTCTGGACGACGAATTAGATCTTCAAGACTAGCTTCTTTACTCATCGGAGCTTTAAGTAATTCATTCACTTTATCAACATTACTTTGATCTTTTTGCACCCAAGTATCTTTTAATCGTTGACGTTCTAATTCAATATTTTCCATTTTTTCATTAAAACGTTGCCAACGGATATCATCAACTAAGCCAACTTCTCTACCTTTTTCAGTCAAACGAATGTCAGCATTGTCTTCACGTAACAATAAACGGTATTCAGCACGTGAAGTAAACATACGGTAAGGTTCTTTTGTTCCTAACGTAGCTAAATCATCAATTAACACACCCATATAGGCTTGATCTCGACCTAAAGTAAATTCATCACGACCTTTCACACGATTAGCAGCATTAGTTGCAGCTATAAGTCCTTGCGCACCAGCCTCTTCATAACCAGTTGTACCGTTTATTTGTCCAGCAAAATATAAATTTTCAACAAATTTACTTTCTAGTGATTGTTTCAAATCTCGAGGATCAAAATAATCATATTCAATGGCATAACCTGGACGAGTTATAAAAGCATTTTCAAAACCTTTAATTGAACGAACTAAGTTCATTTGTACATCAAACGGTAAGCTTGTTGAAATACCGTTAGGATAAATTTCATGAGTGGTTAAACCTTCAGGTTCAACAAAAATTTGATGTGATGTTTTATCTGCAAAACGGGTAATTTTATCTTCAATAGAGGGACAATAACGTGGTCCAATACCTTCAATTACACCAGTATACATAGGAGATCTATCTAAACCATCTCGAATATGCTGATGAGTTTGTTCGTTAGTATGTGTGATATAACAAGATATTTGTCTTGGATGATGCTTTTGAGATCCCATAAATGAAAACACAGGACTAGGACTATCTCCTGGTTGTTCTTCCATTACAGAAAAATCTAATGATCTTGCATCTAAACGAGGAGGCGTACCGGTTTTTAAACGATCAATTCTAAAAGGCATATCTCGCATCTTAGCTGCTAAGTTCATGCTAGCAGGATCTCCTGCTCGTCCACCTTGGTAATTATTTAAGCCAATATGAATCTGGCCTGCAAGAAAAGTTCCTACGGTTAATACCACCGTTTGCCCTTTAAATTTCAACCCCATTTGGGTGGAAACACCAACAACGCGATCATTTTCTAGGATCAAATCATCACAGGGTTGTTGAAAAATAGTTAAGTTTTCTTGGTTTTCTAAGTATTGACGAACAAAAGATCTATACAAAACCCTATCTGCTTGGGCTCTGGTTGCTCTTACAGCAGGTCCTTTGCTTGCATTTAATGTTCTAAATTGAATAGCACTATGATCAATGGCTGTAGCCATTAAACCACCCAAAGCATCTATCTCTTTCACTAAATGTCCTTTACCAATTCCACCAATGGCAGGGTTGCAAGACATTTGACCTAGAGTATCAATGTTATGGGTTAACAAAAGGGTTTTACAACCCATTCGTGCTGATGCAAGCGCAGCTTCAGTGCCAGCATGGCCACCGCCAACAACGATTACATCATAGAATTCTTGATACCACATAAATTTTTAACCTTAGGATAAATAATAATTAAAGAAAAACAGCTTTAAGAAAAATTAGGAGACACATTTTAGCCTTTTTTTGCCAATAGGGAAACGATCAAATGAGTAAAAAGATCGGGACTCGATCTCTCTAATATATAAAAAGATCTTTATAAAGATCTTATTATTATTACTTATTAGGGAAGCCATTTACTGTGGGTAAGTAGTTTTTTATCAATTATTTTATAAAGTTAAAACAATGATAACTTTGTGATCAAGCGTTGATCAAGTCCAATATAAGCAGTGATCAAAACAGTAAGTTATACACAGGTATATAATTTGTTATAGATAACCACTGAATAATAATAGAAAATTAATAGCTTATTCATATAATTATCCACAGACAGGTGTTTTAGCAATTGATATTGTGAATAACTTATGTGTAAACCGTTATAAAAGATCTTTATTTTGACTTAACCAGTGTTGAGCAAGATCTTCTGGATCTATTTCTTGACTCATATCCATTGTTTTTATTGATGTTATTTCCCTACAACCCTTTGTTAATAGTAGTTTATTTAGATCCTTTCCTGCTTTGCAAAAAGTGTCATAGTTAGAGTCTCCAATAGCAATGATAATAAAACTGATTGAGGATAGATCTTGTTCACAATTTTTTAGATCTTTCATGAATGCTTGAATGTTGTCAGGAAAGTCACCAGCGCCATGGGTAGAAGTGCAAAGCAACCAAATGTTTTTTTGGCTATGATCTTCGGATAATGTTGCTTCAAGGATCGATGAAAAGTTAGGTTTTAAATGCAAATCTACTTTATGGTTAAGAATATTTAGTTGTTCTTCGCATGCTTCAGCAACATATTCTGCTGTGCCAAGCATACTGCCTACTATTATTTGGAATGAGCTCATATTATGTTATGTATTGGGTAATAATGAGGATATTGTATCCTTAAGTGTAAATTACGGGTATAGCTAGATTAATATTATTCAGTAAATAAATTATTGCTCTTATTAAGTGCAGAAAGTGAATTATCTTTGTGCATTTTTTAAATATCTGTAAATACATTTTATTAAAAAACACAAATAACATCTGTAAATCAAAGTATTAACTAATAATTATAAAGTAATCTAACTTGGTATCAAATTTGCGATAACTAACTACATAAATGTGTATTTATACCCAAGCCACTTCAAGATGCGAGTTTCAGGACGTCTGAGCGAATCATGATCAAGGCGCATCTTTTTATTAATGGTTATTCCCTTAAAAACAGATGTAACGATGAGTATGTTTTGCTCAGGCGACCCCGAAGGGCTGGTTTAGAAACGTTTTATGCTGCGTCATTGATTTTGATAAGGGAATAACCATTATCTTCAATCAATGCCTTGCCTAAATACGTGTCTAATTCCAGCTGAATCCTGCATTTTGAAGTGGTTTGGGTATACACATAATCAGTTTTTATAGCATTGATATTGGGATAATAAGATGAACTCATCAAAATTTAATTTATTTTCATTAACAGATAATATGAAAGTTTTACATTACAGCTGGGTAGCTTTTTTTATTACCTTTTTAGTATGGTTCAATCATGCACCACTACTTGGGCTGATTGCTCATTCACTTAATTTAAGTAAAGAAGAAATTAAAACGCTACTAATATTAAATGTAGCACTAACTATTCCTGCCCGTATTTTTATAGGTATGGCTACTGATCAATACGGCCCTAGAAAAACATTCAGCTTACTGTTACTCCTGTGTTCTGTTCCTTGTGCTATGTTTGCATTAAGTACTGATTTTGAGCAACTTGCTTTAGCGCGTTTCTTATTAGGTTTTATAGGAGCAGGTTTTGTTATTGGTATTCGCTTAGTAAGTGAATGGTTTCCAGCTAACCAACTGGGTACTGCTGAAGGTATTTATGGTGGTTGGGGTAACTTTGGCTCAGCAGCAGCAGCTATCTTGTTACCGGCATTAGCACTTTATTTTGGTGGTGACGATGGTTGGCGTTGGGCTGTTGGTATAACAGCAATAATTAGTTTTGTTTATTCGTTTATTTTTTACTTTGGCGTACGTGATACACCACAAGGGGCTACTTACTTTAAACCCAAAAGTTCTAAGGCGATGGAAGTAACCAGCGTTGGTGATTTCTTTTTGTTATTAGTAATGAAAGTACCTTTATTTGGCGCATTAGCATTGTTGAACTGGAAACTATCGCCAGAAGGAGTTAGTTTAATTAGCCAAAATGTTACTGTATTGATTTATTTTGGTTTAGTTGCATGGTTTTTCTATGAAGTGTATAGCGCCTATCAAGTAAATAAAGATATTTTTACTACACCAGTAGAGCCTATTCATCAGTATTCTTTTAAACAAGTTGCTGTACTTAATGTTTTATATTTTGCCACTTTTGGTAGTGAATTAGCGGTTGTTTCTATGCTGCCATTATTTTTTAGCGAAACCTTTGATTTAGATATTATTTACGCTGGTTTGTTAGCATCAAGTTATGCTTTTATGAATTTAATGTCTAGACCATTAGGTGGTTTAATTAGTGATAAGTATGGTAGAAAAAAGACCTTAATTATTTTAACAACAGGTTTAAGTATAGGTTATGCAGTTATGGCATCTATTACCGGTGAATGGCCGTTAGTGTTAGCTGTTATTGCTGCAATGAGTTGTTCTTTCTTTGTGCAAGCAGGTGAGGGTGCTGTTTTTGCAGCAGTACCATTAATTAAGCGTCGTTTAACAGGGCAAATAGCTGGCATGACAGGGGCATATGGTAATGTTGGTGCTGTATGTTATTTAACAATATTATCGTTTGTTAGCTATTCAGTCTTTTTCTGGGTAATTGCTGTTAGTGCTTTTGTTGGTTTGATGATGTTATTTTTAATGAAAGAGCCCAAAGGTACTATGGCTGAAATAATGCCAGATGGTAGCGTAGAATTAATTCAGGTGGACTAGATATTGGTTGACTCACAAGTAGTAGAAACATCTAAAAAACAACTCCAAGACAGTCTTACAATCTCCTTTGGTGGTTATTCCACTAAAGGAGCGAAAGATGAAAATCAAGATGCCTTTGCTTTGAAAATGAGTGAAGGGCTTGATTTAGAGCTTAAAGGGCATGTTGCAGTTATTGCAGATGGTTTATCAAGTGCTAATTGTGCTGCGCAAGCAAGTCAAATGAGTGTTTGTCATTTTATTGATGAATATTTAGCAACACCGGAAACTTGGTCAGTAAAAAAATCAGCAGCCAAGGTTATCTCTTCACTAAATAAATGGCTATACTCAAGGCAATTGATAGCTAGTGAAAAAGGTTTGTCTGAGCAATGGTTTAGTACTTTCTCTGCAGTAATTCTTAAAGGTGAACGGGCGCATATATTCCACATTGGTGATTGCCAAATTGTTAAAATTAACAGTGATGGCTACCAAGCATTGACAAAAGATCATGCTACAGTATCCGGTACTTTAACCCGCGCTTTAGGTGCCGACTCTCATATTGAGGTAGATTACAAATATACTACTTTAGCGCCTCAAGATATTATTATGTTAAGTTGCGATGGCGTTCATCATTTTGTTCAGCCTAAACAAATTAAAGAAATAATTAAACGTAATAAAAGTTTAGAACAGGCAAGTAAAGAAATATGTGAATTAGCAAGTGCGCAAGGTTCAAATGATAACCTAACCTGTTTATTTGTTAGTGTTGAACAACTTCCACAACAAGCTTTTAGTCAGTTAGTATTTAATCGTTTACAACAAGTTATCCCGCCAGCACTTAAATTAGGCAGTAAATTAGATCATTATGAAATACTTGATGTACTACAAGAAACTAGCCGTTCTCATGTTTATTTAGCTAAAGATCTATTAGTAGAAAAACTTGTTGTTATTAAAATACCATCTGTTAATTTTACTGACGATATTGATTATTTAACTAGTTTTATTAAAGAAGGTTGGGTCGGAGATAAAATCAATCATCCAGCCATAATGAAAATTTACCCTAGGTTAGAGACAAGCAAATTTTTATATCATGTTTGCGAGTATATTGAAGGGCAAACATTAACAGCATGGCTTCAAGATAACCCTAAACCTTCATTTGTAAAAGTTCGTGATATTTTAGATCAGTTGATTAAAATGCTACGTGTATTACAACGTCAAGATATTATTCATTGCGACATAAAGGGTGATAACTTCATAATAGATAGTCACGGTCGTCTTAAATTAATTGACTTTGGTAGTAGTCATACGGGTGCAGTAAAAGATAGTTTAAAGGAAGAAAAAACAGATCAGTTAGTTTTTAATCAGGGAACACTAAATTATAGTGCGCCAGAGTTGTTTTATGGCCATGAAAACAGCCATAAAAGTGAGTTATATTCCTTAGCTGTATTAGTTTATCATATGCTCACTAATCGCTTACCTTATAAAGAAATAAATCAAATAGAGGATGCACCAAAGCAATTTAACTTGTGGCGATATAAGCCCATTGTTACCTGTAGAAAAGATCTACCTAAATATATGGATAGAGTGATGTCAAAAGCGTTGGCAGCTAATCCAATAAATAGGTATGAGCATTATTCAGAGTTTCTTGCGGAATTTACTATAAGTGACAAAATAGATAAAAACTCAGTTGCGAATCTTCCGTTGATAGAAAGAGATCCTGTGAAGTTTTGGCAAGGTGTTAGTGGTTTTTTATTAATAATTATATTTTTAATTTTGTTTTTAAAAACTTGAAAATGACCAACAGTGTTTGTCCGTTTTAACAGTTATTATTTACTCGTATCTATTTTATAACCTTGTTGAGGATTAAAAGTTAACATAAAAACTTTCTTAGTAGGGTCATTATATTGAATGTGACTCGCAATAATTTTAAAACCTGATTCATTACACACGACTTCTTCTATAAACCAATTATCCTTAACTAATTCACTTATGGTTGTTTTGCCATTAATTTTTAGAACGTGAGTAATATGTTCAAACCCCATTGCTTCAAGCTCTAAGTTATAATCGAGATATTTACACTCAAACTTACTTGTTGATGCCAAAGAATTAAACGTAATAAAAATGAGAAGGGTGAATAAATATATTCGATATTTATGTTTATAAATTAGCATGTTAAACAACTACCGGCAAAGTAGATGAGTGATGTTCAATGATAGTCCAATCTTTACCTTTTTTCATGTAAACAAAACTAAATCTAGCGACGGTTGTAATATTTTCACCTTCTTTAACCCACCTAAAGGTATAAAACCCATTACATATTGCTATATCACCAAAAAGACGAATATTTGAATCATTTAACTCAATATAACGGTTCTTATATATAAAAACTTGATCAAAATAATCTTTTATTAGCGCTGTCGTATTTCGTTTTATCGGAGAAACAGTACCCCACAGGGTTGCTTTTTCATCGTATAAATTACAAATATTATTAGAAGTATCTTCAGAAAATGATGATAACCAACGGTTCATATTTTCAGTTATTTTTTGTTTACTCAAATTACTATGCTCCTTCGTTATATAAAGGCCGTCTTAATAGCTTTGATATGTTATTTTAATTAAAGGATTTTTGTCATAAACATACTATAGGGATCTTCTTTGTAATTGCCAAAAGGTTTACATGTTTTAAAACCAAACTGTTGATAAAGCTTCTGTGCTGGTAAGAAAACATTCATAGTACCTGTTTCTAAACTTAGCCTTTTATATGAGCGAATATTTGCTTGACTAATTATTTGATCTAATAATTTTCCTGCTACGCCTTTTCGCAAATGATCAGTTGAAGTTCGCATAGATTTTATTTCGCCATGCCCTATTTCAATTTCCTTTAATGCACCTACGCCTGCTAATTTATTATCAAGCCATAGACTCCAAAAAGTGATATCTGGAGCTTCAAGGGCATTTAAATCTAATGCATGTACACTTTCTAAAGGAGAGTGGGATAACATATCTTTATGATGCTCTTGTAGTAAGGAGATAACATCTTTATTTCTTAATTCACCAATACGAATATCCATTTTCTACCTATATTTACTTTGTTTATAATGCCTAATGTTTTATTGATTTAGAAAACTTCTTTCTCAATGGCATAAATTTCATCATCAATTGACTCAATTCTCGATTCAAATATTGCACGAGCATCATGTAGACCACGATTATAAAAATGTGCTCCAATATCTTTTGAAAAAAAGTCTAAAAGAAATTCGGCATCAAATTGCTCAAGATCCTGATCTAATTCTTGCTCAAAATAAGATTGAAGTTTTTGAACCATTAACTCTCGTTGCTTAAGAGTAAATTCAATTTTAGACATTTACGATATTTCTCCTGAAGAATATAACTCATATAGAGTGAAAAATTGTTGGTGAATACAGTCAATAACAACTAACTTTTTTTAGCTGTTTGCTTGATAATTATAAAGGTTATCATCAGAGCCAAAGAGGTTGATTGAGCCATTTTGTGTGAAGCCTAAACGAGTTAATAGACAATTCGAAGCTTTATTTTCTGGAAGGGTAATTCCTAAGATAACTTTTAACTTATGCGTAATAACAGCATCATTTAGAATTGCTTTACTTGCTTCCATAGCATAACCTTTTCCCCAAAACTCTGGCAAGAATGCGAAGCCAAGATCTGGGTGTTCAAGCTCATCTCTATTGACTAGGCCACACATTCCTATTTGAACATTATTTTGTCTTAATAATACAATGTTGAGGCCAAATCCGAACGTTTGATAGCTAGCCATTGGTCCATCTTTTAAGTAGTTTTCTGCATCTATAAGGTTTCGTACTTGCTTATCTGCGATAAACTGAATAAAGGACTCTTCGTTTAGTTGTTTTAATACATACTCTGCATCACTTAGCTCAAAATGTCGGATAATAAGGCGTTCTGTTTGACAAACAATCATTACTCAACTCCATTGATAATTAGAACAGTTAATACCATTCCGAATAAAGAAGTGGTCACTTAGAACAGCATGAGCGACATTAGAATAAACAAAATTTATGAAGATATAGTTAGTCTACATCAAGAAAATTTTGTGCAATTATCATGGTGCTCATTTGTTCCCAAAGGGCGAGTTTTAAAGGCTTACATACTGCGTTATTGATTTTGACAAGGGAATAACCATTCTCTTCAATTAATGCCTTGCCTCTAAGCCTTTAAATTCTCGCTAAGCGATCACTTTCTTATACGGATTGGTATAACATAACATTAAGTAGTGTGAAATTAATTACTCTTCTTAATTATTTTCCAATACAAAAAGAGCTGAATATTTTACTGAGTAAATCATCACTAGTGAATTCACCGGTAATTTGATCTAGTTCTAGCTGACAAATTCTCAATTCTTCAGCTAAAATTTCACCGGCTACATAGGATTCAAGTTGATCTAATCCTGTGATTAAATGCTGATGAGTATTGTCTAAGGCGGTTAAATGACGCCTTCTAGCCATAAATCCACCCTCTGTACTACCTTGGTAACCCATAATCATTTTTAAGTGCTCTTTTAAGCTATTAACGCCAGAACCTGTTTTAGCTGATAAAGTGATTGCTGTATGATTTTTGTTATTCTTATCAGTAAACTCAGTAAGTCCTATATTAGCTTGATCAATTGAATGATTAAGGTCTGCTTTGTTCCTTACTAGTGTCAGGCCTATATTATTTGGTAGTTTCTCAAAAAATTCAGGGTAGTAATCTTTAATATCTTGTTCATCTTCTAAAATACTGTGGTTTTCACTCGCATCAACCATGAGTAATACTCTATCGGCTTGCTTAATTTCTTGCCAAGCCCTTTCTATACCTATTTGTTCAACTTTATCATTACTGTCACGTAAGCCGGCGGTATCAATAATGTGTAAAGGCATGCCATCAATGTGAATTTGTTCAGTAAGAACATCACGGGTGGTACCTGCAATATCAGTAACAATTGCGCTTTCTTTTCCGCTTAGTGCGTTCAGTAAGCTTGATTTACCCGCATTTGGTCGGCCAGCAATAACTACGCGCATACCTTCACGAATAATGCTGCCTTGCTGAGCTTGCTTACGTACACTTTCAACTTGGCTAATGATAGCTTTAAGATCGGTGACTATTTTTTTATCAGCAAGAAAATCAATTTCTTCTTCTGGAAAATCAATGGCCGCTTCAACGTACATGCGCAGATGAATAATACTTTCTACCATTTCATTAACTAATTTAGAAAAATCACCTTGAAGTGAATGCAGGGCAGAGCGTGCGGCTTGCTCTGAACTTGAGTTGATTAAATCAGCAATCGCTTCGGCTTGAGTTAAGTCGAGCTTGTCATTTAAAAAAGCCTGTTCACTAAATTCACCAGGCTTAGCCATAATCACATTTGGTAGGGAAAGAATAGCCTTAAGCAGCATATCTAAAATAATAGGGCCACCATGACCTTGAAATTCGATAACATCTTCACCAGTGAATGAATTAGGCGCTTGAAAAAACAAAGCAATACCCTGATCTAACACTTCATTATTAGTATTTGAAAACGGTAGATATTCAGCTTTTCTAATTTCAGGTATTCTGCCTAATATTGCTAGAGCAACGTTTTTAGCTTCGGGGCCTGATACACGTACGATACCAACACCACCACGACCTGGTGCGGTTGCCTGTGCTGCAATAGTAGTTTTTTCGTTAAATAATGATGTCATTGGGTGATTTAAACTTAAAGATATCTGAAAAGTTGAATTAATAGTATTTTACGTTATTTAATTGCAACTAACAAAAAAGCGACTTCTTTTTCAAGAAATCGCCTTTATATTTTGTTTAGTTAGCAACTTAATATTTGTTGTTAATAACGCTTATTTTTCTTTTGCTAATTTTTTCTTTTCAATACCGCTAAAAATAATCTTCATTTGCGCAATTGATATCATATTACTTACAAACCAGTAAAGTACCAAGCCTGACGGGAACCATGCCATAAAGATTGAGAAAACAACGGGCATATATTGCATTATCTTTTGTTGCATTGGATCTTGTATAGTCATAGGTTGCATTTTCTGCATTACATACATACTAATACCCATTAATACAGGTAATACATAGTAAGGGTCCATTGATGACAAATCTTGAATCCAAAATATAAATGGTGCATGTCGTAATTCAACACTTTCTAAAAATACCCAGTAAAGCGCTAGGAAAATAGGCATTTGCAATAGCAATGGTAAACACCCACCTGCAGGGTTTACTTTTTCTTTGCGATACATTTCCATAGTGGCTTGGGACATTTTTTGTCTATCATCACCAAAACGTTCTTTTAGCTGTGCCATTTTAGGTGCTAATTCACGCATTCTAGCCATTGAGGTATATTGTGCTTTAGTTAGTGGATACATACCACCCTTAACAATTAAGGTGATAATAATGATTGCCACACCCCAGTTAGTTACATAACTTTGAATAGTAAGCAGTAACCAAAATAGCGGTTGACTGATCATAAACAAAAAGCCGTAATCAATTGTTAAATCTAAGTTAGGCGCTATTTTTTCTAGTACTTTTTGATCTTTAGGACCAACATAAAAAATGGCTGAGGTAGTTCCTTGTTGACCTTCATCAATCGTGATGGCTGGAGCTTTAAAGCCAATTACCGCTTCTTGGTTGTTACTGAAATTAGTATAAAGTTGGTTGACTTCTTCACCATTTGGCACCCAAGCAGAAACAAAATAATGCTCAAGCATGGCAACCCAACCACCAGGAGTGGTTTTATTTAAGTTAGCTTCGGCAATATCATCAAAGTCATATTTCTCATAGCGATCTTCTGAAGTAGAGAAAGCGGCACCACGGTAAGTTGGTAACATACCTGATGAGGTGTCAGTAAGGGTTGATTGTTTAAGTTGACCATACATTTGTACAGAAACACTACTGCTAGTGTTATTTTCGATTACATAATCAACACCAACACTGTAGCTACCAGCAGCAAATGTAAAACGCTTTGTTACGATAAGGCCATTGTTGTCTTGAAAAGTTAAATCTACGGTTAAGTTTTCACCATTTAATTCATAGTTACTTTGAGCACTGCTATAAATTGGTCGGCCTTTAATTATTCTATCTACACCGTTAGCACCAGTTAAACCAGACTGCGCAACATATTTTTGATTACCATTTTGCATAACAGTATATGGAATACCATTACCTTGCTCGGTATCAAATTTGAGCAGCTTTGCTTCAACAATATCACCACCTTGAGTATTAATTTTTAGTCGTAATGTATCGGTGGTTACGCTAATTAGTTTTGCATTTGAAGCGGTCTCTTTTGCAATAGGAGCTGATGAATCAGTAGACTCAGGAACAAAATCTGCATTTGCAGTTTGTTCAGTATTAGCACTTTGAATACTAGTTGGTTGTTCAACTGCTGGCGCATTTTCTAATTGCCACTGACTAAAAAGTAAGTAAGTAACAACCATAAGCGCAATAAAAAGCAGACTGCGTTGAGATTCCATAAGATTTAATTCTCTTGTTTTTGGGTTGGCATGAGGTTATTTCCTCCTGCATAGTATTAATAGCAAGGCATTTTAGACTAGGTTTAACAGCAAACCAACTCTCTTTTAGTCTTAGAGCTTAAAAATTGATCTGCTTTCGATTGTACTAGCATTATTTTTCTTTTCTTAAGGGTGGGACAGGATCATCTCCACCTTCATTTAGCGGGTGGCATTTTAATAGTCGTTTACCCGCTAACCAACCACCTTTTATTACTCCGAAGCGTTCTATTGCTTGATTTGCATAACAAGAACAAGTTGGTTGAAATCGACAATTTGAGCCTAACATTGGGCTAATAAAGCGCTGATAACCTTTAATACAGCCTATGGCTATTTTTTGTGGCGCTGAATTATTTTTCGCCATATTTTTTCTAATTGTTGGTTGATTTCTTTATTGTCGAGTAAATCAATGCCTGACTTTACCATAACCACCATATCGATAGCAGGTAAATCATGCTGATTTAAACGATAGCTTTCTCTAATAATTCTTTTTATGCGATTTCGTTGCACGGCAAGTTTTACACGTTTTTTAGCTATAGCTAAGCCAAGACGATTGTTCTTGCATGATTCATTAGATAAATGAGTAGGAGTTATTAATATTGTAAAGTGGCGAGAGCCAAATCGGATAGGTTTTTCAAATACAGATTGAAAGTGACCGGGAGTCAACAAACGTGACTCCCGATTAAATTCATATGTAACCTGATTGGTTACCATCTTAATTCTATTTCTAAGTAAGAAAAGAGTTAAGATTATGCGCTAAGTCTAGCACGGCCTTTAGCACGGCGACGAGCTATAACAGCACGGCCATTCTTAGTTGCCATACGAGCACGGAATCCGTGGTTACGCTTACGCTTTAATACGCTAGGTTGAAATGTTCTTTTCATTACGCTAATCCGTCGGTTGTTGTTGCCCTGACAAAAAAGCCAATTGAGCACACAGGTCTAAAAAAAGAGGGCGAATTCTAAATCTAACTTGGCTCGTTGTCAATGTTTTATCTACTCTTATTTATAAAAGATCCTCATAAGATCCTTTGGATCTTCATTGGTTTTCTAAGGCATGTTCTTAAGTTGAGGATATAACTTAGGAAAATATCCACAGGTTTATTTTCAGATATTACATTTTTACTGATTTACAGTCTTTTTTATCAACATAAGTAAATATACTAAGCAATTATTTTTAGCGATATTTTAATCTATAAAACTTTCTAATATGCTAATTAAAAGGCCTTTAGCCATTTTTTATCAAAATAATGAATAATACTTGTATGTCAATATTGCACTTGTGGATAAGTATAGAGATAATGGCAGCACATAATAAAAAATTTCCGTTTGTTTTACTTTTTCAGGTTCACTACTTCCTGTCTTTTTTAAACAATGATCTTTATAGTACACATTCAAACTCCTTCACTTTTTGTAAAGACAAGAATGCGAACAATAAGCGGATAAAACCTTTTTCCTTTGGAGTTTTGGTTGGAACATTCTCTTTGGCAACGATGCCTCTCTGTTCTTCAAGAAGAATTGCCTGCACAACAATTTAGTATGTGGATACGTCCATTACAGTGTGTTGTTAAGGACAACATATTGACATTGTACGCACCGAATCGTTTTGTTTTAGATTGGGTTCGTGATAAGTATGTTAATAGAATTAATGAATTAATTACTATGACGGACGGTGAAGATTCTTACCTTTTACGTTTTGATGTTGGAAGTAAGCCATTAAATCCTGCTGTAAAAACTAATTCTATTACTTCTGCAAGCGCAAACTTCAGTAAAAGTAATGTAGTTGCTTCTGCGTCTGAAACGGAAACAAACCTGCCTAAAAAAGCGAATGTTAGAGTTAAATATACTTTCGATAATTTTGTTGAAGGTAAATCAAACCAATTAGCAAGAGCCGCTGCTTCTCAAGTAGCTGATAATCCTGGTGCAGCATATAATCCACTCTTTATTTATGGTGGTACTGGTTTAGGTAAAACCCATCTATTGCATGCTGTTGGTAATGGTATTTTACAAAACAACCCGAATGCTAAAATTGCTTATATGCACTCAGAACGATTTGTACAAGATATGGTTAAAGCTCTACAAAACAATAGTATGGAAAAGTTTAAGCAATATTATCGCAGTGTTGATGCGTTACTAATTGATGATATCCAATTCTTTGCTGGTAAAGATAGAACGCAAGAAGAGTTTTTCCACACATTTAATGCCTTGCTTGAAGGTAACCAACAAATTATTTTAACCAGTGATCGCTATCCGAAGGAAGTTGCGGTTGAAGATCGATTGAAATCTCGTTTTGGTTGGGGCCTAACTATAGCTATTGAGCCGCCTGAATTAGAAACACGGGTTGCTATATTAAAAAGAAAAGCACAAGAGAGTAATATAAACTTAGCTGACGAAGTTGCTTTTTTTATTGCTAAACGTTTACGTTCCAATGTACGTGAATTAGAGGGAGCGCTTAATCGTGTTATAGCGAATGCTAATTTTACTGGCAGGGCTATTACAATTGATTTTGTCCGTGAAGCATTACGAGACTTATTGGCTTTACAAGATAAGTTAGTGACTATTGATAATATCCAACGAACAGTGGCAGAATACTACAAAATTAAAGTAGCAGATTTACTCTCTAAACGTAGAAATAGATCTGTTGCTAGACCTAGACAGCTAGCAATGGCATTATCTAAAGAATTAACAAATCATAGCCTGCCAGAAATTGGTGATGCTTTTGGTGGAAGAGACCATACAACAGTACTTCATGCGTGCCGAAAAGTTAAGTCGCTACGTGAGGAACTACATGATATTAAAGAAGATTATTCTAATTTGATTAGAACGCTTTCTTCTTAGTTTTTAATTATATGTTTCATTTGATTTATAGAATAACTTAAAACTTAAATTCAAATAATAATAAAATTTGCATAAAGCAGGGATATAGATGAGATTTTCACTAAATAGAGAATTATTACTTAAACCATTATTGTTAGTCTCGGGTGCTGTAGAACGTAAAAGCACTCTGCCTATTTTAGGGAATATTCTCTTTGACGTTAAAGGGCAATCATTAACGTTGACCGCTACTGATTTAGAACTTGAAATGGTTGCACATACAGAGTTGGATAACCAAGGTGAGGATGGAAAAATAACCATTCCTGCCCGTAAGTTACTTGATATTTGTAAAAGCTTACCAGAAAACTCAATGCTTACTTTTGACGCTGAAGGGGATAGTGTTAAATTAAGCTCTGGTCGCAGTAAATATTCTTTATCTACACTTTCTGCCGATGACTTTCCAAATATTGAAGAATGGAAAGGGGACGTTGAATTCAGGTTGTTAAAATCTGAGCTGTTACGTTTAATTGAAAGTACTCACTTTTCAATGGCAAACCAAGATGTCAGGTATTATTTAAATGGTATGTCTATTGAAAGTGAAGGAAATGAAATCCGCTCTGTTGCAACAGATGGCCATCGTCTTGCTATTTGTAAAATTTCAAATGATTCGCTAACCTTACCTGCACGACAGGTCATTGTTCCACGTAAGGGCATATTAGAAATAATTCGTTTACTTGCTCCTGTTGATGAAGAAGTACAAGTTTATCTAGGCTCTAATCATATTCGTATAATAGACACAGAATTTTCTTTCACTAGTAAATTGGTTGATGGACGCTTCCCTGATTACCGTCGAGTTTTACCTCGTAATGGAGACAAAATTTTTATTACGGATAAAGAACAATTACGTCAAGTTTTATCACGAGCGTCAATTCTATCTAATGAAAAATTCAAAGGTGTTCGGCTGAATTTTTTAAATTCATTATTGAAAATAACAGCGAACAATCCCGAGCAAGAACAAGCAGAAGAAGAGTTGGAAATAGATTTCCCGTATGAAGAGCTTGAAATCGGCTTTAATGTTAGTTATGTACTTGACGTGCTAAGTGCCATTAAAGATGAGAAAGTTAAATTTACTTTAGCTGATGCTAATTCAAGTGTCGTAATAGAAGGGGCGGAAACGGGCGAAGCTCTTTATGTTGTTATGCCTATGCGTTTGTAGTTTTTAATTTATTTTAATGATATTACCTAAATGAGTGTTGCAAAATTAGTTACCCAAAACTTTCGTAACTTAAATGATGCAGTAATCGATTTTCATCCCCAATTAAATTTTTTTGTTGGTGATAATGGTAGCGGTAAAAGTAGCTTATTAGAGGCTCTTTTTTTTCTAGGTCACGGTAAGTCATTTCGAACAAGTAAGTTAGATGTCCTTGCCTGTTATGAGAAAACGAATTTTGTTGTAAGTATAAAAGATAGTAATGACAGTCAATTGGGGTTGAGCAGGGATGTTAATTCCGGCTTAACTAATATTAAAATTGATGGTCAACGTCATTCTCGTTTATCTGTATTAGCAAGAAACATTGCCATACAGATTGTTACACCAGAAAGCTTTAAACTTTTTTTTGGTGGTCCAAAAGAACGTAGGCGTTTTATTGATCTTGGAATGTTTCACGTGAAACATTCATTTGCTAACCAATGGAAAGATTTTAATCGTGTTTTAAAACATCGTAATGCTTGTATCAGGTTGGAAAATAGTTCTAAAAAAACTGACTCAATGTTGCCGTATTGGACAGAGTTGTTTTGTCGTATGTCGATCGAGGTTGCTATCGTTCGAAAAGAATATACTACAGCGATAATTGCAGAGTTAGATATTTGGTTGGCAATTTTGCTACCAGACTTGAAAAGTAGGGTAACGGTACAATATTTACAAGGATGGTCTCAGAAAAAATCACTAAAAGATGTGCTATTTGATAACCAAGAAAGAGAAGCAAGTTATGGTTATAGTTTACATGGGGCACATAAATTTGATGTAAAGTTTCTTCTTGATAAACAAGCTTTAGAAACTCAGTTGTCACGAGGACAACAAAAGTTGTTTTTACTGGCGTTAACTTTTGCACAAGCCAAACTGATTGCGAGAGTTAATCGAGTAAAACCAATTTTATTAATAGATGATATTGGTGCAGAATTAGATGTTAATTCTCGAGTTGCCTTATCTTCTGCCTTACAAAAATTGAATTGTCAGGTAATTATTACGGCAATTGAAAAAGAGGTTTTACTGCCTTTTTTAAATAAGTTTCTGTTTAATGAAGGTAGTAGTAAAACAAATATTGAAACAGAAAGTATGAAAATACCGAAAACAGAATATTATAAAATGTTTCACGTGAAACATGGTAAAATATCAGAGATGTATCCAGACGATTCTGAATTAGAAATCAGGAAAAGCAATTGAATAGGCTAAAACTATGACAGTAGAAAATGAATATGATTCGGCAAGTATTAAAGTACTAAAAGGCTTAGATGCGGTTCGTAAAAGACCAGGTATGTATATTGGTGATACCGATGATGGTACAGGATTACATCATATGGTTTTTGAGGTTTTAGATAACTCAATTGATGAAGCACTTGCCGGTCACTGTAGTGATATTATAGTGAAAATTCATTTAGACGGCTCCGTTTCTGTTAAGGATGATGGTCGTGGTATACCAACAGAAATTCACCCTGAAGAAGGGGTTTCCGCCGCAGAAGTTATCATGACGGTATTACATGCTGGTGGTAAGTTTGGTGGTGAAGATTCTGGTTATAAAGTTTCTGGTGGTCTTCATGGTGTAGGTATTTCGGTAGTAAACGCGCTCAGCAGCAAGTTAAAATTGAATATTCGCCGTGATGGTAAACTGTTTGAGCAATATTATCATATAGGTGAACCTGAAGCCCCACTGGCTGTTGTTGGTGAAAGTGATAAAACAGGTACAGAAGTACGTTTTTGGCCAAGCACCGAAACGTTTTCAGACGTGCTATTTCACTATGATTTATTGGTTAAAAGGATTCGTGAGTTATCATTCTTAAATTCAGGTGTCTCTATTCGTTTAATTGATGAGCGAGAAGAAGGCAAAGAAGATCACTTTAAATTTGATGGCGGTATTCAGGCTTTTGTTGATTATTTAAATACTAACAAAACACCTGTAAATGATGAAATTTTCTATTTCGATTTAGAGCGTGAAGATGGAATAATTGTAGAAGTTGCAATGCAGTGGAATGATGGTTATCAAGAAAGTATTCATTGTTTTACTAATAATATTCCACAACGTGATGGTGGTACTCATTTAAGTGGTTTCCGTACTGCTTTAACCCGTACGCTAAACAGTTATATGGTTAAAGAAGGTCTTAATAAAACTAAAAAAGGCGGCAGTACAGAAACGAGTGCATCTGGTGATGATGCACGTGAAGGTTTAACTGCAGTTATATCGGTTAAAGTACCAGATCCTAAGTTCTCATCACAAACAAAAGATAAATTAGTTTCTTCAGAAGTAAAAACTGCTGTAGAACAGGCGATGGGTGAAAAACTAGGTGAGTACTTACTAGAAAAGCCTTCAATCGCACGTACTATTATTATGAAGATAGTTGATGCAGCCAGAGCGCGTGAAGCAGCGCGTAAAGCACGTGAAATGACTCGTCGTAAAGGTGCTTTAGATATTGCTGGTTTACCTGGTAAATTAGCCGATTGTCAGGAAAAAGATCCTGCACTTTCTGAACTATATATTGTGGAAGGGGACTCTGCTGGCGGATCAGCCAAGCAGGGACGTAATCGTAAAAACCAAGCTATCTTACCTTTGAAAGGTAAAATTCTAAACGTAGAGAAAGCTCGTTTTGATAAAATGATTTCATCACAAGAAGTTGGCACCTTAATTACAGCTTTAGGTTGTGGTATTGGTCGTGATGAATATAATCCTGAAAAATTACGCTACCACAGCATCATTATTATGACCGATGCTGATGTCGATGGCTCTCACATCCGTACTTTATTGTTAACGTTTTTCTATCGCCAAATGCCAGAAATTATGGAACGCGGTCATATTTTTATCGCACAGCCTCCTTTATATAAAGTTAAGAAGGGTAAACAAGAGCGATATATCAAAGATGATGAAGGGTTAACTGAGTACTTAACTACACTAGCATTGGAAAATGCTTCTATTCATGTAAATGAAGATGCACCAGCGATATCTGGTTTAATGTTAGAGCAGTTAGTAAATCAATATCGTATTACCATGGACACTGTCAAACGCATATCAAGACAGATCCCAGCTGATATTTTAGAGAAGATGATCTATAGCCAGAATATTGCTAAAGAAGACTTTTCTGATAAAACTAAAGTTGAGGCTTGGTCCAATGATTTAATTACCCAACTTGATGATCAAGATGGTAACGGTTCTATTTACACCATCACAGTCGAGCATGATAGTGAACGTGATATTTATTATCCAAAATTTAATGTTCGTCAACATGGTATAGATAGAAGCTATAGTTGCAGTTATGAGTTTATTCAGTCAAATGAATTTGCTGCAATCACGTCACTAAATGCTGCCATTAATGATTTAATGGAAGAAAATGCTTATGTTAAGCGTGGTGAAAAAATTAAGCCAGTTACTAGCTTTGAAGAAGCACTTAACTGGTTAATGGCTGAATCTAAACGTGGTCAATATATACAGCGTTATAAAGGATTAGGTGAAATGAATCCTGAGCAATTATGGGAAACTACCATGGATCCTGAAACCCGCCGCATGCTACAAGTAACCATTGAAGATGCTATTGCTGCAGATCAATTATTTAATACGCTGATGGGTGACCATGTTGAACCGCGCAGAAACTTCATAGAAGAGAATGCGTTAAAAGTTTCAAACTTAGACTTCTAAGTTACTAATAAGAGAATAATAATATGCCCGGTCTTCGAATCGGGCATTTATGTTTTAAAAACAAACAGATAAAACCAAACAATAAGTGAATTTGAATACTCATGACTAGTTTCAATTGTAAAACGTTTCAAGGCCTAATCTTGCAGTTGCAGGATTATTGGTCACGTCAAGGTTGCGTTATTGTGCAACCATTAGATTTAGAAGTTGGTGCTGGAACATTTCACCCAATGACCTTTTTGCGCTCAATAGGGCCTGAACCTATTAGTAGCGCTTATGTTCAGCCTTGTCGCCGACCTACAGATGGGCGTTATGGTGAAAATCCTAACCGATTACAGCATTATTATCAATTTCAAGTAATGCTAAAACCATCACCAAAGAATATACAAGAGTTATACCTTAACTCATTGAAAGAGTTAGGTATTGATCCGCTTGTTCATGATATTCGCTTTGTAGAAGATAACTGGGAATCGCCTACGTTAGGTGCATGGGGCTTAGGCTGGGAAATCTGGCTTAATGGCATGGAAATTACTCAATTTACTTATTTTCAACAAGTGGGTGGATTAGAGTGTGCGCCTGTTACCGGCGAAATTACTTACGGTTTAGAACGTCTTGCCATGTACATTCAAAATGTGGATAGCATTTACGACTTAGTGTGGGCTGATGGTCCTATGGGAACGGTGCTATACGGTGATGTTTTCCATCAAAATGAAGTTGAGCAATCTACTTACAACTTTGAACATGCTGATGTTGATGCTTTATTTAAGCAGTTTGACCAATGTGAAAAAGACAGTCAAAAATTAATAGAGGCAAACTTACCACTGCCGGCATATGAGCAAGTCATGAAAGCATCACATGCTTTTAACTTGCTTGATGCACGCCACGCGATTTCAGTGACCGAGCGACAACGTTATATTTTACGTGTGAGAACACTATCTAAAGCCTGTGCTGAAGCTTATTATGCAAAACGTGAAGAGTTAGGCTTTCCTTTGTGTAAGCAGTCAACTTCAAAAGGAGAAAAATAATGACGACTGAAACTCTCCTGATCGAATTAGGCACAGAAGAATTACCACCGAAATCACTAAAAACATTAGCAACTGCATTTTATGACAACATTAAAAGTCAGCTTGATTCTAGTGACTTATCTTATGCGGAAATAAAGTGGTTTGCTACACCTCGACGTTTAGCTGTACAAGTAATAGAATTAATCGATAAGCAAGCAGACAAACTAGTAGAAAAACGAGGACCAGCAGTAAATGTTGCCTTCGATGAACAAGGTCAACCAAGTAAAGCAGCAATGGGCTGGGCTCGCTCTAATGGTATTTCCGTTGAACAAGCTGAGCGATTAATTACACCAAAAGGTGAATGGTTACTACATAAGGCAACGGTAGCGGGTAAAACTATTAGTGAACTAGTGCCAGATATGGTGACTACAGCATTAAACAAACTACCCATTGCCAAACCGATGCGTTGGGGCGCAGAGCGTATTCAATTTATCCGTCCGGTGCACACGTTAACATTAATGTATGGCGAACTAATTATTGAAGGTGCGGCGCTAGGTGTTAGTTCAAGCAATCAAGTGCAAGGTCATCGCTTCCATCATCAAGGGTTAGTGACACTAAGTCATGCAAATGACTACCAAGATGAATTAGCGAGGGCGTTTGTTGAAGTTGATTATCAAGCACGCCAAGAGAAAATTATTACTCAAATAAAGCAAGTAGCTAATGATATTTCAGCTGTCGCATTAATAGATGAAGATTTACTTGAAGAAGTGACGTCGTTAGTTGAGTGGCCAGTAACATTAGTTGGTACATTTGATGAAGATTTTCTTAATGTGCCCGCAGAGCCGTTAATTTATTCAATGAAAGATCATCAAAAATATTTTCCAGTAACAAATACTGATGGTGAGCTAGTAAATAAATTTATTTTCGTTACCAACATTGAATCTAAAGATCCAAGCCAAGTTGTCTTTGGTAATGAAAAAGTAATTCGTCCGCGCTTAGCGGATGCTGAATTCTTCTTTAAAACAGATCAAAAACAAACGCTTGAATCAAGATTGACAACATTAGAGTCGGTTCTGTTTCAAAAACAATTAGGTACGCTAAAAGATAAATCTGAAAGAATAGCTCACTTAAGTCATTTAATTGCTGAACAAATAGGTGAAAATGGCGTTGATGCCTATCGAGCAGGTTTGCTAAGTAAAACCGATTTAATGTCAGACATGGTGCTAGAGTTCCCACAAGTGCAGGGCACTATGGGTAAGTACTACGCTATCAATGATGGTGAAAGTGCGGCTATAGCACAAGCGTTAGAAGATCAGTATCGTCCACGCTTTGCTGGGGATGCATTACCTGAGGCAAATATTGGTTGTGCTGTTGCTATCAGTGATAAAATTGACACGCTAGTTGGTATCTTTGGTATTAATCAGCCACCTAAGGGCGATAAAGACCCTTTTGCGCTACGAAGAGCTGCAATAGGTGTGATACGTATCATTATTGAAAAACAGCTTGATTTAGACATTGCTACGTTAATTAATGAAAGTATCAGTTTGTTTGGTGATAAATTATCAAATGAAAATACAGCTGAGAATGTGCTTGATTTTATTATGGGTCGTTTTCGTGCTTTCTATCAAGAGCAGGGTATTGCAGTTGACGTTATTCAAGCCGTTCTTGCGAAAAAACCAAGTGCCCCTCTAGATTTTGAAAAGCGTATCAAAGCTGTTAGTTATTTTGGCGAATTGCCTGAAGCAGAAACATTAGCGGCAGCCAATAAACGAGTAGGGAATATTTTAGCAAAATTTGATGGCCAACTTTATGATAGTTTTAAAACTGAGTTGGCAAGTGAACAAGCAGAAAAAGATCTAGCTGAAACTTTTCAAAGCATAAGTTTGAAAGTAGCGCCATTAGTTACTGATAAAAACTATCAAGCAGCATTAACTGAATTAGCTCAATTGAAAGCGCCAATTGATACTTTCTTTGATAACGTTATGGTGATGAGTGATGATGAAGCGGTGAAAACAAACCGTTTAACCTTACTTAATGAAATTCGTAATAGTTTTTTTGCTATTGCCGATATTTCTTTATTGTAAAGTCGCCATTGGCTAGAATTAAAGGGCATAGTGATATGCCCTTTTTTGTATCTGTAAGTAGCTAAATATTATAGATATCTTTAAATAATCTGTTTTTTCGTGGTAGATAATAATTTTCATAATTAAAAGAAAAAGCAATAGTGGTCGCTTTACCTTTTAATTCATGTCTGGGTACAAAACCATAAACTCTCGAATCGGAGCTATTCCGTCGGTTATCGCCTAAAACCAAGTAGTGATCTGAAGGAACCGTTATGGGGCCAAAATTGCTTAGTTGGTTACTTTTATTTTCATCAATCCGAATGAGGTGAGTAATCGAGTCAATTTGTTCAGTAGCAAACAATCGTTGAGCATTTTTATCGGTAATTTCATAGTTAAGAGCCTTGCCATTGATATAAAGGTTTTCATTTCGCATTTCAATCACATCACCAGGCAGGCCAATCAGTCGTTTTATTAAGCGGTTATCAGCCGCTTTTGATTCAAACACAACTATTTCACCACGTTTTGGCTCTCCTGTTGTAAGCAAAGTGGTTTGGCTAAAAGGGAATCTTAAATCGTAAGCCATTTTATTAACAACAATGCGATCGCCTTCTTTAATCGTTGGTTGCATTGAACCCGTTGGCACAGTGTACCAATCAGCAACAGCACTCCTAAAAACAGACATTAATATAATGAAGAGAATAAACAGTTTGTTGTTTTGCCAAAGTTTTTTGATAAAGCTCATAAAATTTTTGATTCCTTGCATAAATAGACATACTTATAGAGTTGTGGTTTGAGTAAAAGTTCCAGTAATACATATCTACTTACAACTAAGTAATTAATTTTTTTGGTATATAAATGAGGTTAAAAGATTCAGCTTTGAGCTAGATCAATTGTGATGATGAATTTAGGCGTAAAGTATTAATTAGAAAGTAAAACTAGATAGATAAAACATGGCATACAGGAGAAAACTATGAAATTAGAAAAACATGATCTTCACCACGAATTTCCTGAGTTTCACGAAGAAATTCATCACTTAAAAATGAATGATAATCACTTTGCTCGTTTCTTTAACGATTACCATGAAATTAATCAAGAAGTACAACGTATAGAGCAGGGCGTGGAAAATACCAGTGATGAGTATTTAGAGCAGAAAAAGAAGCAGCGCTTGAAATTAAAAGATGAACTATTTGTTATGCTAAAAAAAGCAGAGTTACCAGCGTAGTCATATAGTTTGAGTAATTAAAAAAGAATAGTAATAAGTTTATTACGTTTTTTTTATCACATACAAATAAGGTTTTTCGTCAACTTGCTTAGCAATAAGCTCATGCTCCATAAAACGACAAAAACTAGGAATATCACGAGTGGTGGACGGATCGTCACACTTTATAAGTAGTGTTTCACCACTCGCAATTTTTCGTATCTTTAACCGTACCATCATTACAGGCTCTGGGCATCTTAAGCCTATGGCATCGAGATAGTGTTCCGTTTGTTGAAAAACTTCGCTTAACATAAGATTCATATAATTTAATAGAATTAATTTTATGATAGGTATTCTACTTCATTTTTATTTAGGCTGTCTTGCATTATACTTATAGCTAAAGCGCGGAATAACATATATGTTTTGGGAAAGTGGAAATTAATGCTGATAAGTTTAGTGAAAAAGGTACTACTAACACTAATTATTATTAGTTATAGCTCAAATATATTGGCGAGCAAATCTTTAAAGTTAACAGTAGATAAGGTTCAGCAACAAAAATTCATTAAGGCAGAAAAGCTAGCATATAAAAGTAATTCTGTTCAATATCAAACACTTTATAATCAATTGCACTATTACTCTTTGCAACCTTATTTAGATAAAAAGCGTTTATTGCATAACATGCGATTGTCTGATGCGAATGAAATTTCACTATTTTTAAAAAAGTATCAAGGAACACCACTTGATTGGCCGTTACGAAAAAAATGGTTGAATTACCTAGCGATGAAAAAACAAGGTTTGTTGTTTTTAGATGCATATCAGCCAACTTCAAATGCCAAATTAAAGTGTCACCAGTTAAATTTTAGTTTGCTATCGGGTCTACCTGAAAGTGTCGTTTTGCCACAGGTCACTAAATTATGGACTGTAGGTAAGTCGCAAGACAAAGCGTGTGACCCCTTATTTAAACTTTGGCAAAAAGCTGGGTATCGCACAAATGATGTTGTTTGGCAGCGAATAAGCTTAGCTGCAGATGGGGGAAAACATACTTTAATCCCTTATTTAACTAAGTTACTACCGCCAGAACAGCAGTATTTAGGCAGCTTGTGGCATAAAGTTCGTCGTGATCCATCTTTGGTCAGTAAACTTAAATATTTCCCTAACACTTCGGTAAGAGAAACTGAAATTTTAGCTTATGGTTTAAAACGGCTTATATGGCGTTATCCTGATACTGCAATCCGAAGTTATAATAAAGCACAACAAAAATTTTCTTTTAGCCAAGTACAACAGCAACAGATTTCTGAAAAGTTTGCTTTAGCTTTATCGTCAAAAAACCATCATGCCGCGCAATTGTGGCTAGATAAATTAGATTTCAATATGCTCAGTAATAATATGCTGCAAAAGCGTTTATCGGAGGCGTTAAAACAGCAAGATTGGCAGCGGTTGATTGTAGAATTGAAGCAAGTTCCAAAAGAGCATGAAGATGATTTGAAGTGGAAGTATTGGTATGCACGTGCGTTAATTGCAACCGATGTTGATGAGCGAGGTAAATTTTTACTACATCAACTAGCCAATGAACGTCATTATTATGGGTTTTTGGCAGCGAGCTACTTAAAAATAGCGGTGAACTTACAGCATAAACCGCTTGAGTTTACTTTGGAAGAAAAGCGCAAAGTTATTAATTATCCTGCAGCCAAAAGGGCTTTTGAATTTCACTCACTAGGGCGCTATCATCAAGCTCGATCAGAATGGAACTATTTACTTACTCAATTAAATAACCGTGAAAAACTGATTGCAGCAAAAGTAGCCAATGAAAACCAATGGTTTGACAGAACTATTTTTACTTTGGCTAATGTTGGTTATTTAGATGATATAGATTTACGCTTTCCTAAAGCTTTTGATAAAGAAATAAATCATTATGCTCGAGCACAAAAAATAGCACCTTCTTGGGCGTTTGCCATTGCAAGAAGAGAAAGCTCTTTTATGCAGGATGCCCATTCACCTGTTGGTGCAAAAGGATTAATGCAATTGATGCCAAATACGGCAAAAAATTTAGTTGCATCGAGGAATAAAGGTAAAATTAATAGTCGATATTTATTAAACGCAGATAATAATATTCAGCTAGGAACCCAATATTTAAAAATTTTGCTAGATAAGAATAAAGGTAATCAGGTGCTTGCTACCGCATCATACAATGCTGGTCCATATAGAGTTAGGACATGGACCAAAAATATAAAACCAGTTCCAGCTGATATTTGGATTGAAACAATCCCCTATAAAGAAACCCGAAACTATGTCAAAAGTGTTTTAGCTTATCAAGAAATCTATCAGCATAAGCCGGGGCAGGTTAGCCAACTTTTTGAAGCAGTCATTAATATGAACATAGGTGATTAATTTTTCTTATTATCAATAAAGGCGCACCGTTTGTAAAAAAAGCTGCACAATTTGCAAGAAGGGTCGTAGGTGCTTTTTAGCTTGATAAGAAATGGGTATGCTACTATATCGAAAATATTGAAAAATTTACGGGAGGGTTTATGAGTATATTAACCAACAAGCTCAAAGAAGAATATTCAGCACATATTGAATGCTTACAACAACGAACAAAACAAGCATTATTATGTGAAAATATTGAAGGTGTAGTAATTCATTCAGGCCAAGAAATAAAAGCTTTTCTTGATGATAATGCTTATCCGTTTAGAGTGAACCCCCACTTTAAACATTGGTTGCCTTTGATTGATATACCCAACTGTTGGCTCATAGTAAATGGTGAAGACAAGCCAACACTAATATATTATCAACCAGTTGATTTTTGGCATAAAGTTATACCATTGAATGAAAGTTATTGGGGTGAGTTTTTTCACATAAAAATACTTACCCAAGCAAGTGATGTTGATAAATTACTCCCTTATGATAAAAAAGATTTTGCTTACATTGGCAGTCATATTGAAGTGGCTAAAGCACTAGGTTTTGAAGACATTAACCCTGAGGCATTGCTTAATTATTTTCATTATCATCGTGCTTATAAAACGGCTTATGAACAAGTTTGTCTACGCCAGTCAAATGTTTTAGCAGTTAAAGCACATTTAGCAGCGAAAGAAACATTCCTAAATGGAGGTACAGAATATAACATTCAAGATGCCTACCTGAGTGCAATAGGCTATACGACAGATGAAACACCTTACGGTAATATTGTAGCGTTAAATAAAAATTGCTCCGTTTTGCACTATATGGCTTTAGATAGAGAGGCGCCACAAACTCATAAATCATTTTTAATTGATGCAGGTGCAAACTTTAGTGGTTATGCCGCAGACATCACACGCACTTACTCTTTCAAACAGGATAGATTTGCAGATTTGATAAGCCGCATGAATCAATTGATGTTGAATGCGGTTAACGGTTTGAAACCGGGTGTTAGTTATGTGGATTTACACATCGCTACTTACAAAGAAATTGCGCAAGTATTAGCTGAATTTGAATTTATTAATGTTAGTGCAGATACCGCTGTTGAGTCTGGTATAGTTAGCACTTTCTTTCCTCACGGTTTAGGACATCACCTAGGTTTACAAGTGCATGATATGGGCGGGTTTATGGCTGATGAACGTGGCACTCACATTAATGCACCAGACAATCATCCTTTTTTGCGTACTTCAAGAGTGATTGAATCTGGACAGGTTTTCACAATTGAGCCGGGATTGTATTTTATTGACTCTTTACTTCAAAAGTTAAAAGAGTCAGCAAAAAGCGACCAAGTTAATTGGCACAAAGTAGATGAAATGCGTGGTTTTGGTGGTATTCGCATAGAAGATAATATCATTGTTCATCAGTCACATAATGAAAATATGACTCGAGATTTAGGCTTAGATTAGTCTGTTATAATTTTTATCAATGACAAAACTTTCAATGACAAAACCTTATCAAATAGCGGTTAACACGGTCGAGCATGAAACCGTTGTTAATCGCAGTCGCTTTATCTGCTACTTATCCCCCTGTCTTAGTATTGAAGAAGCTAAGGCGCAAGTTAAGCAATATCAACTTGAGCACCCTCAAGCAAGCCATCATTGTTATGCATTTTTAACAAAAGCAGCAGATAATAGTTTAGGTTATGGTTACTCTGATGATGGAGAACCAAGCGGTACAGCTGGTAAGCCTATGTTAGCTGTTTTACAAGGCGGTGGTATCGGACAAGTTTGTGCCATAGTGGTGCGATATTTTGGTGGTACTAAGTTAGGTACTGGTGGTTTGCAGCGAGCTTATGCTGACAGTGTTCGTCAAGCATTGGTGTTTTTGCAGTCGAAAACTAAAATAGCTATGGCGACAAAAACTTTAGCGTGTCAATATAGCCAAGTTGATGATGTGCTACATATAATTAGCCAAGTAGAAGGGAAAGTTATTGAGCAAGAGTATTTGCAACATGTGCAATTTAAGCTTTTGTTACCACAAGCTGAATTAGCTTTAGTTGAACATAAGTTGCAAACATTATCGGCTGGAAAGCTAACTTTAAAAACGCCAGACAACTTGTAAGTTGGAATGTATTTCAATATTACAGCAATAAATAAAATAACGATGCAAATAATAAAACGTGCAATATAAAAATATTATCCGAATTTTAGGTTTGTTAGTAGCACTTCTTAGTGTCACTATGTTACCACCTGCGATGGTTTCTCTGATCTATCGTGATGGCGGTGGTGTCCCTTTTTTAATGGCATTTCTATGGTGTTTGTTTACTGGTTTTTTGGCTTGGTATCCTTACCGATATGAAAAAACTGATTTAAGAGCTCGAGAAGGTTTTTTGATCGTTGTGCTCTTTTGGTTAGTATTGGCGAGCTTTTCAGCAATTCCTCTTATTTTATTAGAGCAACCATCATTGTCTGTGACTGATGCGTTTTTTGAATCTTTTTCAGGCTTAACCACCACAGGGGCAACAATTTTAAATAAAATTGAAGGCTTGCCTCATGCTGTGTTGTGGTATCGACAACAGTTACAGTGGTTAGGTGGCATGGGGATCATTGTTTTAGCTGTAGCAGTACTGCCTATGCTTGGTATTGGTGGTATGCAGCTATATCGAGCGGAAACACCGGGGCCAGTAAAAGATTCAAAAATGACGCCAAGAATAGCCGATACAGCTAAGCATTTATGGTACATCTATTTGTCCTTAACTATCGCTTGCGCAACGGCTTATTGGTTAGCAGGAATGTCAGGGTTCGATGCTATATGTCATTCTTTTTCCACCATTGCTATTGGTGGGTTTTCTACCCATGATGCCAGTATGGGGTATTTTAATAGTCCTACTATTAACCTAATTTGTGTCTTTTTCTTGGTGATTGCAGGGGTTAATTTCGCCTTACATTATGCAGTAGTACAAAGCAAATCTCTTAAAAACTACTTTTATGATCCTGAGTTTAAAGTTTTTATTGCCATTCAGGTGGTGTTAACGCTTATTTGTTTTACTGTATTGATAACATCAGGTACTTATCAAGATGCAGATAAAGCGTTCGATCAGGCTTTATTTCAGTCTGTTTCAATAAGTACTACTGCTGGCTTTTCAACTACTTCATTTGCCGACTGGCCAACGCTATTACCTATTCTGCTTATTTTCTCTAGCTTTATTGGTGGCTGCGCAGGTAGCACAGGTGGTGGTATGAAGGTGGTCAGAGTATTGTTGTTGTACTTACAAGGTTTACGTGAGCTAAATAAATTGGTGCACCCTAAAGCTGTTTTTAGCATCAAAATAGGTAAGAAAGTGCTGCCCGATCGTGTTGTTGAAGCCGTGTGGGGATTTTTTTCCGCCTACGCAGCTGTATTTGTCATTTGTATGTTGTTGCTTTTAGCAACTGGTATGGATGATATAACCGCCTTTACTGCGGTTGCCGCAGCTATTAATAATCTTGGGCCAGGTTTAGGGGAAGTTGCGGCCAACTTCTCAGGCATTGGAGATACGAGTAAGTGGGTGTTAATCATGGCAATGTTATTTGGTCGTTTAGAAATATTTACTTTATTAGTGTTATTCACCCCGGCGTTCTGGCGAACATAAAGATTAAAATGTTTTTTAAGTTAACAGACTAATCTAATATTTTGTTTTCAATATAATGGGCCGCTCTATTCCTGCCTTCTTTTTTGGCAAGGTACAAAGCCTTGTCGGCTTTTTCAAAATAAAACATTGTTCCTAGCGGGCTATGCTTTTCATCAGGTATATTAAAACTATAAATGCCTATGCTTAAAGTCACAATGGGTGAGATGGGTGACTTTTCATGGTGTATTTTTAGGTTTGTAACACTCAGCAATAGATTCTGAGCGACAGCGTATGCCTCATCTTGATTGGTGTTTTTTAGAATAACAACAAACTCTTCGCCGCCATATCGAGCAACAAAATCTGTTTCTTGATGCAGCTTTCTTTGTAAGCTAGTCGCTATTAGCCGCAAAGCGTTATCACCTTTGGCGTGACCATGATAGTCGTTATAGTTTTTAAAATAATCAACATCGCAAACCAACAAAGAAACAGGTAAACCTTTCGCTTCAATAGTAAATAACTTTGTCATATATAAATCGAAAGCTCTTCGATTGGCTATTTGGGTTAAACCGTCAGTTTCACTTATTTGTTGCAGCTTAACGTTGTGAGATATTAGCTCTTGTTCTTGGGAAGCTATGTTCGCGAGTAGTAAATCAATTAAATTAAACAACGAGCCTAATTCGTCAGTTCTCTTAGTCTGAAAACGGCTGGTGCGATCATTATGTTGCACTATTTCTTTTATTTGTTCACCTGCCCTTAAGATGGGTCTAATAATAATGAAGTGAGTTAATAAGGTGAGTGTTAAAAGAATAAGAGAGAATGATGTTAATGTTATTACAGTTGAGTGATTAAACCAATTTACATCAAATAAACGCGTTGGTGCTTGGTAATATATATCTATTGAACCGGACTCTCGAAATAAGGGGAGGGAAATATTAATATTACCTTCAGCTGTCCTTAATGAGTCTTTAGGTGAGCTATTTTGAGAAGAGCTTTCACTAATGTTATTTATAGTAAACATGATCCCCGCTCTTTTTTGTAAGTCTTTTATTACTTTTTTATCAACATAACGCCAATAAATTAAAGTGCCATTTGATTTTCCTTGAGCACTTGAGGGAAAAATTGAATTTGCTGCAAAGAGTATTAGTTCATTTTCTATGTGAATATAGCCAGAAAGGCTAACTGGTTTTCCTTTGTTTTCATTAAGCAGTTGCGGACTGATAAGTAAGTTATTCTCTATAAACGTGCTTGGCTTACTAAAAGCTGGAAAAGAAATGATTTTGGTAAAACCTTTGTTATAAACTTTCCCCCAAACAGGAGTAGAATTTTTATCATATAAGTGAGCACCATTAATATTTACGCTTATAAATGCATCTTTAACAAAATTATTTTTGGTGAAATGTGGATTTATTTTATCTATATACTGATAAGTTTGATCCCAAACCGCATTATCGTAAGTTAAAACACTTAATTCATTTGCCATGGATTGAAAGGCGTTTTTGATACGTAATATATCTTTCTTATCAGACTTAGCTTCGATAGCATAATTATGTGGTCTTTGGATGTAAATTAAGTCAAAGGCTTCAATGAGGACAGCAAAAAATACCATTAATGAAAATGAAGAGATGAGTTTTGCTTTTAATGACCCCTTAGCAGACAAAATAAAATCCAGTAAAATAGGAAGGAACTTTTAATCAGCATAGTCTGGTTAAAGTAAATATGCCATTTATCACAGCTAGCTGTTTTTGTTTGAGTATTTATAAGAAGAGAGGTTATATTTTATGTTAAAAGTATATAGCACTGACTTGAAATAATTTTTCAACATCGCCAATGTAACGTTTGTTGACTAAGAAAAGGACAACATGATCTTCTTCTCTTATGAGTGTATTCGAGTGAGCTATTAAAACTTCTGTACCTCGTACAATAGCGCCAATAGTGGTGCCTGGTGGCAACTTAATATTTTTGATTGCTCGGCCAACTACTTTTGAAGATTTTTCATCGCCCTTAGCAACAATTTCAATCGCCTCAGCAGCACCACCACGTAAACTATAGACATTATCAATAGTGCCTCGTCTAACGTGAGTTAGTAACGCGGAAATCGTTGCTTGTTGTGGCGAAATGGCGATATCAATGGCACCCCCGTGAACTAATTCTATGTAGGCATCACGTTGAATAAGTACCATGGTTTTACGTACGCCAAGCTTTTTAGCTAGCAACGAAGACATGATATTGGCTTCATCATCATTGGTAACAGCGATAAAGACATCAAATTGTTCAATATTTTCTTCTGTTAATAGTTCAATATCAGAAGAGTCACCATTGAAAACTAGGGTTTGATCTAATTCTGAAGTAAGTTGTGCAGCCCGTTCTGGGGATCGCTCTATTAATTTAACTTGATGATTACTTTCTAAAATACGAGCAAGTCCAGCGCCTATATTGCCACCACCTACAATCATAATGCGTTTGTAAGCAGGCTCTAATTTTTGTAATTCATTCATTACTGCACGTATATGAATACTAGCGGCAATGAAGAATACTTCGTCATCGGCCTCAATTACGGTCGTGCCTAATGGACGAATGGGTTTGCCGTTACGATAAATTGCAGCAACACGAGTATCAACATTGGGAATATGATCTCTTAAAGTTGATAATGCATGGCCAACGAGCAAACCACCATAATAGGCCTTTACTGCAACTAAACTAACGCGACCGTTCGCAAATTCTAACACTTGTAATGCACCTGGATAGTCAATTAGACGTGCTATATCACGGGTAACTAGCTCTTCAGGAGCAATAACATGATCAACAGGAATATGATGCTTATGAAATAATTCCTTTGAGTATTTAAGTACTTGGTTAGAGCGAATTCGGGCAATTTTCTTATGAGTGTTAAACAACGAAGAACAAATTTGGCAGGTGATCATGTTAGTGGCATCGTCTGAGGTAACAGCAATAACCATGTCGGCATCTTCTGCTCCGGCATTTTTCAACACCTCTGGATGACAACCTTGGCCGGTAACAACTTGAAGATCCATTTTGTCTTGCAGTTCACGAAGTTTTTCTCCATCAACATCGACAACAGATATTTCGTTATTTTCACCAACAAGGTTTTCTGCTAAAGTTCCGCCTACTTGACCTGCACCTACTATGATAATTTTCATTTGTTATTATTTTCTCAAGCTTAGCTGTTCTCAAGTTTAGCTTTGTGTTTCTTGAATTTAAATATTATGTTTTTATTTTTAACAGTTTAGCGTAATAAAAACCATCCATATTTTTTTCACCTGGTAGTAATTGCCAACCAATAGTATTTTTATCTGTATTTTCAGTACAATCTATATGAAGCAGTTTTGCATCGGTATTGTTTTTAATAAAGTCTTTTACTTGTTCACTATTTTCTTGCGGTAAAATACTACAAGTAGCATAAAGTAAAGTACCACCGGGTTTAAGCAAAGACCATGTTTCTTTTAAAATTTGCTGCTGTAATATAACTAGCGCGTCAATATCACTGGCTTTTCGCAACCACTTAATGTCTGGGTGGCGACGAATAACACCAGTTCCAGAACAAGGAACATCTAATAAAATGCGATCAAACTGTTGTCCTTGCCACCATGTTTTTGAATTAGCAGCATCTGCGGCAATCACATTAGCCGTCAGCCCAAGACGGGTAAGGTTTTCTTCTACTCTTACTAAACGGCTAGCTTCAATGTCAATAGCTGTCATTGAAGCTATATCTGGTGTTTGCTCTAATATATGACAAGTTTTACCACCGGGCGCAGCGCAGCAATCAAGTACTTCATCATTGCTTTGGCAATTTAATAATCGAGCTGCTTGTTGTGCTGCACCGTCTTGTACTGATACCCAACCATGTTCAAAACCTGGTAATTTAGAGACATCAGTAGGGCGCGTTAATTCAATGGCTTGGCTTGAAGAGTCAACCGAGCTAATTGATATTTCTGCATTTGCAAGTAGCTTTTGGTAATCAGCGCTAGTGTGGTGTTGTTGATTTACTCTTAACCACATAGGTGGTTTTTGTTGGTTTGCGTTAAGTATTTGTTGCCATTTATCAGGATAACCTTGTTGTACTTGCTTAATAAACCAGCCGGGATGGTTATATTGTATTGCAACAGGCAAGGTAGGCTTTGAAAGTGAAGCTTGAGAGCTAGTTGCTATCGCTTTTTCACTCGCTCTAACAAAATTTCGTAACACACCATTGACTAACGCTTTCATATGACGGTTTTTAAGTGCGTCAGTAGCGGCAACTGTTTCGCTTACCGCAGCGTGATCTGGAATACGCATATACTTAATTTGATATACACCTACCAATAACAGAAAATGAAATACGCGTTGTTTGCCTGTTAAAGGTTTTTGCATTAACCCTCGAACATCATTTTCCAATTCTGGTAAATAACGCAGTACCCCATAACAAACCTCTTGCAATAAACCTTTATCTTTCGCAGCAACTTTAACTTGTTGTTTGGGGAGTTCATCCCCTAGGCTGCGACCTTGATCAATCACGCTATAACAGCACTTAGCCGCTAAGGCTCGTATATTGACAGATTTTGGTTTGTTTTCTTGGGAAGCTTGAATGGTCATCTAGTTTATTTCACTATTGATAATAGCGCCATTAATATGTGCGCCAACTTTAAACCAGTCAGCTCGACCATTTAAGATATCTTGCACAGGTAACGCTTTTTTGTTTGGTAATTGCAAAACTTCTAAGCAAATAGCGCCTTTTGCTGTGGCAACGACAATGCCGTTTTTATCAGCTGAGAGAATGGTACCAGCAGGAGTTGCCGTTTCTATGTTTTTAACTGATGCTTGCCAAATGCGAATTCTATGTTGCTTTTGCTTTTCAGTGCTTTCAGTAAAAGTAAACTGAGTCACTGGCCAAGGAATGTAAGCTCTAATTTTCCTATCTAATTCATTAGCTGCTAATTGCCAATCTATTTCAGCCTCGTTTTTATCTAACTTGTGTGCATAAGTGGCAAGGTCATCATTCTGGCTGACGGTTTTATGAGTATTTGTTGCCATTAAATTCAAAGTATCAAGTAAAGCTGTTGGGCCAAGCTTAGCAAGCTTTTCATACAAGCTTGCACTGGTATCAGTCTTTTCAATTGCACACTCTGCGGTTAGGATCATATCGCCAGTATCAAGACCTTTATCCATCTGCATAATAGTTACGCCAGTTTTTTCATCTCCAGCCTCTAAAGAACGTTGAATAGGGGCGGCACCTCGCCATTTTGGTAGCAATGAACCATGAACATTAATACAACCTAAACGTGGAGCATTGAGTATTATTTCTGGTAGCAATAGACCATAAGCAACTACCACCATCACATCGGCATTATATTGTGCTAATTGTTGTTGATCGCTTGTCTCTTTAAAATTTATAGGCTGTTCAACAGCTAAATTATTTTCAAGAGCCAATTTTTTGGTGGCGCAGGCGGTTAATTTTTTCCCACGTCCAGCAGGTTTGTCTTGAGGACAATAAACAGCAACAACATTATGTTTACTATTAATTAATTCGGCTAAGTGCTGGGCAGCAAAATCTGGCGTACCAGCAAAGATAATATTTAATGGCTTTGGCAAAAGAACTTCCCTAAAAGTAAATGCTAAACGTTGGCTTGATCTAAACGCGCTTCTTTTTCGAGCTTAGATTTAATACGTTGACGTTTTAATGGTGATAAATAATCAACAAATAAAACACCATTTAAATGGTCAAGTTCATGTTGAATACAAATACTCAACAATTCTTCACCATCTAACGTAAATTCTTTACCGTTTCGATCTAAAGCTTTTACTGTACAGCTAGTGTGGCGATTCACTTTGGCATAAATGCCAGGTACGGATAAACAGCCTTCTTCATTTATTAACGTTTCATCGCTTTTATTAATTATTTCGGGATTAATAAGTACGATAGGCTGGTCGCCACTTTCCGATACATCTATCACAACAATGCGCTGATGTATGTTAACCTGAGTAGCAGCTAATCCAACTCCCTTTTCTTCATACATAGTGGCTATCATATCGTCTATGATGGTTAAGGTAGCGTCAGTAATTTCATTTACAGCGCTAGCCTTTGTTTTTAAACGAGGATCTGGAAAACGTAATACAGTTAAAATAGTCATAATCTTATAAATGTTTGATAAAAGAATTAGCGATAATTCTTTTAGAGTGTTATGTTTATCATTATAGCAACTAATATAACTGCATTTCTATAAAAGCATGAAAAACCATCATAAAGGAACGAGCTACATGCTAAAAAAAATAATGTTAACACTGTCCTTGTGTATATGTTCTTTAATTTCATTGGCTGATCAACTGAAAATTAATGATGATGCACCAAAAAACTATGTCGTAAAGAAGGGGGATACTCTTTGGGATATTTCTTCTGTTTTTCTAGATCAACCTTGGCTTTGGCCTAAACTCTGGCGTTTGAACCCTGAAATTAACAACCCGCATTTAATTTATCCTGGTGATATTATCTCGCTCGTGTTTGATGAGAAGGGGGGCCCAATCCTAGTGCTTGAGCCTGTGAAAGGTAAACCGAGTTATAAGTGGTCACCTAAAATACGTCAAAAAAATAAAGAAGATTCAGCAATAAGATTGTTGCCTTTAGAGGTAATAGCACCGTTTCTTAAGTATGATCACTTATTTAGTGCAGAACAACTTGAACAGTTACCGCATATTATTGGCAGCGATGAAGGTTATAAATCAAGTATTAATGGTTTTAAAGTTTATGTTAATAAAGACTTAGACATTTCGAAAACTTATGCAATTTATAATCAAGGCGAAGAAATCATTGACCCTGATACAGAAGAGTCATTGGGTTTTTATGTTGACTTAGTTGCAACAGGTCAAGCGATTAATAGTGGCAATATAAATGAAAATGAGCCAGCAACGTTAAAAGTTAGTACGGCGAAGCGTGAAATACGTTCGGGCGATTATGTTGTTCCTGTACATGAAGGACAAATGTTTCCTTCAGTTTTAACGATGAAGGCCGCTGATGAGTCATTTCGTGGATCAATTGTTAAGGCTGCTAGTGACGGGCGTGAGTTTGGTAAATTAGAAGTTGTAATGATTAATCGTGGCTTTGATCATCAAGTGACAGTAGGTGATGTGATGTCTATAAAGCGTTTGAGTCCTGGCGTGGTAGAAACAAGCACAGGGCCAAAATATACAACGGAAGCACCTCGCTGGAACCGCATGTTAGCTTCTGAAGGTTCAGACTATAAAATGCCAGAAGAATCATTAGGCGAGTTAATAGTGTTTAAAGTATATCAGCAAGCAAGCATGGCATTGATATTGAGAACAGAAAAACCAGCGCGATTGCAAGATGTGGTGACAGCCCCAGAATAACTTTTTCTTTAAATCAGCTATTTATTACTTGTTCTCAAGGAGGAGACAAATGCAAAAGAGTAATATTCATTACTGGCTAGCCCTGAAACTTGTACCTCGGTTAGCCATTCATAAAAAATTAGCGCTGGTTGACTCTTATGGGTTAACGGCGCTATTTTCGTTGTCAAAAAAATCCTCTTCAACATTAACGTCTGTACATAATTTAACCTCCAAACAGTTAGCTGCATTTCATCACCCAGATTGGCAGGCTATTGAAGAAATTATTAATAATAGTAAGTGTTGTCATAGTGAGATTATTGTTTATGACGATCTGGAATATCCATATCTACTTAAACAAATTTATGATCCTCCTTTGGTTATTTTTTTACAAGGCAATAAGAATTTATTGAATAAAAATCAATTGGCTATTGTTGGTAGTCGTTCAGCGAGCATTAGTGGTAGGGAAACGGCTTTTGAAATAGCGCAGCAGTTGGTTGAAGCCGGTCTGGTGGTTACTAGTGGTTTAGCTTTAGGTATTGATGCCGCGGCACATAAAGGGGCATTAACATCTAGAGCGAGCACTATTGCAGTAGTCGCGACAGGTTTAGATAAAGTTTACCCTTCAAGGCATAGAGCTTTAACTAAGCAAATAATTGAAAATGAGGGAACTATTATAAGTGAATTTTTACCTGGTACTTCACCAAAGCCAGGGCATTTCCCTAAACGAAATCGCATTATTAGCGGTTTAAGTGAAGGGGTATTAGTAGTAGAAGCGGCTTTACAAAGCGGTTCGCTTATTACCGCTCGTTGTGCTTTAGAACAAAACCGTGATGTTTTTTCAATACCCAGTGGAATTGGCAATCTACAAGCAAAAGGTTGCCACTGGTTAATTAAACAAGGCGCTAAACTTGTAGAGGAAACTGCCGATATACTAAATGAGTTAGCTTTTATAGATAACTCTAGTCTACACTTAAAGCAACAGAGAAAATCACAACTGATTGTAAATAAAGAAATTGATGAAAAAAGTATAAATAATGACTTGTGTGTTGATGAATTGTTGGCTAGTGTGGGATTTGAAATTACGCCCGTGGACAAAGTAGTTTCTCGAAGTGAGCTTCCCATAGAGGAAGTGTTAACTCGACTAACGATGTTAGAGCTGAGTGGTCTGGTAGCTGCGGTACCAGGAGGCTACCTTAGATTGCAGTAAACAATAATCATAGGTGAAGAAGGGGCTAGTTATGTTCGATATTTTAATGTATTTATTTGAAAATTATATACATAGTGAAGCCGAGGTCATGGTTGATCATGACATATTAACTGATGAATTAACTCGGGCTGGTTTTCATCAAGATGAAATATACAAAGCACTTAATTGGCTAGAAAAGCTAAGTGCTTTGCAAGACTCTGATGCATATCCGTGCTTAACTCGTGTAGGTAATCAATCTTTTCGTATCTATACTGAAGATGAAATGCAATTGCTTGATACTGAAAGCCGAGGTTTTATTCTCTTTTTAGAGCAAGTCAATGTACTAGATTTCACTACTCGTGAAATGGTGATTGATAGAGTCATGGAGTTAGATACGAGTCATTTTTCAATAGATGATCTGAAATGGGTTATTTTAATGGTACTATTTAATGTTCCTGGTCAGGAAAATGCGTATTCTCAAATGGAAGATCTCATTTTTGACGAGCAAGAAGGGCTATTACATTAATATACCCAAGCCACCTCAAGATGCAGGATTCAGCTGGAATTAGAAACGTCTTTAGACAAGGCATTGATTGAAGAGAATAGTTATTCTATTGTCATAATCAATAACGCAGTATAAAACGTTTCTAAACCAGCCCTTTGGGGACGACTGAGCAAAACATGCCCATCGTTACATCTGTTTTTAAGGGAACAACCATTAATAAAGAGATGCGCCTTGCTCATAATTCGCTCAGACGTCCTGAAACTCACATCTTGAAGTGGTTTGGGTATGTATCTAAGTATTCATTTTAGTAGGCTATAGTTTTTTTTATACAAGTTGTGGCATAATATGTCACAACATAATCACCATTTGCTTAGCTAATGTCTAACTCGTTTGATCCCAATAAAGGAAAGCCACTATTTTCTCGCCATGAGCATGCGCTAGAAAAAGCTTATGAAGTGTGTCCTGAATGTGGTTCAGAGTTGACAATGAAGCGAGGAAAAGCAGGTGCTTTTTTTAGCTGTTCGAATTATCCTAATTGCCAATATACTCGTTCTATAGTTGAACATGAGCGTGTAGACGATACACCTTTACCTGGAAGTGAATGCCCTTTGTGCGGACAAGAACTAGCGGTAAAACAAGGTCGTTATGGTATGTTCATTGGCTGTACAAATTACCCTGTATGTCATCATATTGAAGAAGATAAGCAACATGAAAATGTTGACGTCATTTGTCCTTCCTGTAAAAGCAAGGGTAAAGTAGGCGAATTAAAAGAAAAGACCAATCGTTTTGGAAAAACCTTTTATTCTTGTGATCAATATCCAAAATGCAAATATGTTTTAAATCATCAACCTGTTGAACAGGCATGCCCTCAGTGTCAATGGCCAGTATTAATTAAACGTACCATGGCAAGTGGGGATGTACTAAGTTGTCCGCAAAAACAATGTGACTATAAACAGAAAACACAATAATTTGTTTATACTAAACTCAATTTTAAACCTTTTAATTTTAACCTTTAAGTAAGAGAAATATTATGACATCACCATTTGTTGCCATTTTAATGGGTTCTGACTCAGACCTACCTGTAATGCAAGCTACTATCGATATTTTAAAGCAATTTGATATTAACCATGAAGTTCGTGTTCGTTCAGCTCACAGAACTCCTGATGCTGCTAAAGCTTTTGTTAAAGATGCAGAAGAACGTGGCTGTAAAGTATTTATTTGTGCTGCTGGTTTAGCTGCTCATTTAGCTGGCGCAGTTGCTGGCATGACAACTCGCCCTGTTATTGGTGTCCCTGTTGATTGTGGTCCTTTACAAGGACATGATGCGTTACTTTCAACAGTAATGATGCCCGGTGGTATTCCTGTAGCTACAGTTGCTATCGGTAAAGCGGGTGCTAAAAATGCAGGTTATTTAGCTGCGCAAATTTTAGGTGTAGCTGATCAATCAATGGCAGATAAAGTGAAAGCTGAACGTGTTGCCAATGCCGCTGCATTATTAGCTAAAGATGAAGCAATGCAAGCTAAATTGAACTAATAATTGGTATTTATAGATGCCCTTTGAATATATAAAGGTTCATCTAATAGAATTATTTTCCAATGAATTATTATGACTAATACCTCAACAATCAAACAGGCTGCTGAGGTATTTTCCCTAGGCGGCGTTATTGCATATCCAACTGAGGCCGTTTTTGGTCTCGGTTGCGATCCTGATAATAAGTTAGCAGTTCAAAAAATACTAACGATAAAGCAAAGGCCATCTCATAAAGGGTTGATCTTATTAGCTGCAAATTACTCGCAATTATTACCTTATATTGATGATAACGCTATAAGCGAAGATGACCGCCTTAAGCTGCTATCTCGATGGCCAGACGCAATCACTCAAGTTCTACCCGCCAATAAAAACATATCACCACTATTGTGCGGAGACTTTAATTCTATTGCCGTACGTATTACTGCACATGCTGATGTGGTAGCGTTATGCAAACAGACTAACAAAGCAATAGTATCGACTAGTGCCAATCTAGCAGGGGAAAACCCTGCAAAAACTTGGCAAGAAGTAGAAGAGCAGCTTGGAGATAAAATAGACTTTATTATTAAAGGTAACACTTCTGGCCTATTAAAACCTTCAATAATTATTAATGGCTTAACTGGAAAAATCATTCGAAGTTAGCCATAGGCTTTCATTGTAGAAAGAGTGTTTTATAGGGTGGTTGTGATAAATGTCAACAAACAGGCTGCATGTGCCTTTTATTTTACTTTTCCTGTGAAATATATTGATCTATATCAACTCTTGAAAAAGTGGTCACATTATTATACCCGCAAACTTTAAAGGGGTATAAAACATGAAAAAATCACTATTAACAATCGCACTATTATCCAGCTTTTCTTTAGCAACTTTCGCAAACCAAGCAGGTGACATCTTAATTCGAGGCGGCATCACAATGGTCTCTCCAGATAGTGGAAAGTCAGATATTTTATTGGGTGGTGAAGTTTCTGGGCTAGAGTTATCTGTTGATGATAATGCTCAGTTAGGCCTAAATTTTGTTTATTTTTATGATAGTAACTGGGCCATTGAGTTGTTGGCTGCAACACCATTTGATCATGATATTAAATTGCACGCAGGTAATGAAACAACATTACTTGCCGACACGAAACAACTTCCGCCAACATTAAGTGCACTTTATTATTTCGATACAGGTAGTGCTATTAAACCTTATGTAGGTTTGGGTATTAACTATACTGTTTTCTTTGATAACAGCTTTACTAATGCTTATTCTGAAGCAGGCTTTAGTGATTTAGATCTTGATAGTTCTTTTGGTTATGCTGTGCAAGTTGGAGTAGATTATGAATTTGATAAAAATTGGTCTGTGAATGCTTCTGCTCGTTATATTGATATAGCTACCGATGCAACCTTTGCTGTAGGTGGTGAAAACATTGGTAGTTCATCAGTTGATGTTAACCCGATGGTTTATTCGGTCATGCTTGGTTATAAATTCTAATAAAACTTAAAAACATAAACCATAAGAAAAAGCAGCAATTCGTTACTGCTTTTTTTATATTTTTAAAATGAGAATTCGGTTACGCTATTGGTATTATCTTAATCAAGGCACCTTTTCATGGATCAATATCTGGTTTACGGTAACCCAATCAAACAATCACGCTCTCCTTTTATTCATCAGTCTTTTGCCAAAAATACTAAGCAAGCGCTTAATTATCAAAGTAAATTTGCTGAGCATGATGGCTTCATTGATGCGGTTAATGAATTTATCGTCCAAGGAGGAAAAGGGGCAAATGTCACAGCACCTTTTAAAGAGCAAGCGCTTGAAATATCAAATGAACTCTCTGAACGTGCACGCTTAGCGGGGGCAGTAAATACATTAAGTTTTAAGAATGGTAAAATTTATGGTGATAACACTGATGGTGAAGGCTTGGTGCAAGATTTATTGCGAAATGATGTTCATTTAGAAAGTTGTAGAATATTACTACTCGGTGCTGGTGGTGCTGCAAAAGGGGTAATATTACCTTTACTAGCTCAAAACCCTCGCAGCATTGTTATCGCCAATCGAACTGTTAGTAAAGCAGATGCTCTTACTGAGCAATTTCATGATAATAGATTAAGTGCATGTGGCTTTGAGGAATGCTCAGAAAAAACCTATGATGTGATAATCAATGCAACCTCTGCTAGTTTATCTGGAAAATTACCAGCAATATCTGCATCAGTTATTACAGATCATACAGTTTGCTACGATATGGTATACGGCAAAAAGCTGACCCCGTTTTTAGCTTGGGCTAGTGCACAAGGTGCGGGTAAAGTTATTGATGGTATCGGTATGTTAGTTGGTCAGGCCGCAGTAAGTTTTACTATTTGGCGTGGTGTTAAACCAGAGGTAGAAACTGTTATCGCGCAACTAAAATTATCGCTTGCTCAGGAATAGAGTTTTGAATCAAGCCATTTTATTTAATGATGATCTGATTTTTGATGAGCAGCACGACGCTTGGCGTTTTACTGCTTTATTATCAGGACAACTCATTACGATTTACTTTCACTCAATGCAATTAAAGCTATTAGGGGAAATCGATAGTTGTACTAAATTTGATTTAGAGGAAGTTGTGGAACTCTGGCTCAATAACAATGAACCAGAGGGAGATGAAATTCATATTAATATGCGTTAGAGCATAAATGGGTATTTAGTTATTCACCTTTAAGATAATCATTTTTCAATTCGACATAGTTTAATGATGATTGTTTAAGAAAAGCCACTTCACTCTCTTTTAGTCGTCTTATTTGTTTTACAGGGTTACCTACATATAAGTAGCCACTGATAAGTGTTTTATTTGGTGGTACTAAAGCTCCTGCGCCAATGAAAACATCACTTTCAATTATAGCACCATCCATAATAATGGCGCCCATACCGACTAAAATACGATCTCCTAGTGTACAACCATGAAGCATACATTTATGACCCACAGTAACGTCAGCACCAATAATTAAGGGGTTACCATCAGGGTTATTAGTACTTTTGCGAGTTACATGTAATACGGTACCATCTTGAATATTAGTGTTAGAGCCTATTGAAATGGTATTTACATCACCCCGAGCAGCAACTAGCGGCCAAATACTTACATCATCTGCGATGGTCACATCACCGACAATAACCGCTGAAGGATCAATATAATTACTATTATTGACCTTCGGAAAAATACCTTTGTATGAACGCAAGTTATTAGTAAATTGATTATTACTCATAAAGAACCTATTAAATACTATTTAAAAAATAATTGATAAGGATGAAAATAACATAAAATGCACAACTTGTAATAAATAACACTAGTTAAAAAGCAAACACATTGATGGTATAAACATCAACAAAGATAAGGCTTGTATGAATATCGAACGTTTAAAAAGAAAAGTGAAGTTTTTATTAAATAAGTGTTGACCTCTGCAGTAAACTCTCTACAATGCGCTCCAGTTCCAAGGGGTTCAGGCAAAAAGCCTAACCAACTGGATGTTTTGATAAGTTATCTGCTTTCATTTATTGATAATTAGCTAACTTAACGTTTTAAAGTATAGGTTTTAA